>SMEH01000123.1_pt1 | contig 38336 bp, 26 predicted proteins | sample 2456361 | NCBI WGS metagenome assembly SMEH01 (sample SAMN10132587, study PRJNA489261) | soil metagenome | isolation source: day1 control-loamy sand soil ammended | place: USA | reverse complement strand
ACCGTCGCCGCGGGGGTACCCCCCTCTCCCCACGACACGTCGGCGGGCAGGATCAGCGTCGCCACCCGGCCCGGCGCGTCCTGCGCCGCCGCGATCGCCGCCGCCGTGTCGGTGCCGATGTCGGCCGTGCTCGACGAGCGACGCATCCACCCGTTCAACGAACCCGCCACCGCTTCGATGTCGGACTCCAAGGGCGCGTCGAACCGTTTGTGGTAGGTCGCGTGGTCGCCGATGATGTTGACGATCGGGGTGTTCGCGCGGCGGGCGTTGTGCAGGTTCGCCAGTCCGTTACTCAGTCCCGCGCCGAGGTGCAGCAGGGTCGCGGCCGGTTTGTCCGCGATGCGCCCGTACCCGTCGGCGGCCCCCGTCACCACACCCTCGGCCAGGCCGAGCACACCACGGATCTGGGGCACGTCGTCGAGCGCGGCCACGAAGTGCATCTCCGACGTGCCCGGATTGGTGAAGCACACGTCCACGTCGGCGTCGACGAGTGTGCGGATCAGTGCCTGCGCGCCGTTCATCGCCATGGTTTCTCAGTCCTCCCGGCCGAAGAGCACACCGGGGTTCAAGATCCCGGCAGGGTCGAATGCCCGCTTCACTCGGCTCATCAACTCGATCTTGGCGGGGTCCTCCAGACGGAGGAAGTGTGTCTTCTTGGCATGTCCGATGCCGTGTTCACCGGAGATGGCACCACCCAATTCCATCGCCGCGGCGAAGATCTCGTGCAGTAAACGGTCCCGTTTACCCTCATCCTTCTGGAACACGGCGAGGTGGACATTGCCGTCGCCCGCGTGCCCACAGCCGACCACACCCGACTCGGTGCGTGCGGCGACGGCTTGCGCTTCGGTGAGGAAGTCGGGCAGGGCAGAACGCGGCACGACGACGTCGATGATCTCGTCTGCGCCCGCGGCCTTGGCCGTCCAGAAAGCCTTCTCCCGCGCTTCGATCAGTTTGCGTGCGGAGGTGCCTTCGAGCACGTAGGCGTCGGAGGCACCGAGGTCGGTGAGGAGGTCACCGAGGACGGCCACGTCGCCGTCGAGGCGGTCGGCGTCACGGTTTTCCAGTCCCACCACCAGGTAGGCCTGCGATGCCTCCCGGACGTCGTCGGGGACACCGAGGGACAGTTCCGCGGTGTGGGTGATGGCCGCCATGGTCAGCGCGTCGATGTATTCGAGGATGTGCGGTGCGAGTCCGCTGGAGACGATGCGGGGCACGGCGTGCATCACCGCGTCGAGCGTGGGAAACGGTGCGAGCACCGTCGTGTTGTGGGGGAGTCGGGGGTGCAGTTTGACGATGATCTCGGTGGCGAGCGCGAGGGTGCCCTCGGAGCCGATGACCAGCTGGGTGAGGTCGTAGCCGGTCGAGGTCTTCACCGTTCGGCCACCGGTGCGGATCAGTTCGCCGGTGGGGAGCGCGGCTTGCAGGCCGAGGATGTTGTTTCTGGTGACGCCGTACTTGACCGCTCGCATGCCGCCCGCGTTGGTGCCGACGTTGCCGCCGACGCTGGCGCTCATCTCCCCGGGGTAGACGGTGTAACCGAGGCCGACCTCCGCGGTCTTGGCATCCAGTTCGGACAGTGTCACGCCCGGCTGTACGACGGCGACGTGGTTGGTGGTGTCGATGTCGAGGATCGCGTTCATCCGCTCGAAGGAGACGACCATTCCGTCGGGGTGCGGTCGGACCGCACCCGAAAGGCCGGTGCCCGATCCCCGAGCCGTCACGGGTATGCGTTCCTCGGTGGCCAGCCGTAGGATGGCGGCGACCTCCTCGGCGGTGGCGGGCTTGACCACGTACCTGGGCTTGATCCGCTCGCCGACGAGCGCCTCGTCGCCCGTGTAGTCGTCACCGACGGCGTCGCCGCTTGCCATGTTGTCCGTGCCGACGATGTCGGCCAGCCGCTGCGCTACGTCGCCCATGGGCGAGCAGCCTAGTACGGACCGTGTCTTATCGGCTATGAATTCGTCTCATGTTTCGTGGTCCGGCGGACAACGGGGCCGACTCCGCGCCTGAATCGGCCCCGTTGTGTCATGCCTGTCGCGACCGTTCGCGTCAGACCAGCCAGCCGACGAGGTGGGCGAGGGCGGCCAGCACGTTGGTGAGGATGTCGCCGCCGTAGGTCGCGTGCATGACGAACATCTGCATGAGGGACTCCTTCATCAAGAGGTATTCGTTGTGAATCCGGGGAACTGGTGCGCGCACACCGCTTTCGAAAGCGAGATCGAGATTTCCACCGCCATGCGTTCGGTGTCAAAGACCCCGGAATTCGAGTGGAGTCCGAACGAAATCCCCCCAGTCTAAACACGTAATCCTTTCGGGTTTTACACAGGGGCCAGCGTTTACGCTCATTCGTGACAATTCGTGATCCCCTGATCGGGGCCTTCAGGCGTTACGTCTTCACGTATCGAACGGACTTCCGCGATGCGACACCAACGAGTTACCTCGTAGGTACGATGAGTGAAGATCGAAACAACACCTGATCGGGTGAAGGGTGGGGGTGGACGGTCGACGACCCCACGGGCCGTCCGTCGCTCGGCGCGGGTGATTCGTCGTGCCGTGTCACACGAACCCGTGGCGGGCCACGGCTTACGCGCCACCCGGTCCCCGAGGCGGGGAACGTGTTTTTCGACACGCCGTCCCCGCCCCGAGGACACCGAGACCTGTCCTGCGCGGGCGGATACGGACACCGGCACCGACGCCGCGCGTCCCGTCCGACTACGCGCGGGCGAACGTCAGGGTTTCGCCTTCGACACCCCGTAGCCACAGGTCCTGCGCGGCGGCGGCCATGTCCTCCAATCCCTCGGTGATCGTGGCGAACACGTTGCCGGGAACCCAGCCGGCATCACCGTTGATCAGCAGATTGTTACGGCCGTAGAAGAGGGCGAGGTCCGTCGCGCCGTTCTCGCTGTACGCCTCGCTGCCCTCGTCGTAACCGTAGGCGGGATTGCCGATCTCCCACGCCTCGAACCCGAAGTACACGACGTCGCCGGGAATGGGGGTCACCGTCGGGTTCTCCCGTCCCGGTTTCGGGTCGGCGAACGGTGGCACGAGCGTGTAGATCTCGTTGCGGGCGTATTTCGCGTGATAGGCCGCCCCGCTTTGGGGAAGTGCGTCCCACACCGCCTGGCACGTCCGTGGGGCCTCGTCGTCGAGCAGTCGGGCACGACAGGACACACCGCGCTTGTCGAGCGTGATAGTGAGGTAACGGGCCACGGCCTCTCCTTGCCGGTCCTTCGGTGCTGGGCTGGGCTCCTTGCCGGTCCTTCGGTGCTGGGCTGGGCCAAAGTCGCGTCAGGAGCCGGTGGTCACCGATGCGACGACGTCGGCCCAGATCTCCAGCGCCTCGTCGACCTGTTCGGCGGTCACGACCAGGGGCGGGATCATCCGTACGACGTTCATGAACGGTCCGCAGGTGAGCAGGAGCAGTCCCTTCTGCGCGGCGGCCTGCTGCGCAGCCTGCGCCGTCGCGGCGTCGGGCTTGCCGTCGGATGTGACGAACTCCGAACCCACCAGCAGGCCGAGGCCGCGCACGTCGCCGATGCCCGGGGTCTTCTCGCCGATCGCCCGCGCGCCGTCGAGCAACTGCTTGCCCCGCGCGGCCGCGTTCTCGACGAGGTTCTCCTCGGCGATGACGTCGAGGGTGGCGATGGCCGCCGCACACGACACGGCGTTGCCCCCGTAGGTGCCGCCCTGCGAACCGGGCCAGGCCTTGCTCATCAGCTCCTTCGACGCGGCGATGCCCGACAACGGGAAACCGCTGGCCAGTCCCTTCGCGATGAGGAGGACGTCGGGTCGGACGTCGAAGTGCTGGTGTCCCCAGAACTTCCCGGTCCGGCCGAAGCCGGTCTGGATCTCGTCGATCACCAGCAGGATGCCGTGTTCGTCGGCGCGGCGTCGCAAGCCGGCGAAGAACTCGGTGTTGGCGGGTACGTAACCGCCTTCGCCGAGCATCGGTTCGATGAAGAACGCGGCCGTCTCCTGCGGTGAGGTCTGGGTGGCGAAGAGGTAATCCAGTTCCCGCAGCGCGAACTCCGTGGTGGTCCTCTCGTCCCAGCCGTAGTGGAAGGCGTTGGGGAACGGGGCCACGTGCACGCCGCCCATCAACGGTGAGAACCCGGCGCTGAACCGAGTGCCGGAGGTGGTCATCGACGCCGCCGCCACGGTGCGGCCGTGGAAGCCGCCCTGGAACACGACGACGTTGGGCCTGCCCGTGGCCTGACGGGTCAGCCGGAGGGCGGCCTCGACGGCCTCGCTGCCCGAATTGGCGAAGAAGAGCGAGTCGAGTCCGTTCGGCAGGACCTCGCCGAGACGCTCGCTCAATTCGAGCAGAGGACGGTGCATGACGGTGGTGTACTGGCCGTGGATCAGCTTGCCGATCTGTTCCTGCGCGGCGCGCACCACGCGGGGGTGGCAATGGCCGGTGCTGGTGACGCCGATGCCCGCGGTGAAGTCGAGGTGGCGACGTCCGTCGGTGTCGTAGAGGTATGCACCTTCGCCGTGATCGACGACGACCGGTGTGGCCTGCTTGAGGATCGGGGAAAGCTGGGCCATGACAGCGTGCTCCTTTGCGGCTGCGGCGTAGGACGACCGTGTGTGAGGGTGTGGTCACCAGGGCCGCCTTCGGTGCATGTCACGCGGTGAAAGCGACCTGTCTGCGTCGCACACCACCCAGGTCGAACATCACCCAGGGTTGTAGATTGTCAACAATATTCGTAGCATGGCACTCGCAGCGGCGCAATCAGCGACTTAGGGAGTGTTCATGAACGCGGTCACCGAGTCCAGTGTGGTGGAGGCTGTCACCAAACAGTTGTTCATCGGGGGTAAGTGGACACCGGCTTCGAACGGGGCCACGTTCGCCGTACACGACCCCGCCACCGGGCAGGTGCTGTGCGAGGTGGCGGATGCGTCCCCTGAGGACGGCAAGGCAGCCCTCGATGCCGCTGTCTCGGCCCAGGCCGAATGGGCCGCGCATCCGCCGCGGGAGCGTGGGGAGATCCTGCGGCGGGCCTACGAGGCGCTGTTGGCGCGTCAGGAAGAACTCGCGCTGTTGATGACGCTGGAGATGGGCAAGCCGCTGGCGGAGTCGCGTGGCGAGGTGTCGTACGCGGCGGAGTTCTTCCGCTGGTTCGCCGAGGAGGCCGTGCGGATCGACGGCGGTTACGCCGTGGCACCGAACGGCGTCGGCCGGGTCCTCGTCACCAAACAACCCGTGGGTCCGTCACTGCTCATCACCCCGTGGAACTTCCCGATGGCGATGGGAACCCGCAAGATCGGTCCGGCCGTGGCCGCGGGCTGCACCATGGTCGTCAAGCCCGCCGAACAGACACCGCTGTCCATGTTGGCGTTGGCGCAGATCCTCGCGGACGCGGGCCTGCCGGAGGGCGTGCTCAACGTGGTCACCACCAGTGACGCGGGTGGGGTGATGGAGCCGCTCATCCGCGACGGCAGGGCACGCAAACTGTCGTTCACCGGCTCGACGGCGGTCGGCCGGAAGCTGTTGGAACAGTGCGCCGACAAGGTGCTGCGTACGTCGATGGAACTCGGCGGCAACGCGCCGTTCCTCGTGTTCGACGACGCCGACCTCGACGCGGCCGTCGAGGGTGCCATGCAGGCCAAGATGCGCAACATCGGCGAGGCGTGCACGGCGGCCAACCGGTTCTACGTGCAACGCGGGATCGCCGACGAGTTCGCCCGCAGACTCACCGAACGCATGTCGGCGCTGCCGATCGGGCGGGGAACCGAGGACGGCGTCGTGGTGGGGCCGCTCATCGACCAGGCCGCCGTGGAGAAGGTGGACACCCTGGTCCAGGACGCGGCCAGGCGCGGGGCGGAAGTGCTGACCGGTGGCTCCGCCATCGACGGCCCCGGCCACTTCTACCAGCCCACCGTGCTCACCGACGTGCCCACCGACGCCCTCCTGGCCCGGGAGGAGATCTTCGGACCCGTCGCGCCGATCTCGGTGTTCGACACCGAGGAGGAGGCCGTGGCGGCGGCCAACGACACCGAGTACGGCCTCGTCGGCTACGTCTACACCAGTGACGTCAAGCGCGCCCTGCGCGTCAGTGAGCGACTGGAGACGGGCATGGTGGGCTTGAACCAGGGCATCGTGTCCAACCCGGCGGCCCCGTTCGGCGGGGTGAAGCAGTCCGGTCTCGGCCGGGAGGGCGGCACCGTCGGCATCGACGAGTTCCTGGAAACCAAGTACATCGCGGTGAGCCTGTGAACCCGGGGACGGAGAGGAGCGCCGGGACCGCCGCAAGAAGCTACGACATCGCCGCCGTTCCCGGAGACGGCATCGGCGTGGACGTCACCGCCGAGGCGGTCAAGGTGCTCGACGCGGCGGCGAGCAGGCACGGCTTCACGCTGCGGTGGACGGAGTTCGACTACAGCTGCGAGCGGTATGCCCGGACGGGCGCGATGATGCCGGACGACGGCGTGGAGACGCTGTCCGGTTTCGACGCGATCCTGCTGGGCGCGGTCGGGTTCCCGGGGGTGCCCGACCACGTGTCGCTGTGGGGGCTGTTGATCCCACTGCGACGGGCGTTCTCGCAGTACGTCAACCTCCGCCCGGTACGGCTGCTGCCCGGTACGACGTCCGTGCTGGCGGGTCGTCGGGCCGACGAACTGGAGATGGTGATCGTCCGGGAGAACTGCGAGGGCGAGTACTCCACGCTCGGCGGCAGGCACAACCAGGGCCAGCCCGGTGAGTTCGTGTTGCAGGAAGCCGTCTTCACCCGGGTCGGGGTGGAGCGCATCCTGCGCTATGCGTTCGAACTGGCCCGTACGCGGTCACGGAGGGTCTGCTCGGCGACCAAGTCGAACGGCATCGTCCACACGATGCCGTTCTGGGACGAGATCTTCGAACTCGTCTCCGCCGACTACCCGGACGTCGAGGCCGAACAGTGTCACATCGACGCGTTGGTCGCGCGCATGGTGCAGCATCCGGATCGACTGGACGTCATCGTGGCGTCCAATCTGTTCGGCGACATCCTCAGCGATCTCGCGGCGGCCATCACCGGTGGGCTCGGTATGGCCCCTTCGGGGAACATCAACCCGGAGCGGACACATCCGTCGATGTTCGAGGCCGTGCACGGCAGCGCACCGGACATCGCGGGCCGGGGCATCGCCAATCCGGTGGCGCAGATACTCGCCGGGGCGATGATGCTCGACCAGTTGGGTGAGGCGGAAGCGGCCCGATCAGTGGAAACCGCGGTCGAACAGGTCCTCGCCGAGGGACGGGTGGCCACTCCCGACCTCGGTGGGAAAGCGACCACCGAACAGCTCGGTTCGGCCATCGCCGCCGCCGTGTGAGCCCCCGAGGGCTGCCGCCGGGGTGTCAGCTCGGTCCGCCCGGGGCATACCAGCCAGCATGAGAGTGCTCGGCATCCCTCTTCCCGATCCGTTTTCCGTCGTCGGGGCCGCCATCGGTACGGCGCGGGGAGTCGCGTCACTGGTGGGTGCTTCGCGGCGGCGGGTGTCGTCGAGGGCCGAACGCCTCTACATCGAGGTCCACGGGGTCCACGGTGAGGGTGGTGCCGAGGTCGCGCGGCGCATCGAGAGGGCCGTGTCGGCCCACCCGGGTGTGGTGTGGGCGCGGGTCAACGCCCCGTCGTCGCGGCTGTGCGTCGAGGTGACCGAGCCGCGGCCCCAGCCGTCACAGCTCGCGGCGATCGCGGAACAGGCGGAACGGGCGCCCAGCTCACCCGAGGAGATGGCCGCGGAGGACGAGGCGCAGCACCCCGCCGACGGTCTGCGCGGCACCCGCCTGGTACCGACACTCCTCGTCGATGCGGCGGGGGTCGTGATGTCACTGTTCACCCGCATCGCACCCTGGGCCCCGTTGCCTCCGGAGATCGCCACGCTGCTGTCGTTGTCCGAGCACCATCCGGTGCTGAAGGAACGGCTGGCGCGGGGGGCTCGCAGTGAGAACCGCGCCGACTCGTTCGCCTCGATGCTGGGAGCGGTGTCCCAGGGACTGGCGGCCGGCAACGAGAGCATCCTGCTGGACGTGGTGCAGCGTGCGGGACAGTGGCGAGAAGCCCGGGCGTTGGAACGCGCGTGGTGGGACGTCGAACGGAGCGTGGTCACCGGGCCGGAGGCCGTGGAGGCGGACGCGCTGCCCAAGGAACGGCATGCCCCCCTCCCGGAGGGGGAGATCGAACGCTACCAACGTACGGCGTTGAAGGCGGGCGCCGCGGCGGGTGCGGTGGCACTGCCGTTCGTGGGGCCACGCAAGGCGATGGCCATCGGCCTGTCCACCATCCCGAAGCCCGTCGAGACGGCCAGGGCGGCGTTCGGAAGCGCGCTCGGACGTGTACTCGCACGGCGCGGCACGGTGGTGATGGACCGTTCGGTGTTACGACACATGGACCGCATCGACGCCGTGGTCCTCGACCGGACCGCGCTGCGCACGGGGCGGCTCACCCTGTCCGATCTGATCGCGTTGCCGGAGGCCGACCCGCACGATGTGGCCGAGCGGGCCTGGCGGCTGTTCGACTCGCCCGAAACGGGGGACCCGGTGCTGGGCACCGGCGCCGTGGACGGCGAATGGTGGTTGGGACCACTCGACGTTCGCGAGCTCGACGGGCCCCGTGGCGAGCACGAACGGGACCGGCTCCTCCGCCGAGGCGCGAGACAGGTGCTGGGACTGGGCCGGAACCGTCGCCTGCACGCCGTCGTGGGGCTGCGTGAGGAGGTCCTGCCCGGCGCTCATCTGCTCACCGTGGCCGCTCGGCGCAGCCGGGTGCCCGTGCACGAGACCGATGACCCGGGCCGCACCGTGTACGACCTGCAGACCCAGGGGCACGGCGTACTGCTGTTGTCCAACGACTGTCACGCGTTGAGCCGGGCCGACTGCGGCGCCGGGATACACACCGAGGGCTCACCGCCGTGGGGTGCGGACGTGCTCGTCGGGGACGATCTGGGCACCGCGGCGTTGCTCATCGAATCGATCGCCGCGGCCAAGACCATGAACGCCCAAAGCATCCGGATCAGCCAGACGGCCACCGGGGTGGGCATGATGTCGGCGTTGCGCGACGCCCGCACCAATCCGACGAGTCGGGCGATGCGTGCGGTGAACGCCGGTTCGGCCGTCGCGCTCGTCAACGCCCGTCGACACGCGGCGGGCCTTCGGGAACCGAGCGCCGTGGAGATCGTCGACACGGTGCCGTGGCACGCGATGCCGGTTTCCACGGTGCTGGAGCGACTCGCGTGTCCCACCACCGGGTTGACCGAGGCGGAAGCGCAGCGCAGGAGGACCGAACGGGGTGGCACCCGTGCGGCCCCCACGAGTCTGGGCAGTGCGTTTCTCGCCGAGCTGGCCAACCCGTTGACACCCGTGCTCGCCGGTGGTGCCGCGTTGTCGGCGACCGTGGGCTCACCGGTGGACGCGGGACTGGTGGCGGCTGTGGCGGGCATGTCGGCATTGCTCGGCAGCATCCAACAACTGCGCACCGAACGTCAGCTGGCCGACCTGTTGAGCCGGTCGTCGGTCAGCGCGACCGTGGTGCGCGACGGCGAGGAACGTGTGCTCACCGCCGACGACCTCGTCCCGGGGGATCTCATCGCGCTCACCGCCGGCGACGTGGTGCCGGCCGACTGCCGCGTGGTGGAGTGCACCGGTTTCGAAGTGGACGAGTCCTCCCTGACGGGGGAGTCGTTACCGGTGACCAAGACGTCCGCCCCCGTGGTCGCCTCGGAGGTCGCCGAACGCACGTCGATGGTCTACGAGGGCACCACCGTGGCGGCGGGACAGGCGACGGCCGTGGTGGTGGCAGTCGGGGACGACACCGAGGCCGGGCGCAGTATGGCGATCGCCAGGGAGGCCGCGCCCACCACGGGGGTGGAGTCCCGGCTGGCCGAACTGACGGAGAAGAGCCTGCCGTTGGCGGCCGGGTCCGCGGCGGTGGTGGCGGGAGCCGGACTGCTGCGTGGGGTGCCGCTGTGGGACAGTCTGGGAACGGCGGTGAACCTGGCCGTGGCGTCGGTGCCGGAGGGATTGCCGTTCCTCGCCAACGTGGCCCAGTTGGCGGCGGCACGACGACTGGCCGGTATGGGCGCCCTCGTGCGCAACCCACGCAGTATCGAGGCCCTCGGCCGGGTGGACGTGCTGTGTTTCGACAAGACCGGCACGCTCACCGAGGGCAGGCTCACCGTGAACGAGATCGACAACGGCACGGAACGGTCGCGGGTGGACGCCCTGACCGAACCGCTGCGGTCGGTGTTGGCCGCGGCGTTGCGTGCCACCCCGCACTCCCAGGACGTCGGGGAGTTGCCCCACGCCACCGACAGGGCGGTCGCCGAGGCGGGGGCGCGAATCAACCTCACGCCTGCGTCGGGGGCGTCGGGTTGGGAGGAGTTCTCGTCGATGCCGTTCGAGCCCTCCCGCGGTTTCCATGCCACCGTGGGCCGTACCCGCAGGGGGGTATTGCTCAGCGTCAAGGGTGCTCCGGAGGAGGTATTGCCGCGTTGTGACCTGGACGCCCACGCCCGAAAGCGGTTGGCCGGCCGGTTGAAGGCCTTCACCCGCTCGGGGCACCGGGTGTTGGCTGTGGCCGAACGGGCATTCGGTCCCGACGCCGACCCCGCCGATTGGGACGACCCGGAAGCGGTGGCCGGCCTGACCTTCCGCGGTTTCCTCGCCATCACCGACCCGGTGCGGGGCAGCGCGGGACCCGCCGTCGCGCGACTTCGGGAGTCCGGAGTCCACACCGTCATGTTGACGGGGGATCACCCGGACACCGGAAAGGCGATCGCCTCCGAGATCAACGGGGTCGGCGCCGAGCCGCGTGTGATCACCGGAACGGAACTGGACGATCTCGACGAGTCGGAGCTGCGGGAGATCCTGCCCGAGGTCGACGTGATCGCCCGGTGTACACCCGCGCACAAGGTGCGGATCGTCGAGGCCTACCGCGCGTTGGGGAGGACCGTGGCGATGACGGGGGACGGGTCCAACGACGCGCCCGCCATCCGGCTGGCCGACGTCGGGATCGCGCTCGGCGGTCGGGGGACACCGGCGGCTCGGGCGGCGGCGGACGTGGTGGTGGCCGACGACAGACTCGAAACGATCATCGCCGCGATCGTGGAAGGTCGGGCCATGTGGGCGTCGGTGCGTTCGGCGCTCGGCGTGTTGCTGGGCGGCAACGTCGGCGAGATCGCGTTCAACGTCCTCGGGGCGGCGGTGACGGGTCGTTCTCCGCTGAACGCGCGTCAGATACTGCTGGTCAACCTGCTCACCGACCTCGCGCCCGCGATGGCCATCGTCTCGCGGCGTCCGGACCCCGAGGCCATGGACGAGCTGTTGCGGGAAGGGCCGGAGAGTTCTCTCGGAAAGCCGCTCTACAGCGAGATCGGGGTGCGGGCGGGTACGACCACCGTCGGGGCCACGGCGGCGTGGTTGATCGCGCGGTTCACCGGCCGTAGGCGCAGAGCCAGCACCGTGGCCCTGGCCGCCTTGGTCGGTACCCAGTTGGGGCAGACCCTGACGCAGGGGTGGCGTAATCCGGCCGTGCTCGCCAGCGGACTCGGTTCGGCGGCGGTGCTGGCGGCGTTGGTGCAGACGCCGGGCGCGAGCCAGTTCTTCGGCTGTACCCCGCTCGGCCCGGTCGGGTGGGGGATCGCCTTGGGCAGTGCGACGACGGCCACGGCTTTGGGAGCGCTATTCGGCTGAGGTGCCGCGGTGGGAGAACCCCCACCGCGGCGTAGCCGTGTCCGCAGGCTGTGTCGTCGTGTCCGCAGGCTGTGTCGCCGTGTCCGCGGGCTGTGTCGCCGTGTCCGCCGTTTCTGTACGTGTATCAGCGGACGTGCACGCCAGGACGAAGTAGCGGCGTCGCCTCACTTCCGTTCCGGGCGCTTCGTCAGCGAAGGCATGTCCGGCGCCAGACGTCGCACCGCGTCCTCCATGTGCGCGTCCAACAGGGCGAGTACGCGTTCCTCGTCGCCGTCGCGTAGCGCCTCGATGATGCGGTTGTGTTCGGCGATGCGTTCGTCGGTGCCCTGACGGGTTTTGTCGTAGGTGTCCTGGAGCGCGGACAGACACATGCGTGTCTCGATGAGCAGAGTGCGAGCCATGCGCACGAGTCGTTTACTGCCCGAGGCCTCGATCAGCGTCTCGTGGAACGCGAGGTCGGCTCTGCCGAGTGCGGTGGGGTCGTCCCGCTCGTCGGCCTTGGCCATCGCGGCGACCGTGTCGGAGAGCGCGTCGGCCACCTGTTCGCGTTCGGGGCTGTGCACCACGCGTCGGGCCGCCGCCTTCTCGATGGCCGAACGCACCCAGTAGATGTCGTGCACGTCCTCGGGCTCGAGTTCGATCACGAACAGCCCGCGATGCGGTTCGCTGCGCAGCAATCCCTCGGACACCAGCCGCTGCATGGCCTCGCGCAGCGGACCACGCGAGACCTTGAAACGAGCCGCGAGATCGGCCTCCCCGAGCTGGGTGCCCGGGGGCAGAGAGCCGGTCATGATCGCGTCTCGGAGCTGGCGGGCGATGATCGACGCCGTCGATTCCCGGTTGACAGGTTCGATGTCGGCCAGCATGCCTATGTGCCTTTCCTTCGGAACAGGGTGCCCAGTCCGGGTACGGGGGGCGGGACACCGACGAGTCGTAAACCCTCCCACACGGTCACCTGGTTGGCGGTGAGGACGGGTTTGCCCAGGCGTTGTTCGAGGGGGTCGATCAACGCGAGCGTGCGCATGGCGGTGTCGGGTACGAGCAACGCGTCGGTGTCGGGTCGGTCTCGACTGACGATCAGCTCCACCACGTCGTCGGGACGGAGCCGGCCGACCTCCGCCGCGGTGGCGATGTCCGCGGTGGACATGTCGACCACGTCCACGCCACCGTGGGCGAGGAAGTCCGCGAACAGCGTGGCGACGTCGCGTGGGTAGCTCGCGGCGACGGCCACCCTGCGGAGGCCGAGGGTCTCGGCTGCGTGCACGAACGCGAACGAGGTGCTCGACGCCGGGAGTCCGTTCGCGGCGGTGGAGAGCGCGTCGATTTGTTCCCGCGCACCGTCCCAGCCGTAGACGAAACTGCCGCTCGTGCAGGCCCACACCAGGGCCGCGGGATCGTGCGTGAGGAGTCGTCGAGCGCCTTCGGCCAATCGGGACGGACTGCCGAGGTCGAGTAATTCGGCCACCGCGTGCAGGTCGGTGCCGTAGACGTGTTCCACGGCGAGCTTCGCCGTGTCCCCGAGGAGCTTCTCGGCGTAGGGGTAGTCGTCCTCGGCGGCGTGGTCGGGGTAGAGGAAACCGATCGTGACGGTGCGGTTCCCCTGCTGCGTGGGTGTCAACGAGCACCTCCTGCGCGGATTGTCGACAATCTTACTCGAGAAGTGAGGACACCTCCCGAAGCCATCGGCCCGGCCCCACGATCGGTGACCCCATCCGGTTCAGGCGCGCCCACATCGTGAGTTGATTCGCGGTGAGCACCGGTTTGTCGATCGCGTTCTCCAGCGGGGCTATGCCGTCGTACGTGGGCGGATTCGTGCAGCTGATGAAGACGGCCTCGGCGGCTTCGTGGTCGGCGTCGAGGATGCGTTCGGCGACGGTGCGGTAGCTGACCTTCCGGATGCCGCACCGAGTCCAAGGTGGTCGCTGGACACGGTCGCCACGTTGAGCTCGTCGGGGAAATCACGAAGCTTCGCCGTCAGGTCCGCGCCGTAGGGCGTGAGGAGGGGGGATTCGGTCGAAGTTGGGTTCCCGCAGCACTTCGGCCGGTGCCCGGAGGTGGTGACGGTGTCGGGGGCTCCCGCTCCGCAGATGGTTTCGCGCAGGTTCCGCTCGGCGTCGACCCCGTTGACGAAGCTGCCCGACGTGCACAGATAGGCCACCACCCCCGGTTCGGTGTGGAGGACGTCGCGGGTGGCCGCGGCGAGATGCGCCGAGTTGCTGACGAGGCGGGCCATCCCCATGCTGACGGGGACGGGTTCATCCGGGGTCCGAGCCAGATGGAAGCGACACCTCCGTGGGCACCCGGCGCCACAATTCGCGCTCCAGTGCGAGGTCGAACGGGGCGATGACAACGGGGCGATGACGCCGATGTCGCGTGGCGCGAGAGGGTCATCGAGTCCGGGGATGTCCAGTGCCGCGAAATCCAAGGCTCGACCTCCGAGGGCTTCGTTGCGGGAAGGGCCTCCGGGGGAAACCTCGGATTGTTGACAATCATACAAATTTCGCTTACCGTGTCAACGTGGCTGGCACGGATCGTCCGGTGCTCGTCGTGTTGTGCGGCGACGAACGTCCTCCGGACATGGACCCCATCGAACGGTCGGCGACGGTCCGCTACACCGACGCCGACGGTCTCCCGGACGCCCTGCGTGGAGCCGACGCGCTGTTCGTCTGGGATTTCCGCTCCCGGGCCGTACCCGACGCGTGGCACGCGGCCGACCGGCTGCGCTGGCTGCACATCGCCAGCGCCGGCGTCGATCCGGTGCTGTTCCCCGAACTGCGGGACAGCGATGTGGTGCTCACCAATTCGCGGAGGGTGTTCGACGCCGCGATCGCGGAGTACGTCCTCGGGCTGGTCATCGCCTTCGCCAAGGACTTCGCCGGCTCGCTGCGGCTGCAACAGCAGCGCATCTGGCGACATCGGGAGACCGAACGGGTGGCCGGGACGTCGGCGTTGGTCGTGGGGACGGGGCCGATCGGCAGGGCCATCGCCTCCCTGCTGCGTGCCGTGGGGGTGCAGGTCACCGGAGCGGGGCGGCGGGCTCGCGGGAATGACCCCGACTTCGGGACCGTGGTGTCGTCGGAGGAGCTCACGCGGCATCTGGGCGAGTTCGACGTCGTGATCGCCGTGGCGCCGTTGACCGAGCAGACCAGGGGCATGTTCGACGCGCGTGCGTTCGCCGCGATGCGACCGGGCGCCCGTTTCATCAACGTCGGCAGGGGGGAGCTCATGGTCACCGACGACCTGATCTCCGCACTGCGGGCGGGGCAGCTCTCGGGTGCGGCCCTGGATGTCTTCGAACAGGAACCACTGCCACAAGACAGTCCCTTGTGGACTATGGAGAACGTGTTGATCTCCGCGCACATGTCCGGCGACTTCGTCGGATGGCGCAACGCGCTGGTCGAGGTCTTTACCGACAACTTCCTCCGCTGGAGGGAAGGGCGGGAGCTGCGCAACGTCGTGGACAAGCAGCTCGGCTACGTCCCCTCGACGAACTGACGCCGGCCACCGAATCGACGACGAGGAGAGCCATGTCGAGCACGCCGCCCATGCTGACCGCGAGCGAACTCGTCGCCGCCTACTCCGCGGGCGAGTTGTCGCCGGTCGAGGCCACCCGCGCCGCGCTCGACGCCATCGACGAGTACGACCCGGAGTACCACGCCTTCACCCTCGTCGACCCGGAATCGGCATTGGCCGCGGCCCGGGGTTCGGAGGAACGGTGGCGCGAAGGGAACCCGATCGGCTGGCTCGACGGTGTTCCGGCGTCGGTGAAGGACATGTTCCTCACCCGGGGTTGGCCCACGTTGCGCGGATCGCTGTGCATCGACCGCGACCGGCCGTGGGAGGTCGACAGCCCCATCACCGCGCGAATGCGGGAACACGGCCTGGTACTGCTCGGCAAGACCACCACCCCCGAACTGGGGTGGAAGGCCGTGACCGACAGTCCGCTCGACGGCGTCACCCGCAACCCCTGGGACCCGGCCCTCACCTCCGGTGGGTCGAGCGGCGGCAGCGCGGTCGCCGTGGCCACCGGGATGGGCGAGTTGTCCGTGGGCACCGACGGCGGTGGGTCCGTGCGTATCCCGGCCTCGTTCTGCGGCATCGTCGGCTTCAAACCCACGGGCGGACGCATTCCGCTGTACCCGGCCAGTCCGTTCGGCGCTCTGGCCCACGCGGGGCCGATGGCCCGCTCGGTCGACGACGTGGCGCTGCTGTTGGACGTGCTCGCCATGCCGGACCACCGTGACCCCTCCTCGCTGCCGCTGTCGTCCGGCACCTACCGCGAAGCCGTGCGTCGTGACGTCCGCGGGCTTCGGGCCGCCTATTCCCCCGCTCTCGGCTACCTCGACGTCGATCCGGAGATCACCCAACTCGTGGCGTCGGTGGTGGCTGTGCTCGGTGAGGCGGGGTTGACCGTGGAGGAGGCCGATCCCGGGTTCACCGACCCGATCGAGGCGTTCGGGGTGCTGTGGTCCACGGGAGCGGCGAAGTGGCTCGACTCGTTCCCGGAGGGTTCGGGACACCGGGTCGACCCCGGACTGCGCAGGGTATGGGAACGGGGACGCACCTACTCGGCCCGGGACTACCTCGACGCCACCGCCGAACGCATGGCGTTGGGCATCCACATGGGAGAGTTCCACACCCACTACGACGTGCTGCTCACCCCGACCATGCCGGTGCAGCCGTTCGAGGTGGGGCATGACGTGCCGCCCGGCAGCGGTTTGACCGACTGGCCGCAGTGGACCGGGTTCACCTATCCGTTCAACATGACGCAGCAGCCCGCTGTCAGCGTGCCCGCCGGGTTCACGTCGCAGGGGCTGCCCGTGGGGTTGCAGATCGTGGGGCCGCGCCATTCCGACGACCTCGTGTTGGCGGTGGCCCGGTTGGTGGAGGAGCTCCGCCCCTGGCCGACCGGGCGACCGACCAGGAGCCGTGACTGACCTTCGTGCCGACCGTCGGCGTGTCCGCAGGTGATGTCGCCGTCTTCGCACCGCACGGGGCGGACACGACTACGTGGGCTGCGGACACGACTGCGTGGGCTGCGGACACGATGTTTCGGTGTTTTCGGTGCTCTCGGCGGCGTTCGTGGATGGATCGGGAGGACTTCGGGGACTAGCGTCGGTGCCATGGGTATCTCGACGGATCCGGAGACCGGGGAGTTCCACCGCTCACCCAACCACTTCACCGACCGCATCACCGCCGACGGGCGCGACGGCTGGCCCGTCGAACCCGGCCGATATCGCCTGGTCGTGAGTCGCGCGTGCCCCTGGGCCAACCGGGCGTTGATCGTGCGCAGACTGCTCGGTCTGGAATCGGTCCTCTCGGTGGCCGTGGCCGACCCCATCCAGGACGAACGCAGCTGGCGATTCACCCTCGACCCCCACGGCCGTGATCCCGTGCTGGGCATCCGGTTCCTCAGCGAGGCGTATGCCAAGGCCGATCCGGACTACACGGGCGGCATCAGCGTGCCCGCGATCGTGGACATCCCCAGCGGCAAGGTGGTGACCAACGACTATCCGCAGATCACGCTCGATCTGTCGACGGAGTGGACGGCGTATCACCGCGACGGGGCACCCGATCTGTACCCCGAGGGACTGCGGGACGAGATCGACGAGATCAACGCCGTCGTCCACGCCGATGTCAACGCGGCTGTCTACGAGGCGGGGTTCGCCACCAAACAGGAGGCGTACGAGGACGCCTACACGCGTCTGTTCGCACGTTTGGACGCGCTGTCGGAACGCCTGGAGAACCAGCGGTACCTGGTGGGCGACACCATCACCGAGGCGGACGTCCGGCTGTTCACCACGCTCGTCCGGTTCGACGCCGTCTACCACGGGCACTTCAAATGCAATCGCAATAAGCTGACCGAGCAGCCCGTGCTCTGGGCCTACGCGCGGGATCTGTTCCAGACGCCCGGTTTCGGGGACACCGTGGATTTCGACCACATCAAGCGGCACTACTACCAGGTGCACACGGAGATCAATCCGACGCGGATCGTGCCGAAAGGACCAGACCTATCGCTGTGGGCCACTCCGCACGGGCGGGAGGCTCTGGGCGGGCGTCCTTTCGGGGACGGCACTCCACCGGGGCCGCCTCCGGCGGAGGAGACCCTACCCGCCCAGTGGTGACGAGGATCGTATCCTCGCCGCGTGTCGATCATCGGTGCGCGCAGTCTCGTCAAGGCCCTGACCGACCTCGATGTCGAAGTCACCTTCGGTCTCCCCGGCACGCACACGCTCCCCGTCTGGGAGGCGCTTGCAGACAGCGGTATCCGCGTGATCGGGGTGCGACACGAGCGGGCGGCCGCGCACGCCGCAGATGGATACGCCCGTGTCACCGGCGCGCTCGGCGTGGCTTTGGTGACGACGGGACCCGGAGCGGTCAACACGCTCAGCGCGCTCGGCGAGGCACAGGCGTCGGCGTCTCCCGTACTGGTGGTGGCGACCGACGTCCCCTCGACGTTGCGCACGCCGGGCATGGTCCGTGGCTCGTTGCACGAAGTCGGTGACCAGCGGGCCCTGTTCGAACCGTTGACGAAGGCCGCGTTCACGGTCGCGCATCCGGACGAGATCGTCTCCGTCGTGCGCTACGCGGCCGAAACGGCGTTACGACCGCAGAGTGGCCCGGTGTACGTCGGCATTCCGGCGGATTTCCTCGGTGAGCCGGTCCTGGACGGCCTGGAGCCGGACGGCGTCTCGACGAGTTCACTGGAGCAACATCCGCCGTTGGCGAGTGAGGACGTCGACCGCGCTCGGGGGATGTTGATGGCCGCGCAACGCCCGCTGATCTGGGTCGGCGGCGGAGCGTTGCGTTCGGGGGCGGGCGAGGCGATCGGCATCCTCGCCGAACGGCTCGCCGCTCCGATCGTCACGACGTTCGCCGCGCGGGGGATCGTGCCGCCCGACCATCCGTGCCTGGCGTCCAACCCGGTGCACGCGCCCGAGGTCGGGGCGCTGTGGGACGAAGCGGACGTGGTGCTCGCGATCGGCACCGACTTCGACGGCGCGATGACGCAGAACTGGTGCATGCCGCAGCCACCCACGTTGATCGCGATCAACGTGGACGCCGAGGACGCGGCGAAGAACTACCCACCGGATCTGTTGCTGCTCGGCGATGCCCGTCAGGTGGTGGAGGAGTTGTCGCTGGGCATCCTGCCGAAGCCGGGACTGGACGAGCTGACCCGCCGTCTGGACGACATCGAGGTGCAGGTACGCAGGCGCGTACGCAAGGAGGAACCGCACGCCGCCGAGTTCCTGTCCGCGCTCAAGGAGACCCTGCCCGAGGGGTCGGTACTCATCTCGGACATGTGTGTCGCGGGTTACTGGATCGGCGGTTTCTACCGGGTGTCGGGGCCTCGGCAGCTGGTCTGTCCCACGGGCTGGGGGATGGCCGGATTCGGTTTCCCCGCGTCGCTGGGGGTCGGTGCCGCGGGGGCGGTACGTGCGGTGTGTGTGACGGGCGACGGTGGGTTCCTGACCGGCTGCGGTGAGTTGGCGACCGCGATCCAGCAGGAGCTTCCCATCACCGTGGTCATCGTGAACGACCGTGGCTACGGCATGCTGCGCCACGACCAGACCAACTCGGGTTTCGGGCATTACGGTGTCGATCTCGCCACACCCGATTTCGTGGGGTTGGCGAAGTCGTTCGGTGTCTACGCCGACCGTGTGGACGGCTTCGGCCGGGCCTTCCGTCGACTGTTGCGCGAGTTCAGTCGGTCGGATGAACCCAATGTGCTCGTGGTCAACGCGGAGCTGCGCCCGCCGCTGACCATCCCGTCGCGTTGGTACCGGCGGGAGAGTCTGACGTGGTAGGCAGTGACTGGTGGCCCTCGGTGACCGTGTTGGTCATCGACGGCCGTCGGCACGCTCGCGGAAGGGGCGACTGATGACGCACACGGCCGAACGCGTACTCCGGGATTTCGACACCATCGCGGTGGTGGGGCTCAGCCGTGACCCCGCCAAGGCGGCACACGCGGTGCCCGCCGCGTTGCAGAGCGCCGGTTTCCGGATCATCCCGATCAACCCGGTCGTCGGGCCCGGCAGCGTCCTGCTCGGCGAGGCCGTGTACCGCGGGCTTGCCGAGGCGGTCGAGGCAGGGGAGACGGTCGAGGTCGTGAACGTGTTCCGACCCCCCGCTGAGGCGGCTTCGGTCGCGCGGGAGGCCGTGCGGGTCGGGGCGCGCGCTCTGTGGCTGCAACAGGACATCGTCTCGGCCGAGGCCCGTGCGATCGCCGAGGAGGCCGGACTGCTCTACGTGGAGGACGAGTGCATGGCCGTCGTCCGGGCGCAGTACGGGATCGTGAAGCACGGCGCGTGAACCGGGACGGAAGAAACGCCCCCGACGTGGGGTGGATACGTGCGTTCGGTGATCGGTCGGTGTGGTCTGCGTGTCCGCTCGAGTCGGAGGCGACCGCCGGGGCGTGCGTCCTGAACGCGTCGAGCGCCTCGGATTCGTCGTCTCGGTTCTCATGCGTATACGAATCCGTCACTTCATGAGTTCGGTCACGTCAAGCAACCTTTCCGATTCTTGTCGTGGTGTTCGGTCCCCGCAATGGCGACGGTGCGCATTCTGTCGCGTTCGATTGCGTATTTTTTCCCACTGTTTCGGCCGTGATTGGTCACGAGCAGTCAGTTCTTTCGTGACACGAACTATATTTTCCTCAAGTGTTTGACTAAGGCTTCGCAGGTCGGGCGCCAGGATTGAGTGAACTAGGTCATGGTTTCGCGTTATCGCAGGTCATGGGGCTGAAAACGCCTTGGATAAACCAAGGTGGCGTCTTTCAAACGCTGTTGATCTGTGTTCCTTGCCACGCGTTACTGATTTTGCGAGTTTTCATTTCGTAATCTCGCACAGGCTTACGCGTTGACCGGATCTTTGCCCCCGAAAGATCCACACGAGGTCGCGTGTACGCCCCCGCCGGCCGAGCCCCCGAACGTGCCGGCGGAACGACAGCGAGAAGGAGACCACGCACGTGGCAGACCACAAGATGTTTGAGCGCGTGAAGAAACTGATCGCGTTGCAGGCCCCGACCCGAAACATCTCCACACCTGCGGCGGCGCTCGGCAAGTCCATGCGCAACGCCGCCCGGAACTACGCCTCGGTCGGTGTGGTGGCCCTGTTCGTCAGCGGTGTGGCGAGCCCCGCCGTGCTGGCGGGAGCGGACGAGGAAGCCGCTGGGACCGTGTCGATGCAGCCGTCTTCCGTTGTCGCGCAGCAGAGCGGCTCCGCCGACAGGGACGCCGTGGTCGGTGGGAAGGTCGTGCTGGACAAGGGCAACCGCAAGCCGTCCGGCGGCGGCGCTCCGGCCCCGCGCAGCGACGACCCCGCCGCGCACGACCGACACGCCGATGAGAAGGCGAAGGACGACAAGTCCGCCGAGAAGTCGGCCGAGTCGGACGCGAAGGAGGCGAGCGGCGGCGGAGCCCAGCCCGCGTCGGCCCCCGAGCCGGTGGACGAGGTCGATGGCTGGATCCGGACGGCGATCGACGTGATGCAGGACAACGGGGTTCCGGTGTCCGAGAAAGACATCCCGAGCATCCGGACCGTGATCGAGAAGGAGTCGAGCGGTAACCCGCGGGCCATCAACCTGTGGGACATCAACGCCAAGCGTGGCACCCCCTCGAAGGGGTTGATGCAGACGATCGACCCGACTTTCCAGGCCTACAAGCTGCCGGGCCATGAGGACATCTACGACCCGGTGTCCAACATCATCGCCGGGGTCCGGTACACCCTGAGCCGCTACGGCAGCTTCGAGAAACACCCCGGCCTCGCTTCGATGGCCTCGGGGGGCAGCTACCGCGGCTACTGATGAAGCGAGGTCGTCGACGGTGACTCGTGTGTGATGCACGGTCTCCGTCATGGGATGGGGCCCGGCCGGTCGACGCACCGGCCGGGCCCCGCCTGTTGCGGGTGCGTCCCTGCTCGAAGCGGGCACGCCCGGATCCACAGTGGTGGTGGAGGACCGGGACAGCGGGTGACAGGCCTGGAGGGGGTCCGGGTCGGCCCGTGGCGATGGTGGGCACCGTCAGAGTTGCCCTTCGTACATGCCGTACCTGGCCAGCGGTTCCAGTAACTCCCGTTCCTCGTAGGCGAAATGCGACAGCAGCGTGTCGGTCAGCAGGTCGACGGCGCGTTCGAGTTCGGTGTGGTCGTCGGGATTCGCGGCGAGCCGGACGAGTGCGCGGTCGACGCCTTCGAGGACGTCGTGGATGACACGGTGCTCCTCCTCGAGCCGATCGAGTACCGGGGCGAGGCCACTGTCGACGGACCTGAGGTGGGCGAAGATACCTTCGTCCTCCAGGGTGTGGTGTTGGGTGACCACGCGGCAGTACGCCTCGCAGTAGGCGCCGAGGGTCCAGTTGTTCTGTCGCAGGGTCATCCGGTTGAGCTGTGAGCGGGCGGCGCCGATGCCGAGTGTGCCCTGCTTCACCTGAGCCATGAGATCGCGCAGTTGTCGGAGTTCGGACCGCAGGTGGTCGTGGACGTCCACCAGGTGTCGACTCACGGCGCGACCGCGAGGGGTGTACTCGTACCCCTGTGGAGCGGGCGGTGCGGTCGGGCGGGTGCTTTCGTCCCACGGCAATCTCGGACTGAGTCGTGTGCCGTCGTCCGGTGTGGGGGATACCCCGAGCTCCGTTCGGGCCGTGTCCGTCGTCTCGGTGCGGGCCGTTGTGGCGGAGGCGGCCGGTGGGGTCCGTTCGGCCGCGACGAGTTCGCGTACCGCCGGGGCGACCTCCTGTCCGAATCGGGCGATGGTGTGGGGATCGTCGGTGCCGAGGACGAACGTCGAGATGCCGTATTCCAGCGCGAGTTCGGCCAGGGACGACGGGTCGATGTCATCGATGCCGACGTTGAGCCACCGGCTGATCTCGGACGGTTCGCGTCCGGCGGTGGCGGCGGCCTCGTCGATGATGTCGTTCGATTCGGCCAACGCTTCCTTGCCGGGGAGATAGCCGAGTGTGGGTAGCCAGCCGTCGGCGTCCGTTCCGACCAGTCGCAGCATCCGGGGTTTGTAGGCACCGAGCACGATGGGGATGCGGTGGGCGGGCGCGGGGCCGCGTTTCGCGCCGATGACGCGGTACCGTTCACCGTCGACGCGGACCCCGCCGCGTTGGGACGTGTCCCACAGTTCGCGGATGATCCGTATCGCTTCCTGCAGGGCCTGTACTGATTGCGCGGGGGTGAGCCGGGGGCTTCCCATGGCCTCGATGGCCTGCCAGAACGCTCCCGCGCCGAGCCCCAGCTCCACGCGGCCGTCGCTGAGGAGGTCGAGACTGGCCGCGGCGCGCGCCAACACGGCGGGAGGGCGCAGCGGCAGATTGGTGACGTTGGGGGCGAGCAGGATCCGCTGGGTTCGGGCGGCGACGAACGACAGCAACGTCCACGTATCCAGGAACGCGGGCTGATACGGGTGGTCCTGGAACGTGACGAGGTCCAGTCCGGACTGCTCACTGACTTGTGCGAGGCGCACGGTCTGTTCCGGTTGGGACGCGCTGGGGGTGAGGAACGTACCGAACCGCGGTTCGTGTCCGTAGTCGCGCAAGGTCACTCCTGAACGGTCGCTGGCGGATCAACTGTGTCGGTGTGCCGCCGGTGGGCCCACCGGGCCGGGCCGGGGTGGTGGATCGGGGACGCCTCGATGCTTCGGCGAGCCGATTACGGCTCGGGTGGTGATGTGGGCACGGTCCTCTCACTGTGCCCTACGAGGGTCGGATGGAGGGGGCGAACCGAGGCATCGGGTGAGCCGGGTGCCGGCTGACACCGGAACGATCGAGGGACGGGTGCTTCGCGGGTCCTGTGTCGCTCGTCGGATCGGCCATGGTGAGCATCCGACGTTAGTTCTCGTCTGTTCGGTCTATTCGGTGAAAATTTTCCCGGAATTCCTTGACCCACAAGATCACCATGGCAAGGATGCCGGAGCGTGCGACGAACTCTGCACGCCGCACTCATCCTTTCGGAGGCGCTATGCGTAGACGGATCGGATACCTCGTCGCCGTTCTGGCGTTGGTATTCGGTGGAATAGCGGTGACGACGGTGGCTGCCCCCGTCACCGCGTCGGCCGATGCTTGTTACACCTGGAACCGCACGCTCAGTCGCGGCGCGACCGGCAGCGACGTCAGGGAGTTGCAGATCCGCGTGGCCGGCTGGGTGGCCTCGGGCGAGAACCTCGTCATCGACGGCGTGTACGGCGCCGCGACCGAGGCGGCCGTGAAGCGGTTCCAAAGTGGATACGGTCTTGCCGCCGACGGTGTCGCCGGCCCGAACACGTTCAACAAGATCTACCAGCTGCAGGACTCGGACTGCACTCCCATCCACTTCAGCTACTCGGAGTTCAACTACAACTGCGGCGCCCGGAACTTCAACGGTGGCAGGGTGACCGCGGCGGAGGCGAAGGAGAACACCCGGCGTGTCATGTGGCAGCTTGAGGCGATGCGCCACAAGCTCGGTGACCGCCCGATGGTGGTGACCTCCGGATTCCGCAGTGTCTCGTGCAACTCCTCGGTGGGTGGTTCCTCCACCAGCCTCCACCTGTACGGGCAGGCCGCTGACCTCGGGTTGAGCAGCTCACCGAGCCAGTGCCAGATGTGGAACAGCGCCAAGTCGGCGGGCTTCGAGGAGATCCTTGGGCCGGGCTACCCCGGGCACAACGACCACGTGCACGTGGGTAACAAGTCCAGCCGGTTCTGGAGCGCACCGAACTGCTGACCCACTGAACTGAACACTGAACCGAACCCAGGCGTGGTCGTCGACCGTCGATACGCGGTCGACGACCACGCTTTTTCCGTCTCATCACCGTTATCACGGCGGTGATAGTTTGCTCGGGTGATGACTTCCGGTTCTCCCCGTGAACGCGTTCTCGACGCCGTGTTCCGTCTCGTCGCGCAAGGTGGTCTCACCGAGGCGTCACTGCGGAAGGTCGCCGCCGAGTCCGGTGTCAACATCGGTTCCGTCCGCCATTACTACGGCACACACGAGCAGTTGATGATCGCCGCTGCCGAGGAGGTCGGCAGGCGAATGGAACGACGACTCAACGCCGTATGGCCGGCGGACCTCGGCGAGAGCGACGTGGCGGCGCGGCGGGAACTCGTCGAATCGGTGTGCCGTGCAGTGTTGCCGACCGGCCGCGACGACCGGGTCGAACTCGTGGTCCTGTTGGAGCTCGTCGCCGCCGCACGGCTGCGCCCCGAGTTCCGGCCCCTTGCGACGCGGATGGGGAAAGACCTGCGTGCCGTCCTGGTCGCGACGTTGGAAACCGTGGGAGTGAAGCAGGCCGCGCTGGAGGCGGAACGGCTGACCGCGCTCGTCATCGGTCTCACCACCGAATTCATCTACCCCCACGGGCTGCCCGACGACGATGTGGTGACCCGCGTGCTGCGCCACCACATCGCCGAGTTGTTGCCCGACTGAGCAGGAGGCGACGACCGGACGGTGCGGCAGGAGGTCTACACCACGGTGAGGCCGTGGGGGCCTGCGTCGGGCTCAGACCTTCTCCTCCTTGGGGGCCGGGGTGGCTTTCGAGGGGGAAGGACGGCGGACGAACAACGCCGTGACGAAGACGAGCACCCCGATGCATCCGGCGACGACGAACGCGGCGTGCAGACCGACGTCGTCGGGGCTGACGCTGTCCGCCGCGCTGCCGAGGGCGGCGACCGTGACGAAGACGGCCGTGCCGAGCGCGCCGGCGACCTGCTGCAGTGTGGCGATGATGGCGCTGCCGTGGGAGTACAGGTGGTCGGGTAGGGCCCCGAGCGATTCGGTCATCAGCGGCGTCATCATCAACGAAAGCCCGATCATGAGGACGACGTGGATGACGATCACCGCGGCCAGTGACGAGTGGGGGCCGAGCGTGGTGAACAACCACAGCGACACCGCAGCGGTCAGGGCACCCGGGATCACCAGCGGACGGGCGCCGATCCTGTCGAACAGCGCCCCGACCGGTCGTCCGAGCAAGCCCAGGATCAGCCCACCGGGCAACACCGCCAGCCCGCTGACGAACGTGCTGGTGCCCAACACGGTCTGCAGGTAGAGCGGCAACAGGATCGACGCGACCCCCAGCAGACACATGAACACCAGCATGGCCAGGATCAGGGCGACCACGAAGGGGCGGTAGGTGAACGGGCGCAGGTCCAACAGCGCCCGGTCACGGCGTTGCAACCGGACCTGGCGGTAGGTGAAGACGGCCAGCGCCCCGACTCCGACGACGAGCGCCAACCACGGCGGAACCGGTTGCTGCCCATCACCGGGTTCGCCGACAGCGGACAGGCCGTAGAGCACGCCACCGAAACCGAGTGCGGACAGCAGCACCGAGAGCAGGTCCAGCGGTACCTGCCGGGTCTGGCTGTCCAGGCGTAGCCAGAGGGCCCCGATGGTCAACGCGATCAGCGACAACGGGAGGACGATCCAGAACATCCAGCGCCACCCCAGCGCGGACAGCACCGCCCCGCCGATGGTCGGCCCGAGAGCCGGGGCGACGGCGATGACGATCGTGATCGTGCCCATCGTCGCCCCTCGCCGCTCCTCGGGCACCAGCCGCATGATCGACGTCATCAGCAGCGGCACCATCACCGCGGTGCCGCAGGCCTGGACGACACGCCCGACCAGCAACACGCCGAAGCCCGGAGCCGAGCCGCTGATCAACGTTCCGAGACTGAACAGCGTCAACGACGCCAGGAAGACCTGCCGTGGCGTGAACCTTTCGAGCAGGAAGCCCGTGGTCGGGATGACCACGGCCATGGTCAGGAGGAAGCCGCTGGTGAGCCACTGTGCCGTCGTCGTCGAAACGCCGAGATCGATGGTCAGGGCCCGGAGCGCGACGCTCAGGATCGTCTCGTTGAGGATCATGACGAATGACGAGGCGACCAGAACGGCGATCAACAGGGCGGTTCGTGGTGGTGTCGGTTCACGCTCGGGTGCGGTGGTCGCGATGCTCGCGGTGTCGGTCATCAAGAACCCTTGTGGAGTCAGGTCCGGCTACGTGGGTGCGCCGGGTGTCGGGCGCGCTCGTGCGGAGTCAACGGACGGCCATCACGAAGAACCAGCGATTCGCATCCGTCGTCGACCGGAGCACGGCCCGTGCAGGACGCAGGGTTCGAGCCCGCGACATCTTTTGGAAAGGGCCGTACGTTGTCGATTCTGTGCGCACCTTCGACCGGCGGAAACGCCCCTGACTGGTTGGTCAGGTTCGGTCACCGTCCCGCATTCTACGGTGTGTTGCCCTGCTCGTCCTCGCGGTGACAAACCGAGTCGAAATGGAGGCTGAAACCCTTTTCCGGCTGTTCCGGTGAGTAATCATTCCGGTCGTTTCCGTAATCGGGCGACGTGGAGCAGGCACCGGGCGTTCGGTTCCGTTGTTCACCTGAGAGGTTGTTTTCGCATGGTGAGGTCCGTCGAGTGACGAAGTGGTGGCATGCCGGTGCCGGGGTCATTGGTCGTGCGCCTTCCGCGTACCCGAGGCCAAGGCGTGGCGGCCTGAAGGCACACCACCCGTCGAGCGCTTACGCGGATGACCGGGAGCCGACCGGATGGCCGAAAAAACAAGCCCCGACCGGATTTGCGCCGATCAGGGCTTGATTCCTAAGCTCCGCGTAAGGCAGGATTCGAACCTGCGACACCTGCCTCCGGAGGGCAGTGCTCTATCCACTGAGCTACGAGGGCCCATCGCGTGTGCGACGAGTGAAGCTTAGCGCATACCCCTCGAGGGCCGAATCGGCGGGTCGTGCTTTGTGTGGTGCCGTGGTCCGGTCGCGGTGAGCATGGAAGGCTCGGGCCGGGGAGAGGCGGTATAAGTTAGCCTCACCTCACCTCTATTGCACCTATGCGCATATCGCTATATGTTCGGCTCGCGGGTCGTTGTAAGGAGGCGAGCGATGGGACACGGCCACGGACACGGGCACTTGTCGCCGCGGACGGACAGTGCGTCCGGGCGGTACATCCCCGCCCTGGTCGCGGCGCTCGTCATCGGGGCCACGGTCATGGTGGCCGAATTCACCGTCGGCTTCGCCACCTCGTCGCTCGCGCTGATCTCCGACGCCGCCCACATGTTCACCGACGTGCTCGGCATCGGCATGGCGCTCGTCGCCGTCCAGCTCGCCCGGCGTAGCGGGCCGACGTTCACGCGCACCTTCGGCATGTACCGGGCCGAAGTCCTGGCCGCGCTGGCCAACGCGATCCTGCTGTTCGGTGTCGCCGGTTACGTCGTCTACGAAGCCATCACCCGCATCACCGATCCGCCGGAGGTGCCCGGCCTGCCGGTGCTGGTGGTCGCTTCGATCGGTCTGGTCGCGAACCTCATCGCGTTCCTGTTGCTACGCCGAGGGGCCCAGGAGAGCCTCAACGTACGTGGTGCCTACCTCGAGGTCCTGTCCGACCTCATCGGCTCGGTGGGGGTGCTCATCAGCGGTGTGGTGACCCTCACCACGGGCTGGCATTACGCCGACCCCCTCGTCGGCGTCGCCATCGGCGTGTTCGTGTTGCCCCGCACCGTGGTGCTCGCCCGCCGCGCGCTGCGCATCCTGTTCCAACACGCGCCGCACAACATCGACGTCGAGGCGCTCCACAACGACCTGTGCGCGCTGTCAGGCGTCGAGGACGTGCACGACCTGCACGTCTGGACCCTGACCTCCGGCATGGAGGTGGCATCGGCGCACCTGACCGTCGGCGCGGACGTCGACACGGCACACGTACTCGCCTCGGCGCAACACCTACTGTCCTCGCGTTACGCCATCGAACACGCCACGCTCCAGGTGGAACCGAGGGAATCGGCTCGCCGCTGCGCTCAACTCACCTGGTAGGCCTTAGGGGAACGGCAACGGTTCCGCGCCCCGCTCGGCGAGCATGTCACGCATGAGGTCCATCTCGGCACCCTGTGACATCAGCATGCTCTTCGCCAGCGTTCGCACCGGCTGGAGCGACGCGAAATCGTAGGCGTACTGGGCCATGTCGACCCCACCCTCGTGATGGCGCAGCATGAGCTGCAGGAAATACACGTCGAACTCCTCGCCCGACAGCGAGCGCAGTTTGGCGAGCTCCTCGTTGCTCGCCATACCCGGCATCAGAGCCCCGCCGGAGGCCTCCGGAACGTCGCCGCCGGTGCCGTGGTTGTGCCCACCCAGCCCGGACATCCACGTCATCAGCTCACCGACCGGCTCCTCGGGCTGGCCCCACAACATGAGCCAGCCCTTCATCCGACCCACCTGCTCCAGCTGCACGCTGGCCATGTCGAACGCCAGCTGCACGATCTCCGGGTCGTCGCTGTGTTCCCGCGCCCAATCGGCCATGGTCACGGCTTGCAGGTGGTGCAGTGCCATGTCCTGGGCGAACCCGATGTCGACGGGACTCGCCTGAGGTGCCTCCGATGGCGAGTCACCTGAGCGGTCCGGGCCGATGGCCATGCCGATCGTGGCGCCGATCAGCAGTGCCGCGAGAGCGGCGGCACCGAGGATCACCACGCGGGACCACGTGGGCTGGCGGGCGGCCGGACGTTCCGTGGCCTCCTCCGTGGTCCTCGTGGTCTCCGTGTCGTCGGTGTGTTCAGTGCCCTTCGTGTCCTCCACCGTGTCCTCTGCGTCGGCGGGATCGTCGTGCGCCATCACTGAAGCGGATCACCACTCACTCTTCGGCCGGCGGCGCCTCGGGGGTCGACTGGCCACCCACGCTGCCCATGTCGCCCTGCCGCGCGCCCGCGCTGCCCTTGTAGTCCATCGGCTTGGCGTCCGGCCCCGGCGGATCGGGGTTGAACGGCGGCGGGTTGTCCGGGTCGAACATGCCGGGTCCGAGCGCGTCACACGACGCCCCGATCTCCGGGTACGTGTTCGGGTTGCGCCGCAGCGCGGCGATGAACTGGTCGATGCGCTCGTCTGTGACGCTGTCCACCTTCAGCTGGCGGCCCCAGGCCTGCAGCGAGATGGGGGAGTCCAGCCCCGGATAGGGCGACATCATCGTGAACGGCTTGCCTTCGACCCGGAGTTTGAGCTGCTCCAAGTCCTCGCCCTGGATCCGCTCGGGGTCGTAGGCGATCCACACCGCTCCGTGTTCGAGCGAGTGCACCATGTTCTCGTTACGCACGGGCTCCGGGTACACGATGCCGTTGCAGGCCGCCCAGTAGCCGTCGTGCGGGCCGCCGAACGGCGGCGTCTGGTCGTAGGCGACACGCTCGTGAGGCAGCACGTGGGCACCGGCCTCGTACTCCTCGGTCACGACGCCTTCGATGTCGGTGGAGGGGTCGGGGTTGTCCTCGCTCGGAGCGAAGCTGGCCGCGGCCTCCTCCCGTTCCCGTTGCGCCCGCTGGTCACCGGAGGCCACGTAGTAGTAGGTGAACACGCCGGCGGCCAACAGGACGATGCCTATGACCGCGATGATGGTGCCCCACGGAACCTGCTTCTTGGCGACCACTGATCCTCGGGCGGCCGCTACGGCGCTCTTCTTCTTGGAGGCGCCCTTCTTCTGCTTTCCGTTGGCCATGGCTCCTGTTGTTTCCTCCGGCGACGGTTACCCGGTCTGAAGTGTAGTGATGTTACCGGCCACCGGTGTCAACCGTGGACGTCGCCGGACTTACACTCGGCTCGTGACTCCCGCCGCTCTTGCCGATCTTGTTCGCTCGTCCGCCGTCCAGATCTTCACCGACCGTGGGCTGGATCTCAGCATCTTGCCCGAACAGGTGACGGTTGAGCGACCCCGCAACCCCGAGCACGGCGACTACGCGACCAATCTCGCGCTTCAGGTGGCGAAGAAGGCAGGGTTACAGCCGCGCGAGTTCGCGGAGGCGCTGGCCGAGGTGATCTCCTCCGCCCCGGGGATCGCGTCCGCCGAAGTCGCGGGACCGGGCTTTCTGAACCTGCGGCTGGCCGCCGACGCGCAGGGCGAGATCGTGCGTCAGGTGCTCGACGCGGGCGCGGACTACGGCCGTGGTGACTCCCTGGTCGGGCAGAAGATCAACTTGGAGTTCGTCTCGGCCAACCCCACCGGCCCGATCCACCTCGGTGGCACGCGCTGGGCCGCGGTCGGTGACGCGTTGGGCAGGTTGCTCGCCGCGCAGGGCGCCGAGGTGACCCGGGAGTACTACATCAACGACGCCGGGGCCCAGATCGACCGGTTCGCCGAGTCCCTCCTCGCCGCCGCCGAGGGCAGGCCCACGCCCGAGGACGGGTACGCGGGCGCCTACATCACCGACATCGCCGCCGAGATCCTGCGTCGCGAGCCGGAGGTGCTCTCCCTACCCGATGAGGAGCGGTTCGCGACGTTCAAGCGGCTCGGCGTCGAGCTGATGCTCGAGGAGATCAAGCAAAGCCTGAGTGACTTCGGCACCCACTTCGACGTCTGGTTCTCCGAGAAGTCGCTGCACACCTCCGGTGAGCTGGAGTCGATCCTGGCCGACCTCAAGGAATCGGGCAGCCTGTACCAGAAGGACGGCGCGTGGTGGTTGCGTTCGACCGAGCACGGTGACGACAAGGACCGCGTCGTGATCAAGTCGGACGGCACACTCGCCTACATCGCCGGCGACGTGGCCTACCTGCGCAACAAGCTCGACCGCGGGTTCGACCTGTGCGTCTACATGCTGGGTGCCGACCACCACGGTTACATCGCCCGGCTGAAGGCCGCGGCGGCCGCGATGGGACACAGCCCCGACACCGTCGAGGTGCTGATCGGCCAGCTGGTCAACCTCGTCAGCGGTGGTAAGCCGGTGCGGATGAGCAAGCGCGCGGGCACCGTCGTCACGATGGAGGACCTCGTGGAGGCCGTGGGCGTCGACGCCGCGCGCTACGAGTTGTGCCGTTACTCTGTGGACGCTTCCCTGGACATCGACCTGGACCTGTTGCGTAAGCGCACCAACGAGAACCCGGTGTTCTACGTGCAGTACGCGCATGCCAGGTTGGCGTCCCTGCAACGCAACGCGGCCGAGCTGAACCTCGAGCCGCGCTCCGATGCGGACGTCAGCCTGTTGACCCATCCGAGGGAGGGCGACCTGATCCGTACGATCGGGGAGTTCCCCTCGGTGTTGAGGACGGCGGCCGAGTTGCGTGAACCGCACCGTGTCGCCCGTTACCTGGAATCGCTCGCGTCGGCTTATCACAAGTTCTACGACGTCGCGCGTGTCCTGCCGCAGGGCGACGAGGAGCCGACCCCGCTCACGTATGCCCGGCTCGCCCTGTGCGAGGCGACCCGTCAGGTGCTCGCCAACGGGTTGTCCCTGCTCGGAGTGTCCGCGCCGGAACGGATGTAGTGGCGGGACGGCCGCCTGTTCGGCGGCGTAACGTCGAGGACGTGGCTCACTACCAAGCCCCGGCGGCGCGCTGACGCCGCGGATTCGCCGTAAAGGAACGTAGCAATGTGCGCACACCCCGCGGGGCCTCGTCATGCGGAGGTCTACCCGCACGCAGACCAGGCAGGCTTTCCGCCGTCTACTTCGGAGGAGCTGGACCGGCTCTACCCGAAGGTCTGGCCGCGCAACACCTACCGCGCTCCCGACGGCGTCGTCCGGATCGCAGGGGTGGACGTGCGGGAGCTCGCGCGAACGTACGGCACGCCGTTGTTCGTGATCGACGAGGTGGACTTCAAGGCGCGTTGCGCCGAGTACGCCGAGGCGTTCGAGGACCCGGCGCTGGTGCACTACGCCGCCAAGGCGTTCCTGTGCACGGAGGTCGCCCGTTGGGTGGCTGAGAAGGGACTCAGCCTCGATGTGTGCAGTGGCGGTGAGCTGGCCGTCGCGCAGCGTGCGCAGTTCCCGCCCGAGCGGATCACCTTCCACGGCAACAACAAGTCGCTTGCCGAGTTGGAGGCGGCCGTTGAGGCCGGTGTCGGACTGGTCGTGCTCGACTCCTACTACGAGATCGCGCGCCTGGCCGAGATCGCGCAGCGACACGGCGTCGTGCAGCAGGTGTTGGTCCGGGTGACGGTGGGTGTCGAGGCGCACACGCACGAGTTCATCGCCACCGCGCACGAGGACCAGAAGTTCGGTTTCTCCCTGGCGTCCGGGGATGCTGCCGAAGCGGTGCGCCGGGTGTTGAACAGTCCCTCGCTGAAGCTGGTGGGCCTGCACAGCCACATCGGGTCGCAGATCTTCGACACCGACGGTTTCGAGGTCGCCGCCCGGCGCGTGGTGGGCCTGTTGGCGGAACTGCGCAAGGAACACGGCCCCGAGCTGATCGAACAGCTGTCCGTCATCGACCTGGGTGGCGGTTTCGGCATCTCGTACACCGATCGCGACAATCCGCCTCCGCCCGCGCAGATGATCACTCAGATCAGGGAGATCGTGCGGAAGGAATGCGCGTTCGCCGATCTCCCGGTGCCTCGGATTGCGGGTGAGCCGGGGCGGGCCATCGCGGGTCCGGGCACGGTGACGTTGTACGAGGTGGGCACCATCAAGGACGTGACCCTCGGTGAGGGGACCTCACGGCGGTACGTGAGTGTGGACGGGGGGATGAGCGACAACATCCGTACCGCTCTGTACGACGCCGCTTACGACTGTCGGCTTGTCTCCCGGTCCAGTGACGACGGCCAACCGGGTGAGGTGAAGGCGGTGTTGTCCCGGGTGGTGGGAAAGCACTGTGAGTCCGGTGACATCGTCGTCCGCGATTGTTGGTTGCCGGACACCCTGGCTCCGGGGGACCTGCTCGCCGTGGCGGCGACAGGGGCGTACTGCTATTCGATGGCGAGCAACTACAACAAGCAGCCGCTGTGGTCGCGGTCCGTAACGGAAATCACAGACTGTTGTTGCGGCGAGAGACGAACGAGGACATGTTCCGCTTGGAGGTGTCGTGAAGCGAGGATGGTTGGAGGTGTCGTGAAGCGAGGATGGTTGGATGCCCTGCTTTGCGACACCGACCGGGTTGGGCCCACGTCGCGGCACGCTGTTCGGCCGCGGCAGGGGAGGGTGTCCCGCAAGGTGCTGGAGGGATGCCCTGCTTTGCGACACCGACCGGGTGCGGGTGTCCCGCAAGGTGCTGGAGGTGTCGTGAGCGAGCGTCGCGAAAGTCCTGTTCGGGTCGCGCTGCTGGGGTGTGGCACGGTCGGCAGTGAGGTTGCCCGCCTGCTGTTGAACGGCGCCGACGAGTTGGCGGCCCGGGTGGGTGCCCCCGTCGAGTTGGCCGGCATCGCGGTGCGCAGGCCCGACAAGCATCCGGAACTGCCGCAGCAGCTGTTGACGGCCGACGCGGGTGAACTCGTCGAGTCCGATGTGGACATCGTCGTCGAGTTGATCGGCGGTATCGAGCCGGTGCGCGGGTGGCTGCTCACGGCGTTGCGCCAGGGCAAGTCCGTGGTGACGGGCAACAAGGCCCTGTTGGCCGAGCACGGTGGGGAGCTGTCGGAGGCCGCCAACGACTCGGGCGCCGACCTGTATTACGAGGCGTCGGTCGCGGGTGCGATCCCACTGTTGCGGCCGCTGCGGGAATCCCTGGCGGGGGACCGGATCACCCGCGTGATGGGCATCGTGAACGGCACCACGAACTTCATCCTGTCCGCCATGGACTCCACGGGCGCCAGCTACGCCGAGACGTTGGAGGAGGCGACCCGGCTCGGCTACGCGGAGGCCGACCCGAGCGCGGACGTCGAGGGCTACGACGCCGCGTCGAAGGCCGCGATCCTGGCGTCGTTGGCGTTCCACACGCGGGTGACGGCGTCCGACGTGTACCGCGAGGGCATCGTGGGCATCACCGCCTCCGACATCGCCGCGGCCAAGCGGTTGAACCGGACGGTGAAGCTGCTGGCGATCTGTGAACGGGTGACGGACGAGGACGGCACCGAGTCGGTGTCGGCACGGGTGCACCCGGTGATGATCCCCAGGACGCACCAACTCGCGGGAGTGGGTGGTGCGTTCAACGCGGTGTACGTCGAGGCCGAGGCCGCCGGCGAGCTGATGTTCTACGGTCAGGGCGCCGGAGGTGCCCCTACGGCGAGCGCGGTGCTCGGAGACCTGGTCGCGGCGGCCCGCAACCGGGTCGCCGGCGGGCGTGGTCCCCGGGAGTCCGCGCACGCGGCGCTGCCGGTGCGGCCGATGGGGCAGACCCCGACGCGTTACCACATCAGCCTCGACGTGGCCGATCGTCCGGGTGTGCTGGCGCAGGTCGCCCAGGTGTTCGCTGCGCACGGGGTGAGTATCGCCGCGGTGCGGCAGCGGGATGAGCGTTCCACGGCGAGGCTTGTGGTGGTGACCCACTTGGCGCCGGACGCGGCGCTGGAGGCCACGGTCAACGAGATCAGCAAGCTCGACGTGGTGCGGGAAGTGCTGAGTGTGATGCGGGTGGAAGGCGAGGATTCGTGAACGCGCAGGCTTCTTCGGCTGCGGGGCAGGGTGTGCGGCCGGGCTGGCCGGGTGTCATCAAGGCGTATGCCTCGCGCATCCCGATCCCCGAGGGCGCTGAGATCGTCACGCTCGGGGAGGGCAACACACCACTGCTGTTCGCGCCGCACCTGTCCGAGCTCACCGGGTGCACCGTGTACCTGAAGGTGGAGGGTGCCAACCCCACGGGGTCGTTCAAGGACCGGGGGATGACGGTGGCGATCACCCACGCCAAGGCGAGCGGGGTGCAGGCCGTCATCTGCGCCTCCACCGGGAACACGTCCGCGTCGGCGGCCGCCTACGCCACCCGGGCGGGTCTGACCACGGCGGTGCTGGTGCCGCAGGGCAAGATCGCGATGGGGAAGATGGCGCAGGCCGTGCTGTACGGGGCACGCATCCTCCAGATCGACGGCAATTTCGACGACTGTCTGGAGTTGGCGCGCAAGATGGCCGCCGACTACCCGGTCACGCTGGTCAACTCGGTGAACCCGGTGCGGTTGGTGGGGCAGAAGAGCGCGGCGTGGGAGATCTGTGACGCGCTCGGTCAGGCCCCGGACATCCATTGCCTTCCGGTGGGCAATGCGGGCAACATCACCGCCTATTGGGCGGGGTACACCGAGTACGCCGCGGACAAGGTGATCAGCACGGTGCCGCGCATGTTCGGCTTCCAGGCCGCCGGTGCCGCACCGCTGGTGAAGGGCGAGCCCGTGCCGAACCCGGAGACGGTGGCCACCGCGATCCGGGTGGGCAGCCCGGCGTCGTGGGATTCGGCGGTGCAGGCCAAAACGGCCAGCGGTGGGTTGTTCGAGGCGGTGACCGATGAGCGGATCCTCGAGGCCTACCGGCTGCTCGCCCGGCGTGAGGGGGTGTTCGTGGAGCCCGCCTCCGCGACGAGCGTGGCGGGCCTGTTGTTGACGGCGGCCGACGGGCGATTGCCGAAGGGGTCCACCGTCGTGTGCACGGTCACCGGACACGGGCTGAAGGATCCCGCGACCGCCCTGGAGGGCAACGTGGAGGTCGAGCCGCTCGCCGTCGACCCGAGTGCGGTCGCGGCGGCACTGGAACTGTCGTAGGGCACCGATACGCGCTCCCCCGCCCCTGGGAAGGGGCGCGTCGAAGAGGCCAGGAATGAGCGTTGGCGTGAAGTACACGATCACCGTCCCGGCGTCGACGGCGAACGTCGGCTCCGGATTCGATACGTTCGGCATGGCGTTGGGGTTGCACGACGTCATCGACGTGACCGTGACCGAGTCCGGCCTACACGTCGAGGTGATCGATGCCGGAGCCGGTGACATGTCGGCCGTGCCCACGGACGAGTCGCATCTGGTGGTGCGTGCGTTGCGGCATGCCTGCCGGTATCTCGACGTCAAGGTGCCCGGCCTCGCCCTACGCTGTCGTAACGCCATTCCGCATTCGCGGGGGCTCGGGTCCTCGGCGGCCGCGGTCGTCGCCGGGGTCGCGGCCGGATATGCGTTGGCGGGTAAGGACATCGACGATGCCGCGTTGCAGCTCGCGGCGGAGTTCGAAGGGCACGCGGACAACGCCGCGGCCAGTCTGCTCGGAGGTTTCGTGGTGGCGTGGCAGTCGGGTTCCACGTTCCGGGCCCAGCGGCTGCGTCCCCACCCCGCGATCCGGCCGGTGGTGGCCGTACCGAAGGAGCGGTCGTCGACCGCGGAGGCGCGGGATCTGCTGCCCGAGCACGTCCCGCACGTGGACGCGGCGTTCGCGGCGAGTCGGAGCGCGCTCATGGTGCACGCGATCACGTCTCGGCCGGACCTGCTGTTCGAGGCGACGGAGGATCGACTGCACCAGGATTACCGTGAATCCGTGTTCCCCGCGTCGGCGTGGTTGATGCGTGCGTTGCGGGCACGCGGGGTGGCCGCGGTGATCTCGGGCGCGGGGCCGACGGTGTTGGCGTTGACGACGACGGGAATACTCCCGGAGGGAGTGGACGTTACAGGGTTCGAAGTCACCGAGTTACCCGTCGATTTCACCGGCGTTCGGGTAAGTGTGTGAATGTTCGGGTAAACACGTAGGTAACCACAGCGACGACAACCGACAAGGGTCGACGACCGCCGATGAAACGGTCGACAGGACCGACGAGGTTGGCAAGGGCCGATGAGGGCCGTCGCCCCGTGGCCCCCGACCATGATCAGGCAAGAAGCCGCCATGTGGGGGGTGGTTGTTGCACCGTGTTTCCCGGCGGTCTACCCTCGGAGGCGTTCGGTCACCGTGCGGTTTCCGCACCTGCTGGTCTCGGAGGGTTCTTCCGGATCGGATCTTCTCCGTTGGGTTCTAGACGGGAGTTTCGGATAAACACGGTGATCGAGTTGATCCCGTGACGGTGGTTGTCGCTGTTTTTCACTACTGTCGGCGACGAACCGGCCGCACAGGGACCCCAGTACGCCGCCTCGCAATTCGGACGCGGGCGGTGGTCCGCTGGTCTGCGCGTGGAGTGTGGGCCGGTCAGGAAGGACATGTGTGAGCAACACCGATCTGTTGAGCGGCGACGTGGAGCCCCAAGCTGCATCGTCTGCAACGTCTGACTCGGGGGAGCAGGCGCCGCAATCCAACGGCGCGGGCACGACCCCGAAGCGGAGGCCCGGCGGCCTGTCGGGCATGGTGATTGCGGAGTTGCGCGAACTCGCTGCGGAGCTGGGCATCACCGGCACCACGGGCATGCGCAAAGGCGACCTCATCGCCGCCATTCGTGAGCGCCAGGGCAAGACGAAGCGGACGAGGACGACCGCGAAGAGCAGCGGCTCCGCCGGCACGGCTGGTGTGGCCGCCGAAGAAGCGACGCTTCCTCTCGACGGCGTGGGCGAAACCAAGGCCGAGCGTGGCGAGGCCAAGAAGGAAGCCAAACAGAATGACGCCGAACGGAGTGCGGACGCTGCTTCGGAGCAGACCGCTGTGAGCGGCACGGAGTCCGACAAGGCGGGCGCCGCTGAGCCGAGCACCAAGGACACCGGCCAGGAGAGCAAGTCGTCGTCGACCGACGCTCAGGACGAGGGCAGCAGGTCGACCAGGCGTCGTCGGAGCACTTCCAGCCGAAGCGGAAGTTCGCAGAGCTCGACGGAGACGACTGCTCCGCAGCAGGACGACGATGCGTCGGGTCAGCGTGCCGAAGGCGACGGCAAGGACGGCAAGAGCAGCGGTAGCCAGCAGCGTGGCCAAGGCAGCGCGGCTGGGACCCAGCACAACAACGGCGGTCAGGACGACGAGGAACGCGGCGGCCGACGGAGCCGGCGCTTCCGGGACCGTCGTCGCCGGGGTCGGGGCGAGGGCAGCGGTGGCCCCGAGACCGAGATCAGGGAGGACGACGTCCTGCTGCCCGTCGCGGGCATCCTCGACGTGCTGGAGAACTACGCGTTCGTGCGGACGTCCGGATATCTGCCG
>SMEH01000048.1_pt1 | contig 38494 bp, 39 predicted proteins | sample 2456361 | NCBI WGS metagenome assembly SMEH01 (sample SAMN10132587, study PRJNA489261) | soil metagenome | isolation source: day1 control-loamy sand soil ammended | place: USA | reverse complement strand
GCCTAAATAAGATAAGAATCTTAGAAAATGATGAGCAAAAAAAGACAAATCCCAACTCAAATGAAGCATTTGAGTTGGGGTTTGTCGACAGTCTGAAGCTGTCCTATAGGACAGCTTTCCTTCATTTATGCTAATAACATTTTTTCTAAATATTCGGCAATCCCATCTTCCTCATTCGTTTTTGTAATATCTTTTGCAACTTCTTTCAACGGTTCAATGGCATTTCCCATTGCAACGCCGTAATGTGCATATTCAATCATTTCTAGATCATTATCTTCGTCACCAAAGGCAATTACACGTTCCTGTGGAATGTTATAATATTCAGCGACTTTTTTTACACCTACAGCTTTGTTAATTCCAGCTTTTACAATTTCAATAACATGAAAAGGGGAAGCCCAACTTCTATGTTCGACAAGTTCTGCCTTCGTTTCGGCTAAATAATCGTTCACCCGTTTTAAATTGTTCTCATCGGCAGCAATAAGTAAACTTGTCGGATCATATTTTAAATATTGACGTAAATCACCTGTTGTAATCTTTGGCTGACCCATTGTAAAAATATCAATGAGTTTTTCATCGTGATAATGTAAGAAGATGTTATCCATTACTTCAGCCACTATGTTTTTAATATTATACTCGATGGAAGCATCAACAATGTCTTTTACCACCGTTAAAGGTAACGCTTCATGGTAAACGCCCCAATCTGCATCTAATGGATGATGTACAAAGGCACCGTTAAAATTGACAATCGGCGTTGTTAAATTTAATTGTTTATAATAAAGCTCGCTGGCACGATAAGGTCTGCCTGTTGAAATCATGACAATATGACCTTCTTTTTGCACTTGATCGAGCACTTTTTTCGTTCTTTCTGAAATTGTCTTATCATCTTTCAATAAAGTTCCATCTAAATCTAATGCAATTAAAAATCGTTTGCTCATCTTTGTAATCCAACCCCCTTGATTTTTAGCAATTATACCATATTCATGTTAAACTTGTATTAAAATAATGTTTATTGATAGAACTTATGGAGGAAGCAATGATTATAATCGATAAAAAAACGGTAGCCAATATTCCACTTTTAGAAGTTGTAAAACAAGAATTTATTCAGGAAAAATGCGCAACTGTATTTTTTCTCCACGGTTTCAGCAGTATAAAAGAAAACAATTTACACTATGCCTATTTATTAGCAGAGAAAAATATTCGCGTCGTTTTACCTGACGCGATGTTTCATGGTGATCGAAGTGAGTCACTTTCGATTGAAAAATTAGCGTTCCATTTTTGGAATATCATCCTTAAAAATATCGAAGAATTAGATCAATTAAAAAAGGCTTATATTGCACATGGTTGGACAGCTGAGAATAAAATTGGAGTTGCAGGTACATCGATGGGGGCTATCACAACATTAGGAGCATTAACCCAATATGACTGGATTAAATGTGCCGTTAGTTTAATGGGCAATCCTTGTTATGATCAGTTTGCCCGTTATTTAGTCGAAAAGGTAAAGGAGCAAGGGATTACATTACCTTTAACAGAATCACAATTGGAGGAAGAATATAAGAAAGTAAGTCGCTTTGATTTGAGCAAACAGCCTGAGAAATTAAAAGAAAGACCATTATTATTCTGGCACGGGAAAAAGGATCCAGTGGTTCCATATCATTATGCATACGATTTTTATCAAAATATGAAGGAATTGTATTCTGGTCATGAAGAAGACTTACAATTCATTTTGGATGAACACGGAGAGCATAAAGTTTCTCGTGAAGGAGTGCTTGCCACTGTTCGGTGGTTTGACAAATATATACATTAATTTTAAGTAACAAGATTTTATTTTTTTCGCTTGTTTGATATGATAAAGATAGTATGGAAAGGAGTTGAACGCAATGGATGAAGCGTTGAAAGAAAATTTGTTAGGTGCACTTGAACAAGTGATTGACCCTGAATTAGGTATAGATATTGTAAACTTAGGTTTAGTTTATGATGTAGATTTAAAAGATGATGGGACCGCTGTTATAACGATGACTTTGACTACGATGGGTTGCCCTCTAGGTCATATTATTTCAGATCAAGTGAAAATGGCGCTTTCAGATATTCCGGAAGTAAAGGATACGGAAGTAAACATTGTGTGGAATCCTCCATGGACAAAGGATCGGATGAGCCGTTACGCTAAAATTGCCCTAGGAATTCCAGATTAATGTTAGACCAAAGACGTCGAGTATTTTCTCGACGTCTTTTTTCGCTAAAAATTGCCTATTTCTCCATTCATGTTTCTTTCGATTTCGCAAAAGATAAAGATAGAAACATGGAAAGGAGGATTTTTATGGGTGAGATGAGACAATTCCGTCCAGGATATAAAGCTCCAAATGATGGTATTTATATAGAAGTCGGAGAACAAGGTGATTCTGTTATGAATCCGAAGCAAGTAAGATTAGCAAAAGGAGATCCTTTTCCCGAAACGTCTAACCATAATCGGAAATGGGTTAAGAAAAGTGGTCAATAATTAGAATTGGTTTTAATTGGTTCATTTTTATCATGAAAAAAAAGAGCACTCCTTCTGGTATAGCACCCACTTTTAGAGGTGCCACCATGTTAGGAGGCTCTTTTTTTAGGCTTCTTGTTCTGTTTGATCTTCGGGTGTAATGGCTGCAATTAGATAAGCGAGGACAGCGATCCCTACACCTAAAATTGATGCATCAACAAAATTATATGTTGCACCGAGAATGGAACCGCCAACATAAGTGATCATATGACCAAATAAAAATAACCAAAACAGTGTTGCGATAAATCTCATGATTCCACCTTCTTTTATTCTCTTATGTAGCGTATATATAAAAATAATAACATAAATTTGATTTGAAAACGAGTATTTTTGTAATGGGTTTCAAATAAGGTTCAATGCCTTTAAATGAAATGAATTAGCAAATCATATAGAAGTTGAATACAGTATAAAAGAGTCATTAATCTATGGAACATATGCAAAAGCATATTATCATGGTAAAAATAGAGGGGTTAAGAATGAATTACCGAATCTTCACTTTAAATAATGAATTATGTATCATCCACTATCCATATAAACCAAATGGGTTTGGTGTATTAATAATTGGAGGTAAAGAGCAGTATGTCGAACAAAATAAAAGCAATTGGTTAGATAACTACAACCGACGTAATATTTTAGAGGCATTGATGGCTGAGGGATATACTGTCTTTTATAGTAACTTTGGTAAAGAACATATGGGAAATGAACGGTCAATTGAACAAGTGAAAGATCTTTATGAATATGTAAAAAGAACAGAAATTTTAAATGAGAAAATTCATATTATTGCCGAAGGAACAGGAGCTTTGATTGCGTCCAATCTCCTTGAAAATAAAGCAGGAATGATTCGGTCCATTGTTTTTATTAACCCTATATTTTCATTAAATTGGTTACTTGATTTATTGAAAAATCAACCGTTTATGTATAAAAGAGCGTTAAAAGTAATCGCAGATGCTTATTCTATACATGAAGATCAATGTGAGAAACTAATCAAAAAGAAAGATGGAAAAGTTATTTTACACAAATTACCGTATATTATTATTCATATACTTGAACATGGCATACAAGATAATGAATGGATTCAATTATATAAAAGACATTTTAAAAATGACATCGGCAATATTCAAGTGCTTTTACCTGAAAAGCGTTCACGAATACTTTACTATGCCAAACAATTATTTAAAGAAGCTGAAATCGTGTTATAACTTGTTTATTCAAAAAACATAAAAATTTGAGGTGGGGGAATGGATCATTATTATATTTTGGGAGCGGATGGATTTTTAGGTTTTGAAGTATGTCTACAGCTATTAAATGAAGGTTATAAAGTGACTCATATCCCTCTTAATGAAAGACCTTTTCCTGAAGAAAAACTACTATATATCGGCAGAAACAGTAATTTTCAAATAATTGAAGGGAAAATTGAACAATGTCTTCCGGAGTACAAACATCTCATTATACCATTTTATGATTGGTCAACATTTTACTCAAGTGAAGAGACTTATGAGAAAAGAGTCCTTCAAATTGTTCAATCGCTTAATCCTTTTAAACAAATTACTTGTTTACTACACGAGACAATTAATTTTAAGTCAATTTTTGAAAACCTAGGCGCAAAGAACGTTGTTAAAGTGTACTATCCGTACTTATATGGGACGAATATACCGAAAGATTCCTTGTTTTATCAAGGACTAACGAAAGAAAATATCGAAAGCAATTTAAATATATTAAATGTGATTGATGCAGCAAGTGAAACAATAAAAATTTTAACAACTGCAAAAGAGGGAACGTTTGTTTTGAAAAATAAAAATAAGAAAAGATGGCAAGAATGTTTGCATTCATTTATAGATGTTAAATCACATACTGAAAGTTCTCCTAATATAGATATTGGAAAGGAGTACAATATAATAGAGATTGAAGAAAATAAAGAACATGCATCTTTTCCAAAAAGCATGAAAAAGTTCATCGAAAATGATCTTCAAAAAGCTTAGTCTCACTGTTTGGTGGGACTTTTTTTATATTTTGTCTATTTTTATCGTTTTCTAGAAAAAACAATAAAAAGGATTGAATAAAGTAGAATTTTACGCTAAAATTAGTACCAAGTCATAATATTTGATAATAAAGTCAATGGTTAGAAGGTATAGATTAAATAGTTCATGATATGGAGAGTGAATGAAATGAATGCTGGAATCCTAGGAATTGGTCGTTATGTACCGGAAAATGTGGTAACCAACTTTGATTTGGAAAAACGAATGGATACATCGGACGAATGGATTCGGACTCGGACTGGAATTCAAGAAAGAAGAATTGCAAGTGACGATATTGGTACTTCAGATATGGGATATTTTGCAGCGATTAAAGCATTGGAAGATGCTGAGATAAGTGTACAAGATATTGATTTAATCTTAGTGGCAACCGTAACACCAGATCATTCATTTCCCTCTGTTGCTTGTATGGTTCAGGACAAATTAGGTGCAAAAAACGCAGCTGCTATGGATGTAAGTGCTGCTTGTGCAGGTTTTATGTACGGTATGATTACTGCGAAGCAATTTATTGAGTCAGGCGCTTATAAACATGTGCTCGTAATTGGTACAGAAAAACTATCGAAAATTACGGACTGGAATGATCGGAGTACTGCTGTTCTTTTTGGTGATGGGGCAGGAGCAGTAGTCATGGGACCAGTTTCAGAAGGAAGAGGCATTCTATCCTTTGAATTAGGAGCTGATGGATCTGGTGGAAAACATTTATATCAAGAAGAATACATCGTCATGAACGGTCGCGAAGTATTTAAATTTGCTGTTCGTCAGATGGGTGAATCTGCCCTTAATGTTATTGAAAAAGCAGGTTTAACAAAAGAAGATGTGGATTTCTTAGTACCGCATCAAGCCAATATCAGAATTATGGAGGCTTCAAGACAAAGACTTGAATTGCCAGTAGAAAAAATGTCAAGTACGATTGCGAAATACGGAAATACATCCTCCGCATCGATTCCGATTTCATTAGTGGAAGAGATTGAAGCAGGAAAAATACAAGATGATGATATTATCGTAATGGTCGGTTTTGGTGGCGGCCTAACATGGGGTGCCATTTGTTTGAAATGGGGGAAATAAAATTCCCGGTACAGTAGATGATTATCTATGTTTGTCTTTTTATAAATGGTAATATAGAAAACGATTAATATGAATAATAAAGGAGTTGTCCATTATGGAAAAGCGCAGGGTTGTGATTACCGGTATTGGTGCGGTTTCCCCTTTAGGTAATGATGCCTATACATCATGGGAAAATGCCGTAGCAGGAAAAAATGGTATTGGTCCGTTAACACGTGTGAATGCAGATGATTTTCCGGCAAAAGTGGCAGCGGAAGTAAAAGATTTTGATCCAACAAATTTTATTGATAAAAAAGATGTACGGAAAATGGATCGTTTTACTCATTATGCTGTTGCATCGGCTTTAATGGCAGTTCAAGATTCGAATTTAACGATCGATGATAGCAATGCGGACCGAGTTGGTGTTTGGATTGGTTCTGGTATTGGTGGTATGGAAACCTTTGAGAAACAATTTGAGTCGTTCTTAAATAGAGGATATCGTCGAGTAAGTCCATTTTTCGTACCGATGATGATCCCGGATATGGCTGCTGGACAAGTTTCCATTTTCCTAGGAGCTAAAGGGTTTAATTCATGTACAGTTACAGCTTGTGCAACAGGAACGAACTCGATAGGTGATGCTTTTAAAGTCATTCAACGGGGCGATGCGGATGTGATGATTAGTGGAGGTACAGAAGCTCCGATTACGCGCATGTCCATTGCTGGTTTCTGTGCAAATACTGCCCTTTCCAAAAATCCAGACCCAGAAACAGCCAGCCGTCCATTTGATAAAGAACGGGATGGTTTTGTTATTGGTGAGGGTGCAGGTATTGTCGTTTTAGAAGAGCTAGAACACGCGTTAAAACGTGGTGCTAAAATCTATGCCGAAGTTGTAGGTTATGGTGCAACAGGTGATGCTTATCATATTACAGCTCCAGCTCCTGAAGGAGAAGGCGGTGCGCGCGCAATGAAAATGGCCATTGATGATGCAGGAATTACACCGGACAAAATAGGTTATATTAATGCCCACGGTACAAGTACGGACTATAATGATAAATTTGAAACAGCTGCAATTAAGAAAGTGTTTGGAGATCATGCTTATCAATTAGCTGTAAGTTCGACGAAGTCTATGACAGGTCATTTATTAGGGGCAGCAGGTGCTGTGGAAGCCATATTTACTGCCATGGCACTGAAGGAAGGAATTTTACCACCGACAATGAACTTAAAAAATCCAGATCCGGACTGTGACTTGGACTATGTACCAAATGAGGCAAGAAAAGTAAACATCACATATGCAATGAGCAATTCCCTTGGATTTGGTGGTCATAACGCTACATTGGTACTGAAAAAATATGAATAATAACGTATCGAATATAAGAGTCAGGTATTGATTACCTGGCTTTTTTGTATCTAAAAAATCAGTTTCGCTCGTTACTACGGATAAAAAGGGTGGAACCACGGATAAAAAGGGTGGACTACGGATAAAAAAGGTGGAACTACGGATAAAAAGTGTTGGACTACGGATAAAAAGTGTTGGACTACGGATAAAAAAGGTTGAACTACGGATAAAAAGTGTGGAACTACGGATAAAAAGTGTTGGACTACGGATAAAAAGAGATTCCCTAAGGATAAATCGAGTTTCACTCAGGAAAAAACAGTATTTGCCAAATGCCTTAAATTAGGTAAATAAGATGGACCATCTCAAATTTTTTAAATATAAATAAGTATATGAGATTGCTTACTTCAAGTTATAAGGGGGAATTGACTTGGGATTATTCGGACTGATTTATGGTTAGAGGAAGCACTTGAAAATCCTAGGCAGATTCTTAATGAGCTAAGTGGCTATTTTGAAGGTTTACCTGAACAACAAATTGCAACATTCCTATCTAATAAAGGCTATCATCCATTACGTACAGATCGATTGACGATTGAATTTTTAAAGAATCATCATGTATGGGATAAAACGAAGCAATTGTTGCAAAAGTATAAAAAGGAATGGTCGGGCTCTGATGTTCCAATCTTTATCTTTCCTATTCCATCATCCATGTTTCGTCAGGGGGACAAAAACGGGTATTCCTTTGAAGATAAAATGTTTTTATTTTTACCTGCCAATATATCTGATGAAGAGTTAGAAGCGTTATTCGTTCATGAATATCACCATATTTGTCGATTAAAAAAGACAGGCAAACGTGTTTTAGAACATACATTGCTCGATTCAATCATCATGGAGGGATTAGCAGAACATGCCGTGCTTGACTATTGTGGTAAACAATACTTATTAAGATGGAATAGTCTATATAGTACACAAGCATTGGAAAAAATTTGGATAATGGAATATAAGCCGAACTTAAATGTGAAATATGGTGAAAGGCTCCATGGACAGTTGTTGTATGGCCGCCCGTTTTCGCGTCCGTTATTAGGATATACGATGGGATTTTATCTTGTAGATCGGTATCGTAAAAATAATGAAAACTTTTCAATTCCAAGTTCAATCTCTGTCCCTTCAGAGCAATTTATAATTTAGTAAGCATGTTAAATTTTATCCATTTAATCTGTAGAATTCTTGTTAAACAGGAATAAATTGACACACTTCGGACAATACTGTACTCAAATAGGTTATTAAGTGAGGGGTTTGAAATGATGTATTTACATGATGTCTGGGTGAATTGGTTTGAAGGGGAAGAGAATGGTTATAGTGTTTGTCATTTCCATGAATGGAAAAAAGATGATCCGATTGAATTATTAGATCAAGTACCTGTATTAAAAGTAACAAATGAATTATATCATTATATCGAAAATGACCTCGCAGATTTACCGGAAAGTTTATTAAACGACGTCTATCAAAAAGCCTATTTACGAAAAAATCACGAACGGATTCAATTGGACTATTGTTTCATCGTAACAGATGGTCTTGGTATTTTAGCAGTTGATACGCTTGGTTACCAAATACCAATGCGGAAAAGTCGAATCATACCTCGCCAAGAACAACTTGTCTATGAAATGGTAGCTGAAGAAAAACCGATGGACTATTCCTTTACAAACAAATCGAAAAAAGAATACCATATTTTATCACCAGAACCACGGTTAATGTTAGGATTAACTCGTAAAGAACGTCATATGAAACAGTTATTATTTATGGCTCTTGATCATTTATATACATCAAAAAATACAGCACAAGTCCGGTATTGGTATACTGAATGGGCTCCTGAAAAATACTCAGATATTCGTACAAAATCCTTTGAAGAAGTATGGAATCAATTATATGAAGAAGTAAAACATGGTTGGACAGAAAAACATGAAAACTTATGTGAAGGTTTAATAAAAGGGGAGCCATTTTTTGAAAAACTTTGGGAAATGCAAAATGGATCAAAAGTAAATTAAGTTTTCAATGAGATTGGGAATGTATGAGACCATACATTCCTTGTTTTTATTGAAAGGGTTTGAAAAGATACTAAAACTAAGAAACACCCAAAAACATGATCTGTTCTTGGGCTTGTGTAATAAGACTTATCTATTTTTATAAACACTTTTCATTTCCGAATTGATAGATGACAAAAACTCATTTGCTTTTTCTTTTGGTGCTTTCGTCATTAAACTTACAATGATAAATATTATTGTCGATAATGTGATTGCCCAAATACCGGATGCAATGCCAAAAGGTTTATTTCCTGATAATTCAATGTAAATGACTAAAAGTCCTGTTACTATGACGCTAGCATTCACTCCTGTTGCGGTTCCACGCTTCCAAAAAAATGTTCCGAATAGGGCGGGTACTGTTACAAGTAAACCAGCCGAAGATGCAACAGATAATACAGCTATTAAGTTCATTTCCATTTGTGCAAATAAATAGGCGAGTACAGCAATGACAGGAATAACAATTTTACCAACAAGTAATTGTAACTTATCATTGGAACCTTTTGAAACATTACCGAACACATCCCGAGCAAAAACCGAGGATAGTGTGAGCAATATGGAATCAATTGTTGAAATAGCTGCTGCCATAATACCAATCATTACTATTAATGCTAACACTGGTGGTACTAAATCAGATGCAAGTAGTGTTGGGGTTGCTAAGTCTGCTGTTTCTAATCCTGGAAAAGCAATGGCAGAAGAGAAACCCCAAATGACGGCAACAAGTGTATAAATAAATCCAAAAAACATAAAGCCCATAATCATTTTACGTAGGCCACCTAAAGAATTTGGCATAAACATTCTTTGGCTCACTTGTGGGTTAGAAATACTAAAGAAAAACCATGGAATCGTTAGTCCTAAAAACGTCCAGATATTAAAATAACCATTACCTGGTACAGTTAATAAATCTGGCATTTCGCTTTCCAGTGTACCAAAAAAGCCTGCAAAACCACCTAAACGGTAAATAATAATTAAAACAACAGTTGTGGCAGTAATAATCATAAATAAAGCTTGTAACGAATCAGTCCAGGCTACAGAACGAATACCTGCAACATAAGAGAATATGATTGCTAAAATTGTCGCAATTAAAACACCGGTTGTATATGTAATACCGCCATCTGTCATTCCGACTAATAAGTAGCCAATACCCGATAATTGAACAGCACTATATGGTATTAAAAATATACAGCTTGCGAATGCAATAATGACTGAAACAGATTTACTTTGATAACGATCACCGAGCATTTCATAGGGCGTAACATAGCCGTATTTTTTACCGGCAAACCAAAATCTTGGCCCAAAAAAGGCAACTAGTGATACACCCATTAAGTAAATCAATTCAAAACCTAAAGCACCTACACCGCCGGCATATGTTAAACCTGCTAATCCAACTAACATAAAGGCACTATAAGTTGTTGCGCTATAACTAAGGGCAGAAACAAAACCCCCTAATTTTCGATCGCCAAGGAAATAACTTTCCATTGTGGTTTGTTTGCCACTTCGAGATAAAAATGCCACGACTATTGCAATAATGATATAAATTGCAATTCCTAACCAAACCATCTGCATACTCATTTTTATTTACCCCAATCTTTCGTAAAATAATAGTTCGAGACAATCACAACAATCGTCATAAGAATCCAAAACAAGAAGCTACCATTCCAAGTTGCTAAATTGGTTAGTAGTGTAAATGGAACAAAAAATGATAGTAAAATGACAAATAAAATAATGAGTGCCCATTTTAATTCAAAATTCACCTTGACAACCTCCTTATGTTACATAATGAACTTAACAAGCCTTCATGAATAAGTAAGATTTTACATATGACAAGACAGATGCAAATACATAATAACAAAACTTGTCGATTTTGGCTATAAATATTTATTGAGTGAACGGAGATAAAAAGTTTCATTACATAATCTTTGAAAAAATGGTGAATCCTATGCACGGAGGTGTCATCATTGGAGGAAAATAAAAAAATGAGTAGACAGTTAAATAAAGACTTTAGTGATAAGCAGGCTATAAAAAATCAACTCTCCCATCAGTTTGACCATGAATTTGCCAACGAACCATTATCAACTGAGGAACGATTAAACAATAAAAAAACGAAAAAGCGACAATGATCGCATTGTTTTTTGACCAGTAAAGATCAAAAACGCATGGATATGACATCCATGCGTTTCAATGTTTTATAGATTAGTGTCTGCCTAATCCCATTGCTTTTTCCATCTTCTTGATTGTTTGACTTGCTACTTCATTTGCTTTTTCAGCACCTCGATCTAATATCGCATCTAATTCTGGTGAGTCCATAAGTTCATCGTAACGATCTTGAATTGGTTTTAATTCATTGATGACAATTTCAGCTAAATCTCCTTTAAAGGCACCATAACCTTTTCCTTCATATTCTTTTTCAATGGTCTCTACAGACTTTCCGCTGAAAATGGAGTAGATCGATAATAAGTTCGAGATACCAGGTTTATTTTCTTTATCGTATTTGACAACCCCTTCTGAATCTGTAACAGCACTTTTAATTTTCTTTTCGATTTGTTTCGGTTCATCAAGTAATGAGATGAATGCTTTTTTATTGGCATCAGATTTACTCATTTTTTTCGTAGGATCTTGTAAAGACATGATCCGCGCCCCAACTTTAGGGAGTTGAATATCAGGAATGGTAAAGATGTTTGCATATTTTTTGTTAAATCGTTCTGCTAAATCACGGGTTAACTCCAGATGTTGTTTTTGATCTTCTCCTACGGGAACAAGATCCGCATTATATAATAATATATCTCCAGCCATTAATGGTGGATAGGTTAGAAGTCCAGCAGAGACCGCTTCTTTTCCAGCTGACTTGTCTTTAAATTGGGTCATTCTTTCTAATTCCCCGATATAACTTATACATTGTAATATCCATCCAGCTTGGGCATGGGCTGGCACTTCTGATTGGATAAATAAGGTAGCTTTATTTGGATCGATGCCCACTGCTAAATAAAGTGCAGCTAGACTACGAATGTTTTGTTTAAGCTCCTTTGGATCCTGTGGAACGGTAATCGCATGTTGGTCAACGATACAAAAATAACAGTTATAGTCATGTTGTAATTCGACAAATTGTTTTAAAGCTCCGATATAGTTTCCGATAGTCAACGTTCCACTCGGTTGTACTCCTGAGAAGATTGTTTTCATTTTTTATTCCTCCTACTTTATTCTTTCAAAATATAAAAAACCATTCATCCTCTCATAGGGACGAATGGTTAAAAATCCGCGGTACCACCCTAGTTACCGAAAAACGGTCACTTTCATCCTTGTAACGTAAGGAAAACGCAAAGGCCTACTGAGACATTAAATGTCGGTTCGGTTTTGACTCGAAAGCCCATTCCATTCATATTACAGTTTGTTTCCACCAACCACAAACTCTCTAGATTGTAATAATGAATGTACTTTTCTTTCTCATCGCTTTTACGCATATTTTTATTTCAATATAATAAAAGCTTTATAAAGTCAATCCATTAACTTTATCGTTATTATAATCAATGAAAAAAGAAAAATCAACATTGGTAGATTGGTGATTATCATTTATTTATATTCTAAATGATAATGGCACTTACTTAGAAATAGAGAAGGACATTATTTTTCAAAAATTCATAAATTAATCTCCGATAAATTCATACTCGATTAACACAGAAGGTAAGCGTTTTAATTGAGAAATTATTTTTTAAAAAAATAAAAAAATAATTTTAAAATATATACCAAAAGCGTAGAAAATGCTGTATAATAATTACTAAGACAAATTTCTAATTTATATTAATTTTAATTTATGAATCCGAAGTAGCAATTTACTTACTTTTACATATTCCTTAAAGGAGTGGATGGTAATGGTCACACTATACACAGCACCTAGTTGTACTTCCTGTCGAAAAGCAAGAGCATGGTTAGAAAAAAATAATATCCCTTTTAAAGAACGAAATATTTTTTCAGAACCTTTAACCATTAAGGAAATCAAAGAAATCTTTCGTATGACTGAAGATGGTACGGACGAAATTATCTCAACCCGGTCAAAAACATTTCAAAACCTCAAAGTGAATTTGGAATCGCTCCCACTACAAGAACTATATCAATTGATACGAGAAAACCCTGGCCTTCTAAGAAGACCTATTATCATCGATGAAAAAAGATTACAAGTTGGCTATAATGAAGATGAAATTAGACGTTTTTTACCAAGAAAAGTACGCACATATCAATTAAAAGAAGCACAAAAGTTAGTCAATTAGTAAGGAAATGCTCGCTACATATAATCCTAGACAATAATGTAAAATCACGATATAATATGCTTTAACTTACCTTCATGCTATCAAAAGGCGTGAAGGTTTTTATCACTCAATGGGATCAGTGAAATCCTATTGACAAGAATTGAACTGCCTTTATAGGTCTTTTACTTAATTTTCAAAGTTTCGGGCTATTTCATTTTCGTTATTTCATATACTGTCATAAAATATAAATATAATCATACAATATGTTTTAATATTTATTTTCAATTGTTGCACAGACGTTGTAACTGTGGAAATTAAAGGGAATTTTCCCTTCAAATAAATGGTTAGAAGGGAGCGTAATCATATGGAGATCGAACGGATAAATGAAAATACAGTAAAGTTTTTTATATCGTACGTTGATGTCGAAGAACGAGGGTTTGATCGGGAAGAGATTTGGTATAATCGTGAAAAAAGTGAACAACTGTTTTGGGAAATGATGGATGAAGTTCATGATGATGAAGATTTTCCTTTCGATGGACCATTATGGATCCAAGTGCAAGCTTTAGAAAAAGGTTTGGAAGTTGTCGTAACGAAGGCCCAAATAACAAAAGACGGAGCACGGTTTGATTTTCCACTTAATGATGAAAAATATAATAATTACAGCTTAAATGAACAGGTGGAAGATTTGCTTCACCATCACTTTTCCTATGACGATCACGACCTCGATCATAATATAGATGAAGAAACATCCATTTCATTTGTCACCTATTTTACTGATTTTGAGGATTTAATTTCGTTATCAACACGCCCTTGGCCAGAAAAATTGCAAACGAAATTGTATTCCTATGAAGGAAAGTATTTCTTATATTTAAATTTCCCATTTGATGCTTTTACGGAAGAAGAGATTGACGATCTTTTAAGTGTTGTGCTTGAATATGGTACAGAGTCGCAACGTACTATCCACTTCTTACAAGAATACGGAAAAGAAGTAATTGCAGAAGATGTATTCACTACAGTAAACAAATATTTTAAGTAAAATTACTTTATTGATCCGTTTTCTCTTGTAAACGACCGATTTCCTTTTCGAAATCGGTTTTTTATGTGCTTGAAAATGGATTTTTTGCAGTTTGACAGAAATTCCCCTTTGTTCCATAATCTTTTTAACAAAATGAGGGGGGATTGTATGTTTATCGCTAAGTTAAAATCTGGAAAAATTATTTCAATTTTACATTCTTCTGAAGAAGTGATCGATGAATTAAAAAAGAAAGGCCCGTTTTATTGCCCGTCTTGTAAACAAGAACTGATACTAAAAAGGGGAAAATTGAAAATGGCCCATTTTGCCCATAAAACGACTTGTATAATTAAACCGGAGGGAGAGACAGAAAGTCATTTGTTAGGTAAGAAAAAATTATTTCATTGGTTGCAAAGGCAAGGATTTCATCCTCGGTTAGAAGCATATATATCTGAGTTTAAGCAAAGACCAGATCTTTTGTTCAAATGGAAAGAAAGACAAGCTGTTATTGAATTTCAATGTTCAGTTATTCCAAGTGAAGAAATTTTAAAAAGAACTTCTACCTATCTTAAACATCATTTTTATCCAATTTGGATTATTCATGATTCACTTTTGCGTAAATCTTCATTTACGATACATCTTAATCATTTTATCTCCCAACTTATATTTCATAAGAAAAATAAAGCTGCAATTATTTCCTTTCACCCACAGAACGAAGAATTTATCGTTTATCAATCGATAATTCCATTTTCGACCAATCGAGCATTAACCATTGCAAATAAATATTCCTTTAATGAAACATTCGATACTATTTTTGAGATCAAACCGAGGCGTGTGAACTTTTTGCCGTATTGGATAACGGTCTCGGAGAGCTGGCTAATACAGCGATCCATATTACCTGGAGCCCGAAAAAATCGTTTTTTGCAATTTTTATATCAACGAAATCTTCACCCAATAAATCTTCCGTGGGAAATAGGAATCCCGCTACCTCAAATGCATCTTGTTGAAACCCCTCCTTTTGAATGGCAATTTTATATTTGGTACTTTTTTCTATATACGAAAAACATTGGAACGGTAATCCAAAAAGACGAATTATCGCGATGTATGTTTCATAAATTAAATCAGTACGTTCGTTTCCGACCTTATCCTTTCATAACGGCAAGAGAAAAGTTTCAGCCGTTCGAAAACTATGTTTCCTTTTTAACAACTTTAGGGTTTTTCAAGGTTATGGGGGATAAACTAATAGTGAAACAAAAGCCAAAATTGTTATCAAATGGGAATATCGATCGTAAGAGAAGAAAGCAAGCTTATTATTTTAAAAATAAAGAAAGAATCTTACGGTTTTTTTATTTGACGGATTGATGTTCAAAGGTTAATTTAAGAATTAACCATATATTTCCTTATTTAGTTGAATTCACCATATATTACGAATGAACCTAATAAGGAAAAATAAGAGTAGTGGAGGGATAATAATGGCAGAAGAAAAAAAGGTAAAAAAGTTACCGGCAAGAAATGAAATCCCAGTGGAATTTACATGGGATTTAGAGAAAATTTTTGCAACGGATGATGATTGGAAACAAGAGTTTGAAGATATTCAAGCATTACTTCCGAAAGCGGATCGTTTCCAAGGAAGATTAGGAGAAAGTGCAGATACATTATATGAAGCGTTGAAGTTTCAAGATGAAGTGATGCTCCGTCTTGGTAAACTTTATACATATGCCCATATGCGCTATGACCAAGACACAACCAATTCTTTTTACCAAGGATTGAATGACAAAGCAAGAAATTTGTATACACAAGCAGCAAGCGCCTTTAGTTATGTTGTTCCAGAGTTACTGTCTATCGATGAAGATAAAATAAAATCATTTATCGAACAAAAGGAAGAATTGAAGCTATATGAATTTGCTCTTGAACAAATCAATATTCAACGGCCACATGTTTTATCAAAAGAAATTGAGGCCATTTTAGCACAAGCATCCGAAGTGACAAGTGCGGCTAGTAATACGTTTGGTATGTTAAATAATGCGGATTTAGAGTTTCCAACTATAAAAGATGAAAATGGGGAAGAAGTGCAAGTTACCCATGGACGCTATATTAATTTCTTAGAAAGCTCGGATCGACGCGTGCGAAAAGATGCCTTCAAAGCGGTATATGATACGTACGGTCAATTCCGAAACACCTTTGCAAGTACGTTAAGTGCCCAAGTTAAAAAGGATAATTTTTATGCGAAAGTTCGCAATTACAAATCTGCACGGGAAGCAGCATTATCTACCAATCATATTCCGGAATCGGTTTACGATAATTTAGTGGAAACCGTTAATAAAAACTTACCTTTATTACACCGGTACGTATCGTTACGTAAAAAAGTTCTTGGTCTTGATGAACTCCATATGTATGATTTATATACCCCGCTTGTAAAGGATGTAAAAATGGAAGTGACTTATGAGCAAGCGAAAGATCTTGCTATTAAAGGACTTGCGCCAATGGGTGACGAATATATCTCCATATTGAAGGAAGGATTGGAAAACCGTTGGGTGGATGTTCATGAAAATAAAGGGAAACGTAGTGGTGCTTATTCTTCTGGCGCATACGGTACAAACCCATATATTTTAATGAACTGGCAAGACAATGTAAATAACTTATTTACGTTAGTCCATGAATTTGGTCATTCTATCCACAGCTACTATACTCGGAAACATCAACCATATCCTTATGGAGATTACTCCATTTTTGTGGCGGAAGTGGCATCCACATGTAATGAAAACTTGTTAAGTGAATATTTATTAAATACATTGGACGATGATAAACAACGTTTATATATTTTAAATAATTATTTGGAAACATTCCGTGGTACGGTATTCCGTCAGACAATGTTTGCTGAATTTGAACATGAGATCCATGTTCGTGCTCAAAATGGGGAAGCATTGACAGCAGATTTATTAACAGAAATTTATTATGACTTAAATAAAAAATATTTCGGAAACGATATCATTGTGGATGAAGAAATTGGTTTAGAGTGGGCTCGGATTCCGCATTTCTATTACAATTACTATGTTTACCAATATGCAACAGGATTAAGTGCATCCACAGCGCTAAGTAAACAAATTTTAGAAGAGGGCAAACCGGCCGTTGACCGCTATATTGATGGCTTCTTGAAAGCAGGAAGTTCTGATTACCCAATTGAAGTATTGAAAAAGGCTGGTGTCGATATGACAACTTCAGAACCAATTGAAAATGCTTGTAAAGTGTTTGAAGAAAAATTAACGGAAATGGAAAATTTACTTGCCAAAATTCAATAATAACTAAAAAAGGGGCAGCGATGTGCTGTCCCTTTCATATAAATGTAGACTAAAATTTAGTGCTCTTTTTAAATATGTTTAAGAGCTTTTCACGATAATTTAAATATATTAAAAGTAACATAATGGAGATAAATAAGAGTAGAGCGGTAAACCAGAAGGAATAAATTTTTAGTATTCCAAATAAAAAAAAGAAAAACGACAAAATTATAAAAACAAGCAATGTTAAGATGACAATGAGATCCATACAATCACCGCTTCTCACTCAAGATTGTCTTTTAAATATTCCTATGTTCAAGTAAATGAAAATATGATTGGAACAAAAGTGTTACGAATTTGTGAACTGTTTAATTTGTAACTTGCATTCATCATATGATTTTGTTAATATAATGGTGTGAAGTTATTCACAAGCAAACATATACCCCTTTGTTTGACCGTGAAAATTTCTCCCATCCCCTTTGTTCGTAACAAGAAAATGAGGTTTCAGTAGACCACCCATCTACTGGAACCTCTTTTCTTTTCGCGATCAATTACTCTGTACAATCCGACTACTCTTTATTACAAAAAAAGAATAGGGACCCTCACATATTGATCATAGCTCGGATATTACAGCTTCGAGATGATTGGAAATTTAAGTGTGTAAGAGTATAAATACATTTTATGTATAATTAGCGATGGAAAGAGTGGAGCGCGCTGTGATTCATTTTTCTGACGCTCATGGTTTTTTAGAAAAAATAAATGATATACTTAAATGTTGGAATAACTTAAATAATTGTAAAAATTATAAAATCGTAACGAAGAAAAAATAAAATCTAGGTAAATTTTTTGAGGATTAAAAAAATCAAAAAGTAGAGATTCGGTATTTTACTACTTATTGAAACCGATATGACTTTTGAAACTTTGAAAATATTTTTATTTGTAATGATAATTGGTTTTATGGGTGCACTTGTAAATAGATTGAGTAAAGAAAGTAATATAAAAGTAGAGTGTTAGATTATAAAGTAAGCCCCCTCTAGCCAGCCTTTTGTTGAGTAAGTTAGAACAATTTACATTTTCCCCAGATGATGAGCCATTTATGTAGGATATGAACTCTTAACATTAATACCTCTTTCCTCACTTTTCCTTCTTCATTGTTTATGGCAACCTTGAAATAGGTATGGTATTTAATTTTTGTATGGTTCGAAAAAAACTTACACAAATAAAAAAACCACTTACCAACTTCTCCAAATAACTTTAAACTCCTTGTTGGAACAACGTCTAAATATTAGGAGATGTTAGCAGTGGCACAAATTAATGATATTAGACATGAAGTAAATCATTGATTAACTCAATTTCTGCAATTTGACCGATCAAGTCTTTATCATTTTCGACAATTCATCTTCATATTAACCGATGTATTTCCAAAATGTACCGTAAGAAGTGTGAATCCGTTCGACTTGTTGTTGTAGTAATAATTTTTTCATTTCCGTTTCAACTTGTAAATGTGGAAGGTTGTACGTAAAAGCAATATCTCTTGTTGATACAAATTGATTATATTGAATAAAGGTTAATAATGGCGGTAGTGGATGACTAACAGGTAATTCACCTAAAATTTCGGCCATAACTTCAATATATACTTCATACGTATTGACACCGGATAATTTCAATCCTTCTTCTTCAATTTTATTATTAAAAAATACAATGGTAGGTGTTTCTGTTACAGCCATTTCATTAGTAATTTTTAAATCACATTGAAAAGCATGGGATGTACTCGTAGAATGGATGTCTTTCTTAAACTCATCTACATCTAATGAAGACTCTTTAGCACATTGAATTAATATCTCTAGTTTTGAAATATTTTCATTTTTTAAATAAATATATTCTTGTAACTTTTTTAGAAAGCGGATACCTGCTCGTTTTCCTTGGAGCTCCGCTGCTTTAACTGCAATTGACGCAATATATGGTGATGATAGATTTACTTTAGCTTCAATGTCATTGCAGTTAATATGGGATCGAGTGACCGTTTTTTCATACTTTTTTGGTTGTCTCGAACGGATCAACTTTCGGTTGACATGATTTAAATTTGATATATTGCCGCTTAACACATATGTCAGACTAAAATAATGTCCGTATTGAAACTGTAACTTTTTGATTACAGGTTCTAAGGCAAAACAGTCTGGGCATAGTGGATCAATGAAAAAGTATAATTCTAACGGTTTTTCATTACTGCAAACAAAAGCAAACAAATTCATTTCTGGTTGCTTTTTGTCGATCATTGAGTTTCACCTTTTTCATTTTCATTTTCATCGGGTGTATTAACCATATGATGTGCAGTAATGACGAGTCTCGAAAAAAACTCCTCTCTTTCTGGTCCATGGAAATGAACTTCATCCATCGCTGCACTCATGCAACTTAGCCAAGCATTTGCCCGCTTTGGTGTAATTGGAAAGGGTAAGTGTCGCATGCGAAGCCGTGGATGACCGTGCTCTTCTGTATATAAAGGAGGTCCACCTAAAAATTGTGTTAGAAATTGTTCCTGTTTTCGTGCAATTTCGGTTACATCATCTGGAAAAATTGGTGATAAGTCTGGGTGTAGTTTCACTCGCTTATAAAACGCTTGAATAATATTGTGTAAAGTTTCTTTTCCTATTTTTTCATATTGTGTCATTTTCATTTGTGCCATTACGGTAACTCCTTTATTTTCTATTCAGAACAAGGACATTAGTTTCGTCCAATCAAAAGTTCAACATGTTTGTACGGTAAAAGAGATTGGCAACATGAGCCTTACATTGTGTATATTCATTTCATACCAATGTATGAAATGGAGTTTCCATATTGTTAAAAAAGAACTACTTCCGTTTAGATCCCATATGAAAGGGATGCCAGATGAGGCTTAATTATCTTTGCGTTTATTTTATCAACGGTTTCGAGATAACTCAAATAATATAGCTTACAGGTAAATTTTCCTAGTTGTATTTACTGAAAATTTGTTTCAATCCAATAAAAAACGCTCTGGAGTGTTTAACTCTGAGCGCCAATCAGTTTAAGTGATATAACTATTATACATTTTTATGTAATTCATTCATAATCTTTTCAACATATGTTTGCGTTTCTTTAAAAGGTGGAATGCCACCAAATTTGTTAACATTGCCAGGACCAGCATTGTAAGCTGCAAGGGCAAGTTCAACGGTTCCGAAACGGTCTAGCATTTGGCGTAAATATTTTGTTCCGGCCATAATATTTTCACGGGGGTCATGGATATCTTTTACCCCTAGTCCTCGTGCTGTATCTGGCATTAATTGCATCAATCCGCGAGCACCGGCAGAGCTAACTGCATTCATATTAAAGTTCGATTCATGCTTAATGACGGCTGTTATTAAATTTTGCGGTAGATGATATTTTTCAGCTGCTTCTTCTATAATCGGTCTCAGTTGTTCATCGGCAATTTTAACTGGTATTGTTTTTACGTTGGTTAACGGTCCGGTAGATGGGGCCTTAACATCAGAAGTATGATGACTCGTATTCAAAGTTTGGGTCGAATTGGAGTGCGTTTCCCTGTTATTGCTATTTAAATTTTGTAAAAACACGAAAGAATCAAGCATTGATGAAAAGCTTGTATTGTGATTCGTTGATTTCGAGAAAGGATTCAATTGTTGTAATGTATTAATTTCGATAAGAAGCTTTAGTTGGTTCACGTTCAATTCTTTACACCTCTTTGGACGCACCGTTTTGCAACTCGATTTTTCGATTATAAAATCGTTGGATTTTGTTTAAAGTTTTTCGTTTTGGAATGTGAAGTGCATGAAGTAAATTATTAAAATGTTTTAAACCCGTTTCATAGTTTTCTACTTCATATTCTATCTCATAATCAACGATATTTAAATAATAACTTTTGTCTAATACGAGTACACCATCACAATATTGTAACTCTTTTCGATCAGTTTTTAATGTCCCGAAATAGGTGATCTGTTCAAGAGGAATTTGAAGTTCAGACAGTCTTTCTGCAATTTTACCTTCTGGGAACTGTTTTTGTTCAATCAGCATTTTTCGTTCTTCTTCACGTATCTCTTCATTTGTTTCTAATAGTCCAACCTCCCGTGGTTCTTTTAATGTCAGTTCATAGTTTCCATTTTTTCTACGTATCCGTAATGCACAACCTAACTGTTTTAGTGCGAAATTTTCTGTATCAAAATAATCATTATGTTGGCAGAAAAAGTCATTATCGCTTACAGAGAAATATTTTTGAAGTTTTATAAATTCTTCCTTAGTAAGGATATTTTTAAATTCAATCTCGAGATGTTCTGACAATGTGTATCCTCCCTCATAAACAATTTTATAAAAGATATTTTCTTTACCTAACTTTTTGTTTGTATATGGTAAAATAATAACAAATAAACCGTGGCAAAATGAAGAGGAGAATTAAAAATTAAATTTTATTAGGAATATTAAAGATATCCATTCAATAGATTAGATGTGGAAGTTTTTATAAAGAAAATGTAAAAAAATGATTTTATGTGTAATATAGAATGGAAGAAGTATTGGGGTGATAGGATGGATTGGGAAAAATTTTTAGATCCATATCGACAGGCTGTAGAGGAATTAAAAATTAAATTAAAAGGTTTAAGGAGACAATTTGAAATTAGAGGTACTCATTCTGCCATTGAATTTGTAACAGGCAGGGTAAAGCCAGTTCCAAGTATACTCGATAAATTGAAACAGAAGAATCTTACGCTTGATCAAGTGGAAGATTTATATGATATTGCCGGGGTTCGAATTATGTGTCAATTTGTTGATGATATAAAGCAAGTAGTTCATCTATTAAGAAATCGGAACGACTTTGAAGTTGTAGAAGAGAAAGATTACATATCTAATAAAAAGGAAAGCGGTTATCGTTCCTATCACATGATCATCCGTTATCCAGTGCAAACAATATATGGAAAAAAGACGGTTTTAGCTGAAATTCAAATTCGGACACTTGCGATGAATTTTTGGGCAACGATCGAACATTCGTTAAACTATAAATATAATGGACAATTCCCAGATGATATTCAATTTCGCCTCAAGCGGGCAGCAGAAGCAGCCTTTTTACTTGATGAAGAAATGTCATTAATTCGTGAAGAAATCCGAGAAGCACAAGTTGTTTTTTCAAATAAAAAAGAGTCTTAATTTTTTTCTTTAAATCAATACATACATATTGTTTAACAATTGAACAGGAGTGAGATGGTTGAAATTTACAGTTGTGTCAAAGGGCGATGAGCGGTCCAATGAATATGCAAGTCAAATAAAGAAGTATTTAACAGACTTTGAGCTGATTTATGATGAAGATGAACCAGAGATTGTCATTTCCATAGGTGGAGATGGTACTTTACTAACTGCTTTTCAACAATATTGTGATCGTTTAAAAGATACAGCGTTTGTTGGAATACATACGGGGCATCTTGGCTTTTATGCTGATTGGCGACCTTCGGAAATTGAAAAACTTGTCATTGCCATTGCAAAGTCAGAATTAAAGGTTGTCGAATACCCGTTACTTGAAGTAAATATTTCTTATAACGGGAATAAAAAAGATGAACATTTTTTAGCTTTGAATGAAGCGACGATAAAAAGTGTCGAGGGTACATTTGTTATTGATGTTGAAATAAAAGGAGAATTATTTGAACGATTCCGTGGCGATGGTCTATGTGTTTCAACACCTTCAGGTAGTACGGCTTATAATAAAGCTTTAGGTGGCGCTATTATTCATCCATCATTACCATCGATTCAAATTTCAGAAATGGCATCGATCAATAACCGTGTGTTTCGAACTATTGGTTCACCGTTAATTTTACCGGCTCATCATACTTGCCGTCTTCGTCCTGTAACAGAGAAAGACTTCCAAATAGGCATTGACCATCTATCCTTCTTACAAAGGGACATTAAAGTTATTGAATTTAAAGTAGCAAAAGAAAAGATTCGTTTTGCTCGTTATAAACCTTTCCCATTTTGGTCCCGTGTACGAGCATCATTCGTAAGTGACTAATTTTTACGGATATGTTAAAGGAGCATATATTTTTTATGAGGAAACCATATATTTTGGAATGGACGATTGGACAAGAAGATCACGGGAAAGTTATTAAGCAATTTTTACATGAGAGGGAAATTTCGAAGCGCGCGTTAACGGATATTAAATTACATGGTGGGGATATTCGGATAAATGGTGAGCATGTAACGGTAAGGCATGTCTTATCCCGCGGGGAAAAACTTACTGTTCAATTTCCATTTGAACAGAAAAGTGAAACTTTAGAAGCCGAAAAAATCCCGCTTGATATCCTGTATGAAGATGCGGATATATTAATCATTAATAAACCACCATTTATGAATACCATCCCATCAAGAGAGCATCCAACTGGAAGTGTAGCCAATGCATTAATGGGGTATTATGACGAAAACGAAATTGTTTCAGCTCCACATATTGTGACACGGCTTGATCGGAATACTTCTGGACTGGTTCTAGTTGCTAAACATCGCCATGTTCATTATTTGTTTAGTAAGGCACAACAACAAGGTCGTGTAACTCGTGTTTATGAGGCCATTGTAGAAGGAGTTTTGAATGAAACAAACGGAATCATTGAAGCACCCATTGCGCGAAAACGAGACAGTATCATTGAGCGAGAAGTAAATGAAAATGGTCAGTTTGCTCGGACAAGGTACGAAATCATTCGACAATATCAAGATTATGCCCATATTAAATTAAAGCTTGATACAGGAAGAACCCATCAAATTCGTGTACATATGTCTTATCTTGGTCATCCTTTAATTGGCGATGACTTATATGGTGGCAGCACTACTTTGTTATCACGGCAAGCTTTACATTGTAAATACATTCGATTTGTGCATCCGATATTAAAAAAAGAGCTTTCGTTTTCTTGTCCATTGCCGGAAGATATGAGACGTCTTATTGAAAAGTAAAAAAGAGGGGCTGTTCAGACAGTCTGATTTCGGAGAAATAGATTGGTACATTGGAGGACGGCGACACATCCATTGGTATGTCTTTAGCTTTTGTGCCTGACCTTTCGGCACAAAAGCTATTGCTATTCCCACGAAGTCTCCGCCAACTCTCCTATCAAAAATGGCTTATTATGACTTGATGTACAGTCCCTTTCTTGAAATGTTTGCAAGCTTTAAAGTCTTCAAGATTCGTTTTTTAACATAATTTTACGGAAACTCTGTAAACTTTTCAGGTACATATGGCATGGATGATAGAACTTGAACAATATCCATTTCGGGATATCTTAATGCAGTTAATTTTCCTCCAAACACACAACCAGTGTCGATATTATATGTATTGTTAATCACACGAACGTCTTTAACCGGAGTATGTCCATACACAATGGTTTGTGTACCCCGATAAAGTTTTGCCCAATCCCTTCGAACTGGACGACCATCAGGCATTTTCTCCCCAGTAATATCACCATATAAAACAAAGGTTTTTACTTTTTTATGCTTATAGCCTATATAATCCTCACGTATTCCCGCATGGGCAATAATTAACTTTCCATCATCTAATTGTAAATATAAAGGAGCACTTTCATATAGTTCCATAAATTTTTTGCGCACTTCTTTTTGCTTTTTTGCTGGCAGTCTTTTATACTCCGCATCGGTAGTTTCCAAGCCGTGCGATATTTGAACTTTGTTACCTAGAAAATACCGATACAATTTGTTACAGTGATTACCAGGTGTATAATAGGCAAGATCATTTTTGACGAGATCATAAATAAATTCGATGACTTTTATTGATTGTGGTCCCCGATCGGTTAAATCACCAACAAAAGCAAGTTTGCGACCATCTTTATGGATCGGTAAATGATTTTCAAACGTATAGTCTAACTTACGGATGAGTGCAAGTAATTCCGCATAACACCCATGGACATCACCAATAATATCAACTTTCATAATTCATTATCCTTTCATATACATATTGATTTTGTTAATATATTGACTATCTGTAAAAAATATCATTAGAGATAGAGTTCATTTTAGTTTAGAAAGGAGTTACCTTATGGAACATACTGCATCAATTTCATCCTTGTTAATTGTAATTATAGCAGCATTTTTAACGCCCTTAGTATTACACAGATTAAAGCTAAATATCATCCCTGTTGTTGTAGCAGAAATTATTGTTGGTTTAATTATTGGTAAAAGTGGATTTGATATCGTACAAAGTGATGAATGGTTAGAGATCTTATCCACGCTAGGATTTATTTTTCTCATGTTTTTAAGTGGATTAGAGATTGATTTTAATGCCTTTAAAATTAAAAAGAAAAATAACAATAAAGGTGAACAAGAACCGAATCCGTTAGTTATATCCATTATTATATTTACTGGCATTTTATTATTGTCATATGGTCTATCTTATTTATTCGTATTAGCTGGCTTTATTGACAGTGTGATGCTGATGACCATCATAATATCAACGATTTCCCTTGGCGTTGTTGTACCTACTTTAAAAGAAGAAAATTTAATGAAAACAACGATTGGTCAAATTATTCTTCTTGTTGCCGTTATTGCTGATTTAGTAACGATGATTTTACTTGCAGTATTTGTTTCTATTAAGGATAGCGGTTCAGGAAATACTTGGTTGTTACTAATTTTGTTCGCAGCAGGTGTGCTTTTATATTTTGTTGGTCGCAAATTTCAAAAAGGTCAATGGTTGGAGAACTTGTCAAAAGGAACGGTTCAAATTGGTACCCGAGCTGTTTTTACGCTTATTATTTTCCTAGTTGCGCTATCGGAAACGGTAGGTGCTGAAAATATATTGGGAGCTTTCCTAGCAGGTACTTTAGTATCGTTATTAGCACCAAGTAAAGAATTGGTGTCTAAACTTGATTCTTTCGGCTATGGCTTTTTAATTCCGGTCTTTTTTGTGATGATTGGTGTGGAATTAAATATTTGGGCATTGTTTAGTGATCCGCAATTACTATTGTTAATCCCATTATTATTAATCGCATTATTGATTTCGAAGATTTTACCGGTATGGATATTAAAGAAATGGTATTCAACGAAAATGGTTGTTGCCTCAAGTTTTATTTTAACGGCAACCTTATCACTTGTGATCGCTGCAGCCACTATTGGAGAAGATATGGGAATTTTATCTTCTGAATTAGGTGGTACATTAATCTTAGTTGCTGTCATTTCATCCATTATTACACCAGCTGTTTTCAAAAAGATATTTCCAAAACAAGATACCGATGAAATACAAATTGATGTGGCGATTATTGGGGCTAATCAAATGACTTTGCCGGTATATGAACAACTAAAATCATCATTATACAACCCTACGATTTTTCATCGTAAACAGGAAAAACTCGATCAGTTAATTTCGAAGGGCACGGTTTTTTCCATCGTCGAATTAGAAGATTATACGGAAAGTCAATTTGAACACCATAACATCTATAACTATGATGTGGTCGTATTAGCGACAGGCGATGAAAAATTAAACGCCTCTTTGGCGGAACTTATGAAAGAAAATGGAGTGGAGCGTGTTTTAGCCCGAGTTGAAAATCCGACGCTTGCGAAAGAGTTAAAACAACAAAATATAGAGATTTTCTCAACTATTCATGCCCAACATGTGTTGTTGCGTGCTGCCATCGAATCACCATCGATGATGCAATTATTAATGGATCGGGATACATCGTTATATGAAATTAAAATATTAAATGCAAAATATCACGGTGTGCTTATTCGGAAGTTTCCGTTTATGGGTGATGTGATTTTTGTGCGAATATTAAGGAATGGTGAAGCGATTGTTCCTCACGGTGACACGGAGTTAAAACTTGAAGACCGTTTAATTGTTTCCGGCTCAATGGAATATTTAGATGAACTAAAAATGGAGTTAGAATTAACTTAACCTTTTCAATCCCGGGGATTTCATGTAAAATTAGTAGTAGGTACTAATAACATGTAATAATATAGGAGGAACAGTATGGTATTATCATTAGAAGGAAAAACGTTTGTTGTAATGGGGGTAGCTAATAAACGAAGCATCGGTTGGGGAATTGCACGTTCTTTAGATAAGGCTGGAGCACGACTAATTTTTACTTATAATCAAGAACGCATGTTAAAAAATGTTGAAAAGTTAGTTGAAGAATTAAATGGAAAAGATTCCATCATTCTCCAATGCGATGTTGAATCCGATGAACAAATTGAAAATTGTTTCCAAGAAATAAAAGAAAAAGTCGGAGTCATTCATGGTGTGGCACACTGTATTGCCTTCGCTAAAACAGAAGAATTACAAGGAGAGTTTGTCAATACTTCTCGAGACGGTTTCTTATTAGCTCAAAATATTAGTGCATTTTCTTTAGCTGCAGTTGCCCGTGCGGCAAGACCACTAATGACAGAAGGTGGCAGCATCGTTACTTTAACTTATTTAGGTGGCGAACGCGTTGTACAAAATTATAATGTGATGGGTGTAGCAAAAGCATCCCTTGAAGCCAGTGTCCGTTACTTAGCCAATGATTTAGGAAAAGATGGTATCCGTGTGAATTCAATTTCAGCAGGTCCAATCCGCACGTTATCCGCAAAAGGGATTCGTGATTTTAATTCGGTTCTGAATGAAATTGAAGAACGTGCACCCCTCCGCCGGACAACAACGCAGGAAGAAGTCGGTGATACGGCGTTATTCTTATTTAGCGATTTATCAAGAGGAATTACAGGAGAAAATATTCATGTAGATTCAGGTTTCCATATTCTTTCTATTTAACGAATAAAGGATCTTACTTCAATACATATCTCGTATTGATTAAGTAAGATCCTTTTTATTTTTAATCAAAATAGGCATTTAACAAACAAAAAGCAATTGCATACAAATACTATATATCTTCATGTAGGGGAGAGTTAGGAACAATGGAAAAGCAAGATAATTTAAAACAAGGATCAATATTGCTTGGGAAAGAGACAATTGAGCGAGATTACTCAGGTCAAATGCAATCGGTGTATCGAATTAAAATTAACGATGGTAATCAAGAAATGAGGCAGGAAAAAGAAAAACTAGATAAGTTAGAAGTGGATCTTGACATCGAAACAGATGATCAAGTTGCTGATCGTGAGAAAATAATTGAGAAACATGAGGAAAATAATGATGAAATGGTTCAAAATAAGGAACATGACCAAGAGTCGGATACTGAAACTCATTTTGATGAATCAGAAAAAGTGAACATGCGAAAATTAATCCGTCGTTTAGCCCTTTACCCTATTGGAATTGAAAGACCTATTTGTGAAGCTGAAATTTCAGGTGAGCGAAAAAAATTTCAAGTCATTAGTAAACGCGGGAATCGATTACGCATATTTTATAAACGTCGTTATGAATGGGTTGAAATTGATGATATAAAAAACTTTACTGTTATATCTTAAACGATGAACGTAAATTGTAAATAAAATAATTTTCTTCATCAATAAAGAGGTCTTTAAATATGACCTCTTTTTTTCATCTAAGACGATTTTAGTGAAAATAGTGGAGATCGACTTTATAACTCTATATTAGAATAATGATACAGTAGAAGAAATTAGGGGCTGTCCAGAAAGTCAGCCCAACAAAAAATTAAGTTTTGGTGGCGGACGCTTATTCGTAAAGCATGCTAGGAGCCTCCTTAATTCATATTCTTGTAGAATCTCGTATATGAATTATACTGCACAATAGTTGTGCACCTTTTTGGAGCCGCCACCTCCACTTAAAAAACGGTCTTCTATGCGACTTTAAAAAAAACTGATATGGCATTCCCTATTAGATGAATCATTCCATATTAAACTGTTACTTGTCTTGGAGTAGTTGCAGGATGGCAAACAACGCCGCAGAAACAATTTAAATCAACAGTAATGCAAATACCTGAATGGAAATAGCCTCCATTTGGTTCAGATACCGGATCATCTAAAATGTCAAATAGGTTATTAATTAATGAAGTTTTTGTTAGTTCTGGTGTAATAAAGCCAGATGTATCTACGAACTGTAGAAGTTCTAAGGTTGCACAGCAAGTCTCTGGATCAACGTCTACAACACGGAATGCAACAGCCATAACAGAAGTAATACCACCGGCATTTGTTCTGCGAACACCTCTAGCTACAAAATAATCACAGTCACCTTTACAAATTAGTGAGACAGGAATTGTTGTTGGTCTAGCTCCAGTAGGATCGATACCTCCACATAACTCATCCAGAGCTGTCGAACAACCACTTACACAATTTGATGGGCTAACTTTTTCTTGGGCTTCTACGATATCAAGCAATATATCACAAACACAATTGTTAGTGTATTCTCCATGTTCACAACTCATACTCTTCTTTCCTCCTTATCAGTATTTCTCGTTCACTTACAGACTATGTAAGAAGGCGGATAACGGCATCAGTTAAACGCCCATTTTATGGTGAATTTTAATTATAAAAATAAGCCCACTTTTATATATTTTAATGAGGAGGCGGGACAGTGGTGAATGAATTCGATGGATGGTTATTTTTTTTAATGAGTTTGGCTGTATTTCGTTTAACGAGATTAATTGTATTTGATAAGATTACAGAATTTCTTCGGATGCCATTTCTAGATGAAATTGAAGAGAAGGATGAAGAAGGAAATATCGAGATTTATCTTGTTCCGAAACAGAAAGGAATTAGAAAATGGTTCGGAGAGTTGTTGAATTGTTATTGGTGTACAGGAATTTGGGTTAGTATATTTCTAGTTGTTTTTTATCATTTTTACCCTACAATAGCTGAACCGATAATTGTTATACTGGCCGTTGCAGCCTGTGGCGCTATATTAGAAACATTAAATTCATTTTTATTAGATAAATAACACGAACAAAATGCAAATCATTCTCGTACAATAATAAAAAATGAAAAGAGGGGAAACAATGAGAAGAAAACTAGTAAAATCGGAAAAATCGTTAGCATTAAAAAAAGCGCAAAGGACAATAAGAAGAAAGAGTTGTGGATGTGGTCGTAGAAGACGAAATAATAACGATCATCAATAATTCATTAATTCATTTATGGCATCTGGTATTTTCAGATGCCATTTTTTATGCATTCGTCTATTTTTAAAGTTGTTTGTGTAGAAAGGAACAATAACCCAAGCAGTCATTATTAATAATCATATATAAATATAGACGGTACTATAAGGAGGGTAAAAGATGTTAAGAGAGTTATTAAAAAGACTGAAAATTGCAGGTTTAACGATTGATGCTGTATATACATTACCAACCAATGTAGCTGGTCAACCACAATTAGTAGGTGTAAGAGTTGTCGATGTTAGTTTAACATCGGTTACATTTGAAAGTGTTGGTTCACCAGCGCCCGAATTAATTACAGTCGCAATTGATAAAATTGTTGCGATTGAACATCCACCAGTTCCGTGACAATGAAGGGCTCCTGAATAGGGGCTCTTTTTATAAGGACAATTATTGATGTATGAAGGAAGACTCATGACTTAAAAAAGGAAAGTGAAAAATGAAGATACTTTTTATTACGAAGGATTTTACAAATCGAATTGAAAAATCTAGTTATTATTTACTAGAAGCATTAAAAAAGAAGGCGAATGTCGTCCCGAGTAGTGAGGATGGCAATATTGAAACAATATTAAAAAAAATTAGATTTGAGCCTGATTTCATTTTACTGAATGATATGAAACCAAGCTATTGTCCGTATGTACGTGGATTTCATCGTCTTCATATTCCAGTAGGTGCTATCGTTCATGATTTAAAATATAAACCGAATCAAAGAAGACAATTCTATAAAGAAGAAAATATTCGATTCCTTTTTACACATTATCGGAATGCGTTTAAGGAACTCTTCCCGGAACTGATCGACCGGATGATATGGTTCCCACATCATGTTCCGACTGATATTTTTAACGATTACCATTTGAAGCGGGATATTGACATATTAATGATGGGGTCGATTTATCCGCGTCTTTATCCAATGCGGGCAAAGTTCTATGAAATATTGAAAGATGAACCGAATTTTGTCTATCATGAACATCCTGGCTATTTAAAGATAGAAGATTGGCAAAATGTATATGCCGGTGAAAAGTATGCACGCGAAATTAATCGGGCAAAAATTTTTGTCACATGTCATTCGATTGATCATTTTCCTCTGTTAAAGTACTTTGAGGTTTTAGCTTGTAAGACTTTACTAGTTGCAACCCCGTCAAAGGAACTAGAGGAACTAGGCTTTATAGATGGAGAAACATTTGTTGCGGTAAATGAAGAAAATATAAAAGAAAAAATAGCCTATTACTTAAAAAATGAAAAGGAAAGAAAAAAAATATCGGAACGTGGTTATGAAATGGTTCACAACCATCATTCTACGGATAAACGAGTTGAAAGTTTAATAACACATATTAAAAAAATTGTGAAACAAAATCAATAGAAAAAATAACGAAACCTTCTCTGAATATGACAAAATTAGACCGTCAACTAGTCCGAATGAAGCGAGAACGAATAGTATAAAAATAAGTTAATAAATTAGGAAGTGTTTATATGAGGGTCATAACGATATTAGGAACAAGACCAGAAATTATTCGCCTAAGTTTAATTATAAAAAAATTAGACCAATTTTGTGATAAGCATGTTCTTGTCCATACAGGTCAAAATTTCACAAAAAATTTAAGTGATATTTTTTTTGAAGAATTAGATATTCGAAAGCCGGATTATCATCTATATAATGAAAAAAACACATTAGGAAATCAATTAGCGACCATGTATAAGGAATTGGAACAGATTATTCAGGTAGAAAAACCGGATAAAGCATTGGTACTTGGCGATACCAATAGTGGTTTATCAGCAATCCTTTTAGAGAGGATGGGGATCCCTGTCATCCATATGGAAGCAGGGAACCGGTGTTATGATTTACAAGTACCAGAGGAGAAAAATCGTCGAGTGATTGACGCAATTTCTACTTTTAATTTACCGTATACACCCAATTCAAAGGAAAATTTAATCCAGGAAGGCATACCAAACCATCGTATTATGGTCAGTGGCAACCCAATCAATGAAGTTCTGACTTATTATAAAGATAAAATTGAACAAAGTCATATACTCAAAAACTTAAATTTAAAAGAAAGGGATTATTTTGTCGTAACGACCCATCGAGCAGAAAATGTGGATCATATTAAGCATTTAAGTGAAATTCTCCATGCATTAAATAAAGTGGCTGAAAAATATCAAAAAAGAATCATTTGTAGCATTCATCCTCGTACAAGGTCAAAACTTCAACATATACAACAAATCACCCTCCATCCCTTAGTTGAGTTCCATGAACCCTTTGGATTTTTCGATTTTATTAAACTACAAAAAAATGCATATTGTGTCTTAACGGATAGTGGTACTGTTCAAGAAGAAAGTTGTATTTTTCATGTACCAGCAGTCACAATCCGCAATAGTACAGAACGGCCTGAAACAGTAGAATGTGGAAGTAATATTGTTTCTGGTATTGATCGGAATTCGATCCTTCGAGCTGTGGATGTCATGGTTAGTAAACCTCCAAATTGGGATCTACCGACTGGATACGGCGATGAAAATGTTTCTGATAAAGTTGTTAAATTTGTATTAGGAGGTAAAGGAGTTGTTTGAACAAAAATCCATTCTTATAACAGGAGGAACTGGTTCTTGGGGATATGAATTAGTTGCTCAACTATTAACAAAAAATCCTAAAGAAATTCGAATATTTTCTAGGAATGAATCAAGTCAAGTTGCAATGCAACGAAATTTCAACGATGAACGATTAAAATTTTTTATCGGTGATATTCGTGATAAAGAAAGTTTAATAGAAGCATGTAAAAACGTCAATTTCATTTTTCATTTAGCTGCTTTAAAGCATGTTCCAGTTTGTGAGGCTCAACCTTTAGAAGCATTAAAAACGAATGTAATCGGCACACAAAATGTCATCGATGCAGCCATTTTGAACAAAGTAGAGAAAGTAGTTTATATTTCAACAGATAAAGCTGCCAATCCCGCAAACTTTTATGGATTAACAAAAGCAATGGGTGAGCAATTGATTACTCATGCCAATCTATTAACAGAACATACACGATTCGTTACCATTCGTGGCGGAAATGTACTCGGAACAAACGGCAGTGTAATTCATGTATTTAAAAATCAAATTAAGACAACTGGAGTCGTCTCTTTAACAGATAAAGAAATGACAAGATTTTTCCTAACGTTAGAAGATGCGATTCAATTATTGTTTAAAGCAGCTGAATCAAGTATTGGCGGGGAAATATTTGTAATGAAGATGCCAACCTGTAAAATACTTGATTTAGCAGAAGTTATGATTGAAGAACTTGGAAACGATCAAGTCAAGATTGTTGAAACAGGAATACGTCCAGGTGAAAAAATTCACGAAATTTTATTTTCGGAAATTGAGAGCAAATATACGGTTACGTTTGATGAACAATATTATGTCATTTTACCGCCCAAAATGAGTGTTAAATTAAAAGAGAAATATGCCGACTGTCCAATTGTACCAACTAAATGTTACAGTTCCCATGAAGGATTAATGAATAAAGCTGCACTAAGAAAGCTATTGAAAAAAGGGGGCTTTCTATCGTGAAGTTACTTGTTATTGGTGGTCAAGGAATGGCGGGTCATATGATTGTTCAATATTTTCAAAAACAGCCATCATTTGAAGTGAAATATACAACTCGTTCGCCAAATGATGGCATCTTTTTCGATGCAATGAAGATGGAAACAATCGACACGATCATAAAAAAAATCCAACCTGATTATGTAATCAATGCGATTGGATTATTAAATGATCGTGCAGAAAATAATCAACTGGAAGCCATTCAAGTGAATAGCTTATTTCCTCATTTCTTAAAAAGAAGACTAGATGAAACAGGAGGAAAGCTAATTCATATTAGTACAGATTGTGTTTTTTTAGGTCAAATGAGCAAAGAAATGACAAATTTGAATCGAGAAGGTCGCTATACGGAAAAAGACACGCCAGACGGTCAAACGATTTATGCTCGGACGAAATTTTTAGGAGAAGTTCATACACCACCACACATCACAATTCGAACATCCATCATAGGCCCAGAGTTAAAGGACGGTATCGGTTTATTCCATTGGTTTATGAAACAAAAAGGAGACATAAACGGGTATACAAACGTATATTGGAACGGTGTGACCAGTTTACAATTAGCAAAAGCCATTCATAACGTGATTGAAGAAGGAATTACTGGTCTATACCATTTAACTGCTCCAGAAGTTATATCGAAATATCATTTATTAAAGCTCATTCAACATGTTTTTCAAAAACAAGATGTCGTTATTCATCCATTCGAAGACATAAAATTAGACCGAACTTTAAGAAATACCAGAGATGAAAAAATTTTTGTACCACCATATGATCAGATGATTCAAGAATTGTATGAGTGGATGAAACATCATGAGTAAAGAAAGGATCTTAATTACAGGAGCAAACGGTTTTACCGGACAACATGCATGTAGCCATTTTTTAAATAATGGTTATGAAGTGATAGCATTAAAAAGAAATCAACAACATACAGATCAATTAAGTCAAGATCAAGTACAATCAATCTTATGTGATTTAACAGACGAGGAAGCGATTGCCAATGTCATTAAAGAGACGAAACCAGATTATATCCTTCATGCTGCTGGTAAAAACGATGTGATGGAATCGTGGCAAAATCCTTCCATGTATTTAAAAGCGAATGTCATGGCAACAATACACTTATTGGAAGGTGTAAGAAAGTATAAATCTGATACTAGAGTGCTAGTGGTCGGTTCGGCCCTTGAATATAATCCAACCCAACGTCCCAATCATCCATACGGCTTAACGAAAACATTTCAAAGTTTAATTTCAAAATCTTGGCAAACATTATTTAATCTATCCATCATAATAGCAAAACCGACAAATTTAATAGGTGCTGGACCGTCCCGCGGTTTCTGTTCTTTATTAGCAGAAAGAATCGTGAAACTTGAAAAATATAATATATACGAACCACTTCAAGTTTATCATCCGAATCAAGTACGCGATTTTCTCGATATACGTGATTGTTTAAAAGCATACGAGATTTTATTAAAAAAAGGTGACATTGGAGAAGTTTATCCGATTGGAACAGGGAATTTCCATAGTTTAAAAGAGGTCATTAATCAATATCAATTATTAACGAATGTACCCGTACCGGTGGAAATAATGGATCAAAATCATAAACTCGCCAATAAAAATGGTCATTCAGTATATGAACACGGTCTAGATCTTTCAAAGATAAGAAAGTTAAATTGGAACCCATCAATCCCGTTTTCATCTTCTTTAAATTCAATTTTATCCTATTATCGTCAAAAGTTATAGGAGGGACTCATGAAACCGAAAGTATCAATTATTATCCCATTTTATAATTGTTCGTTTGTGGCGGAGGCGATTGACAGTGCCCTAAAGCAATCCTATCCAAACAAAGAAGTAATTGTAGTTAATGACGGATCAACACGTTATCTAGATAAACTACATCCTTATTTGGATAAAATCCAACTTATTGAAAAGGATAATGGGGGCACCGCTAGTGCGTTAAATACGGGCATAAAACAAGCAAAAGGTGAATATATAGCATGGTTGAGTTCAGACGACATATATTTGCCAGAAAAAATAAATATACAGATTGATTGGATGGAGAAACACGGATATAAAATTAGTTTTACTCCTTTTTATATTGTTGATGAAAATAAAAATATTTTATATGAACCAATCAAAATAAAATTTCATTCACAAACACAATTGAAAAAAATTTTAAGAAAGAAAAATCTGTTTAATGGATCTACAGCGATTATTCATCAAGATGTATTTTCTAAGGTTGGCCTATTTAATGAGAACCTCCTATATACACAAGACTACGAATTTTGGTTAAGAGCTTCAAAATATTTTTCAATAGGTATAATAGAGAGACCGACAATTTTATATCGGATGCATGAGGAAATGGGGTCAAAAAAGTATGCTGCAGAGGTTCAAGAAGAACTGAATGTTATGAAACAAAACTATATCTATTAAATGATGAAATAAAAAATGTTACGAATGCAAATTCGTAACATTTCAGACTGTCGACAAACGGGGCTGTCCGAAAAGTCAATTTTTAATTGACCTTCGGTCTAGCCCTTTTGCTATTTAATGGTACAAAAAAATCGTCCTTTTTTGTAGAATGAAGTTGACGAGACAACATTCAACAGAAAGGACGATTTTTTATGAATAATCAAATGACTATTCAAACAAATTATAACATGCAAATGGAACTAGCTCTAGAGGGAATAATTGAAAATGGAAATCAACCCAAAAAGAAACAAAAGAAACTTGTATTCCAGCCTTATAATAATAAACAAACAATGATGATTTTAGATATAGAAATGTTTGTTCCGGAAAATCACGTTGCACGTTTAGTAGATGAAATGGTTGAATCCATACCTGATGAAATTCTTTATTCGCACTATGTTGGTGGCGGACGTGCCCCATTTCACCCTAAAATGTTACTGAAAGTTATTTTATTTGCTTACACGCAAAAAAAATATTCTAGTAGAGAAATTGAAAAAATGTTGTGTGAAAATCTTCCGATGATGTGGTTAGCTGGAATGCAAACTCCTGACCACCGAACGATTAATGATTTTCGTGGTGTGCGAATGCCAAAAATGATGGAATCGGTATTCGAACAATTTCTAATTCAATTAGTAGAACAAGGCTTAGTCGATCTCAACCATATTTTTGTAGATGGAACCAAAATAGAAGCAAATGCCAATAAATATACGTTTGTCTGGCGAAAATCAGTCGAAAATTTTGAAGAAAAACTTCGTGCAAAAATCAAACCATTGATTCAAGAAATTCGTAAAGTGACAATTGAAGAATTAGAAGAGGACTTAGAAAATGAATTAATGAAAACAGCAGAAGAACTTACAAAAAGCGTCGAAATATTGGAAGAAAAATATAATCAGGAATCAAATAGAGTAGAGCAAAAAGAACTTCGTTCCCAGAAAACAAAATTAAAAAAACAGCTGAAAGCCATTGAATCCGACTATCTCCCACGATTAAAAAAATACGAGGTCCAAAAAAGAATACTCGGTAATCGTAATAGCTTTTCGAAAACAGACAATGATGCCACGTTTATGAGAATGAAAGATGACCATATGAAAAACGGTCAATTAAAAGCAGGATATAACATACAATTAGCTACTCAAAATCAATTTATTGTAGGATATAAATTATTTCAGAAACCGGGAGATACTCGTTGTTTTCAACCGTTTATGGAAAAATTATTCACATCCTTACCAAAAGTGCCTAAACAAGTCGTTGCGGATGCAGGTTATGCAAGTGAAGAAAACTATTTATATGCATTAGGTGAAGAAAAAGAGCCACGCTTTGAATTATTAGCTCCATATCATACGTATTTAAAGGAACAAACTAGAAAATATAAAAAGGATATTTCGAAAGTACAGAATTGGAAATATCTAGAGCAGGAAGATGCCTTTATCTGTCCTAACAACCGTAAGGTTTTATTTAAGAGATATAGTAAACGGAAAAATGAATCAGGATATGAACAAGATTTTAAAATTTATGAATGCGAGGATTGTACAGGTTGTCCGTTGAAATCATTATGTACAAAATCTAAAGGGAATCGTAAAGTTTATTGGAACCCTATTTACGAAGAAATAAAAGCAAAGACAAAAGCAGCCCTTGATGACGAACAAAAAGCAACACTTTATGCCAAACGTAAAGTAGATGTCGAAAGTGTGTTCGGTAACATTAAGGGCAATTTGTCGTTCACTCGATTCCGGTTGCGTGGAATCGAAAAGGTTGAAACTGAATTTGGGATTGTGGCTTTAGCCCACAATCTCCTAAAATTTGTAGGTAATATCAAGCTGTTTTCAGGAAAATGTAAAAAGAGCGAATTGAGAAACACAAGGATTTCTCAATTTCGCTCTTTTTTTGGG
>SMEH01000047.1_pt1 | contig 38841 bp, 33 predicted proteins | sample 2456361 | NCBI WGS metagenome assembly SMEH01 (sample SAMN10132587, study PRJNA489261) | soil metagenome | isolation source: day1 control-loamy sand soil ammended | place: USA | reverse complement strand
CCCGGCGTCTTCTTTTTCAAAACTCAGGCTCACCGTGGCCGATATCGCGTAGTCATCAGCCAACCCCACCACCACGGCACACATGCGATCATCTTCGCTGTCCTTGTAAGCCACCGCGGGAAAACGATCGACCGGACCCACCTCACGGAAGATCGCACTCCGTGGCTTGGCATTGGCATACGCCGCACTCAAGCCTTGCCGGGCAACAGTGTCGAAACCGATTTTGAACCCGCCGAAGGTCTTCCGGTTGCTCCAGTCACAGCCCGGCCCGAGCCCATCCAAGTCAGCTCGTACCTCACACGGATCACTGGGCAGTGCCGACTCCGGCAACGGATCCGCCACAGCCGGCGCACCACTATGCGGCAACTCCGACCCACCCGCCTGAGCACTCGACGACGGGACCGTCGACACGGACACCGACGACTCAGACGTCGGCGCCGCATCCCCGTCCACACCCTCCGAACACCCAGCAACGGCCAACACCGCCAGACCGACACCCACCACCGCGCTCACGCGCCCCATCAGACATAACCTCCGCCGGAATCGTTCTCCCCACCGGCGATGGTGATATCACGTCCGGCCTGCTCGTCCGACTCCTGATACACACCCAAAGCCTTGCCCAACGCCAGCGCGAGTCCCCGGTAGAAATCAGCCTCAGCCTGGACGTGCTGAGCACCCGCTTCGAACGCCTGGCTTCCGACGTCGTTGAAGCTCATACTTGCCGGGTCCTCAGCCGGCGGATCAATCCTGCGTAGCTCACGCGCCCTACGCGCCTGATGATCCAGCTCTTCAGCAAGCGCTTCAGCTTCCCGGTACAGACCTTCGGCGGTGTCGACGTCGAGTTCGAAGCCTCCGCCCTTACCGGGGGCTGAGGCTCTGCCGTCGACGATGAAGTTGGTGTTGTTCCACAGGGCCGCCATGCTGACGCCGACCCCGTCGCCGCCCGGCATCATCGACAGGCCCAACCGGACGGCCTCACCGACCGACAGGTCGCCAGTCCCCCCACCGGCTTCCGACACCGTTCGCTCTCCTCGTCCCGCGTACGAACATCCCGCAGGGCCATAGAGTAACGAACCTTTTACCCTCACGAGTCGGATTCACCGAACTCCCAGGTCAAGCCACTCACCGGGCACAGACCACGAACGAACAACGCGGGTGCGGCACCGGGTCTGGGAACCCGTGCCGCACCCGCGGGCGAGACAACTTTCGAATATCAGGACGCCATGGCCGGTGTGGAACCGGGCGGCGAGAACCGGCGCCCGGTTCCACACTCGGACCTCACCGTTTCGCGGCGACCCTTTCGGACTCGGCGTCGGACTTGCCCTCGGACCCACCCGCCGGCAGGAACTGGTCGGTGCCCTGTCCTTCCTGGCGTAGCGCCTTGTACAAGCCCCACATCACCAGCACCATCACCACCGAGAACGGCAGCCCCATGATGATGGTGGCGTTCTGAAGCGTCCCGACCCCGCCGACGATGAGCATCGCCAAGGTCAGCACACCGATGACGGCGGACCAGAACACCCGGACCCCCGACGTGGCCTCGGCGGTGGACGTCGACAGTTTCGACGTCAGGTTTCCCAACACCAGAGCGCCCGAGTCGGCGGAGGTGACATAAAGCAGCAACCCGACCACCGTGGCCAGGCCCGCGCTGAACGTCACGCCCGGGTACTGCGCCAACAGCGTGTAGAAGCCCTGTTCCGGTGTGTTCGCCGCGACCTGTCCGAACTCCTCGTTCCCCTCTCGCACCAGGCGCAGCGCGCTGTTGCCGAACACCGACAGGAACGTGGCCGTGAACATGAACGGGATGATCAGCGTCGCCGCCACGAACTCCCGGATCGTGCGTCCCCGCGAGATGCGCGCGAGGAACAGGCCGACGAACGGTGCCCATGCGATCCACCAGGCCCAGAAGAACAGCGTCCAGGAGTTGAGCCACTCGGTGGGCCGGTCGTACGCGAAGGTGTTCAGCGTCATGTCGCCGAAGTTGGCGATGTAGTCGCCGATGTTGAGCACCAACGCGTCCAGCAGGTACACCGGGTTGTCGGCGAACAGGACGAACAGCATCAACGCCGCCGCGAGGATCACGTTGAGCTGCGACAGCCGCCGGATCCCCCTGTCGACACCGGACACGGCGGACATCGTGGCCATCAGCACCGCCAGCACGATGAGCCCGATCTGCGCCGCCGTGCCCTGCGGGATGCCGAACATGAAGTTCAACCCGAAGTTCAGCTGCACCACGCCGATACCCAACGAGGTCGCGACGCCGAACACCGTGCCCAGGGCGGCGGCGATGTCCACCGCGTGGCCGGGACGGCCGTGGATGCGCTTACCGATGATCGGGTACAGCGCCGCTCGGACGGCCAACGGCAGGCCGCGCCGGAACGCGAAGTACCCGAGCGTCATTCCCATGAGCGCATACATGGCCCAGCCGGTGATACCGTAGTGGAACAGCGCCCACACCACGGCGTCCCGGGTGGCTTCGAGCGACTCCGGTTCCACCTGCGGGGGCTGCAGATACTGCGTCACCGGCTCGGAGACCGAGAAGAACATGAGGTCGATGCCGATGCCCGCGGCGAACAGCATCGCACCCCAGGTGAAGAGGTTGTAGTCCGGTTTGGACTCCACTGGCCCGAGGGTGATCTTGCCGTACTTGGACACGGCCACGATCACCACGAACACGAGTATCACCGTGGCGAGCAGGATGTAGTACCAGCCGAGTCCTTCCGAAACCCAGTTGACGAGGACACCGATGGTTTCCGCGGCGTTCTCCGGAGCGATGATCCCCCACAGGGCGATCACGAGGATGATCGACGACGCTCCGACGAACGTGACGCGATTGATCTTAGGACTGTCCTTCGCGAGCTTATGTTCGCCGCTATCGGACACTCAAATTCACCTTTCCTTGGAAGTGCGTTCATACCGGTAGTAGGGAACGTCAGCCGGCGGCAGAGGCGTGTTGCCCAGAATGAGGTCGGATGCCTTCTCCGCGAGCATCATCACGGGCGCGTAGATGTTGCCGTTGGTGAGATACGGCATGGCCGAGGCGTCGACCACGCGCAGGTTCTCCGTGCCGTGCACACGCATGCTCTTCGGGTCGACGACGGACATCTCGTCGATGCCCATGCGCGCCGAGCACGAGGGGTGGTAAGCGGTTTCGGCGTCGCGGGCGACCCAGTCCAGGATCTCCTGGTCGGTCTGCACCGTGGGGCCCGGGGAGATCTCGCCGCCGTTGAACTCGTCGAGGGCGGGCTGCTTCAGGATCTCGCGGGCGACGTGGATGGCCTCGACCCACTCCTTGCGGTCGTTCTCCGTGGACAGGTAGTTGAACCGCAGCGCCGGCTTGGCCTTGGGGTCGACCGACTTGATCTTGACACTGCCCCGGACGTCCGAGTACATCGGTCCGATGTGGACTTGGTAGCCGTGCGGGACCTCGACCTGCGTGCCGTCGTAACGCACCGCGACCGGCAGGAAGTGGAACATCAGGTTCGGGTAGTCGACCACGTCGTTACCGCGCACGAACCCACCGGCCTCGAAGTGGTTGGTCGCCGCGGGGCCGGTGCGGGTCAGCAGCCACTGGAGACCGATCTTCGGACGGTTGCGCAGCTTGAGCGCGGGGTTGAAGGTCACCGGCTGCTTGCAGGCGTGCTGCACGTAGACCTCGAGGTGGTCCTGGAGGTTCTCACCGACACCGGGCAGATCCTGCACGATCGGGATGCCGAGCGGCTGCAGGTGACGCGGGTCGCCCACGCCGGAGAGCTGGAGCAGCTGCGGCGTGTTGATCGCCCCACCGCAGAGGATGACCTCACCACCGTAGATGTTCTCCGACTTGCGACGGCCGAATCGAGTGACCGATACGCCGATGGCCTTCTTGCCGTTGAACAGCACTTGGTTGACGTGCGTCAGGCACTGCACCGTGAGGTTGGGCCGGTGCTTGACCGGGTGCAGGTACGCCCGCGAGGCCGACCAGCGCCGACCGTTCTTGATGTTGCGGTCGAACGCCGCGAAACCTTCCTGCTGGTAACCGTTGACATCGCTGGTGAGCGGGTAACCGGCCTGCTTCGCGGCCTCCAGGAACGCGCCGAACAGCGGGTTCTTCATGGGACCGCGTTCCAGCCACAGCGGACCGTTGTCGCCCCGCCACTGGTCACCACCGGCACGGCAGTTCTCCATGCGCTTGAAGTACGGCAGGCAGTGGGCGTAGTCCCAGGTCTCCATGCCCGGGTCGGAGGCCCAGCGCTCCAGGTCCATCGGGTTACCGCGCTGGAAGATCATGCCGTTGATGGAGCTCGACCCACCGAGCACCTTGCCACGACCGTGGTACACGCGGCGGCCGTTCATGTACGGCTCGGGCTCGGATTCGTAACGCCAGTCGTACAGCGGGTTACCGATGACCATGGTCAGCGCCGCCGGCATGTGGATGAGGATGTCCCAGATCCAGTCGGGACGACCGGCCTCCAGCACGAGGACGTTGACCGACGGGTCGGCGCTGAGCCGGTTGGCTAGCACGCATCCTGCCGATCCGCCACCTACGATGATGTAGTCATACTTTTTGGCCACTGCTTCATCCCTTCTTCTCCGGCCCGGCGAACCAGCGCATAGGAGCCGGGTTGATGTTGTGGTAGATGTGCTTGGCCTCGCGGTATTCGTCGAGACCGTACGGTCCGAGTTCCCTCCCGATGCCGGATTTACCGAAGCCGCCCCATTCGGCCTGCGGCACGTACGGGTGAAAGTCGTTGATCCACACGGTTCCGTGACGCAGAGCGTTCGCCACCCGCTGCGAACGGGACGCGTCGTTGGTCCACACCGCGCCCGCAAGACCGTAGTCGGTGTCGTTCGCAAGCCGGATGGCCTCGGCCTCGTCGCTGAACCTTTCGACCGTCACAACGGGACCGAAGACTTCCTCACGCACGGCCGTCATGTCGGCGGTGCAGTCGGCGAACACGGTGGGGCGGAGGAAGAACCCGTTGGCCAGTTCCGGTTCGGACGGACGCTTCCCGCCCGCGACGAGCCGCGCACCCTCCGCGATGGTGCGTTCGATGTAGCCTTCAACCTTCGCCCGGTGTTCGGCGGAGATGAGCGGGCCGCATTCGGTGCGCTCGTCGAGACCGTTGCCGAGCCGGATGGCGTCGGCACGCCGACCCAGTTCGGCGACGAATTCGTCGTGAATGGAGTCCTGGACGATCAGTCGCGCACCCGCCGAGCACACCTGTCCGGAGTGGATGAACGCGGCGGCGAGCGCGTAGTCGACGGCGGTGTCGAAATCGGCGTCGGCGAACACGATGTTGGGGTTCTTCCCGCCCAGTTCGAGGGCGACGCGTTTCACCCCCTCGGCGGCCAACGCCATGATCTTCTGACCGGTGGCCAGTCCCCCGGTGAACGACACCAGGTCGACGTCCGGGTGTCGCACCATGGCCGAACCCACGGTCTCACCGTCACCGAGCACGAGGTTGACCACACCGGGAGGAACGCCGGCCTCCTCCAGCAATCCCACCAGCGTGATCGTGGTGAGTGGGGTCAGTTCGCTGGGCTTGAGCACCATGGTGTTGCCCGCGGCCAGCGCGGGGGCGATCTTCCAGGAGATCTGGAGCAGTGGGTAGTTCCACGGCGCGATGAGCGCGCACACCCCGACCGGTTCGTAGACGACGCGACTGACCACCCCGGGGTCGCCGGTGTCCACCACACGTCCCGCGTCGGCGTCGGCCAGGCCCGCGTAGTAACGGAAGACGTTGGTGACGTCATCGACGTCGATACGTCCTTCGGCCAGTGTCTTGCCGGTGTCGAGGCTTTCCTGGCGGGCGATCTGTTCGCGGTCGCGTTGCAGCAGTTCCGCCACCCGCCGGAGCAGATCGCCGCGCTCTCTGGCCGATGTGGACCGCCAAGGACCGGAGTCGAAAGCACGCCGCGCGGCGGTCACCGCAGCGTCCACATCGTCCGGTCCGGCTTCGGACACGGTCGCCACCGTGCTGCCGTCGTAGGGGTTGAGCACAGCCCGGCCGCCGGTGGGCTTCACAGCCTCGGTCCAGGCGCCGTCGATGTAGAGGTCTCTCATAAGGCGGGCGTCCAGCCTCCCTCTCCATTCCTGTGACGCATGCCACAGATTTTGTGTACGTTTGTACATGCTATATGTACGCTCGTACATAACGGAAGTGTGAGACTGACTAACCCTGCGCTTTACGTGGTGTGATGTCATGGATTTGTGCGGCGGAACACCGCCGTGATTGATTGATTTGCACGGCGGAACACCGCCGTGTTCTTCAAGGCGCGCCGATCCGGAGGGGAGCCACGTACATGACGGCGCAGGGGGCGACAACACGTAAGCGCACACGCGGTCCCAACGACCCTGACCGACGCAACCGCATTGCCCGCGCGGCCATCACCGTCATCGCCGAACGCGGCATCAACGCATTGACCCATCGCATGGTCGCCGCCGAAGCCGGTGTGCCGCTCGGCTCGACCACCTATCACTTCGCCACGCTCGACGACCTCGTCGCCGTCGCTCTGGACGAAGCGGCACGACGCAACATCGACGCGCTGCGCGAATGGAACGCCGCGCTTCCGGAGGACGTGGACCTGGTGACCGCCCTCACCGATCTCGTCCTCGACTCGGTGACGAAGCAACGCGCCGACACCATCGCCGAGTACAACCTCTACGCCCTCGCCCTTCAACGTCCCCACCTACGCAGGGCGGCGGTCGCCTGGGACAACGCGCTGGCGGACGTGTTCAGCACCCGCACCGATCCGCTCACCGGCAGGATGATCGCCACATTGACGTGCGGGTTGATGATGCAGACCGTACTCGGGGAAACCCCACCGCGTCGGGAGGACATCGAAACGCTCTACCGACGCGCACTGGGCTAGAAGTCCGCCCGCCGAGGAACACGCACTCACATATCGATGACACGTTCGCGGGAACGGCAGCCCTTCCCGCTGTCGGGTCTTTTCCGGCATCCCCTCGGCCTGCGCGACGGACGAGGTCATGACGATGTTGAACATCGTCGTGGTAAGACCGCACCGACCGGTTGAACTGGCACGCGGCGGCGGGATCCGAGGGCGGGGTACGAACTCGTACGATCCACCGCCGCCGCGCGCCCGTCTCTCCCGGTCCCGACCACCGTTCCACCCGGTGGTCGGGACCGACACGGTGCCGGTTCGGGTCAGTTCAATTCGCAGGTCGTCACCAGGTCCTGCGGGGTGGCGTCGGCCGGGCGAGGAATCGTGGCCGACTCGGGCAGCGGGGTGCCGTCGGCCAGGTAGGCCTCCAGGGCCTCGAAGGCCGTGCGGTGGCAAGGAGTCAGTGCCCGCAGCTGGTCGGGGTGCAGGTCGACGAACGAGTCGGTGTGCGTGCCGTCCTCGATGCGGTAGTACCGGTGCAGGTGTCCACGACCCTGCTTGCGCACCATCTCGGCGTAGACGTCGGAATCCTCGCTGATCGGCAACAGCACGTCGAGCGTTCCGTGCAATGTCAGCAGCGGTTTGCCGATCTTGCCGGTGAGGCCGATGCGCTCGACCGCCTTGTGCACTTCCTTTGGCCGGCTCCGGTAGTCGTAGTCGGCGTCACACGCGGGCGTTCCCGGTTCGCAGTACGGCGTGCCCGCCTCGAGATCCCCGTCGAAGTCCGGGTCGATCTCCTCGCGGTAGATGCGCTGCGTCAGGTCCCAGTAGATCTCGTAGTGGGACTGCCACAGGAATTCCGAACCCTCGGGGAATCCGGCCGCGACCATCTCGGTATGCGCTTCCTCGGCGTCGGGGCCACCGGCGGCATAGCGCGGGTAAGCCGACAGCGTCGTGGGCAGGTACTCCACGAGGTTCGGCCCCTCCGCCGACCACAGCGTCCCTTCCCAGTCCACGCCGCCGTCGTAGAGCTCGGGGTGGTTCTCCAACTGCCAACGCACCAGATAGCCGCCATTGGACAGTCCGGTGACGAGCGTCGTCTCCGGAGCCCGGTAGTAGCGCTGGGCCACCACGGCCTTGGCCGCCCTCGTCAGTTGCGTGACGCGGTAGTTCCACTCCGCGATCGCGTCTCCGGGCCTCTCACCGTCGGTGTAGAACTCCACCCCGGTGTTGCCCTTGTCCGTGGCGGCGAACGCGTACCCCTTCGACAACACCCAGTCGGAGATCGCCCTGTCGTTGGCGTACTGCTCCCGGTTACCGGGTGTTCCCGACACGACCAGCCCACCGTTCCAGTTCTCCGGCAACCGGATGACGAACTGGGAGTCGTGGTTCCAGCCGTGGTTGGTGTTGGTGGTCGAGTCGTCGGGGAAGTAGCCGTCGATCTGCATTCCCGGCACCGCGTCGGGAACGGGGAGCGCTTCCTGCGTCAATCCGGCCCAGTCGTTCGGGTCGGTGTGTCCGGTGCGGACCGTTCCCGTCGTGGTGAGGTCGTCCAGACACGTCACCACCTGGTGTTGCGCGCCGGGAACGATCACCGGGTGCCCACCGGGGCAGTTCCACGTTCCGCTCAGGCCGGGCTCGGCACTGGCCGCGCTCGCACCGAGCAGAGGCGCGGCGACAAGGAGAGAGGACACCACAGCCGTGGTGGTTTTTCTTCGCATCAATGACCTCCGGTTTCCGACAGCCCCCGCATCCGCGACACCGTAGAAGCCGCCGACATTCCGGGGAATGTGCTTGGTCCCCACACTCGCGCCCTGCGATGTGGCCGTCATTGACATGGCCCAGACCAGGGGGCCTTCTTACGGTGTGGGGAATCACAACGACGTGAGGAGGACCCGTGCGCATCTTCGCTCGTACGCGACATCTCCTGTTGCTGCTCCTGTCGGCCGTGCTCCTGGGCGCACCGGCGGCGCACGCAGCCCCACCAAGCACCACCGCCCCACCAAGCACCGCTGCCATCACGGAGATCCCCAACTTCGGTGACAACCCCGGCAATCTCCAGATGTTCCAGTACGTCCCCGAAGGTCTTCCCGAGGGCAGACCGGTGGTGGTGGTCCTGCACGGATGTACGCAGAACGCCACCGACTACGGCAACGACTCGGGCTGGGTCGAACTGGCCGACGCCTGGCAGTTCAGCCTCGTGCTTCCGCAGCAGCGATTGATCAACAACTTCAACTACTGCTTCAACTGGTTCGAACGGACCGACACCACACGGGGCAGCGGCGAGGTCGCCTCGGTGATCAGCATGGTGGACTACGCGATCGACGCGGTCGGCGCCGACTCCTCCCGGGTGTATGTGACGGGACTGTCCGCAGGTGGCGGTATGACCTCCGCCCTGCTTGCGACCTACCCGGAACGGTTCGCCGGTGGCGGCATCGTGGCGGGGATCCCCTACCGGTGCGCCGCCGCTTTGTACGAGGCCTTCATGTGCATGAACCCGGGCAAGAACCTCTCCCCCTCCGCCTGGGGTGACCTCGTGCGCTCGGCGAGCTCGCATGACGGGGCCTGGCCGACGGTGAGCATCTGGCACGGCAACGCCGACTACACCGTGGCCGTCGCCAACCAGCGCGAACTCATCGAACAGTGGACCAACGTGCACGGCACGGACGCCACCCCCGACCGCACCGACACGGTGGCCGGTTATCCGCGGGAGTTCTACGAGGACGCCAACGGCAACACGGTGGTCGAATCCGTGACGGTCACCGGCATGGGCCACGGTCAGCCGGTCGACCCCGGAACCGGAGAGGGCCAGTGCGGCAGGACGGCGGCGCACGTGCTCGACGTGGACGTCTGCGCGGCATGGCACCTGGGCCAGACGTGGAATCTGTCGTGAGCCCGCAGGGCCGGGGTGTTCGTCCCCACACACCCCGGCCCTGGTTCACCGGTGACGTCCGTCCGACTCACCGGTGGAATCGGTCCCGTCGATCAGGTCCAGTCCAGCATCGGCACCCGCACCAACGGCTCCGGGATCGCGAACGCGTCCACCAACGTCCGCGCGTGCGGACGCAGTTCGCGACACAACCGATTCACCCCCGCGATCACGGACTTCGCCCTGGCGCTGGTCAACCTGCCGTGTTCCAGGAACCAGGCACGGTCGGCCTCGATCGTGGACAGCACGTACAGATCGCACACCTTGTCCAGCAACGCCTTCGCCTGCTCGTCGTCGCAACGTGCCACGGCCGCGACGAAGGAATCCAGTACGACCCGTTCGATGTGCACCCGAGCGCACCGGAGGACGTGATCGTGGGCGGCGTTGAACACCTCGAACGCGTCGTCCCGCGCGGCGGCGCGTAACCGGCGGGCCAGTCCTTCGAGGACGTGTTGTTCCCGGTCGGCGAAGAGTTTGCACTGCCAGACCCGATCGAACACCGCGGCGTCGTCCTCCCGGGCGGGGCTTGCGTCCACGAGTCGTTCCACGACCCGTCGCGCGGCCGTGCGCTCCATCACCGCTCCGACGAACTGTTCCGCCACGAACCTCACTGTCGCTAGTGGACTCAGATCCTCGAACTGGTGCTTGTAGTTGGTGAGCAATCCCTTCGCCACCAGCTGCAGCAGCACCGTGTTGTCGCCTTCGAACGTGGTGAACACGTCGGTGTCGGCCTTCAGTGACGGCAACACGTTCTCGGCCATGTAACCCGCCCCGCCGCAGGCCTCCCTCGCGGTTTGGATGGTGCTCGTCGCATGCCACGTGGCGATGGCCTTCAGTCCGGCGGCCCGGGACTCCAGTTCCCGCTGAGCCCGGTCGTCACCGCCTGCGGCCTCGTCGCCCTGTAGTTCCTCCAGCCGCGCGACGAGATCCTCCTGTGCGAAATGCAGCGCGTACGTCGTCGCCAATGCGGGAAGCAGTCGGCGCTGGTGGGAAAGGTAGTCCAGAAGCGCCACCTCGGTGCCGTCCGGGGCCGCGAACTGGCGGCGACGCTCGGCGTAGCGCACGGCGATGGTCAACGCCCGTTTGGTGGCGCTACCCGCACTGCCCGCGATGCTGATGCGTCCCCGCACCAGCGTGCCCAGCATGGTGAAGAACCGCTTGCCGTCGCTGTCGATCGGACTGGAGTAGGTGCCGTCCTCGGCGACGTCGCCGTAACGGTTGAGCAGTGCCGTGCGAGGCACACGCACGTGGTCGAACGCCAACCGGCCGTTGTCGACCCCGTTGAGCCCGGCCTTGGGACCGTTGTCCTCGATCGTGACCCCGGGAAGCACCGAACCACGCTCGTCCCGGATCGGCACCAGCAGCGCGTGCACACCGTGCGTCGCACCGCCCGTCACCAGTTGGGCGAACACCACCGCCAGTCGACCGTCCCGGGCCGCGTTGCCGATGTAGGTCTTGTGCGCGAGCACATCGGGACTGTGGACGACGAACTCGGCGGTGTCCGGGTCGTAGGTGGCCGTGGTCCGCAGACTCTGCACGTCGGAACCGTGCCCCACCTCGGTCATGGCGAAGCAGCCCAGCAACGAACCCGACATGATGTCGGGTAGGTAGCGATCGTGGTGCCAGCTCGTCCCCAACAGGTGCACAGCGCCGCCGAACAGCCCCCATTGCACCCCGGACTTCACCATGAGCGAGAGGTCACCGAAGCCGAGCGTCTCGGACGACACCACGGCGGCACAGATATCGCCCCCGCCACCGTATTCGGTGGGGAACCCCAGCCGTGGCTGTTCGGTTTCGGCGAGCGTACGCAGTTGCCGGGTGACACGCTCACGGTGAGCGTCGACACCGAGATGCGTCGTGTCGAAGGAGCCGCGCTCCGCTTCCACTTCCAGATACTTCCGGACGTCCCGGCGGACCTGGGCCCACCGACCGTCCAATATGCGCGTCAACTCCGCTGTCAGCGTGTCCATGGCCTCCAGCCTGCCGGAGGAGTCCGTCCCGCGCAGGACAAAACGATCACGAAGCCGGCTCACAGGGAACCGAGGAGCGCTTCCGGTGTCGTCACCGGACGATCGCAGACATAGCCGCGACACACGTAGGCCGCGGGGCGGCCGTCCACCAGCGGACGATCGGTCAACAACGGAACCCCCTCGGCGTCGGGAACGCCGCCCAACACCACACCCCCGCCGTGGATGTTCTGCGCGGCCTCCACGACGAACCGTTCCCGCTGACGCGCGTCGGTGCCCACGACGGCGACCTGCACCGGTCCCGCCAACATCGCCTCCGCCACCGACAACCAATGCCCCGCGAACCGAGGCACCTGGGCGATCAGCGCCCCCGCTCGGGCCAGTGCCTCCTCACATGCGGCCCGGTAGGCGCTCGCCCGCTCGGGACCGGCCAGCGCCGAGGCCGTGAGCAACGCGCCCGCCAACGCGGACGCCCCGGAGGGGCTGGCGTTGTCGGTGGGGTCGCTCGGGCGATGTACGAGCTCTTCGGCGTCGACCGCCGTGTCGTGGTACGCCCCGGGCATGCCCTCCACACCGAAACGTCGCAACGCGATGTCGAGCAGCGCGATGGCCTCCTCCAGCCACCTGGGCTCACCGGTGGCTTGGTGCAGCGCCAACAGTCCGTCGGCGAAGCACCCGTAGTCCTCCAGCACCGCGTCGGCCTCCCCGACGACACCGTCGCGGGAGCTGCGCCGCAGCCCGTCGTCCGTCTTGTGCACGTCGAGGACGAACGAACCCGCGGCCACGGCGGCCTCGATCCAATCCGGCCGCTGCAAGGCGACACCGGCCTCGGCGAGTGCCGTGATCGCCAGGCCGTTCCAAGCGGCGATCACCTTGTCGTCACGGGCGGGTTGGGGACGTTCGTTGCGGGCGTCGAGCAACGTACTCGTCACGCGCATCCACCTGGCGGGGTCGTCCGGGTCCTGCGGCAGCCGGAGGGTGGACGCACCCCGTTCGAAGGTGCCCTCCTCGGTGACTCCGAACGTTTCGGCGGCCCACGCGCCGTCGTCGGGGCCGAGCACGTCCACCAGTTGTTCGCGGGTCCACACGTAGGTCAGCCCCTCCACGCCCTCGGCGTCGGCGTCGAGGGAGGAGGCGAATCCGCCCTGCGGTGTACGCAGGTCCCGCAGCAGGAACTCCGCCGTCTCCCCCGCCACCCGATGCGCCAACGGGGAACCCGTGCGCCGGGCGAGGTGCGCGTAACAGCGCAACAGCAGCGCGTTGTCGTACAGCATCTTCTCGAAGTGCGGCACGACCCATTCCGCGTCCACGGAGTATCTCGCGAAACCGCCGGCGAGCTGGTCGTAGATGCCGCCCCGCGCCATCCCCTCGGCAGTCATGTCCACAATAGACAAGACTTCCATCGAGTCCGTGCGTTCGTAGTGGCGGAGCAGGAACTCCAGCACCATCGACGGGGGGAACTTCGGCGCACCACCGAAACCACCGTTCTCCGGATCGACCTCCGTGCGCAGTTTCGCCACGGCCGACGCGATCGTGTCGGCAGTGACAGGCTGCGGACTCAGTGGTCTGGTCTGCTCGGCGATGTGGTCGACGATGCGTCCCGCGCCCTCGACGAGTTCGTCGCGACGTTCGTCCCACGCCTGCGCCACGGCCGTCAACACCTGCTTGAACGACGGCATCCCCTGCGTCGGCACGGGCGGGTAGTACGTACCGCAGTGGAACGGTTTGCCGTCGGGGGTGAGGAAGCATGTCATGGGCCAGCCGCCCTGACCCGTCATGGCCTGGGTGGCCGTCATGTACACGGCGTCGATGTCCGGCCGTTCCTCCCGGTCCACCTTGATGTTGACGAAATGCTCGTTCATGAAGGCGGCGACGTCGGCGTCGGCGAACGACTCGTGCGCCATGACGTGACACCAGTGGCAGGCTGCGTACCCGACCGACAGCAGGATCGGCACATCCCGCCGCCGCGCCTCGGCGAGGGCTTCCGGGCTCCACGGCCACCAGTCCACCGGATTGTCGGCGTGCTGGAGCAGGTAAGGCGATGTGGCAGTGGCGAGGCGGTTCACGTTCCCAGCGTCTCACAGCCGAAGGAGCCTCACAGCGGTTCGCAGGCTTCCACCAGGGCCACGGGGCCCCAGGGGCCCGCCGCGCCGTTGCCTCGCCGAGGACGACAAGAGCGAGGAGACCTTCGAAACGCACCCGAACCGGACATGCACCACAGTTCCCGGGGGGACCGAACACCTCGCACTGGCCATGGAAGCCATCGGCGATCAAGTGGTGATCGGTGACACCGGAGCAGGCGCACAGCATGAGCCTGGCCGGGGTGAACCGTTTCAGGGTTCTCTCATCGCCTGACGAAAGCCCCTTCCGCTTCCTGCAGGAGCGGTGATGCCCCTACAGGAAGGAGGGGTCGTTAAGCCTTGCCCGAACCGCCGCGACGGGAAGCGGACACCGTACCGACGGTAAGCAGGACCGCCATTATCGCCATCGACACCAAAAGAGCCACGATCTGTGGGGCCCCGCGAGGCACCAGCAATACGGCGACGATTCCACCTATCGAAGCCACTGCCCCACCGAGAACCCAGGGAGCGGCTTCCCGATGAACCCGATACCACTCATCGGGGTCGTTCATCGTCCGCTTGGTGCGAATACCGAAAACCCCATTGGGTTTTATCTTGCCCTTCCTGCCCAGGATTCCCATCAGCGCCATGACAATGGCCACCAGGGACAATGGGATCACGAGTTCGATCGTTGGTCCGACACCGACCCCCACCAGTCGCTGGCTCAGCTGAATTGAAGCCTTCATGATCCCTCCGCCACCTTCTGCCCCCGTTCCGCCTTGCGTGCCCTCAGCTCGACCATCTTAACATCGAAGAATTCTGACAAACGGGTGACGAATGAAAGTGGTCGCGGTATTGAATCCCCGGGTCTCACCAAATATAAGATCAGCAAGGCGAACATGATCGACGAGAATCCGGGCAAACCGAGCGCGATCGCGATCGCAGCATGGAGCGTCCACCCTGCGACGAGACCCGCCATGCGAACCGCTTGGCGCGCGAAAACACACCATGCCAAGAAGAACTCTATGGCCAAGGTCCCCCATGTTATGGCGAGCACGGCGGGGCCGTGCGACAAGACGAAGCCCACCGCAGGTTTCATGTATTCCGGAACACTGAATGGCGGGAACATCATCCAATACCAGACAGCCGAACCATCACGCCACTCGAGGACACCTAATTTGGAAACGCTTGCGTGCAGATATAAGACGGAGGCTTGGATCCAAATCAAGACAAGCGAGAGATGAGCGACCACTCTCGCTGATTGCCGGGTCACCACCGGACTCTGCCAGTGCCATCGACGACGGTCCGTGACACAGATCGGTATCAGAAGGAATGTGACCACAGCAGCGACTTGATCGCCACCGTCCACGACATTGGTGGTGGAGTAGAAAGAAAAAGATATCCACCAGTGCGGAATAGCCGTGATTCGCGGACGCCACCCACTTGCGACGACGACAAGAATCACGATGGAAAGGACGACACCGGAACCGAGCTGGCCGCTCGGCACGAGACAGAACAGCCCTATATGTTCTGCCACCCCGGTACAGACACGCCCATCAGGTCTTTCAGGGCTGGCGAAAAACAGGTGGTCGACCGGCGTTGCGACCAATGCAAGCAGTGTACCCAGGGCGATTATGCTACGCGCGAGTCCCACGAAAGCGTTGTGCGGGGAGTACGCGAGTAGACGGGAAAGAATCTTCTCCTGCACCCTTTGCGCTTTCAAGAGCCACGAGGAGCGTTCGGTCTCATTCATTTACGGCCTGTTCGGATGCAGTCTACGTTCAACACCTTGATCTCGGCTGGCATTTCCTCAACAGAACCCGCCCAAGCCCAGGGAACCGGCTCCTGCCTGACCAGGGCGACTGTTCCGCAGAACCTCGGCTCCAACCCGTGGAGCTGGATGTCTTTGGACGGTCTCAGGTCGGCGGATAAGCACTTCAACGCTTCCTCTTCTGAGCAGGGAGTCCAATCAACATCTCTAGCCCTTGAAGAGATCGATTCAATCTCATACTGCTCTGTCCGTGTCGACCTATTTGCACCGAAGGCGCTTGATGGATTGGCGTTGGAAGTCGACGACAGACGCTCCCAAGAGCCATCATGCGTTTGCCGGAAAACGGATATATTAGCCGCTCTAGGCTGACGAGTGAAGAATGCCCAACCTTGGGGGAAAAACTCCCCCACCACACTCAAATGAGGAGTCGACCGCCTATCCACAACAGCATTGTTGGGGACGAACACAAGCAACAGGAAAAGAGGCAGAAGGGCTATTGAGATAATTCCTACGGATAAAGTTCGCCTCGTTGCGGAAGAAGGAGACTCAAATCCTTCTTCCGCAACGAAACCGACTATTCGGTCATTCATCGAGCTAGCTTGGTCGCAATTTCCTTGACGTAACGATCTCGCTGGATTCCGCTTTCATCACCGACAGAGACGGAGCCGATCGCGAACCACGCTCCCCCGACGGTCGTGACAATGACCGCGTTCTGCGCCACCACCCAGGAGATCGCACCAACGGCCGCGACGGCCACACAAACCGCCCCCGCCACCGGACACTGAGCGACATCGAGGTCTTCGGCGCTTTCCGCACCAGCCACCTCGTTCAACAATTCAGAGCCGGATTCCAACGCTTCTGCAACCTGCGGGATCGAACCGCTGGTGATCCCTTCAGCGACGTTTTCAAAAGCCTCTGGATCCGCTTCTTTCATCTCCGTGACAACGTTATCGACCTCGCGATCATAAGTCGCGACGTCGACCTCTTCAGGGAGCTGAACCTCGTAATCTATCAGGTCGGCCAGAGGTCCACGACCAAAATAAGCGGCCTTGATTACGTCTTCCGAAGAAGCTTCCGCCACTATCGATTTTTGAACGGAATCCGGATCATGATCGGCGCTGGCAAACAGCGTATTTGAGCTCCCCACGACAATCGCGCAGAGTGCCACTGTGAAAATTTTCGTTCTTTTACGCAAAAGATACTCCCCAATATCCCCAGAAAGGGGGAGCGGCCAGCCGCTCAGCGACTTCCCCCTTCATTTGCGCCACGCAACGCTACTACAACGACAGAGGGCTCGTCCAACACTTCGGCAACTTCGCCGCGGGATTCAGGGGTGATCTAAAACACCATATCCGGAATTGACTCGGCCAAACTCCTCTGATGTACGGGCGGCGCCGTATCACGACGGATGAGCATGGATATGGCGACAATTTTTGAAATAAGGATTTCATTCAAACCGCCCGGTTTCTCTGCTTCCTTGCAGAGCCGAGCTAGCGGAGGGTCGGCGTGTTGCTCCGCGAACAGTCCGCATATGTCACTTGTGACAGCAGGGTTTCAAGCTGCCGGTAGACCACAAGCACGTGGTTGTAAAGCCTCTGGGACGAGGGCTGAACGACGAGGACTTCGAACACGGCGAACAGACGACGCCCGACTCACGGAAGAAGGACCGACGGTCCGGTTGAAGATCTGAACGGGCTCAAAATCCGTACACGTGGAAGTAGCCGTGGCCGACCGGCGTTGCGACGCTCAACCGACCTCGGTGTCAGACATCGAATGTGCCCTGCGCCCCACAGGTCATCAGGTGGGACACGGTGTCGGACTCGATATGACGACCTGTTCGGGCTCACATCGGGACCCTGTGGGCTCCATCAACTGGGATACCGGTGACGAACCCGCCGTCCTCGGTGACACTGCTGTTCGATCTCTTGTTCGCGAAGTGATGACCGTTGCCGTCAAGCACCGGCTCATACCCCTCGTGCCGGCACCGGTGCTCCCGGTAAGGCCGGCCGGGTCTTCGAGCCTTCGTCTCGACCGGCCACTACGCCGAGTTGATTGACGCCGGCCATCGGGCGGGGCCTGTTGGCCGGCCGTGGCCATGCCGGTGCGCTGCACGTCCGACGGTCCGGGCCGACGGGCGAACCAGGCCCCTTGACGGGCCCCGTACCGCCCGTCGTCGGCCGCCCGGTGCCACCGATCGCCCTGTTCTTCTCCGTCGGTCCGCCGTCACCACGGCTGAGCCCACGACTGGGCCATGGCCCCACCGGCACGATCGCTGATCAACTTCCGCGACGTTCGCCCGCTCCGTCTCCGGCCGTCCCCGCCTCCGCAGGGATGTCGTCATCGCCGCCGTCCGACTGTCGCTCGGTGCCCCGGGTGGAATCCGACTCCACAGGTTCGTCGAAGCTGGCGGGGATCCGCTTGAGGTGCTTGGTCATCGAACGGACCAGGAAGGCGACCGCCACCAGGAACAGCAGCAACAGCAACAGACCCACCGGTGAGGACTTGCCGAAGTCCTCACCCTGGCCACCGCCGTCCACGTTGCCGCCGGGTGGCTGCTGTTGCGCGAACCACGCCCCGGCGTTCATGGCCGGCACGACCGCGAAGGCCGGAAGTGTCATGTCGTCGTCCTTTCGATACCCGCGAACAGATCGTCCTCCGGCAACGTCGTGTCGACCAGCGAACGGACGAGTTCGTATTCCTCGGTGGGCCACACCTCACGCTGCACGTCCAACGGCACGGCGAACCACCGGCTGTTCGGGTCGATCTGGGTGGCGTGCGCACGCAGCGCGTCGTCGCGCACCTCGAAGTAGTCGGAGCACGGCACCCGCGTGGTGACGCGTTCCATGACGTCGGGGCGGTTCGGGTCCCACTTACTCAGCCACTCCTCGTAGGGCGAGGACAGCCCCCGAGAGACGAGCGCCTCGTGGAACGCCTCGTACTTCGACCGCGAGAAGCCGTGGACGTAGTACAGCTTGAGCGGCTGCCACGGCTCACCCGCGTCAGGATACTGCTGTGGGTCGGAGACGGCGTCCCACGCGGCCATCGAGACCTCGTGGCAGCGGATGTGGTCCGGATGCGGATACCCGCCGTTCTCGTCGTAGGTGATGACGACGTGCGGACGGAACTCCCGCATCAGCCGGACGAGCTTGGCGACCGGCTCCTCCAGCGGCACCTTCGCGAAGCAGCCCTCCGGCAACGGCGGAGGCGGATCGCCCTCCGGCAGGCCGGAGTCGATGAAGCCCAACCACCGGTGCTGCACACCGAGGATCTTGGCCGCCCTGGCCATCTCCTCCCTGCGCAGCCGCGACATGTTCTCGCGCACCTCGGGTCGGTCCATCGCAGGATTCAGCACGCTGCCCGCCTCGCCTCCGGTGCAGGTCACGACCATGACCTCGTGTCCTTCGGAGACGTAGCGAGCCATCGTGGCGGCCCCCTTGCTCGACTCGTCGTCGGGATGGGCGTGCACCGCCATCAGCCGCAACCCCGCCTCCACGCTGCTCGCCCTCTCTTCGTCGGTTCGCGCCATGCTCGCCTCGGTTCCTTTCCACTCGCGTTCACCCTTGACGGACCCCCGTGGTCCACGTCCTTCCGCTCTCACGGATACTCAACACGCGAGGTGGGTGCTTTCATTCTCCCGCCGCGACGGCACGATCATTCGGAGGCCCTCCGTTGAGCAGCTCGGAGTCCGACCCGCAAGCGACGAACGGGTTGGAGGAGCGCTACGGCTCCGCGTGGAAACGCTCCGCGGGGCCACGTCTCCGGCTGCGTGGATTCCGAGCGTGGTTGGTCGGCATCGTCGCGGTGGTCACCCTCACTCTCGGTGGCTACCTCGTCTACGCACAGTTCTTCGCTACTCCCATCGAAGGCCAGCGGGTCGCGTATACCGAACTCCCCGGTAATGCGATGGAGGTCACCGTGGATGTGATCCGGGACGACCCGGCACGGCCCGCGGTGTGCGTCGTGCGGGTTCGCGACATCACGGGCGCCGAAGGCGGCAGGAAGGAGATCTACGTTCCGCCAGGCGTGGGACGCCTGAACACCGTGGTACAGAGCATCGAGCAGCCCGTGGGCGCGGATGTGTACGGGTGCTCATATGATGTCCCTGAATATCTGTCAACCCCCGAGCGGCCAACGGAGTGAAATAGGAGCCGGGAGTCCGGCGTTCCTTAGTTAGGCGGCGTCCTCGGGGGCGGTTTCGTGCTATTCTTGGGTATCGGCACGGCCCCGAGCGGGCCGTGTCTTTCCTTTATCTACCAGCCACGATGGCGTGGCGGCCGGCTTGTATACCCAGGTTCGGCAGGCCCTAGAAGGAGATGGTGACCGTGAGCGATAGCAAGGTGACCTGGCTGACCCAGGATGCCTACGACAGGCTCAAGAACGAGCTCGACGAGTTGATCGCGAATCGTCCGGTCATCGCCGCCAAAATCAATGCCAGCCGTGAAGAGGGCGACCTGAAGGAGAACGGTGGCTACCACGCCGCCAGGGAGGAGCAGGGGCAGCAGGAAGCCCGAATCCGGCATCTGCAGGAGTTGCTGCGCTCAGCCAAGGTCGGCGAAGCGCCTAAGGACGACGGCATCGCCGAGCCGGGCATGGTGTTGACCGTGCGTTACGACGGCGATGACGACGAGGAGACGTTCCTGCTCGCCACTCGTGAGGAAGGCGGCAGCGGTTCCCTGGAGGTCTACTCCCCCGACTCGCCGCTGGGCAAGGCGTTGCTCGGTGCGAAGGAGAACGAGTCGCGGGAGTACCAGCTGCCGAACGGCAAGACCCAGAAGGTCACCCTCATCAAGGCTGTTCCCTACAGCCCCGAGGCGGCGATGAGCGAGGGCTGAGTCCCGCGTAGCAGCAACGGCAACGGCCGGTGCGCACCGTCTTCCCGGTGGGTGCGTACCGGCCGTTGCCGTTTTCGACCTAACCGGCGGCGATGCGCTCCAGCAGTGGTCGCACCCGGGGCGGCACCGGGGTCGACAACGCGATGGACGTCGCCGTCCTGCGCACGCCGGGGACGCTGACGACCTCGTCGATGACCCGCTGCAGGTCGTCATTGGAACGAGCGACGAGCCGGACGAACAGGTCGCCCTGTCCGGTGGTCGCGTGCACTTCACACACCTCGTCGATGGCGGCCAGCGCGGAGGCCACTTCAGCCCGCTGCCCCTGCGCGATCTCCAACACGGCGAAGGCGGTCAACCCGTAGCCCATCGTCGCGAGGTCGAGTTCGGGCGGGAACCCCTTCAGCACCCCGGCGGCGGTGAGCCGGTCGAGCCGTGCCTGCACGGTGCCGCGGGCCACCCCGAGTCGACGGGCGCACTCCAGAACGCCCAGACGGGGTGCGTCGGTCAACAGCAACAACAGCCGCGCGTCCAGGGCGTCCAGCCTCATACATCCTCCTGCGCAATCTGGTCAATATGTTCACCCAAATGCCAATCTCACTGGACAGATTGACCAGCATATTTGTTGACTGTTGCCCAGTCTGCGTTCCTGGTCGCATTCTCCTTGCATGGCAAATCCAGCACTCGACGACGTCAGCTACGACCAACTCCGACAACTCGTCGGTCTGGTCGACCACGATCCGACCAAGGACCCCTTCCCCGTCAAGGCGATGGACGCGGTGGTCTTCGTGGTCGGTAACGCCACCCAGACCGCGCACTTCTACCAGTCGGCGTTCGGCATGGACCTCGTCGCCTACTCCGGACCGGAAACGGGCAACCCCGAGTACAAATCGTTCGTCCTCAAGTCGGGTTCCGCGCGGTTCGTGGTCAACGGCGGGGTGAAGCCGGACTCGCCGCTGCTGGACCACCACCGCAAGCACGGTGACGGCGTCATCGACCTCGCGCTCGAAGTAGCCGATGTGGACAAGTGCGTCGAACACGCCAGGGCGAACGGGGCCACGATCCTGGACGAACCGTACGAGGTCTCCGACGAACACGGCACCGTACGCATGGCGGCCATAGCGGCCTACGGCGACACCCGGCACACGCTCGTGGACCGCTCCCGCTACTCCGGCCCCTACCTGCCGGGATACGAGGCGCGTACCCGCAGCGTGCCCAAGCCCGAGGGAGCACCGAAACGGCTGTTCCAGGCCATCGACCACTGTGTCGGCAACGTCGAACTCGGCAAGATGGACGAATGGGTGGGGTTCTACCACCGGGTCATGGGCTTCGTGAACATGGCCGAGTTCGTGGGTGACGACATCGCCACCGAGTATTCGGCGTTGATGAGCAAGGTGGTCGCCAACGGTAACCACCGCGTCAAGTTCCCGCTCAACGAACCCGCCATCGGCAAGAAGAAGTCGCAGATCGACGAGTTCCTCGAGTTCTACGACGGCGCCGGCTGCCAGCACATCGCGTTGGCCACCAACGACATCGTCGGCACGGTCCAGGCGATGCGTCAGGCGGGTGTGGAATTTTTGGACACGCCGGATTCGTACTACGACGATCCGGAGTTGCGTGCCCGCATCGGCGAGGTGCGGGTGCCGATCGAGACGCTGAAGGAACACCGCATCCTCGTCGACCGCGACGAGGACGGCTATCTGCTCCAGATCTTCACCAAACCGATCGGTGACCGACCCACCGTGTTCTACGAACTCATCGAGCGACACGGCTCGCTCGGTTTCGGGAAGGGCAACTTCAAAGCCCTGTTCGAGGCCATCGAGCGGGAACAGGCCCGTCGCGGCAACCTCTGACGACTCCGACGCGGTCCACACCGACTACGACCCGGTGTCGTGGGGCGTCCGCGGTGACCGGACGCTCCGCGGCATCGGGGTCCACACCACGACCGGTGGTCAGTACGACAACCGGAAACCCGCCCGCTGCAGCTGAGCGGCGACGTCGGCGCAGTGGTCGGGACCACGGGTCTCCAGCTTCAGCGCGATCTCCACCTCTCCCATCGCGAGCCTGCCGGAGATGCGGGAGTGTTCGACGTCGAGGACGTTCGCGCCGAGTTCACCGACCAACGACAACACTCTCGCCAGCGATCCGGGCCGGTCCGGCACCCGCAACCGCAGGCTCAGATAACGCCCGGCGGCCGTCATGCCGTGCTGGATGATCTGCAACAACAGCAACGGGTCCACATTGCCGCCCGAGAGCACGGCGACGATCGGCGGTTCGAACACGCCGGGGTGCTCCAGCAGCGCGGCCACCGCCGCCGCACCCGCGGGCTCCACGACGAGCTTGCGTCGTTCCAGACACAACAGCACGGCCCGGGACAACGACTCCTCCCCCACGGTCACCACGTCGTCGACGAGTGACCGCACGTGTTCGAAGGTGATCGGTCCCGGTTCGCCGACGGCGATGCCGTCGGCCATCGTCTGCATCCGGTCGAGTCGCACCGGATTACCCGCGGACAGCGACAGGGGGAACGCCGCCGCACCCTCGGCCTGCACCCCCACGACCCGGATCTCGGGCCGCTCCGCCTTCAGGGCACTGGCCACGCCGCCCACCAGACCACCACCACCGGTGGCGACCACCACCGTGGCCACGTCCGGCACCTGCTCCAGGATCTCCAGGCCCACGGTGCCCTGACCGGCGATGATGTCGGGATGGTCGAACGGGTGGATGAACACCGCGCCGGTCTGCTCGGCGAACGCGGTCGCCTTGACCAGCGCGTCCTCCAACACATCGCCGTGCAGGTGGACATCCGCTCCGTAGCCGCGGGTGGCGGCGAGTTTCGGCAAAGGCGCCCGTTCGGGCATGAACACCGTCGCGTTGGCGCCCAGCAGGGACGCGGCGAGCGCGACACCTTGGGCATGGTTTCCCGCGCTCGCGGCCACCACGCCCCGCGCGCGTTCCTCCTCGGTCAGCCCGTGTATGCGGGTGTACGCCCCTCTGATCTTGAACGAGCCTGTGCGTTGCAGGTTCTCGCACTTGAGGTACACGGGGCCACCGTGTGGGGCTTCGAGATCCCGCGCATGCTCCATCGGCGTTTTCCGCACGACGGACTCCAGCAGACGCCTCGCCTCGCGGATTGTGTCCACGCTGACAAGTCCCATAGGCGCGATCATGTCACTGCACTCAGAGTCACGGAGAGGTTACCTGCCTAACCAGATCACGATTGGGTAAGCTTGTGGCATAGGACCTAGCTCGAGGCGGGGGAGTCACGTATGGGAAGAGGGCGCGCATCGGACGGTTCTCGTTCCGCTGGTGTGCTGCCGCTCATCGCCGGCGTGGTCTCCGCCCTCGCGTTGACCGGTGCCGCCGTGTACACGGTTTCCGAGGCACAGTGCGACCCCGGTCGTTACGTCTCCGACGGCTCCCGGGTGACCTTGGTCGGTAGCTGCGTCACGGGTGCCGAGCTGAGGGAGGCGGGCATCGGCCACGATCGGGAACGATCGGGCACCACCAGCACCTCCCCCAACGACGTCCACCCTTAGAGCACGTCCCTCAGGCTTCTTAAGACGCGTCCAGCGCACTGCGCAGGTCTTCGAGCAGGTCGTGGGCGTCCTCGATGCCCACCGACAGTCGCAGCAGTTCGCCCGGAACCTGCAGCAACGACCCCGCGACACTGGCGTGCGTCATGCGGCCGGGGTGTTCGATGAGTGATTCCACACCACCGAGCGACTCGGCGAGGATGAACAGCTTCGTCCGGGAAGCCACGTCCAACGCGGCTTGTTCACCGTCGACGTGGGTGAACGACACCATCCCGCCGAACCGGCGCATCTGCTTGGCCGCCAGCGAGTGACCGGGGTGCTCGGCAAGGCCCGGGTAGTACACGCGGTCGACCTTCGGGTGCTTCGACAAGGTCTCGGCGATGAGTTCGGCGTTGGAGCAGTGCCGCTCCATCCGCACGCCCAACGTCTTGAGGCCGCGGAGCGTCAACCACGCGTCGAACGGGCTGGGGACGGCCCCGGCCGAGTTGCGCAGGAAGAACAGTCGCTCCCGCAACTCGTCGGAGTTGGTGATCACCGCGCCACCCACGACGTCGGAGTGGCCGCCCAGGTACTTGGTGGTGGAGTGCACGACGACGTCGGCGCCGAGCTCCAGCGGGGTCTGCAGGTACGGGGTGGCGAACGTGTTGTCCACCACGAGCTTGGCTCCCCCGACGTGGGCGAGTTCGGCGAGCGCGGCGATGTCGGCGATACCCAACAGCGGGTTGGTCGGCGACTCGCACCAGATGAGTTTGGTCTCGGGGCGCATGGCCGACCTGACCTCGTCCAGATCGCCCAGCGAGGCGATGCTGTAGTTCACGCCCCACTCGGTGAGCACCTTGTCGATGAGCCGGAACGTGCCGCCGTAGACGTCGTTGCCGAGGATGAGGTGATCGCCGGGACGAAGGGCCACGCGCAGCACCGCGTCACTGGCCGCCATGCCCGAGGCGAACGCGAGGGCGTGCTTGCCGTTCTCCAGGGCGGCGAGGGCCTGTTCGAGCGCGGTACGGGTCGGGTTGGCGGTCCGCGAGTACTCGTAGTCGCCCTCGCGGGTGCCACCGACACCGTCCTGCGCGTAGGTGGAGGTCTGGTAGATCGGCACGATCACCGCGCCGGTGCGGGGGTCGGGTTCCTGCCCGACGTGGATGGCGCGTGTCTCGAATCCGTAGCTGGCGGGGTCTGCAACCATGCCCCCAGCCTACGGGCCGGCCCCCAAGAGCCGCTGACCACGGCCGGGGACCCGATGACGACCGGCCGGACGGAGAAGGGCCGCAGGCGAGTCGGGAAGATCCGTTCGCCCACGGCCCTTCGAGCTCCGTGTCGATTTCAGCGGCTCACCACTGCTGCGGCGGCTGCCCGGGCTGGCCGAAACCACCCGGCTGACCGGGCTGACCCTGCTGCGGGAAACCACCACTGGACGGGAACTGCCCACCCGGCTGGCCGAAACCACCCGGCTGACCGGGCTGACCCTGCTGCGGGAAACCACCGCTCGACGGGAACTGCCCACCCGGCTGGCCGAAACCACCCGGCTGACCGGGCTGACCGAACCCACCGGGCTGACCGAACCCGCCAGGCTGCCCGAATCCGCCGGGCCCACCGAAGCCGCCGGGCCCACCAGGACCACCGAGGCCGAGCATTCTCGCGGTGGCCGGAATGATCGCGAGCACGCCCGCCGCCAGGATGAGGATGCTGAAGATCAGGTACAGAACGCTGCTGGTCGCGGCCTCGGCATTGGCACCGGGTATGTCGATATCGGGTGTATCACCCGTCATCAGGATGATGCCGAACACCAGCATCAGAGCACCACCGGCGGTCACGGCGATGGGCCCCAGCTTCTGCAGAGCCCCCTTGAGTTTGCCCGACAATGCGAGCAACGCACCGCCCCCGAGCGTGAGCAGTGCCCCGAGCATCACGATGAGCACCATGAACGTCAACGTGCCCGGCGAGAATACGCCGAGCATGTCGAGTATCTGATCACGCGCCTCGTCATCGTCTCCGGCCTGAGCGTCGAGTCCCTCTCGGAAATCACTGAGGTCGCCGAAGAGATCGACGAACGTGAAGATCAGCGCGACGAGCCCGAGCACGGCGACGATTCCGCCGACGATCATGGGGACGAAGTTCATGCCCCCGCCGCCACCGAATGCCGGCTGACCGGGAGCGCCGAACCCGCCTCCCGGAGGAGCGCCGAAGCCCTGCTGCGGGGGTTGGCCGAACTGACCCTGCCCGGGAGCACCGAAGCCCTGCTGCGGTTGACCCGGGGCGCCGAAACCCTGCTGCGGCTGCGGTCCCGACTGGGGGCCGAGCTGACCCGGGGCTCCGAAACCACCAGGGGGTGACTGCTGACCGTAACCCTGCGGATTCACCGCGGCCGGGTTGTCGGCCGCACTCGGAGGAGGCGAGTACGGGATCGCGGGCTGCGGCTGCATGCCCGGGGGCACGAGCTGCGTCGATTCGGCGTTCGAGCCCTGGTCACCCGCGGACGCGTTCGGCGCCTGCACCACCTGAGTCGGCTCGGGACTGTCGCCGAACTGCTGTTGCTGGTCATCCTGCGACTGCTGGGGCTGGGGCGGCTGCACCACCTGAGTCGGCTCGGGGTTGTCCCCGAACGGACTGCTCTGCTCAGGCTGAGGACCGCTGGACGGCCCTTGGGGTTGTTGCTCGCCACCCTGCGGCTGATTCGGTGGCTGTGGAGCACTCATTGGGTCGTAAACCCCCTTGACGAGGACCTTGGGATTTCGCTCGCGCACACGCTATCGGATCGTGACCCGCGCGACGTGTAACGCCCCTGGCAGTTCGCTCGATGATCCTATTCCGATCAAGCGTGACCGGAGAGGAACGCCAGCAGGTCGTGCCGGGTCACGACCCCCGCCGGCTTGCCGTCCAGCAGCACCAACGCACCACTGGCCTCGCTGAGCGCCTTCATCGCGGCACCGATGTGCTCACCGGCGCCGATCGTGGGCAGCGGGGGCGACATGTGTTTGTCGAGCTGGTCGGTCAGCGACGCCTTGCCGGTGAACAACGCCTCCAACAGGTCCCGCTCGTTGACCGCGCCCACGACCTCACCCGCCATCACGGGCGGCTCGGCGTTGACGACCGGCATCTGGCTCACCCCGAACTCGCGCAGGATCGACACGGCCTCCGCCACGGTCTCGGTGGGGTGGGTGTGGACCAGGTCGGGCATGCTGCCGTCCTTGCGGCGCAACACGTCACCGACCGTCGCGTCCTGTGAATCGGGCGACAGGAACCCGTACGACGACATCCACTTGTCGTTGAAGATCTTGCCGAGGTACCCGCGGCCACCGTCGGGCAGCAGCACCACGATCACGTCGTCCGGCCCGCACCGCTTCGCCAGCTTCAACGCGGCGGCCACGGCCATACCGCACGAACCACCCACCAGCAGCCCCTCCTCACGGGCGAGCCTGCGGGTGATCTCGAACGACTCGGCGTCGGTCACCGGGATGATCTCGTCGGCGATGGTGCGGTCGTAGGTGTCCGGCCAGAAGTCCTCCCCGACCCCCTCCACGAGGTACGGCCTGCCGGTGCCACCCGAGTACACCGACCCCTCCGGGTCGGCGCCGATGACCTTGACCCGTCCCTCGGACGCCTCCTTGAGATACCGACCGGTGCCGGAGATGGTGCCCCCGGTGCCCACACCCGCGACGAAGTGGGTCAACTTCCCCTCGGTCTGCCGCCAGATCTCGGGGCCCGTGGAGTGGTAGTGGCTCTCCGGGTTGTTCGGGTTGGCGTACTGGTTCGGCTTCCACGCGCCCTCGATCTCCCGGGCGAGCCTGTCGGAGACGCTGTAGTACGACTCGGGGTGCTCCGGCGGCACGGCCGTGGGGCACACCACGACCTCGGCGCCGTACGCCTTGAGCACGTTGCGCTTGTCCTCGCTGACCTTGTCAGGACACACGAACACGCATCGATACCCCTTGCGCTGCGCCACCATGGCCAGGCCCACGCCGGTGTTGCCCGACGTCGGTTCCACGATCGTTCCGCCCGGCCGCAACTCCCCCGAAGCCTCGGCCGCCTCGACCATGCGCAGGGCGATCCGGTCCTTCACGCTGCCGCCGGGGTTCATGTACTCGACCTTGGCGAGGATGAGCGGCTCGACCCCTTCGGCGAGGGCGTTCAGCTTGACCAGAGGGGTGTTGCCCACGAGGTCGATGACGTGTTCGGCGTAGTCCATACCGCCAGGGTAGACAGTGCCTCGGACGACCCCGGACGGCGGTGAGCCCCGATTTCGACCTATGTCGGGGATCACCCTGCCATCACATCGTCCGAAGAGGACCTAAGCCGACACGGTCACTCCACGTGGCTGACTCGTGACCCAGAGAGGCGATCGCGGAACAGGCCCTTTGTTTTCCACACCCGAACAGGCAGGATGAGACTAAGCATCCGCTTAGTTCATCGAAGGAGCGTCCGATGCCCGAAGCCGTCATCGTGTCCGCCGCCCGCTCACCCATCGGACGGGCCCGCAAGGGCTCACTGGTGGACATGCGTCCCGACGACCTCGCCGCGCAGATGGTGAGGGCGGCCCTGGACAAAGTGCCCCAACTCGACCCCCGCGACATCGACGACCTCATGCTCGGGTGCGGCCTACCCGGCGGCGAACAGGGGTTCAACATGGGGCGGACCGTCGCCGTCCAACTCGGCTACGACCACCTGCCCGGGTGCACCATCACCCGCTACTGCTCGTCCAGCCTGCAGACCACCCGCATGGCCATGCACGCCATCAAGGCGGGCGAAGGTGACGTGTTCATCTCGGCCGGCGTGGAGGCCGTGTCCCGCGCCGACCGCGGCACCTCCGACTCGTGGCCCGACACACAGAACCCGCTGTACGCCGAGGCCCAGGCACGTACCGCGCGGGCCGCCGAGGCCGGGGCCGACGACTGGACCGACCCCCGCGAGAACGGTGAACTGCCCGACGTCTACATCGCCATGGGCCAAACCGCCGAGAACCTCGCACTGTACAAGGACGTCTCCCGGCGGGAGATGGACGAATTCGCGGTGCGCTCGCAGAACCTGGCGGAGAAGGCCATCGCCGACGGCTTCTGGGCGAAGGAGATCACCCCGGTGACCCTGCCGGACGGCACGGTGGTGTCGACCGACGACAGTCCCCGTCCCGGCGTGACCATGGAGGGCGTCGAGGCGCTCAAGCCGGTCTTCCGCCCGAACGGTCGGGTCACGGCGGGCAACGCGTGTCCGTTGAACGACGGCGCCGCAGCTCTTGTGATCATGAGCGACACGAAGGCCCGCGAGCTCGGTATCACCCCGCTGGCCCGGATCGTCTCCACGGGCGTGTCCGCGCTGTCGCCGGAGATCATGGGACTCGGCCCCGTCGAGGCCTCCCGCCGGGCATTGGCGAAGGCGGGCATGACCATCGACGACATCGACCTGGTGGAGATCAACGAGGCGTTCGCCGCGCAGGTGATCCCGTCGTACCGGGATCTGGGCATCGACATCGACAAGCTCAACGTCAACGGCGGCGCGATCGCGGTGGGCCACCCGTTCGGCATGACCGGCGCCCGGATCACCACCACGCTGATCAACTCACTGCAGCATCACGACAAGCAGTTCGGCCTGGAGACGATGTGCGTCGGTGGCGGTCAGGGCATGGCGATGGTGATCGAGCGCCTGAGCTGACCGCGGGACGTCAGCCACCGGAGACACCGGAGCGGGCCGCGCCCGTCGGCTCGGCCCGCCCGACAACACACGAACTCAGGCCGTCGTGGGTTCACTGGCACAGATCACCGTGGCGGGCTCCGGGTAGCGAAGCCCCCCTAGCACCCCGGGAACAGTCGCGCACGCCTGTTCCGCGTCATCGGTGCCTTCCACGATCTTCATGATGGAGATGTCGGCCTTCGGGTCGGTGCACGCGACCTTCTCGTAGCCCTTGGTCGGGGAGTAGAAGTTGGCGAGGCAGTCGCCCTCCTTGACGTTGAGCATCAGGCAGAGCCGGGCGCCCTCCTCGTACGCGATCTCGTCATAGTCACCGTCGGGGCAGGATCCGCCGTCCTCCAACCTCACGCCCACCTTCAGCGTCGCCTTCTCGTCGGAGCAGTCGAGCACGGTCGGGCGCTCCCTCCTGTCGGCGAAATCCTCGATGTGCAGGCAGTCGCCGGGCTCGGCGTTGTGCGCTCCCCCGACCATGTACCCCACGAACGCAAGGCCGACGAGTCCGAGCAGAAGCACGCCCACGATCGAGACGATGATCGTGACCCATTTGCCCACCTTGCGCTTCTTTGGTGGGGTCGACGGCACGGGCGGCATGGCCGGCTGACCGTAGAGGGGAGGCGCCACCCCGTACGACTGGGGCTGTTGACCGAACGGCTGCGCAGCACCCGTGGGCTGGCCGGGGGAAGGCTGACCGGGGAACTGCGAGGGCGTGGGTTGCTGGCCGTGGGCCTGAGAGCCGGGGAACTGGCCGTAAGAACCTGAAGCACCGGGCTGCTCACCTTGTCCAGGGGGAACCGTCACCGTGACCTCACAGGTATCCAAGCAAATGAACGCGGAACGAGGTCATCTAACACCGCGTGAACACGACGGCGATAGTTGCGTCCGTTCGAATGAATCCGATACCACACCTGGACGCCTCAGTTAGTGACCGACCGTATCCGGCCCTCGCCGCTCCCCCCACCGCCGCGCACCGTACGGCCCCGTCGTCCCGGTCACCTCACACCTCCCCCACCGTTTCCAGCGAGGCCGGAAGAGTCCGGTTTTCGGCCATACACAACAAAAAGGGACGTCCGCCCAACGGCCGAACGTCCCCTTCGCCTGCGTGGAAACCCGCGGCGTTACTCGTTCTGCAAGTACGACAGCAGCCTCAGGACCTCCAGGTACAGCCAGACCAGGGTCACCATGAGGCCGAAAGCCACGTACCACGCGAACTTGGCGGGCGCTCCCCGGCGGATGGCCTCGTCCGCCATGTCGAAGTCGAGCAGGAAGCTGAACGCCGCGATGCCGATCATCAAGAGGCTGAACCCGATCGCCAACATGCCGCCGTCACGCAGCCCCATGTTGATGCCGAAGAGGCTCAGCACCAGGTTCAGCAACAGGAGGACGAGCGCACCGCCGAGCGCACCGATGACCCACTTCTGCAGTTTGGGCGTGACCTTCACCGCTCCGGTCTTGTAGACCACGAGCATCACGACGAACACCGCGGCCGTGCCCAGGATCGCCTGCAGCGCGATGCCCGGGTAGACGAGCTCGAAGATGCCGCTGATCGCCCCGAGGAAGACACCCTCGGCGGCGGAGTACGCCAGCGTCATGGGGCCGCTGGCCATCTGCTTGAAGATGATGATCAGCGACAGCACCAGGCCGACGAGCATTCCGCCGATCAGGGCGCCGGTGATGGCCCCCGTGGAGCCCGCCGCCACCTGCGCCTGTGCCCAGATCGCCGTGATGACCCCCACAAGCAGGGTCACACCCAGCGAGGCACCGGTCTTCATGACCACGTCGTCGACCGTCATCGGGCGGTCGGCGGCGCCGGTGTGCGCTTGCGGGGCACCGTAGGGCGTGGTCGGCCCGTAGCCGGGCTGACCACCGTACGGCCCGCTGTATGGCGGCTGGTTGAAGCCCGCGTACGGAGCACCCGCCGCACTTGTGGGCAAGTTGCGGAAGGCGGGGTTGCTGGTAGTTCGCACCTGATCCTCCTGGATCTTTCGGCACTTGCGTCGGGTTTAACGCCCGCGCGCGCCAATTCGTTCCCGTCAGTCGAGTAAAGGTAACTTTACCTGCTCAGGTGGACACGGAAAGACACGAATCGCGCCGGCGGTACCGCCGATCCCATGCCGTTCACCGCGCCCAACAGCGAGCATTCCGCCCGGCATCCTCGCTGAACGGCCCCCCATACGTCCACCGGCTGGCTGATTGTCCCGGCGTGTGTTCCACGCCATTCTCACGTCGCATGCCTTCACCGGTCCGCTCGCGAAGCCGCGATCGCCGGAATGAGATCGCCCGGATCTCACACCAACGCTTGGGGGTTTCGACCTGTGACACGAAGACACCTGGCCACGGCCGTCCGATTGGCCCTCGTCGCTTTACTGGGAACATTGTCCCTCGTCGTGGTCGCGCCCGCGGCGTCCGCCGCGGTCGAGGAGGGGATCGGACACAAGACCACTCCCGGGCAGTCCTGGGGCGGACGTGACCGTGCCTACGACTGGCTCGGTTCCTACGTCGTGAACGGAGAGCACGTCTTCTGCGTGTCGTTCGCCCTCAAGGCGCCCGACAGCGGCGAACGCTACAAACCGGGTGACGAACTTCTCACCAAATGGGGCGAACCACTGCCGGACGACGTCGCCGCCAACATCTCCTATCTGCTGTTGCGCTACGGCGACACCACCGATGCCGATGAGGCGGCGGCGCTCGCCCACCTGCTGCACTCCTGGACCGCCGCTCCCCGCAGCCCCGCCGACCTCGATCCGGCGAAGCCGTTCACCGAGATCGGCTACGACGTGGACGCACACTTCGCCAAACTGCCGAAAGCCGCACAGGACGCGGTGGAACGTCTCCGCGCCGACGCCGAGGCCAATCGCGGCCCCTGGACCGCGACCGTGACCGCACCCGAGGGGGAGCAGTTCTTCGACACCCCGGCGCAGTGGTCGGTGGCCGTCACGAACGCCGAGGGGAAGGGCATCCCCGGTGTGGAGGTGACGTTGACACTGTCCGACCTCGTCCCGGCCGAGGGAGCCACCGAGTCCACCGACGCCGATGACGTCACCGACACCCCGGTGAGAAACGACACCGAAACGGCCGCCACGGAGGACGTCGACAAGGCCGGCGCCACCGGGGAGACCGAGGAGGCCGAGGAGACCGAGGAGACCACGGCCGCCGGGGAAGCGGAGAACGCCGAGGACCGGGGGACGAGCGTGGAATCCGAACCCGTCGAGGTAACGGTGGTCACGGGCGAGGACGGCACGGCCCACATCGATGCCACCCCCACCGGGCAGCAGCCTGGCATCGTCGCGGCCCTGCAGGCCCCCGCCGAGCGGCCCTACGTGCGCGATCCGGTCACCGCCGACACCCAGCGTGTGGTCTCAACCGGCGGTGAACAGACGTTGACGGCCGAGGCCTTCACCAGCGCCGTCCCCGCCCCCGGCCTCATCCGAGTGACCAAGGTGGACAGCGACACGGGTGAGGGGATCGCCGGGGTGCCGCTTCGGCTGACCGGCGAGGACAAAACCTCACCCGCCGTGGACGCGAACGGCGAACCCCTCGTGGACGCGAACGGCGAACCGCTGGTGGTGACCACCGAAGGGGCCGACGGCGTGGTCACCGTCGAGAACGTGCGCACCCCGCAAACGGTGTGTGTCATCGAGGTGAGACCTCCCAACGGGTACGGCGACGCCTTCGACCCGGACGATCCCCCCTCGGCGTGTGGTGAGGTACGGCCGGGTGAAACGCTCGAACTACGGATCGCCAACGTGCCCGACGAAGTCCCCCGCACGATCCCCGCGGGGTCGCAGACCGCGACGGTGTCGCACGCCGCGACCAACTCGGGCGCACCGGTCAGCGCTCTGGCAGCACTCGGGGCCCTTGCGGTGGCGGTCTCCGCGCTGACGGGCTGGGTGGCCAGGAAGAGGTTCCTGCGGCAGCGATGACGACGCCGGAGACACCGTCGGAGACACCGGGGACGGCCCCACGCAACGACCGTCGCCGTTGGCGAAGGGCGTACCTGCTCGGAGCGGGCAGTGTGCTCGCGGTGGAACTCGTGGTGGCGGCGTTGGTGGCGGCGTTCGTGCTGCACCCCCCGGTGTCGGTGGCGGGCACGGCCGTGCCCGCCCAACCGGCCCCGGCCACCCCGAGCCGGACCGAACCCGCCACCGACGGACAGGACGAACAAGACGACGAGGACGAGAACGCCGACGAACGGGATGACGCGGGTGGGGACTCCGAACCCACCCGCGTCACCGAACCGCCCGCCACCGCCCCCAGCGGGCAGCGTCCCGGCACCGTTCGCCTCCCCAACGGCGGTACGGCGACCCTCGTGCGACAGGAACTGGGCCCGGACGCGGTGTTACCCGTACCCGACGACCTCGGAGAGGCGACCTGGTGGGGCGCGGGCCTCGACGCGCCCAGCGGGGCGAGCGTGTTCGCCGGTCACGTCAACTGGCAGGGACGCGTCGGCCCGTTCGCAGAACTGTGGGACATCCGAGTCGGACAGCAGGTGATCGTCGTCGACGAGGACGGTTCCGAGTTCACCTACTCGGTCACGCAGATCGTCACGCTCGGCAAGGACGAACTGCCCGCACGGGCGACCGAGCTGTTCGGACAGAGCGGGCCGCACCGACTGGTGCTGGTGACGTGTGGGGGGCGCTGGCTCGGCGGTACCACCGGATACGCGGAGAACCGGGTGGTCATCGCGGAACCGGAGGGGTGAGCGGGTGTCGCCCCTCCGTTCGCGGGCGGAACCACTCACCCGGTTGGCCTGCCTGACGCCGACACGCAGGCGCACGCGGGTACGGTCGGAGTATGGCTTCCGACCACGATCACGGTCTGCTTCCGCTGCGACGGGAGTTCGGCCAGGGATGGCATGGTTTCGACCGCAACCAGGTGGTGCAGTACCTCGATCACCTCGAGGCGCACATACACCGGCTCATGACCGAGCGTGACACGGCGCTGGCGAGGGTCAACCAGATCGCGCACGAGCTCGACAACGCGCGCAAGGAGATCGCCGCGCTGCGGGATCGCGTGGAGGAGCTGAAGAAACCGCCGGAGCGGATCGAGGACCTCGACGAGCGGATGCAGCGCACCGTCGAGCTCGCCGAGACCCAGGCGGCCGAGATCCTCGCGCGCGCCGAAGCCGCCGCGGAGAAGAACTGGGCCGAAAGCAGCGAGGTGTCGAAGAAGCTGCACGAGCGGTACACGAAGTTGTTGGAGACGCTCGACAGCCACGCCGAGGAGCTGAAACGCGAGCACGAGGAGGCGTTGGCCGCGACCAAGGCTGAAGTGCAGCGGATGACCGCCGAAGCGGCTCGGCGACGGGAACAGCTCGACGCCGAGGCCGAACGCAAGCGCCGTCGGATCGAAAGCGACTTCCAGGCGAGGATGGCGGCGGAGAAGAGCGCGCTGGAAAAGCACATCGCCGATCAGAAGACGGCCAGCAAGAACGCGGCCGAGCGGCGGGTCGCCGAGGCCACGGCGAAGGCCAAGCAGCTGGTGGACGAAGCCACCGCCAAGGCGAAGAAACTCGTGGACGAAGCCACCGCCGAGGCCAATCGCCGCACCACGGAGGCCAACGACATCGTCGAGCGCCTCACGAAGATCCGCGAAGAGGCCCGCGCCCGGATCGCCGAGGCCGAGGAAGTGTTGCGCCGCGGCGAATCAGCACTGCAGCCCCTGCCGGACGAGGAAGCCACGCTCACCGAGGCGCCCAGTCGATCGTGACGCGTCGGGGCAGGACGCGATCGCGTGTCGTCCTGCCCCGATCATGCGGGTCATGTCACTTCCGGCTGAGGCCGGCTGAAACCATGGCCTGGGCTTACGTCACCTTCCGTGCCTTCTCCAGGTTCGCGGCGAGCCTGTCGATGGTCCGGGCCTGGGCGACGTAGTCCATGGAACTGAACTCCCACGGGTACAGCTGCTTCGCCTTCGCGGCGGGCAGCTGCGCGAAAGTGGGTTGTTCGAGCATGGCGTCGCCGTCCATGGCGCGGAGTGAGTAGAGCACCACGTCGGTGCGATAGTCGGTGATGTTCTCCCAACTCACCGAACGCCAGTAGTACTCGGACCCACCGGGGTCCGGATAGGACATTCCCAGTTCGGTGTAGCTGCGCAGGGCCGGGTCGTCCTTGGCTTTCGCGATGTGCACGCCCTCGCCGGGGTAGGCGGCCACCGCCATGACGGTGAGTCCGGACGACGTGGCGGCGCGCAGCCGCTCGCAGGCGGCTTCGTAGTCCTGCTTCGGCTTCGCGAGCTCCTGTTCGGTGACACCGAGGGACCGGGCGAATTCGGCGGTGCGTTCGATGACCGTGGTGGCGGATCCGGCCATGGCGATGGCCACGATGGGGGCGATCTGGCCGACCAATTTCTGCTGTTCGAGGTCGTTGAAACCGTACAGGGGCTTCTCGGGGTCGAGCGTCCCCTCGCTGTCCACGGGGTAGGCGTGCGTGACGATCACGTCCGGCCGCTGCGCCATGAGAGCCTCGACGTCGATCTGCCCGTAGGTGGTGCCGACCTCGGTGACCTTCGAGGTGTCCTTGCCCTCGAAGTTGACGTCGTCGGCGAGGGCGGTGTAGCCGAACGAGGCCACCGGTTGGATGCCGTAGTTCCACAGCGATGCGATGGCGTCGTTGAGCCCGGCGATACGGGTGGGCCGCCGGTCGAGTTCGATGGTGTTGCCGACGTCGTCGGTGAACGACCAAGCGCCCGAACCGCTTCCCCGATCCCTCGATTCGCCGCCGCACGCGGCGAGCAGGGTGGTCGCGCCGAGCGCGAGACTGCCGCCGAGGAAGGCGCGGCGAGACAGTGGTCTGGCCATGACGGTTAGGTTAGCCGCACCTAAGTTAACCCGGAAGTGTGATCTCGCCCGGTCGATTCCCCCTCTTCTCGGTTTGTCGGTATCCCGCCACCGCCCTCCGTCATACGGTGCACAGCGTCAGGAAGGGAGCCTCACCGTGGCTGACCGGACAGTGGAAATCACGGTCGATGCCGAGCCGGAGCTCGTACCGGTCGTACGCAACGTCGCGGCCGATCTTGCCATCCGGACTGATCTCCAACTCGACACCATCGCCGATCTGAGACTCGCCGTGGACGAGGCCTGTGGACTGCTGCTGGCCCGCGCGGCGAAACCGACCACACTGCGGACCCGTTTCACCATCAGCGACGGGACCATCACCGCCCGCACGCAGGTCGCCTGTCGGGAGGGCACCTCACTGCCGCAGGAGGGCTTCAACTGGCATGTACTCAACGCGCTCGTGCGTGCCGTACGCAGCTTCCACACCCACGGCGCCGCCGGCGAGAACCTCGCCGTCATCGAACTGACCGTGAGCGACCGCTGAGCGGACCCCGGCACGGTCGACACGATCACGCCTCCCGGCCGGGCCAGTGACACATGAGCAGACACACGTCGTCGTCGTGATCACTGCCGCCCAGCATCGTCCTCAGCACGTATTCGGCCGTGCCGTCGAGGGTGTCGGCCTCACACGAGCGGAAGGCCTCCTTCAACCGTTCCATACCCGTGTCCAGGTCACTGGTCCGACGCTCGATCAATCCGTCGGTGAAAAGCGCGACCAACGACCCCGGGGAGAGTTTGCGTTCGTGCTCGGGGAACTCCAGCTCCGACGGCAGGTAGACCCCGAGCATCGGCGCGTGCTCCGCCTCCAGGTACGTCACGGCACTACGTGACTCCCGCAAAAGTGGTGGCGGATGACCCGCGCTCGCCCAACGCAGCATGCCCGTCGCGGGTTCCACCTCGGCCATCACGGCCGTGGCGAACAGCGGCGTGTCCGAGCCGCGCAGCAGGTGGTGCACCAGTCGGAGCGAGGTCCCGGGACTGTGACCTTCCACCGCGTAGGCGTGCAGGGAGTTCTGCAGTTTCCCCATCACCACCGCGGCATCGATGCCGTGTCCGGTCACATCACCTACCGTGAGGACCACCGTGCCATCGGATCGGGTCACCGAGTCGTACCAATCACCGCCGACGTGGATGCCGCTGGTCGCCGATCGATAGCGGGCGACGAGGTCGAGGTCGCGTAACGACTCCAGCGTCGGCAGCATCGCCCGTTGCAGCCGCTGGGCCAGTTCGTGTTCCCGCTCGTACTCGTTGGCGTTCCGCAGTCCCACCGCCACGCGATCGGCGACACCCTGGGCCAACCCCACGTCGTCATCGGTGAACTCCGCGAGCTCCCGATGCAGGTCGAACACCCCGAACACATAAGGACCGGCCGTCAACGGGACACTCACCCGGTTCGGACCGCCCCGCACCGCTTCCCGAGTCCGCATCGCCCGCCGGGTGGCCCGGTCCGGTTCGTCGTCCGATCCGTCCACACAGCTCAGTCCGTACTCGGTCAGCGTCCACACGCGCATGGTGTCGGCGAACCTGTGCTCCCGCACCAACCCGGTGACCTCTTCCAGCAGCTGCGTGGAATTCAACGACGTCGCCGCCGCTCGTGATACCTGATCAAGGAACGACGTACGTCGCCGTTGCCGGTCGACCTCGGCGTGCAAAGCCAGCAGACCCGCATTGGTCTGATCCAACTCCGTGTGATACCAACGCAGTTCCTGATCCCGTTCGTCCATAATGTCCACAAAAGCGCGGAACACCGTACGCAGCGAGTCAGCCAAGGAACCCTGTTCGAGTTCACCCCTCACCCGCTGCCACACGTCCTCGGACAACTCCCGGTCGCCCAACATCCTGCGCAGCGCGGCGTACACCTCGTCGGTCATGTGGCTCCACCTCCGGAGACCACGACGACACACGCGTCGTCCCGTCGCCTGCCGTAGGCTCCGAGCAACCATCCCGCGGCCGTGGCCGGATCATGATGGAGCACGTCGAGATTCTCCGCCACGCTCCACCGATCGGAAACCCCGTCCGTGTGCATGACGAGCCAACCGTGGCCGCTCCACGGACGCGCCGTCAGTATTCCCCGCTTACCGCTTCGCTGTCTTTTCCCCACGATGCCGGGTGAGGACACCAGCGCTTCGCAACTACCGTCCTTCGCGATCAATCGGACGGTGGAGTTCCCCACCCCGCAGAAGGACATCGTCGGCTCTCCGGAGCGGAACTGCGCGATGGCCACGGTCGCGCCGCGTTTGGTGGCCATGCTGTCGTCCAACGCCACGATCAGCTCCTCGGGGGCCGCGGCCGGGTCGGCGAGTACTTTCTCCACCACCGTCGTACTGGCATCCGCCGCCTCTGGGCCATGGCCGAGACCGTCGCTCAGCACCACGGTGCTCACCCCCTCGGAGTGGGCGACGCCCCAATC
>SMEH01000138.1_pt1 | contig 39209 bp, 37 predicted proteins | sample 2456361 | NCBI WGS metagenome assembly SMEH01 (sample SAMN10132587, study PRJNA489261) | soil metagenome | isolation source: day1 control-loamy sand soil ammended | place: USA | reverse complement strand
GTGCCGGGCTCATCCACCGGGACCTCAAACCCGGCAACGTACTCCTCGCCCACGACGGGCCCCGCGTCATCGACTTCGGCATCGCACGCGCCGTCGAGGGATCGGACCTCACGGCCACCAACGCGCTCGTCGGCTCGCCCGCGTTCATGTCCCCCGAACAGGCACTCGGCGGTGACCTCACACCGGCCAGCGACGTCTTCTCACTCGGCTCGCTGTTGTTCACGGCCGCCACCGGTCGCCGTCCCTTCGCCGGAACGTCGACCCCCCAAACGCTGTACAACGTCGCCCACACCACCGTCGACCTGAGTCCACTGCCGCCGACGGTCCGGGAGGTCGTGGAACCGTGCCTCGCCAAGGACCCGGCACTGCGGCCCACACCCCGGCAGATCGTCGAACACCTCGGTCCCGTTCCCCCGCCGCCCGCACCGTGGCCCACCGCGGTCGGTGACCTCATCACGGCCCAGGAACGACGCCTGCACGCCGCCGCGGCCGTACCCCCGCCGCCTTCACCGCCTCCGCCGCCCCCGTCACCCCCGACACCGACGGAGGTGCCGGGCGGAGACCGCAACCTTCGCGTCATCGGACTGACCGTCGGAACATCGGCCGTGCTCACCGTGGTACTCGTCGCGGTGTTGCTCGTCGTCCTCGGCGGTGAGGACACCGACTCCACCGCGCAGGAGGGGAACGACGAGGCGACCGGCACCGCCTCACCGACGGTGAGTACGGAGGAAGCCCTCACCACCGACCGGCTGCGCCTGGTCGATCCGTGCGCGGTCCTGGCCGACACACGCGTGCCGTCGCTGGGTTTGCTCACCCCCGAGGAGAATCCGACGTTTTTCCACCGGTGTCACTACCAAAGCAGCGGTTCCGGTGGCATCACCCTCACGATCGGCGAGCCCCTCCACGACCAAGGCGCTCGTAACGCCGGGACGACCGATGGCCGCACCGTGCTCCTCACCCACGTGACGGGCGGCTGCGAGGCCTCGGTGCAACTGTCCGACGACCCACGGCTCGCCGTCAGCGCAAGCGACCCCGGCGCCCCCTCCTGCAAGGGACCGCGCGCCGCACTCGACGCGGCGTTGGAACGACTCCGTGGGGACGGGATCCTGCGAGATCTCCCGGCCGACAGCGCACTCGACATCGATCCGTGCCTACTCCTCACCGAGGAGGTCACGCGCGATCTACTCGGCCCTACGACGACGACTGCGTCCGGCCTGCACGACTGTGCTTGGGAAGGTGACGGGGAGGTTCGGGTCCGCATCGTGCCGGGCTTTCCCGGCCAACCTCCAGAGGAGGGTTCCGAACCGGTGGAGTTCGACGGCATCGTCGGACACGCCGTGAGCGACTCCGAGGAATACTGTTCGATCACGTGGCCGCATCGCCGCGTCGACGACGTTCGAAGCGAGGACGTGAACGTCTTCTACTACCACTCGGGCGTCGACGATCCGTGCGTTTCGGCGCAGCAGCTCGCAGGCGCCGTTGCCGCGAACCTGCCGCACCGATGACGGTACGCCCTCAGATCAGACCGAGGTCCAACATCGCGTCGGCCACCCGCGTGTAGGCCGCGATGTTCGCACCCGCGACATAGTTGCCGGGCATGCCGTATTCCTCGGCCGTCTCCAGGCAGCGGGTGTGGATATCGCGCATGATGTCCTCGAGTCGGTCCTCGGTGTACTCGAAGGACCACGAATCGCGCGACGCGTTCTGCTGCATCTCCAACGCCGAGGTCGCGACGCCACCCGCGTTCGCGGCCTTGCCCGGACCGAACGCCACCCCGGCGTCCTGGAACAGGCGCACGGCTTCGGGCGTGGTGGGCATGTTGGCGCCCTCGGCGACCACCTTGCAACCGTTGCGGATCAACCGCTCGGCTTCCTTACCGGTGATCTCGTTCTGCGTGGCGCAGGGGATGGCGATGTCGCACGGGACCTCCCACACCTGCTGCCCCCGCACGAAGCGAGCACGCTTCTGGAGATCCGCGTAGACGGAGATACGCTCCCGACGCCTCTCCTTGACCTCCTTGAGCAGCTCGACGTCGATGCCCTTCTCGTCGACCACGTAGCCACTCGAGTCCGAGCACGCGATGACCCGCCCACCGAGTTGATGCACCTTCTCGATGGCGTAGATCGCGACGTTGCCGGAACCGGAGACCACCACGTTCTTGCCCGCGAACGAATCACCCCGCGCGGCGAGCATCTCGTTGACGAAGAACGCGGTCCCGTACCCGGTGGCCTCGGTGCGTACCCGGGCGCCGCCGTAGATCAGTCCTTTGCCGGTCAGCACACCGGACTCGTAACGGTTGGTGATGCGCTTGTACTGCCCGAACAGGTAGCCGATCTCCCTGCTCCCGACACCGGTGTCCCCCGCGGGCACGTCGGTGTACTCACCGATGTGGCGCCACAGCTCCGTCATGAAGCTCTGGCAGAACCGCATGATCTCCCGATCGGACTTGCCCTTGGGGTCGAAGTCCGCTCCGCCCTTGCCACCGCCGATGGGCAGGCCGGTCAGGGCGTTTTTGAAGACTTGTTCGAAGCCGAGGAACTTGACGATCCCCAAGTACACCGAGGGATGGAAGCGCAATCCACCCTTGTACGGGCCGAGCGCGCTGTTGAACTCCATGCGGAAGCCACGGTTGATGTGGATCTCCCCGGAGTCGTCCTCCCAGGGGACCCGGAAGATGATCTGGCGTTCCGGTTCACAGATCCGGGAAACGATCTTCGCGTCCGCGTACTGGGGGTGCTTCCCCACGGCAGGTCCGATGCTCTCCAGTACCTCACGTACGGCCTGGTGGAATTCGGTTTCGCCTGGGTTCCGCGCAAGAACCTCCGCGTAGACGCTCTCAAGCCGTTCGTGTATTGGCACACCCGCCTCCAGTACCCAGCTTGTCAAACAAACGAGTCATTAGGGTCAACGAAACATCGCGGCGACCGGCAGGGCAAGACGGCGAATATCACCTTGGGGGAGATTTCGCCGTGATATCCACCACCTGACTAACCCGATCGTGAGATGTGCCACTTCTTTTGGTCGCCACCGTAAGCGAGGGTAGCGCCCGTTTGCCGTTTCGACCTTTCCTCACGAAACCACGGAAAGTCGTTCCACACGTGGTCAGACGGGATGGTCACGCCGGGTCGTTCCACTCGATGGCGTGACCGAACCGGGAGTCCACCCCCACTCGCGTTGTCCCAAAAAGTGGGAATCGCGGTCACGTGCACGCATGAGTCCCTCGGCCACCACGACAGTCACGACACCGACGACACCGCCCCGACACTCCCGGGGAAGACATGCCGGTCGGCCGCGGTGCGCTGTCGCATGGCGCACCCACCCAACCGGAGCCGCCACGGCGACGATCGGCCTTTCAACGGGGAGGCACACTTCGCATCGTCATCCGCCAACGACGGGCGACCACCCGTCACCGGTGTGCGCTTCGGCGATTGTGGACGCTTCGCACGGGGAAGTCACCCCGACGCAGGAGCGCCTCGTCGCGCGACGGATTCCGATGCCACTTCGCATGACACTTCCCAATAAGTGAGAAGTCCCGCGACGGGCACAGCCGAGTTCCATACACAGTGGACAGACCAAGGCGTCCTTCCGCGAACCACCGAATGCGACGGGCCGATTTTCTTCGCGACAATCAATTCATGCCGCGGCCTCCGACGGAACCACGTTTTCGGCTGCAGCGCGGGAAGCGGTGAAAGAATTCCTCGGCACTGCGCGCATACGTTCCGCTCTCCGCACAACGGTAGAACGACACAATGTGCGCGTCATCGCCGACCGTCTCGGTGATCGTCCGATACCGTGAAGAACCCCGCAGCCACTTCCGAAGCACGCGGAATGAACCTCCCGGCCCGGACAGCTTCTCGACCCGCCCCGGTCCGACACCGTGAGCCCTGCGCAGCAAGCGCTCCCACGACCGACTCGAGGCGATGGCCCACGGTCCGCCCACCGCGACCGAACCGACCCATCCCGACATTCCGAAAGAACGCGAAACGCCACGTCACGTCGACACAGCCGGCGAGCCGGACCGCTACGCCGCCGCCCACCGAAGATCACCTCGACCTCGGAGGATTCGTGACGGACGACGGCAGGGCACTCGTACTCGGCGCGGGTGGCATCACCGGAATCGCATGGGAACTGGGCCTGGTGGCCGGACTCGCCGAGCACGGCGTGGATCTCACATCCGCCGACCTGGTGGTCGGAACCTCCGCGGGCGCGGTGGTCGGCACCCAATTACCCGGCGGGATCGACCTGCACACGCGCTACCTGAGGGAACTGGAGGGCGCTCGGGGCGAGCAGCCGGGCAGGATGGGCCTGCGCAACCTGGTGCGGCTCGGGCTCGCCGGATTCCACGCCAACGACCCTGTGGACGCACGCAGGCGCATCGGCGCGCTCGCACTCGCCGCCCGGACCGAGTCCGAGGCGCAACGGCGCAAGACCGTCGCATCGTGGCTCGGCGGCGTCGAGGGTTGGCCCGACAAGCACTTGGAAGTCACCGCGGTCAACGCGGTCACCGGCGAGTTCGTGGTGTTCGACAAAGACGGTGGCGTCGATCCGGTGGCCGCGGTCGCCGCGAGTTGTGCGTCCCCCTGTGTGCGCCCGCCGTCCACCGTCGGCGACGCCCGCTTCATCGACGGTGGTATCCGCTCCCCGTCCAATGCCGACCTCGCAGCGGGCTACGGACGGATCGTGCTGCTCACTCCGGTCGAACACGGCGGCGAGGGAATGGGTTCCCCCGCGGAGGAAGCCGCGAGACTTGCGGAAACCGCCCGGCTCGTCCACATCGCACCCGACGCCGAGGCACGTCCACGGGTCGGGCGCACCGTGCCGCAGATGCTCCGACCGGCGCGGCGGGCGGAAGCCGCGAAAGCGGGGTATGCACAGGCCGCGCGGGTCGCCGACCAGATCGCCCGCGTCTGGACGACCTGAGCGCCCCGCCCTTGGACGCGAAAAAGCCACCCGTCGAAAACGGGTGGCTTTCGAAGCTTGCGAGTCATCGCCTCCGTCGCCGCGGCGACGGAACGCATCGGGCTCCGACGGAGCCGGAAGTGGAGCTGAGGGGAATCGAACCCCTGACCTTCTCGTTGCGAACGAGACGCGCTACCAACTGCGCTACAGCCCCTTATCGGTTGCTCGGTGAGCATAGCAAGCCCACCACACCCACCGAGCGAGGGGGTGGCTATTCGCCCGCGGCACGCCGATAGGAGAACCGACTGGGGTCGTCGAGCTCGTGGAACGCCGGGTCCTCGTCCTCCAGATCGACGACGACGGCCTGCCTGCGGACACGCGTGGTCGGCATCGGCTTGCGTTCGGAACCGACCACATCACCGGGTTCGTTCTTCAACACCTCGATGTCCGCGAGCGGATCGGGCCTACGAGGCGCCCGCCGCGACGCGGCACGCAGCCGGGCGAGCCTGCGCTGCCGGATCTCCTCCTCGATCCGAACCTGTCGACGCAGGTAGACGAGGTAGCCCACCAGCGAGACGTCCGCGGCACCGTGCACCCACCACAGCGCGGGGAGCAGGAATCCGGCCGCGACGGCCGTGGTGACGACGATCAGCAGGAGGATCATGACGACCCTCTGCCGGAAGGCGTACTTCGCCCTGGCGGCCCGCGCCGCGGCTTCGGGATCGAATCCTCCCCGCCCCGGGCGGTAACGACGCACGGGGAGTTCTTCGGCCATCGGAGCGCGCCTGGACGGGTACCCGTCGGACTCCTCGTCCTCGTCGCGATCGTGATGATCGTCACTGAAGACTTCGCGATCGTCCCCGTAGCCGCCATGGTCATAGGCGTCCCGCTCGTCCCGCATGTCGTCCGCGTCGATCGACTCCTCATCGATCAGCGCGTCGGCGTCCCCCCGGACGACCTCGTCGTCCGACGCACCATGCGCGCTTCCGCTCCGCACGACCCGTGCGGCCAACGCCGCGTCATTGGTCTGCGTGATGACCTGTCGCCTCCGCGCGACCATGGGAACGAGGACGGCAAGCCATGCCGCAGCGAGTCCCACAATGATCAAAGAGCTGGGCATCTCCCGTCACCTCCCCCGACCAGCACTGCCAGCACTGCCACTGCCCCTGGATGACACAACCGGCGTCCTGGCCCTCGCCCCGTACTCATACCGACTATCGTCACGCTAGTCACAGGAGTAACAGAAAACGCGGAGACTCGCCGGACGGTTTTTCGACTCGCTCACCCCGCCACGACCCGGTTCACCATGAGTTAGCGCTGCTCAGGCAGGGTCGCCCGACCGGAGTCCACAAGTCGTGTGACGAGTCCGTCCCCCACTTCCTCGGCCGTGATGGCGTAGCAAAGATGATCTCGCCACGCCCCCTGAACGTCGAGATAACGGAGAAACAGTCCCTCTTTCCGGTACCCCACCTTGTCGAGGACACGAAGGCTGGCCGTGTTCTCCGGACGCACCGTGGCCTCGAGCCGATGCAGCCCCGCCTGACCGAACGCGTGGTCGGTCGCCAACGCGACCGCCGCCGTGGCCACCCCACCCCCCGCGAGCGTGGACGACACCCAGTACCCGATCCACGCGGAGCGCAGTGCCGCCCTGACGATGTTGCCGATCGTGAGCTGACCGGCGAACCCACCGTCGACCGTGATGGCGAACGGAAGGCACTGACCGTGCTTGGCCAGCCTGCGCAACGTGGACCATTGCGACAACCACGCCCACGCAGCGTTGCGTTCGGCCCAGTCCCCCGCCTGCGTGGGCTCCCAGCGTTCGAGGTATTCACGGTCGCGAAGCCGGATCCGACTCCAGTGCTGAGCGTCACGCAACCGCACGGGCCGCAACAGCACCACACCCGCGGGGACCACGAGCGGCCCCAGCACGGCCGGCCAACCGGGACGTCGTGGCTCCATCACGGAGCCTGCTCCGTATCCGGTCGACATCACCACGGCCCGTCACGCACGTTGCGCGAGGAACGCCACCTTGACCTGCTCGCCCGCCGCGACCTCCGTCAACTCCTCGTCCACCTGGATCAGGCAGTTCGCCTCGGCCAGTGACGTGAGCAGGTGCGCCCCGGCGGTACCGAGGGGCTGCACGAGGTACTCACCGTTGCTCTCGTCCCGCAACAGCTGTCCGCGGAGATAGCCACGGCGCCCGTACGTCGACGTGATCGGGGAGAGCAACCGCGCCTCCACCACCCTGCGATGCGGGTACCGGGTTCCCCGTGCGGCCCTGATCAGCGGCCGAACCATCACCTCGAACACGACGAGCGCGCTCATCGGATTGGCCGGGATCAGAAACGTCGGCACGGCGTCGGGACCCAACCTGCCGAACGCCTGCGTGGAACCGGGGTGCATGGCCACGCGTGTGGTGTCGATGTCGCCGAGGTCGGCCAAAGCGGCCTGGACCTCCTCACCGATGCTGCCGCCCGCGCCTCCGGCCACGACGATGACCTCGGACATGAGCAGCCTGCCCTCGACGATCTCCCGCAGCCGTTTCGGATCGAGCGGAACGATGCCGACCCGACTCACCTCGGCCCCGGCGTCCCGTGCCGCGGCGGCGAGGGCGTAGGAGTTGACGTCGTAGACCTGCCCGACCGCCGGTGTGCGGTCGATGTCCACGAGCTCGTCCCCCACGGAGATGATCGAAACCCGGGGTCTGGGGTGCACGAGCACCTTCGACCGGCCGACGGCCGCGAGCAGTCCCACCTGCGCCGGGCCGATCGTGTCGCCCTTGCGCACGGCCACGTCACCGACCTGCACGTCCTCCCCCGCCCTGCGCACATAGCCGTGGGAGGGGACGGCACGGTGCACGGTGACCTTGGCGGTGCCGCCGTCGGTGTCGGAGATGGGCACGACGGCATCGGCGAGCGTGGGCAGCGGCGCCCCCGTGTTCACGCGCACGGCCTGGCCGGGCTGGAGTCTGCGGGGTTGCCGCGAACCGGCCGGGATCTCTCCCACGACCGGCATCTCCACGGGTTCCTCGTTCGCCGTGCGTATGTCGACACTGCGCACGGCATAGCCATCCACTGCGGCCTGGTCGAATCCAGGCAACGCCTGTTCGGCGACGACCTCCTCGGCGCAGAGCAGTCCCTGCGCCTCGGAGATCGCGACCCGCACCGGGCGCGGTCGTACCGCCGCCTTGAGCAGCAGCGAAAGGTGGTCCTCGACCGACCGCAGCTGGGCTTTGGGATGCGTAACGACGGTCGATTCGGTGTCAGCCATCAGTCGGTGGTGCCGATCCGTTCGATCAACCACTCGCGAAGCGAGGGGCCGTACTCAGGGTGATCCAATGCGAAATCCACGGTGGCGCGGACGAAGCCACCGGGGTTACCGAGGTCATGCCGCCCACCGTGGTGCACCACGACGTGAACCGGATGTCCCTCGGAGATCAGGAGCGCGACGGCGTCGGTGAGCTGGAGCTCCCCACCGGACCCGGGTCCGATGCGCTGCAGCGCGTCGAAAATCGCCCGATCGAGTAGGTAGCGACCCGCCGCCGCGTACGTGGAGGGCGCCTCCTCGGGGGTGGGCTTCTCCACCATGCCGTGGACCCGCTTGACGTCGTCGTCATCGGTGTCGGACACCTCGAACACGCCGTACGGCGAGATGTGCTCCTTCGGTATGTCGAACGCGCACAGCACGCTGCCGCCGTACCGGGCGCGCACATCCGCCATCTTCGACAACACGCCGGTGGGCAGCACGAGGTCGTCGGGGAGGAGGACGGCCACGGCGGTTTCGTCGTCGTCGAGGTTCGGCTCGGCCTGCGCGACGGCGTGGCCGAGACCGAGCGCCTCCTCCTGAATCGCCACCTCCACCTTGAGCAAGCCCGGGGCCCGGCGGACCCTCTCCAGCAAACCGGTCTTGCCCTTGCGTTCGAGCGCGGCCTCCAGCTCGGGCTTCTCGTCGAAGTAGCTGACGACCGACTTCTTCTCGGGGGATGTGACGATCACCATGCGCTGCGCGCCCGCCTCGGCGGCCTCGCTCGCGACCAACTCGATACCCGGGGTGTCGACGACGGGAAGCAGCTCCTTCGGCACTGCCTTGGTGGTCGGTAGGAATCTCGTGCCGAGGCCCGCGGCAGGCACGATGGCGGTCCGGAACGTGGTCTCATTCGTGGCGCCCGTCATGGCCGCAAAGCCTAGCCTGGTCTCGTGGAACATACCGGCAACGACAACCCCCCTGCGAGTGTCAAGATGTCGTGGCGGCGGCGGTTGGAAGCCGCCCGAGCAGCTCTGTCGCAGGAAGAGCGCGCGGCCGAGGCCGCTGCGTTGACCCGCGCGGTGGGCGAGTTGGACGCGGACACCGTGTGTGGTTACGTGCCGTTCGGCGTCGAGCCGGGCTCACCGGAGATGCTCGACGTGCTGCGCGATCGGGGCCGCACGGTGTTGCTGCCCGTGATTCCCACCGAACGGGGACCACTGGACTGGGCCGAGTACACGGGGCCGTCGTCGCTGGCCGGGGGAGTGTTCCCACAGGTGTTGGAGCCGACCGGGCCGCGGCTGGGGCCGAACGCCATCGCCGAGGCCGAGGTGGTGCTCGTTCCGGCGTTGGCGGTGGATCGGCGTGGGGCCCGGCTGGGCAAGGGCGCGGGCTACTACGACAGGTCGTTGCCCCTGGCCTCCCCCGGCGCCCGGTTCGTCGCCGTGGTGCGGGACCCGGAGTTCGTGGACCGGCTGCCCGCCGAGCCGCACGACGTGCGGATGCACGCGGTGCTGACACCGGGCAGGGGTGTGATCGACCTGCCGGACTCCGAAACCCCCGAGCTTTCCTCCGGGGTTCCCTCGACCTCCCCCGTCCCCCGGACGTCCGAGACCCCCCGGGACCCCGGGGCCGCCGGTGCTTTCGAGGCTTCTGAACCGCTGTGAGCGGTGTCAGCAGGACCTCGATTGCGCTGGCGGAATGCCATCACGCAGAATTGCGTTAGCACTCTCGGCAATCGAGTGCCAGATCCGGGGGCCGGGTCTGGACTGCCACAGTCTCGAAGGAGTCTTCGTGCCCACCTATCAGTACGCCTGCAAGGAGTGCGACCACCAGTTCGAGGTGGTCCAGTCGTTCTCCGACGCGAGTCTGACGGACTGCCCCGAGTGCCAGGGGCCGCTGCGCAAGCTCTACGGCTCGGTCGGCGTCATCTTCAAGGGCAGCGGCTTCTACCGCACCGACTCCCGGTCGGACTCGGGATCGGGCTCCTCGTCGGCCAAGTCGTCCAACGGCTCCAGCAGCGGCTCATCCAGCGACTCCGCCAAGTCGGACTCGGGTTCCGCCAAGTCGGACTCGAGCTCCAACTCGTCCTCCTCGTCCAGCTCCAGCACCACATCCGCCGCGGCGTCCTGAGCGAAGCCTGATCTCGTCGAGCGCAACCCGCGGCGGCGGGTTATCCCCAGCCCTGGGGTTGTCCACAGTCCGCTGGTCGATCGCTTCCCCGCGGGTATGCGGTTCCCTACCGTCCTCTCTCGTCGGGTGGGCGCACACGGCGCCCCGGACGTTCAGGGGGAGACGGTATGCACAGCACGCGGGCTCGCGGGCGGCGGGAACGGTTCACACGACTCGAACGACTGCGTTCCCGGCTGCGTGGACATCCGCTCATCCTGCTCCGTCGCGCATTGGCCGCGGCGTTGCTGCTGGTCGCCGCGGTGTTGGCGGTCACGCCGGGAACGGACCGTGAACCGCGTGTCCCCGTTCTCGTCGCGGCGAGGACCCTGCCACTCGGTTCGACCCTGTCCGAGGACGACGTCCGGGTCGCCGAAGTCCCCGCGGAGCTTCGTCCGGACGGCGCTCTCGTCACTCCGGATCAGGCGGTGGATCGCCGCCTCGTAGGCGCGGCGCGTGAGGGCGAGCCGTTGACCGATCTGCGCTTCCTCGACGCACGCAACGGACCACCCGGGTCCACCACCGTGCCGCTACGACTCACCGACGCCGGGATGACCCGCCTGTTGCGGTCGGGCACCCGTGTCGACGTGGTGACCCCCGGTGAAGGTGTACGGCAGGCACGTGTCCTCGCCGAGAACGCCACCGTGGTGAGCGTCGTCACACCCGAGCCGGACCGGGACGACAGCCCACTGGCCCGGCAGAACACGCCCCTGGTCTTGGTGTCCGTCCCCGATGAGCAGGCTCCCCACGTGGCTGCCGCCGCGCTGGGCAGCCCGGTCACCGTGACACTCCGATGACACCGGCGTGGTCATCGGTCGTAGTGCGGCGGCCGGTTCTCGCGGTACCAGTCCTCGGACAGCGCGCTGGTCGAGCCGGGGCGGCGTTCGTCTCGCGTCGTGTCGGGAAGTACCTCACCGAACACCTCGTCGAGACGGCGTTTCCTCACCCACTCGTGTCGTTTCCTGTCGCCCTGTTCGCCGTTGTGGTCCATCGACACCCATTGTGCGGACCGGCGCGCGCCCACCCTCCTCAGGACTGGTCGAGGCCGGAGAGCTCGTCTATGACGTGCGGCACCAACGCCGACAACGTCGCCATACCGTCGCGGACGGCAGCACGTGATCCCGCGAGGTTCACCACCAGGGTGCTGCCGGAGATGCCGACGAGACCACGGGAGATGCCCGCGTCCAGCGCACCCGCGGCCAGCCCCGACGAACGCAATGCCTCCGCGATGCCCGGCACCGGCCTGTCGAGCACCCCTCCCGTGGCGTCCGGAGTGACGTCACGCGGGGACACCCCTGTGCCGCCGACCGTGACCACCAGGTCGACACCGCCGATGACGGCCGTGTTCAACGCGTTGCGGATCTCGACCGTGTCCGCGCGGACGACCACGATGCCGTCGACGATGAAGTTCGCCTCTTCCAGCAGCTCGGTCACGAGTGGGCCCATAGCGTCATCGACTTCGCCCTGGGCCACTCGGTCGTCCACGATCACGACGAGAGCCCGTCCCAGCCGCTGTGCATCGCGTTCCATGTGCACCACAGTAACGCCCGTCGCGACGCGAGGTGGCCAGAAAATCGCCGAGAGCCACCTCCCGGCCCGCCATGGACCGAGCTGGGAAGGTGGCCCTCGTTCCCGTGTTCGCCCGTTCTCCGAGCTCTTCGCGCTCCTGGTGGTCCTATCGTCGTCCCTTCGCCGTTCCCGATCGCCTTCGGCGAACGCGCCACGTCCGGCCGACACCGGAGGGGCGTCAATTGACCCGCACCGGCTGCCCACCGAGTGTGACTTCGACGGTGTTGCCGTCGGCGAGCGTGAACGTGGCCTTCTCACCGGGCGCCCGGGTACGGATCGATGCGACGAGCGCGTTGGCGTCCTCGATGCGTCGGTCGTCCATCTTCACGACCACGTCCCCCGATTTGAGGCCCGCCTGTTCCGCGGGGCTGCCCGACTCCACGTCACCGATGACCGCGCCACCGCTCGGAGCGTTCCCGACGGTCGCCCCGATGTAGGTCTGGGTGGCATGGCCGTTCTTGATGATCTCGTCGGCGGTCCTACGCGCCTGATCGATGGGGATGGCGAATCCGATCCCGACATTGCCGCCCTGCGAGGGGCTGTAGATGGCGGAGTTGATGCCGATGACCTGGCCCTGCATGTTGGCCAACGGCCCCCCGGAGTTACCGGGGTTGATGGCCGCGTCGGTCTGGATGGCGTCCATGACGGTGGTCTGATCACCCTGCCCGCCCGCGGTCACCGGACGGTTCAACGAACTGACGATCCCGGCCGTCACGGTTCCCGCGAGCTCGTACGGCGACCCGATCGCGACCACCGACTCCCCCACCCGAAGGTCGTCGGAACGTCCGAGTTCAACGGTGGTCAGACCACTGACGTTCTCGGCGCGCACGACGGCGATGTCGGTGGTCGGGTCACGACCCACGATCCTGGCCGAGGTCTCCTCACCGTCGTGGAACACCACGGTGATCCGCCCTCCGCGAGCCGCCGCCTCGACCACGTGGTTGTTGGTGAGGATGTAACCGTCCTCGCTGAGGATGAAACCGGAACCCTCGTTGGCCGAACCGAATCCTCTGACCTGCAGCTGCACCACACTGGGTTTGAGCTTCTCGGCGACGGCCTCGACACTTCCTTCAGGAGCGTTACCGGTCTGTCTGGCCTGAGGCGGCGGCTGGTTGAGTGCGTTCGGCGCGGACGACTCCGTAGCCGTGTCCGCCGCGAGATAACCGGTCGCGGCGCCCGCTCCCCCACCGACGAGCAAAGCGAGCAGAGCGACCCCCGCGACGAGCCTGCCCGGCATCCCACGGCGCTCCGGCGACGACTGTGTCGGCCCGAGCGAATAGGCGGTGTAGCCGGACTGGGTATGGGGCGATGTGGGATATCCGCCCTGGGCGTAGTCGCCGATCGGGGTCCGGGGCGGGTAGCGGAACTCGTCGGTTCCCTGACCACCCTCCCGATACCGCTCGGTGTCCTCACGCTCCGACGACCCGGTATGCGCTTCCGGATTCGGCTGCTCAGGCGTTCCCGGTTCCGGGGTGTGCCTGTCCTGTGCGGAGGGGTCGTTGTCGGTCATGCCTCCATGATGGGCCGAAGTCCTGAAAGCATGCTGAGTTCAATCTGTGGGAGTCATGGGACCTTCAGCCGACCGCTCTGAGCCTGTCGGCTATCTGCTCGGGGGTGCTGTCGTTGATCCACACGGCCATCCCGGACTCGGACCCCGCGAGGTACTTGAGTTTGTCCTGCGCCCGCCGGACGGAGAACAGTTCGAGGTGCAGCCACGCCAGGTCGCGGTCCCGACGTACGGGGGCCTGGTGCCAACCCGCCACATACGGCAACGGCCGACCGTAGAGGGCGTCACAACGACGCAACACCGACAGGTACACCTCGGCGAAGTCGTCGCGTTCCGAGGTATCCAGTTCGGTGAGGTCGGCGACCCGTCGATGCGGGACGACGAGGACGTGCACGGGCCACCGCGCGGCAGGCGGTACGAACGCCGTCCAGTGTTCGCCTTGGACGACGGTCCGCCGTCGATCGGCGTGCTCCGCCGCCAGTACGTCACCGAGCACGTGACCGCCGTACTCGTCGCGGTGGGCGCGAGCGACCGCGAGCATCCGTTCGGTGCGGGGCGGGACGAACGGATACGCATAGATCTGACCGTGCGGGTGATGCAGCGTCACGCCGATCTCCTCGCCCCTGTTCTCGAACGGGAAGACCTGCTCGACGCCGTCCTGTGTCGACAGTTCGGCCGTTCGATCGGCGAGCGCTTCCAGCACGGTGCGCACGCGACGCGGACTGAGCTCGGCGAAGGAACTGCTGTGGTCACTGGTGAAGCACACGACGTCCGCGTGCCCCGCACCGCCGGCGAAGGCAGGGAATCGGTTGTCGAACACCACCACGTCGTAATCGCGTTCCGGCACCTCGGTCAGCCGACCGGGCGCGGTCGGGCACAGCGGGCACAGATCCGCCGGTGGCTTGTACGTGCGGCTCTGCCGGTGCGCTGCGATCACCACTTCCTCCCCGGTGAGCGGGTCCCGCCGCACCTCCGAGGCCGCGCTGACGGGGGGAAGGTCCCTGGTGTCGACCGCCGTCCGCCCCTCGGGACGCGGAACCTCGTCGTAGTAGGTGATTCGCCGGCCGTCGGCAAGACGTCGCACCGTCTTGTTCAACGCTGGCCTCCACTTCGCACAGGCACGACCACGAGTTCCCCGACATGGGCGGCCAACACCTCTCGGGCGTGCTCGTCGAGCCCGTCGTCACTGATCAGCACGTCGGCTTCGGACAGTGCCGCGACGGTGGAGATCCCCACCGTCGCCCAACGGGTGTGATCGGCGAGGACGATCAGCCGTCCCCCGGCCTCGACGAGGGCCCTGTCGGCTTCGCTTTCGATGAGGTCCGTGACCGTGAACCCGGCTTGTTCGGCGATCCCGTGAACGTCGAGGAAGACGAGGTCGACGTGCAGGCCGCGCAGACTCTGCACGGCCAGCGGTCCCACGAGCGCGTCCGATTCACCGCGCACACCGCCCGTGAGGACGACGACCCGCTGGGGCTGGGCCGAGGCGGCGGCGATGTCGGCCACCGCGAGCGAGTTGGTGACCACCGTGAGATTGGGTACGGAATCGAGCGCGCGGGCGAGCGCTCTCGTCACCGGGCCGGAGGACAACCCGATCGCGTGCCCGGGTTCGACCAGGCGTGCCGCCTCGGTGGCGATGGCTCGATGACACACGCGGACCTCGGCGCACGGATCGAGGTCGTCGGCGATGGCGGTCCGCGTCACCGTGGTCGCCCCGCCGTACACCTTCTCGACCAGCCCTCTGTTGGCGAGCACGTCGAGATCCCGCCGGATGGTCATGTCGGAGACCCCCAGCTTGCTCACGAGATCACTCACACGCACCGCGCCCGTGCGCCGGGTCTCCTCGAGGATGACCTCCTGTCGTTGCCGCGCCAACATCGTTCACTCCGTCCCCACGACCACGTCGTGAACCCGAAATCCTACGCCTATTCGCACGCTGGGTGACCGGACTCCGCACACATGGTGATCAAGCGGTGTCATCGTCCGTCATCCCCGGGATGCCGGGCAGTCGGATCGCCATGAGCGCGCCGCCCTCGGGTTTGTTGTTCGCGTACACGGTTCCGCCGTGCCGTTCCGCGGCCTGTTTGACGATGGCCAGGCCGAGTCCCGAACCGGGGAGGGTGCGCGCCTCGGACGAACGGTAGAAGCGGTCGAACACCATGGGCAGGTCCTCGGGGGCGATCCCGGGGCCCGAGTCGGACACCTCGATCACCGCGGTGCCGTCGCCGAGTGGACGCAGCACGACCCGCACGACCGAATCCTGCGGGGAGAACTTGACGGCGTTGTCCAACAGGTTCAGCACGGCACGTTCGAGACTGTGGGGATCACCGACCAGCACCCACGGGTGGAGTTCGGTGTCGAACTCGATGCTGCCCGCTCGCCGTCGGGCCCGCTCGAGAGCGCGTTCGACCACGTCGACGAGGTCCACGCGTTCAGCGGTGTCCCGCGCCGTGTCCTCCCGGGACAGCTCGGACAAATCGTCGATGAGCTGTGTCACCTCGTCCAGTTGCGCACGGATGTCGGCCTCGATGTCCGCGCGGTCACGTTCGGACAGCGTCGGGGCGCCTTCCTTACTGGCGGCCAGGAGCAGCTCCAGGTTGGTGCGTAGCGACGTCAACGGGGTGCGCAGTTCATGTCCGGCATCAGCGACGAGCCGGCGTTGGCGGTCCTGCGATTCCGCGACCGCGCGCAGCATGGTGTTGAAGCTCTGCGTCAATCGCGCGAGCTCGTCGTCACCGCTGACGGGGATCGGCCGCAGGTCCATGGTGCGGGTGACCCGCTCGGTGGCCCATGTCAGTTTCTCCACAGGCCGCAGTCCGGCGCGTGCCACGGCGGTACCCGCGGCCGCCGCGACCAGGATGCCCGCCCCACCGAAGAAGAACAGCACCAACGCGAGTTCGTTCAACGTTTGTTTCGTGGGCTGCAACGACTGTGCGAGCACCATGGCGACACCGTGGCCCGCGGGAAGGGCGATGACACGCATGTCGGTGGCCGAGTCCGTGCGCAGCGACGATTCGTCGATTCCCGTGGCGACGGCGAGTTCCCGTTTCCCCCAGGGCGGTGGCGTGCCCGCGCGGGGAAAGATCATCTCGCCGTTGGCGGTGAGGAGCCCGATGTGGATGTCACTGCTGACCAGGAACGCGCCGGGGATGGACTGCAGGCGGGTCTGCACCGCCGGGCTTTGGACGGCCGCTTCCGCACGGTTGATGAGGTTCTCGTCTAACGCCGCGTACAGATTGCGGTGCACGGTGATGTACGCGCCGAACGAGACGAGCGCGACCGCGCAGGCGACGCAGAAGGCCGCCAACAGCGACACGCGTGCCCGAAGGGAGAAGCGCCGGCGAGGCCCGGAGTCGCCCGACCCGGTGGGCGGAACCTGCGGCTGGCTCATGGTGGCGTCTCCCGGAGCACGTAGCCGACCCCGCGCACGGTGTGGATGAGGCGTGGTTCCCCGCCGGCTTCGGTCTTACGCCGCAGGTACCCGACGTACACCTCGAGCGCGTTGCCGGAGGTCGGGAAATCGTAGCCCCACACCTCCTCGAGGATGCGGCTTCGCGCCAGCACGTGCTTCGGATACGTCATGAACAGTTCGAGGAGGGAGAATTCCGTGCGCGTGAGGCTGATGGATCGATCGCCCCGCGTGACCTCCCGCGTGTTGGGGTTGAGTGTGAGATCGGCGAACGTGAGCACGTCCGTGTCACCGCTTGCGCCTTCCTGCCCCGCGCGGCGCAGCAACGCGCGCAGTCTGGCGAGCAGTTCTTCCAGGGCGAACGGCTTGGGCAGGTAGTCGTCGGCCCCGGCGTCGAGCCCGGCCACCCGGTCGGACACGGCGTCGCGCGCGGTGAGCACGAGGATCGGCAGGTCGTCGCCGACGCTGCGCAACCGGCGTGCCACTTCCAGCCCGTCGAGGCGGGGCATCATGACGTCGAGGACCATGGCGTCGGGACGGTCCGTGGCCACTTTCTCCAGGGCCTGTGCGCCGTCGCTGGCGAGGTCGACCTGATAGCCGTTGAATTGCAGCGAACGCCGCAGGGACTCCCTCACGGCCCGGTCGTCGTCCACAACGAGGATGCGCATGGGTCCAGTCTGACCCGCGCAGCTGAGACCGTCCTTAACGAGGCACGGCCGATCGGTTCATTCGACCAACCCACCCCGATAGGCGAGTAGGGCGGCCTGCACCCGGTTCGCCGCACCGATCTTGGACAGCACCGCCGAGACGTAGCCCTTGACCGTGGCCTCGGACAGGTGCAGCCGTCCTCCGATCTCGGCGTTGGACAGTCCTTGTCCGATGAGCGTGACGACTTCCCGTTCCCGGTCCGACAGCGACGCGAGGAGCTCCCGCGCGGGGGCGGACGCCCGTTGCCCGTCGCGGTGGGCGTTCACCATGCGCGCGGCCACGCCGGGGTCGAGGACCGCACCGCCGCGCGCGAGGTCGCGGATGGCGCGCACCAGCATGATGGGTTCGATGTCCTTGAGGAGGAAGCCGTTCGCGCCGAACCGGAGCGCGAGGCTGACGTACTCGTCGATGTCGAACGTCGTCAGCATGGCCACCGCCGGCGGCTTCGGCAACGTCTGGATCGCCCGAAGAGCCCGGATACCGTCGTCGGGCGTGCGCATGCGGATGTCGAGCAGAGCCACGTCGGGATGGAACCGGCGCACCGCCTCCACCGCCGTTCTCCCGTCGGCCGCCTCGCCCACGACCTCGATGTCCGAGGCCGGCGACACCATCGCGCGCAAGCCCGAGCGGACCAGCTCCTCATCGTCGGCGAACATCACTTTGATCAACGGCGCCTCCGGCTGCCGACGGAGCGCTTCCCGCGCCCTGTCCACGCAAGTTACTGACACGTAGTGGAGGTATTACAGTGAGCTACCCGCCTCCAGTCAAGGTCCCGCTCACAAGATGAACAGGCGACGCGCTAAGCTGTGCGCAGAGTCGCGGAACCCAGACGGCTCACCGGCCCCCGTAGCTCAGGGGATAGAGCACCGCTCTCCTAAAGCGGGTGTCAGAGGTTCGAATCCTCTCGGGGGCGCCCAGGCCAGAGGCTTTCAGCCTCGTTACAGGGGCTCAGCGTGGTGCCGTGCATGGTGCGAACGCCGTACTCTCGCACCATGACGGACGCTGGGGGACGGCGCCAGAAGCGCCAACGAGGTCAGATCGAGACTCTTCCGAGCGACGCGCTGCGGGTGAAGGTGTACGCCGGAGTCGACCCGCTGAACGGTCGTAGACACTACTTGCGCGAGACGGTTCCCGCAGGTCTCAACGCGGAAGCCGAAGCGGAGAAGGTCCGCATCCGCCTGGTCAACGAGATCAACGAGCGCCGTAACCCACGCACGAGCGCGACCGTGAACCAGCTGATGGACCGCTACCTCGAGCTGTTGAACGTCGACAGGACGATCCGCGAGCGGTACGAGAGCGTCATCCGCACCCACATTCGTCCGCTCATCGGCAAGACGCCCTTAGCTCGACTCGACGCCGAGACCTTCGATGCCTTCTACCGGACGCTCCGCACCTGCCGCTCGCACTGCGGAGGCCGCAAGTTCGTCGAGCATCGCACCGAGGGCGAGCACGAGTGCACCGAGAAGTGCCGACCGCGCGAGTGCAAGCCGCTGTCCACCGGGACACTTCGAAAGGTTCACTGGTGCTTGAGCGGCGCTTTCAAGGACGCCCTGCGATGGAACTGGATCACAGTCAGCCCGCTCGATCGGGCAGAAGTACCGAAAGCACCGACACCCAACCCTCAACCGCCCCCCGCAGAGGCCGCCGCGATCGTCAACGAGGCGTTCCAAGGACTTGCCCTGGGGCATGCTCGTCTGGCTAGCGGTGACGACTGGCGCTCGCCGAGGCGAGCTGTGCGCGCTCCGCTGGGATTGGCTTGACCTCGACAACGCATCGCTCTGGATTCGCACCAGCATCGCGCAGGACGGTCGACACACCTGGGAGAAGGACACCAAGACGCACCAACAGCGACGCATCGCGCTCGACGCCGAGACTGTCGGACTCCTGCGCGCATATAGCCAACGCTGTGAAGCAGATGCCGCAAAGGTCGGCACGACGATCGCGAAAGCAGGTCGGATCTTCTCGCCAGATGTCGATCATTCGACATGGTTGAAGCCGTCGACCGTCTCACAGCGATACCGGCGTATGTGCCGCAAGCTCAGCTGGGACATGCACCTTCATCAGCTGCGCCACTATTCGGCGACGGAGTTGATCGCTTCCGGCGTCGACCCCCGCACCGTCGCCGGTCGTCTCGGTCATGGCGGCGGAGGCGCAACGACGCTGCGGGTGTACTCGGCGTGGGTGGCGGAAGCTGACCAGCGCGCCGCTGACAAGTTCACCGACAGAATGCTGAAGGCACCGATCGCCCTCAGAGGCGGACAACCTCTACCAGAAGATTGCGTCTGACCTCCGGGGCGCGATCTTATGCGGTGCTTTGCGTATCGGTGACACCTTGCTGCCAATCACTGAACTCGCTAGTCGATATCACGTCGGTGTCGGCACAGTGCACCGCGCGCTCACAGAGTTGAAGTCCGAAGGGCTAGTCAGAGCCAGACGTGGTCAACGAGCGGTCGTCACCGACAGAAACTTTTACACCCTGAAGCAAACATCGAAGGCTCGGCTTGACACCACAGCCGCACCCTATAACGAGTTTTTCGACTTCATAACTTCAGATAGCTCAGCTATACGCTTGGCCACAACATGGAGTGAGCCATCGGGGTTGTCAAGGCTATTCCGCAAGTACGCAGGGTCCACAGTATAGGTGTATGACTGTCAAGCACCATGCGGACCATCGCAATTTATGGTAACCGTTGATGACGGAATCTGTTCCTGCTTGAAGAAGTCACTGCCGCAGTCAAAGAACCATTCAACGCGGCGCCGAGGCGCAAGGTAGCTTATACCCGAGCTCAGGATCTCTTGTGCCAACTTCGCGTTCTGCGCATTATAACTCGCACTAAGAGTGCGGGTCGAACCTCACTCGAATATTGGTTGCAACTGTCGGCCCTTCGTTGCAGACCGTCAACTTCAGAATCGACCCTTGAGCTTCATCCCCATGATATCGACCCATACATACGTTCTGTTTGACGGCGAGCCTCTTCCGCCTGCTTTTCCGCAGCAAGCGACGACTTCGCAGTAAACCAAGCGCCGCCAAGTGCAATTAGCGCCGCACCTAATGCCACCCAAGCCGATGCATCCACGAACGTGACCTCACACGCAAGGTTCGGATTCTTCTACCGCTTCAAGACGATCTCAAACCTACCTAGCGACAACACAGACTAAACCCCGGATTTTCGCCCCGACCTGATGGGTTCAACCTGATCGTTCACAGTGAACGATCCGAAGGCCAGCGGACTGTCAACACCACCGAATCTTCGAGTGCTTCCCATGAGTGATCGACGCCTGGCCCCCACATAGCGTAGTCACCTTGCTGCGTGAAAGTGGCTGCGCCTTCGGTCGACTCGACGCGAAAGTGACCACTGATCAGCATCACGAGCGTGGTGCGTTGGTCGTCCGAAGTCCATTCGGGGCGCTTGTCGCCCTTGGGGTGGTTGGCCCACTTGACTTCGACGTCCTTGCTGGAGCGGACGCCTTGTGAGGGATCGATGAAGTGGCCGACGATCCAGCCTCGCGTGTCAACACCGTCTTCGACCGCGTTGCCGGTGTGCCAGTTGTCGGTCACTGAATCCCCCACTCGATGGACGGTAGCTTCACGCGTTGTCCGCCCAGCTCAGCGAGGCGCCGGAAGCCTTGCAGGAGGGCGAACAGTCCTTCGTTGCTCCAGGCTACATCGCTGATCAGCTCGGCCAGGAAGTCAGCGTCGAGGGTCGAGTATCGCCGTAGGTCGGCTGATTCCCAGTTCGCCTCGATCTGGCCGCCGTAGCGCGCCCAGAACTCCTCGTCGTCGATGACGATGAGACTCGGGAGCTCGTAGTTCCCACTGACCAGGTTGATGCCGAAACCTGTGCATTCAAGTTTCAGGCGCTCGCCGACTGGCCATTCCAGGAGCCATCGCATGGGTTCAGACAGTCGGCTTGGGTGCATGGGGTCGGCGCTGCGCTGGGCCCGACATCCCGAACTGTGGATCTTCGTCATGGGCGAGTCCCGGACTTCGATCCGTTCCAACCGCGTGCAACACGCTATCGGATGGGGATGGACGACGCCGTGGCCGAGAGTGCCGTCGAGGCGTTGGAACACCTGCTACTTGAGATGGAACAGCGCGGCAAGGTGCTCGATGAGTAACCGGGCCGGCCGCCGAAGGTGTCGCGCAAACTGGCCGACAAGCGACATCTGGGCCTGCACCCGCTGGTGTGCGCGATCGATGAGTGTCATGAACTGTTCCAGCACCCGAAGCTCGGCAAGAGGGCCGCAGAGCTGGCCGTGAGGCTGATCAAGCGCGGCCGCAAAGTACGGGATCGTGTTGCTGCTGGCCACGCAGTCACCGACGAAGGATTCCATCCCCCGTGAAGTGACGCGCAACGTGTCCTGTGGCGTGGCGTTCTCGGTCGCTGACCAGATCGCGAACGACGGGCTGTTGGGCTCAGGCAAGTATCGAGCGGGCATCCGCGCGACCGACCTACGGACGAAGACGGACCGAGGCACGTGCGTCGCGGTCGACGTCACCGACGCCAACTTCGATCTGATCCGCACGTTCTACATGCCGTTCGAAGACGGCATCGACATGGTGACTCCGGTGATCGCACGTGCGCTGACGCTCGTCAGCGAGAGCGGACGTGCCATCGAGGCCAGGCCACGCGCCGAGGTCGAGTCCGCACCCATCGACCGCCTTGCCGACATCGCGACCGTGATGCGCAACGAACGCCGAGTGCCGACACGCGTTGTGCTCGCCAGACTGGCCGAGCACAACGCAGGCGAGTACGAAGGCTGGACGTTCTCCGACCTCAAGGCCGTGCTCGCTGAGCATGGCTTTGAACCTCGTAAGTCCGGAGGTGTCCGGGTGGTGCGTGCGGAGGACGTCGAAACCGCGCTCAACGCACGGGGCGATGGCTGAGGGAGCTGAGAGGGAGGCGGGGAGTTCTCCCTGCCTCCCTCCCCCAGCCTTCTCCCTGAGCTGACCTGCACAGACACGTGGTAGGGAAGCAGTAGGCCAGACTCCGGAAGCCGTTCAGAGGTAGCCCAGCACGCTGCCTATCAGGATTTCGCGAAGGTCCCTCCCTCAGGAACCGCCTTCCATCTGTTTAGGGAGCGGGACACGCATGAGACATGTAAAGCACGGTTGTCCCTGGGCATCCGGCAAGAACTCGATCATGTATCGCCCCAACCGCACACCGCAGTACGCAACCAACACCTTAGGTGGTTCCAGTCCCTCATCACCTACCGGGACGACATGACACACGCGCTGAGTCGCGCCAACCGTCCCCGGTAACGGACGGACGAACCTCATCAACGATGCGGAGTCCGTCAACGGAACCATCGACGAACCGTCCGTCCGAGCCTGCTCGGCCTGCGATGTCTCGGTTTGCCGTCGAGTCGCTGCTCAACGCTCGCCAAGCTCTGCCGAGCACGCATATAGCGCTCGCACGCGGAGCACCGCCGCTCCGGTGCGCTGAGCATCGACGCCGCCACCAGACGAGACCGCGACGCACTGGCATATTTGAAGGCAGCTCGGGACCTGGCGCCGGACTGGATGAGGTACCAGCCATTGGGGACGGCGACGATGCAACATCTCGTTGACCACGCGCCCCGTCGACTCGGGGATGCGTTCTCAGACCTGGCGACCTATTACGGCGTCCTACCCCGCAGGTCTGAATCGCATACGTGATGGCAGGGCAAGCATGTCGTGGCTGGCCATGCCATGAACAGGAAGAAATCGATGTCGGCATCCACATCGGATCCATTACAAGGAAAGACCCCCTCAAGGGTTGATGCACCACAACCCGACAAGCCGCCTTCTTGCAGAAGGAACCGTTCCTTCTATGCGATCGCCAAGCGATCGCATAGAAGGGAATCTGACCGTTCAGATTAAAATGATGCGTATCAGCGCAAACGCGACAGTTTCATACACCGAAAGATGAACTGAACCCTAAGCCACAACCTCCGAGCTAAACTTCGCAAGCACCTTCTGATCACGCCCGCACAGCAACCACAAGAAATCACCCCCGAGACGAAACTTGTCGGACATATCAAAAATAACTAGGGAACCAATGGGCTGAAACCCGCTCGAACCACAACTTCACCCATCCCACCCAAAAGACAACCATCAAAAACACAACAGAAAGAACTCTCTGCCAGCACTAGGATCCAGCCAAATGCAGACCAACAACAGAACCAAAAGACCTTCCAACTAGTCTATTTGAAAATAAGAGCACCCAGTGCAATAACAGCCGAAGCACTGGCCGCGACCGCCGATATCGAAGCAGCTACGCCACCGATATTAGACAATACCCGATGCGTAAGCTTTCCCCACATGCTAAATCGAATCTACATTTTGAGCTTCTGCCTTTATGCTCACGAATATGACATCCAAGCAATATTCCGTATGCATTATTTCGGCAAGGCTCCTCGCTCCGCGTGACTGCACAACACCACATTGGAGCCTGAAAGAAAGTGTATAAAACAACTAAAGTTGACAGAACGGCCATCCATATAGGCGCGAAGTTAGCACCAAACCAGCCGTAGGTTACAACCCCCAGAAGCAGATAGCCCCACAGATTTCCAATCTTCTTCTTAGTTGCAGCCTTCACGACCCCGTCTTTGGGGATCATCCACACCGTGGATATCCGCCATGTGGCTGACCTCTGCCGTACAGCCACGAGAAGCACTCAAGCTCTACGAGACGGGTTGCGTGCGTCCACGTCTGCAAGCGTCTTACACGATAACCAAAAGCAGCAACCTCGCTGGCAGGTCGATGCCTCAGAGGTAGTGCATCGTGGTGCAGGTCGCGGTACGGACCGGCGGCAATGCAACTCACGGCCCATGAAGGAAAACCGGTAGACGCGAACGACGCTGACTCCGGTGTCTTGAACGCGTCCCGAGCGGAAGTCAAACGGCCAGGAAGCACAACGGGCCGTGTGAGCGGATCGGCGAGCGAAGCAGCGTCAACGCTTCCGGTGAGTCCGGACTTCACTGCCGTAATCGTCGGACTGCTTGTGGACCGCTTCCGGCATCGGCGGCGCAGGCCAGATATTCAGCTTGTAGTCCTCGACAGGCTCGTCAGGGGTAAACCCCGTAGCCTGATCCCGGCCGCGCGCGTGAACACGCAGTCGATAGGTGCCCGGCCCCTTATGGGACAACACGGGGACACCGTCCGGAACATCACTCATGAGCCCGTGGAGAACGAGTTGACCGTTGAACGACTCGAGAGTCACATCCACGACCTCGTCCCACCGGTCAACCTCCGGAGCCCCTGGATCCTCCTCGAAGAATTCGACCGTGACATTGACTTTTCCCGTATGGATTCCAGCGAGGATGACCGCCCTACCCGGTTCCACACCCACCAAACCGTTGGAGGGAGTCAGTGTTGCCTCATCGACCACTCCATCCATGTTGAAATCTTCAACGAAAATCTGGTGGTATTCCAGACTCAGTTCAGCGATCGACCTCCTCACCGGAGGGTTCACGATTACTCCTTCGCGAGAAACACCAGGGGATGGCCACGACAGTGAATGCCGCTGACCGGTCACATTATTTGCTGCAGAAGACGACCAACACGCCGCCGACCCCTCACTGCACCCTCCGTTGATCACCTGTCGGCGGAACTCGTCAGAACTCACAACCGGATCTTCCCAGACAGGGCGCCGAGGATCTTCGGCACGACGTGCCATCGGGCCTCGGATCACCGCTTCGGCCCGCCGGATGCGATAACGGTCTCCAGGACGAAGGCCGGCCACGCCCATTTCGGACCACGACCCAGAAGACTACGGACTTCCCCGGCCCCGCGTGACACCCTCGGAAAACGCACCGCTCCTCAGCCGGTCGAGGGCGGCCAGCGCACCGCGAGCACGGTTGACTCCTCGAGCGCTTCCCATGAGTGGTCGACACCCGGACCCCACATCACGTAGTCGCCCTGTTTCGTGAGGGTGGCCGTGCCTTCGGTGGTGTCGACCCGGAAGCGGCCGTTGACGAGCAGGACGAGCGTGGTGCGTTGATCACCCGAGGTCCATTCGGGGCGCTTGTCACCCTTGGGGTGGTGGGCCCACTTGACTGCGACGTCCGTGTTGGAGCGGACGCCTTGCGAGGGATCGATGGAGTGGCCGACGAACCAACCTCGCGTGTCCGCGCCGTCCTCGACGGCGTTGCCGATGCACCAGTTCTCGACCACGGTAGCTCCCACTCCCAGGCGGTGACCTCACCCGCTGCCACCTCAGAGTACGTCGCCGGTCGGCTCGACTCAGGACTCCGCGCCGGGACACCGCGGACGGGCCCCGAACATGAACGCGATTCACCTGGCAACGGCCGGGACATCGCACGGTGAGAATGAGGACCGGCTCGCACTCACCCTATCCAGCTAACCGATATCAGTGAAAAGCCGGTTTCAAATTTCTACTTTCAGTCACGAAATGCTCCATCAGAGCTATTTAGTTGGCTGTTTCCCCTTTTGAAATGAGATACCTCGTTACTCTCTGAGCACAGGGTGTGAAGCCATGATGGACCTGGGGGTGGCATGGACCACAGCATCCTCGATCCGGACAGTGCGCGGGAGCGGTTGGCCGCGTGGAAGGACCGCATCGACAAGCTCGCCGCTGACACGCAGACGATGAGCGCTCGGCTGCAGGAGGTCCGGGTCACCGCGGCCGACCCGAGCGGGCTGGTAGAGGTCACGATCGATTCGACAGGCTCTTTGGTCGATCTGAAGCTGACCGATCGGATGGAGCGCACCAAGCCGGACGTGGTCTCGCGGACGATCATGCAGACCCTGGACGAGGCGAAGAACCAGTTGGCCGACCGGTCCCAGCAGATCATCGCCGAAACCGTGGGCACCGAGTCACCTGCGGCTCGGGCGATCGCCGAGTCCGTGGGGAACCAACTGCGCAGCACACCCGCCCAGGAGACCGACGTCTCGAAGCCTGACGCCGAGGACGACTACGAGAACCGTTCCTTCCTGGAAAAGGGCTAAAGCCATGAGCAACGGGTACGTGGTGCGCGCCGAACAACTCCGCGCACACGCAGACAGGGTCGACCAGATCCAGGCCCGGTTCGACGCGGTGAAGAGCGCCAGCGCGCACATCCAGCAGAACGACCAGGCGTACGGACTTTTATGCGGGTGGATCGCCGGCATCCTCGAAGGCCGGCATGCCCGACAGGACGAGCTGATCGACTTCGTCGCCGAGAACCTCTCGCTGGCCGCGGAGGCGTTGCGTTCGGCAGCGGACCTCTATGAAAGCAACGACAAGGAGAACGCGGACTTCATCACGGCGGCCGGTGAGCTGCCATGAGTAACGACTCACTGATCGCACCGGTCGAATCGTCCCGCAAACCGTGGACCGGGGCCGGCACGGCCGACAGCATCGAGGGTCTGGTCACCGCGATCCAAAGCGGCAACTGGGTCACCGGCGCGCTGGCCGGCGTGGGACTGGGGCTTGACGTCGCCTCGACCGTGCTGGACCCCTTCAGCGCCCTGCTGTCCAACGGGATCGGCTGGGCCATGGAGTACTTCGAGCCCCTGCGCCAGATCCTCGACGAACTGACCGGCATGCCGGATGTGGTCGCCTCACACGCCGCGACCTGGAACAACATGGCCGAAGAACTCGGCACCATGACCGAAGACCTCGCCGCAAGCCTCGACAGCGACCTGACCGAATGGCAAGGCGGGGCGGCCGAGGCCTACCACACGATGATGGCCAACAACGTGGAGGCCGTCGGCGGACTGGCGGCTATCTCGGCCGCGATGGCCTCGGCCACCGAAGGCGCGGGCGGACTGGTGCAGATGACCCGCGACATCGTCCGCGACCTGATCGCCGACCTGGTGGCACGGGTGGTCGTGTGGGCGGTCGAAGCGATCTTCGTGGTGACGATCCCGGTGATCGCCGCCCAGATCACCTCCGCGGTGACCAAATGGGCCGGCCGCATCTTCACCTACATCACCAGCCTCATCGACAGCCTGACGAATCTGAGCAAACTTTTGAACGGCTGAGGGGGAGCCCGTGGCCAAACCCAAAAGACCCGGGGGCGGAGGTAACGGCGGTAACGGGGGAAAACCGTCGAACAACAAGCCCTCGCAGAAGTTCGGTGGAATCGACGCCGGCTCCAGCGTGTCCCAAGCCCAAAACGCCACCTACCAAGTAGCCCAAGGAGGCCGACCCGGCAGCAACGGCCACAACAACACCACCACACCCTCCAACACGACGACACCCCCGAAGAGCGATTCGCCTCCGAAAACCGACTCGTCGACCCCCACCAAGCCCAACAACACCAGTGACACCCCGCTGCCGAACAGGTCCGACGACCCACAGAGCCCGACCAGGGACGGGGACAAGCGCAACACCACGGGTGACCCCATCGACATCGCCACCGGCGAGATGTACCTGCGGCAGACCGACGTGGAACTACAGTCGACCCTGCCCCTGGTGTTGCGACGAACCCACCTGTCCTCGTACCGTGTCGGCCTCCGGTTCGGCCCGTCTTGGGCATCCACATTGGACCAAAGGCTGGAGTTGAGCAGTGCCGGTGTGTCGTTCGCCGCAGAGGACGGCAAACTGCTGCTGGCCCCGGATCCGGCGGTGGGTGCCACCGTCAAGTTCGAGGGATCGCCCCACAAGCTGACCCGCAACGACGACGGTGGCTTCACCCTCACCGAACACGGCACCGGGCGGAGGCTGCTGTTCGCCCCCGGTGGGAACGTCCTGCCGATCACCGCGATCGTGGACCGCAACGGAAACCGGATCGACTTCGAGTACGACGCTGCGGGAACCCCCGTCGAGGTGCGGCACTCCGGCGGCTACCGCATCCGTGTCGAATCCGAGGGCGGTCTGGTCACGGCGCTGTACCTCCGCGAAGCGGACAACGGCTCCGACGTGCTGCTGATGCGCTACGGCTACGAGGACCGGCGGCTCACCGAGGTGATCAACGCCTCGGGGCTGCCGATGCGCTTCACCTACGACCACGCGGGCCGCATCACCGGCTGGACCGACCGCAACGACAGGTGGTATCGCTACACCTACGACTCCCAAGGCCGCGTGGTGTCCGGGGAGGGGTCCGGCGGATTCCTCAGCGGCACGATGGAGTACGACACCGAGAACCGGATCACCTACTGGACCGACTCCCAGGGCGCCCGCACGACCTACCACCTCAACGAAGCGGGCCAGACGATCCGTGAAATCGACCCGCTGGGCAACGAAACGCTGTCCGAATGGGATGAATACGACCGTCTGTTGTCCCGTACCGATCCGCTCGGTCGTACCACTCGCTACGAGTACGACGACGAGGGCAACTTGATCGTCCTGACACGTCCGGACGGCAGCCAGGCCCGGTTCGAGTACAACGAGCTCGGGCTTCCGGTCACCATCATCGCACCGGACGGCACGGTGACACGGCGCGAATACGACGAACGCGGGAACCTCGTTAGGGTGATCGATCCACTAGGGGCGGTCACCAGCTACTCCTACGACGAACGCGGCCACCTGACAACCATCACGGATGCTTTGGGCAACGTGCAGCGGATCGAAACCAACGCAGCGGGATTGCCGGTCGCGATCACAAATCCACTCGGCCATAAAACCCTTTATAAATTCGATGGACTCGGCCGTCTCATCGCAGTTACAGACCCACTTGGCGGAACAACCCGGTTCGGCTGGAACATAGATGGAAAACTGATATACCGAACACTTCCTGATGGCTCGAAGGAACATTGGACTTACGACGGAGAAAATAATCTCCGGAAGCGCATCAATGCACTGGGACAATCCACTGATACCAAAGTCACACACTTCGATCTACCCTCAGAAATTACTCGAGCAGACGGGACTCGCCTCCAATTCAGCTACGACACAGAACTTCGCCTAACCAGTGTCACCAATGAACAAGGATTGGTGTGGCGCTATGAGTATGACGCTGCCGGAAATCTGATTCGCGAGATTGACTTCAACGGTCGTGTTATCACCTACAGCTACGATGCAGCCAGACAATTAGTAGAGCGCACCAACGGCGTCGGTGAATCCGTCCAGTTCATTCGAGACCAACTCGGCAACGTAATCAAAAGACAAGGACAAAATTCCGCGTCAACATTCGTTTACGATCCATTAGGCCGACTTCTCGAGGCAACAAATGAAGATTTCCGAGTAACCTATCGTCGGGACGCTCTTGGGCGAGTAATCTCTGAGTCCATAAACGGGCGGACCATTAGTTCAGTTTACGACCCATTAGGTCGTCGAACCCATCGACGCACACCTTCTGGCGCGGAAAGCAGATGGGAGTATGACTCGAACAGTAACCTCGTCGCGCTACACACAGCTAATAAGACACTGCTTTTCGAGCACGACTCCGCAGGTAGAGAAGTTCAGCGTCAGATTGGCGTCGACACTGTTCTGACACAGGCTTGGGATGTCAACCATCGACTTCTCTCACAATCCATTACCAACGCAGCAGGCCGTCGAGTGCAGCAGCGATCTTACACGTATCGCGCTGACGGCTATTTGACCGGAATCAATGATCAGCTCATCGGGCCTCGCACATTTGAATTGGATCCCGCAGGGCGAGTCACCGCAGTTAGCGGGCCAGGATGGAGCGAACACTATGCTTATGGCAAATCTGGAAACCCGACCCATGCCACCTGGCCGACACTTCCGGGCTCAACAGATAACGATGAACTCGGTGAACGAGAGTACAACGGCACGCTCATTCGCCGCGTGGGTAACGTTCGGTACGAGCACGACGCCCAAGGGCGCGTGGTGCTACGGCAACGAAAGCGCCTCTCCCGTAAACCCGAAACCTGGCGGTACTATTGGGATGACGAGGACCGCTTGGTCGAAGTCCTCACACCAGAAGGTTCCCGGTGGCGATACCGCTATGACGCCTTAGGACGACGTGTCGCGAAACAGCGCTTATCCCCCGACGGCTCTCACGTTCTGGAGCGAATTGAATTCACTTGGGACGGCACAGTCCTAGCTGAACAAGCGCATACTGTTGGAGTCGTTGAAGGATCCGTTCCCAGCACTACCCGAGTCACCGTTTGGGAATACCAACCCGGCACCTTCCGCCCACTAACACAAACAGAACGAGCTCCGCTACGCAATGCGCCACAGCAGTGGATCGACGAACAATTCTACTCAATCATCACCGATCTCGTCGGGACCCCTACCGAACTGATCAATGACCAAGGTGGGATCGCCTGGTTCCAACGCACCACTCTTTGGGGTAAATCCACAGCACAGAGCAGCGCCGGAGGCTATACCCCACTGCGGTTCCCAGGCCAGTACTACGACCAAGAAACGGGGCTCAACTACAACTTCCACCGCTACTACGATCCCAGCTCCAGCTACTATGTGAGTGCGGACCCACTAGGCCTGGTGGCAGGTCCGGACCCACACCGCTATGTCTCGAACCCAACGGAGTTCGTGGACCCACTGGGGCTCGCACCGTACAAGCTCAACCTGGGTTCGGGACAGAACCCGATGGAAGGAGCAGTCAACCTCAATCCGAAACCGGATGTGGGCGTTGACGTCGTCGCTAGAGCGGAGCAACTCCCGTTTCGGGATGGCACGTTCAAAGAAGTCCATGCTATCAACCCATATGGCTACCAACCGGTATCAGCGGAAACGGCTAGGGTCTTGGAGAAAGGTGGGATGCTCTACGTCACGGGGAGCCCCAAGAATAAGTGGATCAAACCCCCGAGCGACCCCGAATCGTTTGGTCTCGTTCAACTGACCCCCAAGGAAGGGGTTCCCATGATCCCCGAGCATCAGTTTGGAACGCAGCGCCTAACTAATGGCGAGCCACTACGTACCACCGAGAACCATCGGACACACATCTATCGAAAGCTCTAGGCGACATGTCTATCGAATCCATGCGAATCATCATGAACGGTTTGATCGAGCGGCTGCACCCCCAACTGCCCGGATCAGCCCTTGGTGATGTTCTTGACCAGCTGATCTACCTCGTAGATGACAACGGAAGCGACTTAATACAGGTATGTCGCGAGTGGGTTCGGAGTAGTGATTTCCGACGTGTCGATGCAGCGTTGAGCCTGTCCGAGGCGTTTCTCTTCAACACCCGAAATGAATTGGAAACGGAGTTAAGGGCAGTTACAGAAAAATGGCCAGAGCTGGCTCCCAAAGTCACAAAGATCCTCAGCGACTGGGATCAAGTCAACCCAAGCTGACCTTCATAACAAAGCTTGCAAAGCAAGCATGATAACTACTCCATATAAAACACATCCGGTCTACACAATAAACCCTCCGAAACCAGATGACAGCCACCAGGGACACCACTTAGGAGAAGTGTCATTTTCAACTGCCCCGGGAACGCATCCGATCATTCAGCTGGACCGGCTTAGAACCACAATTTCAACCACCACGTTGAAGCGGCGATCGACATGGTCCTCGCTGGAAGGTTCACCTATCCGCACACATTCGGGAGCATCCTGCTCGGGCAGACAACTATAGCCATATGAACGGTTGTCGATTGCCCTGATCTCACCGTAAGTGGAGGTGGTGATGGCGTCGATAGCGCCGCATCCCGGTGAGAATGTCGAATCCGAGGGGGCTGCGCGTCTTCATCCGACGGTACCTCACTGACCACCTGGGGCCGGGTCATGACTTCCATCTCACGTTGTCGTCGGGAAGGCTCTACGCCGTAATCCTCGGATGCCCCGGAAGGACGGACATGACGGAACAGTACGAGTCGATCCGCGTGGAGACCCGTGACCGCGTGACGACCGTCGTCCTCGACCGCCCGGAGCGGCGTAACGCCGTGGACGGGCCGATGGCCGCGGAACTCGCGCACGCGTTCAAGGCCTTCGACCACGCCCCGGACGCCGACGTCGCGGTGCTCTGGGGCAACGGCGGGCATTTCTGCGCGGGCGCCGACCTGAAGGCCGTGGGCACCCCGCGCCAGAACACGGTCGCGGTGTCCGGGGACGGCCCGATGGGACCGACGCGACTGCGGCTGAGCAAACCGGTGATCGCCGCGGTGGAGGGATACGCGGTGGCCGGTGGGTTGGAACTGGCGATCTGGTGCGACCTCAGGGTGGTGGCCTCGGACGCGATATTCGGCGTCTTCTGCCGACGTTGGGGCGTGCCGCTCATCGACGGCGGCACCGTTCGTCTGCCCCGACTCATCGGCACCAGCCGGGCCATGGACATGATCCTCACCGGCCGCCCCGTCGACGCTCGGGAAGCCGCCGAGTTCGGACTGGCCAACCGGGTCGTCGTTCCCGGAACCGCGCGCGAGGAAGCCGAAACCCTCGCCCGCCGACTCACCGCTTTCCCGCAGACGTGCCTACGCAACGACAGAAGGTCGGCGTATGAACAGGAAGGGCTCACCGAGGAAGAGGCCCTCCGTTTCGAGATCGGTGTCGGACTGGAATCGCTGCGCGCAGACGGGACCTCCGGGGCCGCCCGCTTCACCGCCGGTTCCGGCCGACACGGCTCCTTCACCTGACACCGGTTCCGGCCGACACGGCACCGGACTCAAGACGCGCTCGCGGGCACGCGCGCCGCTTCGGTCTTGATGACACCGTGCCTTTCCTCCCCGACGGTGTCCTCACCCAACACCCTGCACACGATGGACCACGTGATCGAGCCGTGGCCACGCTGCCTCGTGTCGAGCAGTCGGCTCAGCCTCTGCTTCGCCTCCTCGTACGAACCGTGAACCGACACGTGCCGACGTTGCTTGTCGAAAACGGAGATCCGACGTCCGATCCCGTCGACGACGAGCAGCCACACCGAGGCCGCGGCGCGATCGACGGCCATACGCGCCCGGATCTCGACCGTGCCACCGGGGGTCGCGCCGAGGCGGTCCACGACGTCCTGCAAGGATTTCGCGAGTCCGTCACGGCACAGTTGCAGGGCCACCTCGATCTCGGACGCACCCAGGGCTGACGCGAGTTCGGGAAGCGGCCGTCTCCCCTGCCAACCCTCACGCATGACCGCCAGGTCGGCGCTGGTCCAATAACTCCGGTTCTCAGCCGCGTAATTCCTTTTGATCACCTCGCGCCAGTCGTACCCACTGCCCGGGGAGTTCAAGGCCTTGCGTAGCCAGGTCTCCCGCTCCGAGGATCTGATGGCGGCGCTCTTCTCCAGCGGGATGAACCAGCGAAGACGATCTTCGATCGCGCTCCGACTCCGCTTCAGCAGCCTTGCGATGTCCTTGATTCGCCGTCCGGCACGAAGCTCATCGATGAAACGAGCGTCCTCTTCCTCCGTCCAAGGCTCCCCTGCCCTCGCGGGACGAAGTTGATCAATGCTCATAAGGCGTACCGTAACCACGTGAGCACGCCTTGCAACGAAGCCGCGGAGAACACCGCCCACTTGGAGCACCCGACCAGGTGCCCGTGCAACGCCCGTATCGCACAAAGAGACGGCTCAGCCCGCCCAGCGGTGGACTCGAACCTCACTCCGACCGACAGTCGCGGGAGAGCCCACCCCTTGTCGAAGCGGGACCTCGCACGCGCTGACACCGCTGACACCGCCGCGGGCCGGCTTCCCCGAAAACCAGTCGCTCGATGTTCAGGCCGGCCCTCGGTCGTCCGTCCGGTGTCCACCGGGCCACATCCCCAGCCGGCCGCGACCACACCACGCCGTGATCCGCTCATCCGTTCTTCCGCGACTGTGGGAATGCGCCACCTCTGTGAGAATGCGCTGAATGGACGACGTCACCATTCGCCTCGCCACGTCGGAGGCTCTCCCCACCGTCGCCGCGCTGCGGTGGGAGTGGTTGCTGGAGAACGAGGACTCACCCGCCGTCTCACGTGAGGAGTTCGTGGAGCATTTCGTCGCGTGGGCACAGGCGAACACGACATCGCACCGGTGCCTGGTGGCCGTACGCGGCGACGTCGTGCTCGGCATGGCGTGGTTGGCCTTGGTGCAACGCGTGCCCACACCGCAATCACTCTCGCGACTCTCCGGCGACGTGCAATGCGTGTACGTGGTGCCCGATGAACGCGCTGCGGGGCTCGGCGGTCGACTCGTCGACGCCGTTTTAGAACTCGCCGGTGATCTGGGGCTGGAGCGGGTGACCGTGCACTCCAGCTACCGCGCCATCTCGATGTACTGCCGGCACGGCTTCACCGCCTCCCCCCGGCTGCTGCAGGCGCGCCTCTCGGTGTGAGCACGGAAAATGTCAGTCCCGCATGGCGGCATCGCCGCCATGACCACCGAACGGCACACACCGCCCCACATCGCCGACGCACGCACCATGCTGGAGAACTGGCTCGACTTCCATCGAGCCACGCTGACCCCCAAGGCCGAAGGCCTCACTCCCGAGCAGCTGTGCACGGCGTGGGCACCACCGTCGACGTTGACGTTGCAGGGTCTCATGCACCACATGGCCGATGTGAACGCCACTGGTTCCGCCGTGTGTTGGCCGCGGAGGAACTGCCGGGGATCTACGGCACTTACGACGGCGCCTTCGACGTCTCCCCCGACATGTCGTTCGCCGACGCACGCACGACGTGGGAAGCGGAGATCGCCATCGCGCGGAAGAACTGCGCGGAACACTCGCTCGACGACACGCGACCGTTCCCGCACGGAGGCGAGGTGTCCCTGCGGTGGATCTACCACCACATGATCACCGAATACGCCCGCCGCTGTGGGCACGCGGACCTCATCCGGGAGCGGATCGACGGCACCACCGGAGTGTGACCGGGCTCAGCCGCGCTTGTCGTAGGTGAGTACGGCGACGCCGCTGCGGTAGTGCTGCACGTCGGTGAGGTCGTAGCGCTCGGGGCGGAAGCTCGCACCGTGGAACAGCGGGATGCCGTCGCCCGCGACGATCGGGTGCAGCTTGACGATCAGGCGGTCGATCTCCTCCCGTAGCGTGGCCGCCAGCCTGCCGCCCCCGCACAGCCAGATGTCCATGCCGTCTTCCTGCTTGAGCGCGCGCACCGTCGCGACCGGGTCGGTGCGCACCAACTCGACCGTCGGGTCCGGACTCTGCGGCATCGTCGTGGAGAACACGATGCTGCGCAGGTGCCGGTAGGCGTTGGTGATGCCGTACCGCAGCCCGATCCCGTAGGAGCCGCGTCCCTGCAGCACGGTGTCGAAGTGCCTGTTGGGCGTGCTCTCCATCCCGAGCATCGACCGCACGTGGGTGGGGTACGTGTCGGGGAACTCCTCCCGCAGCGGGTCGGCGTGGTCTCCCTCCAGCACGAACCAGGGCGACGGGTCGTCGTTGTCCGGGCCGGCGATGTAGCCGTCGATCGTCTGGGCGATGAGGTAGGTCAGTTTTCGCATGAGGCCCTTCGCCTTCGCATAACCACTCCAACTGAAGTACTTTAATCGTAGTACTATTCTTGTAGTGGTTGTCAAGTCGGAAAGGTGTTCGATGGTCACCAACCCACAACGGCGGATCGCATTGATCGACGCGGCGATCGAGGTGCTCGCCCGGGACGGCGCACGCGGCCTGACGTTCCGCGCCGTCGACGCCGAGGCGGGCGTACCGAAGGGCACCGCGTCCAACTACTTCGCCAGTCGCGACGACCTGCTCCGCCAGGCGGCCGAACGCATCCACCTCCGGGTGGCCGTTGAGGACGTCGACAGCACCGAGACCGACCCGGAGACACGGTTGACCCAGTTCATGCGGCTGCTGCTGCAGCGCATCTCCGACGACCGCGCGGGCTGGCTCGCACTCGTGGAACTACGCCTGGAGGCCACCCGCCGCCCCGAGCTCGCGGCCATACTCACCAAGACGCTGCGCGACAACCTCGACGCCGTCGTCCTGGGTCGTCGCGAAGGCGACCTCCCGGGCGACGACCTCACCGCCGTGCTGTTGTACTACGCGATGACGGGGCTGATCCTCGAACACCTGACCCTGCCCGACGTGCTGCACGACGTCGACCTCGACGAACTGGTCCGGCGATTCGTACGTCGCTCACTGCCCCACACATGAACGGCATGAACGGGCCGCCCCGGACGAAAGCCCGGAAGCGGCCCGTGCGTTGGAGTCCTAAGCGGACTGGAGCAATCTGTACCAGGGTGAGTTCCCGGCCAAGCGGTCGAGGACCTCCTGCCCCACGAGCCCGGCGAGCCCCTCGCGCGCGGTCCGCACCGCGGCCAGCGCACCCGGACCGTCACCGAGCAGTTGCTGGATCTGCCACGGCGTACCCACCGGGATCGGCAACGGTGGCCCGTGCGGCACCCGCTGCGGCTGCCGGTACAGCACTCGGCCCTTACCGAGGTCGACCGCGGGGTTCAGCACGTAGCCGTGATCCCCCGAGGCATAGCCGATAAGACCGTTGGCGAACGCCGCCGAGTTGGTGATCATGTTGGTGGAGTTGCAGATGCCGTCGTTTCCGTTGCAGACGTCGGCCACGGCGAGGTCACCGAAATCGTGCGGACCCTGCATGGTCACCCCCGGCAGGATCGTCGGCAGGTTCGTCTCGATACCACCCGCGACACCCCCCGCTCCCCCGTCACCGAACGCCCTGCGCGGATTGCCGTACAGCACGCCGTTGATCAGCTCGTGCGGGATGTCGTCGCTTCGCGCCAACCGCTCCAGCACGTCGCCGGCCACGACGGCGCCCTCGGAGTACCCGGCCAGCACCAGCCGGGTGCCAAAACAGCGGGCGTGGAAGTCCCGCACCGCCGCGTCGAGCTTGCCCACACCGTCGGCCACGGCCTCGTCCAACGGTTTCTCGTCGATCCCGGGGAACACGCCGTCGTGGTAGGGGACCTCGACGATCTGCCAGCCCGCGGGGGGATCGGCGTTGAATTCCGAGTTCCTCCAGTTGGTCAGTTCCTCGCCGTGTCCGTAACCGTCGACTTCGAACACGGCCGTGTCCGGGCAGGCGTCGGTGGTGGCGGGCTCGGCCGTCGCCCGGACGGCGGGTACCCCGGCGAGGATCGTGGCGGCGACGGTGGCGAGCAGCGCCTCCCGGCTTTTCGTGGGAATGCGCATTCCGTCCTCCGCGCCGTCAGGCGCTGTAGCCCTTCGGGGGTATGAGCGAAGCCAGGTGCTCGAACGTGAGCCAGTAGATCTGGTTTCCGCTGAACGACGCGGGATCGGCGATCAACACGGTACGGTCGACGTCGTTGTAGCCGATGATCGTGAAGTAGTGGTAGATGGTCTGGTCCGGCGGGTAACCGGGCGGCTGGTTCCCCGGGGGCGCCACGATGTTCGCGACGATCGGGTAATTGTTGTTGATGTTGAGCACGATGTCGCGCCACAGCAGGTCCTTCTGCGCCTGCGTGGGCGGATCGTTCGGCATCTCTTTGGTCTCGTACCAGCCGACGTAGCCGTTGAGCACGTTCGTGACCTGACCGATCCAGTCGGTGCCGCCCGTGTGGGTGCCGAGTTCCGCGGCCAACTGGGCCTGGCTGCGGTAGATGCCTCGCGCGGACAGGGCGATCCGGGTGGCGGCGGGGCCGCACCAATAACCGGTTTCCTGTACCTGGTAGTCGATGTTGAGGATGACCTCACCCGCCGCGCGCACGTCGGATGCGGAGACGGGGGATGTCTCGGTGGTGGCCGCGGCCGACATCGGACCGACCAACGGAACGGCGAGCATGACCGTGAACGCGACGGCACCGGCCGCCAGTTTTCGATGACGCATTCCTACTCCCCTTGTGTGGGAAACCATTGGCAACGTCGCCGACTGAGGACCCGATGGTGCCAAGGGGAGAGGGTCCGGACCAGCGATTCGACTGGCGCACCTGGGACATCTCTCAACTGCGCCATTTCCCGCGGCGGCGGTCGCACTTTTACCGACCATCGTCTGTTGACCCGGTGTTTCCGCAGAACCTAGGCTTCCTCCGCCCGTAGTGTGTTCAGCGAAACGCCGGAAGGGTTCAGTGCTCGACGTTCTCGTGCCTGACAGCGAGCAGGGCAGGGTGTATCGCGCCCTGACCCTACGGGGACGGTCCGACCATCGGATGCTCTCCCAATACCTCGGACTTCCGGAGACGACCGTCCACGATGTGCTGAACTCACTCGCCGAACTCGGCCTGGTGTACCGCGTCTGCGGGGAGCCCGACCGGTGGGAGGCTGCGCCGCCGGACCGGGTGATGGCCTTGGCGTTGGCCGAGGAGGAGAACCGCAGGGCGCGCCTGTGGCAGGCGGGAGCGGAACTCGACCGGCTCTATCACCAGGCGAGAACCACGTGCGGCCCCTACCGCTACGTCGAACCGGTCGAACATCCGGCGACACTCCTGCGACTCACCGCGCGGCTGCAGGAGCGGGCCAGGCAACAGGTGCGTTGGCTCGATCGTCCTCCGTACTACAGCAAGCCGCACCATTTCCGAGCACAGGAGGACATGCAGACCCGCCGGATGGCCGACGGCGTCCGCTACCGCACCGTGTACAGCCAGGCGGTGTACGACGATCAGGAGTTGTTCGCCACGATGACACGTCTGGCCGAACGCGGTGAACGCGTACGCGTGCTGGCGGAGCTACCGGTGAAACTCACCATCGGTGACGCGGATCTGGGGTTGCTCGTCCCCGACCCCGACCGCGCGGGGTTGAACGAAGCCCTGCTGGTGCACGCCTCGGCCCTGCTCCAGGCGTTCATCGGCGTTTTCGAGACACTGTGGACACTCGGTGTGCCGGTCACGGACGTCGGCGGTGAGCACGACCTCCCCGAACCGGACCGCGCCATCCTCACCTTGATGGCGGCGGGGGTCACCGACGACACCATCGCCCGCAGGTTGAACATGTCACGCCGCACCGTGGTCCGACGCATCGCGTCGCTACTCGACCGGTTGGGAGCCACGACCCGGT
>SMEH01000151.1_pt1 | contig 40067 bp, 33 predicted proteins | sample 2456361 | NCBI WGS metagenome assembly SMEH01 (sample SAMN10132587, study PRJNA489261) | soil metagenome | isolation source: day1 control-loamy sand soil ammended | place: USA | reverse complement strand
GCGCACCTGATGGAAGCCGACGAGGGGGACATCGTCATCCAGCCCATCCGCATCCCCGGCACCAGCCTGACGCAGGCGATCGGAATGCAGGAATCGCTGGAGCGAACGCTGGCCGGCTTTCCGGAGGTCAAGCGCGTCTTCTCCAAACTTGGCACCGCGGAAGTGGCGAGCGACCCCATGCCGCCGTCCATAGGCGATACATTCGTGATCCTCAAGCCGCGTGAGGAATGGCCGGACCCGCGAAAGCCCAAGCAGGAGCTCATAGAAGAGCTGGAAGAGGCGCTCGAGGCGATCCCCGGCAGCAACTACGAGATCAGCCAGCCCATTCAGCTGCGGACGAACGAGCTCATCTCGGGCGTGCGCGCCGATGTGGCGGTCAAGATCTATGGCGATGATCTCGAGCAACTGGTTCGCACGGGTGCGCAGATCCAGCGGGTGCTCGCCTCGATTGATGGCGCCGCCGACGTGAAGGCCGAACAAGTCACAGGCCTTCCGCTGCTGACAGTGACGCCCGATCGCGCTGCGCTGGCGCGCTACGGGCTCAACCCGGGGGATGTGCAGGAGACCGTGGCGACGGCCATTGGCGGCGAGGTCGCCGGTCACCTCTTCGAGGGCGATCGTCGCTTCGAAATCGTCGTTCGCCTGCCCGAGGAGCTGCGCCAGGATCCGGCCGCGCTGCTCGATCTGCCGATCCCGCTTCGCGAGGCCGAGCCGGACGAGTCCGCACTGGATGCGCGCTGGGCTGCCGGCACCCCCAAGACCGTGCCATTGCGTGAGGTTGCACAGATTGACACCAAGCCCGGACCGAACCAGATCAATCGCGAGAACGGAAAGCGACGGATCGTGGTGACGGCCAACGTGCGTGACCGGGACCTCGGCAGCTTCGTCAAGGAGCTGCAGGAACGCGTCCGTGCCGACGTCAAGCTGCCCACGGGCTACTGGGTGGACTACGGCGGCACGTTCGAGCAGCTGATCTCGGCCAGCCGCCGGCTGGCAATCGTCGTTCCCGTGACCTTGGTGATCATCTTCGGCCTGCTGTTCATGGCGTTTGGATCAGCGAAGGACGCGGCGATCGTGTTCAGCGGAGTGCCGCTCGCGCTCACGGGCGGCGTCGTCGCGTTGGCGCTGCGTGGCATCCCGCTTTCGATCTCGGCGGGGGTGGGCTTCATCGCACTGTCGGGCGTGGCCGTACTCAACGGCCTGGTTATGATCGCGTTCATCCGCAAGCTGCGGGAGCAGGGCGATCCGCTAGACAACGCAATCTTAGACGGTGCGATCGGTCGCCTGCGGCCCGTCCTGATGACAGCTCTCGTGGCCTCGCTCGGGTTCGTGCCCATGGCCCTGAATGTCGGGGCCGGCTCGGAGGTTCAACGTCCACTCGCCACCGTCGTGATCGGCGGGATCGTGTCGTCAACCCTCCTGACGCTCATCGTGCTGAGCGCCCTGTGCCTGGGGCTGCTGCTGTGGTGGGACGCGCCCCGCATGGTGGTGGCCCTCGACCTCGCGATGCTCGCGGCCCTGCTCGTCAGCGGCCTTATCACGGCCTGGTGGAAGGTGTCGATGCACGCGGCGGTCGCCGCGGGAGCGGTGGTGATCCTGGCCGTCGCGTACACGGCGTGGCTGCTGCCTCTGCTGGGGGTGGCCGCGTTGGTGTCGTGGTCGCGAGTCCGACTCGGGGACCACACGGTCGCGCAGGTCACCGTGGGGACGGTGCTCGGTATCGTCGTGGGCGGAGGAGTCTTCGTCCTCGCCCTCTGACGGCCGTTGCCTTCGCCACACTCGGTAACCGATTGGTCTACAGTTCGTTGAGCTGCCCAACGGCATCGGCGCGTGGAGGAACCCATGAACACTTCTGTCGCCCCGTCGATCGAACAGGTGGTCGACACGGAGCGGTACCCGTTGTTCCGGCCGGGCAGCGAGGCGTGGCACGCCGCGGTGGAGAAGGTGCGAGCAGACCTCGCCCGCGACGGCTGCAGCGTGTTGAGCGACTTCGTCCGCCCGGCCTACCACGACCTCCTGCGACGCGAAGGCGCGAGCATGGCGCCGCGCGCCCACGACGACGAGGAGGTCGTCAACGCCTACAACATCCCCGTCGACGCGGACCTGCCCGAGGACCACCCGGCCCGCATCCGACTGCACAAGCGCAACGCGTTCGTGGCCTACGACCACATCCCCGCCGACGCGCTCATCCGCCACCTCTACACCGACGAACACTTCAAACGTTTCCTCGCCGCGTGCGTCGGACTCCCCGAGATCCACGAACTCGCCGATCCGTTGGCCGCGTTGGTGCTCAACGTCGTACGCCCCGGCATGGACCACCCGTGGCACTTCGACACCAACGAGTTCGCCGTCTCGCTGCTGACGCAGGCCCCGGAGTCCGGCGGCGTGTTCGAGTACTGCCCCAACATCCGTTCGGAGACCGACGAGAACTTCGCCGACGTCCGCGCGGTGTTGACGGGGGAGGGACGGCATCTGGTGCGACGGCTGACCCTGCGCACCGGCGACCTGCAACTGTTCCGGGGCCGCTTCGCCCTGCACCGGGTGACTCCCCCGGAAGGAAACACCGAGCGGCACACCGCGATCTTCGCCTACAGCGCGCGACCCGGCGTGGTGGGCAGTACCGCCCGCACGCGGCAGTTGTTCGGCCGGGTCACCGAGGCGCACCTGGCCGCCGAGGGGCGAGCCGTGCGGAGCGATTCGCTGCTGGACTGACCGAGAACACCGACCTTTTCGAGGACCACCCGTGACCCACACCGAACCGACATCCACCTTCGCCTACGAGGATCGGCTCCCCCGTGTCCCCCTGCCGACACTGGAGGAGACCTGCGACCGCTTCCTGGAGTGGTGCGCCCCGCTGCTGACCGACGAGCAACGGTCGGTCACCGAAGCGGCGGTGGCCGAGTTCCTGCGTCCCGACAGCCCGGCCCGCACGCTGCACGCCGCGCTGGAGGAGTTCGACGCCTCCGACGGCGTGCGTAGCTGGCTGGATCTCTTCTGGCCCTCCCGCTACCTGGGCAGACGCGACCGCATCGCGCTCAACGCCAACTTCTTCTTCCTGTTCCGCGAGTCCGAGCACGACCAGATCACCGCAACCGCCCGCCTCATTTCATCCACAGTGGACTACAAACTGCGGCTCGACGCCGAGGAGATCCCTCCGGTGGTCCAGCGGGGCAAACCGCTGTCCATGGAGCAGGTCAGGTACCTGTTCTCCACCACGCGCATCCCCGGCCCCCGGCAGGACACCGTCCGCGCCCCCTACAGCGACGCGGAGCCCGGTCCCTCCCGCGCCCGGCACGTCGCCGTGTTCCACCGAGGCCACCTCTTCCGTATGGACGTCATCGCCGAGGACGGTGAACCGCTGTCGGTGGCCGACCTGAAGGCCGGACTGCGGGCGATCGTCGACGCGAGCGCCACCCGCGCCGAGTTCCCCGTCGGGCACCTCACCACCAAGGCCCGCGCCGAGTGGGCCGAGAGCCGGGACGCCCTCCGCCGGCTCGACGGCAACGCCGAGGCACTCGACGCTCTGGAGACCGCGCTGTTCTGCGTCTGCCTCGACGACCACACCCCGGCCGACGAGAAGGACGCCTGCGACCACCTGCTGCACGGGGACAGCGGCAACCGGTGGTTCGACAAGTCGGTGTCGTTCATCGTGTTCGCCGACGGCACGGCGGGCATCAACATCGAGCACTGCGGGCTCGACGGCACCACCGTGCTGTCGTTCGTCGACACGGTGCTCACCACGCAGCCGCCCGCCCGCGAGTCGAAGGGCACGCCCGCCGTCAGTCCGATCTCCTTCACCCTCGACGACGCGCTGCGAGACGACATCCGCGCCGCGGGCACCGCGTTCGCCGACTACGCCGCCGCGACCGCCACGACCACCGTGTCCTTCGACGACATCGGCTCCACCCGGATCAAGGAACTCGGCGTGTCACCGGACGCGTTCATGCAACTGGCTTACCAACTCGCGCACAAACGCGCCAAGGGCTTCACCGGCGCGACCTACGAATCGATCGCCACCCGTCAATATCAGAACGGGCGCACGGAGGCGATGCGCGTGGTGACCCCCGAGGTGCTGCGTTTCGTCGACGTCATGGACAGCCCTGACGCCGACCCCGCCGAACGCGTTGCGGCGTTCCGTGCCGCGGCGGCCAAACACGTGGCCCGGGCCAAGGAATGCCAGCTGGGACAAGCTCCCGAACAGCACCTGTGGGAACTGCAGCTCATCGCGAAACGGCGGGGAGCCGAACTCGGGGTCACCGATCAGCTCCCCCTCTACGACACGCCGGGCTGGTTGATCATGCGGGACGACTACCTGAGTACCAGTTCGGCACCCTCGGCCAACATCCAGTACTTCGGGTTCGGCTCCACCAGCAGCCATTGCATCGGGGTCGCCTACGTGCTGCTGCCCGATCGCGTCAACCTGTACCTGAGCACACCTCGACCGGTCGCCGAGCACATGTACGCGTTCGCCGAGGACCTGACCGTCGCGGTGTACGAGCTGGAGGACCTACTCCTGAGCGACGGCTGACGCAAGACGTCAACGGCTCCGCCGCGACGGTGGATTGCGCGGAACCGCCGGGGTCGGGCCGTCGGCGTCCTCCCGCAGTCTGCGGGCGATGCCGTCGGCCGCGGCGCGCAGGTCGGGAACGAGTTTGGGCAGGTCGGCACGGACCGAGTGCACCACCACTCCGATCGCACCGGCAGGCTCGCCCGACTCCGCCGGGATCGGCACGGCCACCGAACACGAACCGAGGGTCATCTCCTCGTTCGTGAGCGCGTAGCCGCGGACGGCCGTCGCCCGCAACTCCCGCAACAGCCTTCCCCGTTCGGTGATCGTGTATCGCGTGTGCCGCACCAAAGGTCTTTCCACATAGGATTGAATGACGTTCGGGTCGGCGTGGGCGAGCAGTGCCTTGCCCACGCCGGTGGTGTGGAGCGGAAGCCGCGTCCCGACCCGGGAGATGGTCGGCACCGATCTGTGCCCGGAGAGTTTCTCCACGTAGAGGGCGTCGAAACCGTCACGGACGGCGAGGTGGATGTTCTCCCGTGTCGCCTCGTACAAATCCTGCAGGAACGGCAACGCGGTCTCGCGGAGCCTGTTCGACACGGGTGCGAGCGAGCCGATCTCCCACAGCGCCAACCCGATCCGGTAGTGGCCGTCCTCGTCGCGTTCGAGCGCACGCTGCCGTTCGAGCTGCCCGGCCAGTCGATGCGCCGTCGCGAGCGGCAGCCCCGCCCGTCGCGCGAGTTCGGTCAACGACAGGCGCGGATGAGCCGAATCGAAGGCGCCAAGGAGAGCGAACACCCGGCCGGTCACCGACTCACCCGGTTTGCCGGTGTTCCCCGCCATCTCTGCCCTTCCCCTCGTCACCGCGTTCCGACACCCGGTGTGACGCCACACTGTAGCCACCGGGACGTCGACCACCATGGTGGGCATTTCCACTGAGTGGAAGTCAAAGCTGGTCAGGTCGGTGCTGTGAGTCGTTGAGTGAGGCGCATGCGAACGCAAGTCGGAATCGTGGGAGCCGGCCCCGCCGGTCTGATGCTCTCCTTGTTGCTGGCGGAACGGGGTATCGACTCCGTCATCGTCGAGGCGCGCAGCCGCACGGCGATCGAACAGACCATTCGTGCGGGTGTCCTCGAACAGGGCACGGTGGAACTGCTCAAACAGTGCGGCGTCGGTGACCGGGCCATGACCGAGGGCGCCAGGCATGACGGCATCGAGCTCCGGTTCCGCGGGGAAGGGCATCGGATCGACTTCGCGGGCCTGGTGGGGCGGTCGGTGTGGCTGTATCCGCAGCACGAGGTGCTCACCGACCTCATCGCCGCGCGTCTTGCGGCGGGTGCCGACATCCGGTTCGAATGCTCCGACGTCGAGCTTCGTGAGGTCACGTCCGACCGGCCGGTGATCGCGTTCACCGAGGCCGACGGGACGCGGGTCGAGCTGGAGTGCGACGTGATCGCAGGCTGTGACGGCTCCGCGGGGATCAGCAGGAAGAGTATCCCGGCCTCCGTCCGCACCGATCATTTCCGGGCCTATCCCTTCGGCTGGTTCGGCATCCTGGCCGAGGCCCCGCAGTCGGCCCCCGAACTGATCTACGCCCACTCCGAGCACGGGTTCGCCTTGATCAGCACGCGAACGCCGACAGTGCAGCGGATGTACTTCCAGTGCGACCCCGAGGAGGACGCCGAAGCCTGGAGCGACGACCGCATCTGGGAAGAACTGCAGAAGCGCGTGGCCGGGAACGGTTTCCGGCTGATCGAAGGCCGCATCTTCCAGCGCAGTGTGCTCCCGATGCGCAGCTACGTCTGCGAACCCATGCAGTACGGACGGCTGTTCCTCGCGGGGGACGCCGCCCACACCGTCCCACCCACCGGTGCGAAGGGACTGAACCTCGCCGTCGCCGACGTGCTGGTCCTGGCGCGGGCCCTCGAGTCCTTCTACTCGACCGGGTCCACCGAACGGTTGGAGAACTACGGTGCCACCGCATCGCGCCGTGTGTGGCGGGCCCAGCATTTCTCCTGGTGGATGACTTCGATGCTGCACCTCGACCCGCACGGCAGCCCCTTCGACCTGCGGCGTCAGCTCGGAGAGCTCGAATCCGTCACCAGCAGTGTCGCGGGTTCGACCTACCTTGCCGAGGCCTACACCGGGTGGCCACTGTCCCTCTGACGCGGGTGCCGTCAGCGGTGGTGGGACGATGATGGTGTGACAGCGGATCGTCCCACCACCGGAACACCGTCTCCGAAGCCGGAGCCTCCTCTGACGCTGTATCTGGTCAAGCGACTCGAACTCGTCGTGCGCGCGTTGCTGGACGACGCTCTGCGCCCGCTCGGATTGACCACACTGCAGTACACGGCGCTGAGCGTGCTGCAGCGACGTGGTGGACTGTCCTCGGCTCAACTGGCGCGCCGATCGTTCCTCCGCCCGCAGACCATGCACGAGATGGTGTTGACCCTCGAACAGCGCGGGTTGATCAGCCGGGAACGCGATCCCCGCAACCGGCGCGTCCTCCTCGCCAATCTCACCGACGAGGGCAAGGCGCTTCTCGCGCGGTGCGAGCCCTTGGTGCTCGAATTGGAGGAACGATTGCTGTCCCAGCTCGATCCGGGTGAGCGGCACCTGTTCCGGGACAGCCTGGAACGCGGTATCTCGGCGCTCGGAGCACTGGCACACGGCACGAAATCGCGTGGTGAGGCGACCGGCTGAGTGGGGGCGCGGGCCCGGTGTGTGGCCGCCCGGAGCGGGAGGCCACCGCAGAGCGTCCGCGTTCGACGGGATGTTCCGGTGAAGAGGTGTCGCGACGCGGGTCACCGGTACTGCCTGGAGGCAGTACGGCTGTCGTGGGGATCGCTCGCTCGATTCGCCGAGAGGAGCAGGACGATCGCCGATGTCCCGAAGACCGCGGCCACGAGCGGAAGCGCCCCGACGCCCACCGAGGCGAGCGTGGTGCCGCCGACCGCTCCACCGATGGCCACGCCGAGGTAGGTACCGGAGGTGTTCAACGCCAGGGCTTGCGGCGCGACGGGACCGGCGAGGATGTGCAGCCGTGCCTGGATCGCGGGGGAGTTCCAGAACGCGATCCCTCCCCACACGGCCGCCACGGCGTAGATCAGCGGCGCCGGGGCCGGTCGGAGCAGCCACAGGCCCCACAGACCGAGCATGGTGGCGAGGAAGACACCGATGCCGAAGGTGAGCGTGCGATCGGGTCCCCAGCGATCGGTGGCACTGCCTCCGAGCCAGATCCCGAGGATTCCGGCACAGCCGGAGAGGCCGAACACGAAGGCCCGCTCGTTCACCCCAGCGGCGGCGGCCTCGGCCAGGTAGGGCGCGAGGTAGGTGAGCATCATCATGGAGCCGGTCATCAACGCCGTGTTCGCCAGCAGCCCCAACGAGATCGCGGGGCGACGCAGCGTTCGCAGCTGTTCGCCGAGGCGGGGCACGTCCTCGAGCCGATGCCGTCGGGGAAGCGTGGCGAGCACCGCGACCAGGACGCACAGCCCCGCGGCGGACGCGGTGACGAAGGTGGCCCGCCAGCCGAGAGCACCGCCGATCCACGTTCCCAACGGGACGCCGGCGGCGATGGAACCGGTGACGCCGAGGGAGACGACGGCGATGTACCTGCCGGCGCGTCCCTTCGGGGCGTGCATGGCGGCGAAGGCGAAGGCCGCGGGGGTCATGCTCGCCGCCGCGGCGGCGGCCACCACCCGCAGCCCCAGCAACACGGTGAACGAAGGGGTCGCCGCCGCGGTGAGGTTCGCCCCGGCGAACACGAGTAACGCGACGACGAACAGCGGCCTGCGCGGCAGACGCGCGAAGGCCACCGCGGCGACGGGTGCGGCGACTGCCACGGTGAGGGAGAAAACGGTGACCAGCTGGCCCGCCTGCCCCTCGCTGACGTTCAGGTCGTGGGCGAGTTCGGGGAGGATGCCCGCGATCACGTAGTCGTCGGTGTAGAGGACGAATGTGGCCGAAAGAAGCGTGAACAACCATGCGGGCGCCCGGTGCACGTCCGTGCCCTCCAGGTGATCGACGGTCGGATGACCGCGAGCGGGGTTCCGACGAAACCGAGGCCCAGTGGGGACTCCGGATCAGCCGGTTCGTCCGACAGCGGCGGCCATGAGGGTGTGCGGTTGAGCGCACCCCAGGCTATCACAGGTGTGACAGACCGGGGTCACAGCTGTGACAGTCCAGGGTGCGCAGCTTGGGACCGCACCGAAATCACGCCGTCGACGGACCTCGACCGATCACCCGTAGAGTTCGCGGATCCTGCCTTTGAGAAGCTTGCCCGAACCGGTGGTCGGCAGGGAGTCGACGAACTGGAAGTGCCGGGGCACCTTGTACGAGGCCAACCTCTCCCTCAGATAGGCGACGATCTCGTCGACGACCAGTTCGGCCCCCTCGGACGGCACGATCACGGCTTTGCCGACCTCGCCCCATTTCTCGTCGGGGACTCCGATGACCGCACAGACATCGATTCCGCCGTAGCCGTAGAGTTCGTTCTCCACCTCGGCGGGGTAGATGTTCTCCCCACCGGAGATGATCACGTCCTTGATCCGGTCGACGAGGTAGAGATAGCCGTCGTCGTCCACAGTGGCCACATCACCCGAGCGGAACCAGCCGTCCCGCACCGCCCGGGAGGTCTCCTCCGGCTTCCCCCAATAACCCCGCATCACGTTGGGGCCGCTGACCACGACCTCGCCCCGCTGTCCCGGTTCGACCTCCTCGCCGTTCCCGTCGACGACCCGGACGTCGGTGAAGAACGACGGCACACCGGCCGAACCGATCTTCGTCTCGGCGTGTTCCCGATCGAGGATGGTGACCCCGGGCGCCGCTTCGGTCATCCCGTAGCCCTGGACGAAGCTCAACCCCCGGTCGAGATAGCGTCGAATGGTCTCGGTGGGCACGGGTGCCCCACCACAACTCAGGGTCCGGATGCTCGACAGATCCGCCGAAGGCCACCGGGGATGGGCGGCGAGCGCGTTGAACATGGTCGGCACGCCGAACATCCCCGTCACCCGGTCCCGCTCGATCGCCTCCAACACGGCCCCGGGGTCGAACGTCTCCTGCAGGACGACGGTACCGCCCTTGAGCAGGGTCGGAAGGCAGCTCATGCCCAGCGCGGCGGCATGGAACAGCGGGGCGACCACCAGCGTGACCTCATCGTTGGTGAGTTCACTTTCGACGAGGACGTTGACGCAGTTCCAGGTGAGATTGCCATGCGTGAGCATGGCCCCCTTGGGCCTGCCGGTGCTGCCCGACGTGTACATGATCAGGCAGACGTCGTCGAGCCCGACGGCCTCATGACCTCCGACGGTGGGAGTCGAGTCGAGCAGTTCCTCGTACCCGCGGGCCGAGCCCTCGGCACCGTCCACCACCACCAACCGCAGGTCGCGTGCCGTGGTGGTCCGGGCGACGGTGTCCCCGTGCTCACCGGTGTAGACGAGCACGCTCGCCCCGGAGTCGGCCAAGACGTAGTCGATCTCGGCCGCGGTCAGCCGGGCGTTGACCGGCACGAATATCGCGCCGAGCATTCCGGCGGCGAACAAACACTCCAGATACTCCGGCCGATTCGGCCCCAGATAGGCCACCCGATCACCGAATCGCACTCCGAGACGGCGTAGCCCGTCCGCCACACGGGTGACCCGGTCGTCGAGTTCGGCGTAACTGAGGCTGCGGTCGCGAAATCGAACGGCGATCTTGCTCGGCGTCATGCGGGCACGACGCGCCGGCCAAGAGCCCAAACCGTGATTGAGCATGCCTGTTCCTTCCGCCGGAGAACGCGCTCACTTGGCCGGATCGAAGGACTCAAGCCCCGGACGGTAGGACTTGTCGTCCAAGAACTGCTTGAGCCCCTTGGCCCGCGAATGGTTCCGGTCGAGCAGCTGGGACTGCTCCAGCTTGGCGTAGAGGTAGTCCTCCGCCTGTTCCCACGGCATGTCGCCGCCCACCTTGTAGCCCATCTTGGCCGCGTGCAGCACGACCCGGTTCGTGGCGGCCAGTTTCAACGCCACCTCACGGGTGCGTTCGCGCAGTCGTTCGGTGGGCAACGCTTCGTTCACCAAGCGCAGTTGCTCGGCCTTGCGACCGTCGAACCGTTCCCCCGTCATGATGTAGTACAGCGCGTCACGCTGGCTTATCGTCGCGGCGAGCGCACGTGTCACCACACCACCCGGGGGGATGCCCCAGTTTATTTCGGACAGTCCGAATTGGGCGTTCTCGTCGGCGAAGGCCAGGTCACACGCCACGAGCGGAGTGAAAGCACCGCCGAAGCACCAGCCGTTGACCATGGCGATCGTCGGCTTGCTCCACTTGGCCAATCGCTTCCACTGCCACTCCGCGCTCGCCCGCCGCACCCGCAGTTGCAAGGTGTAGTCGCCGACCTCGTCGACGTCACGGAAGTACTCCTTGAGGTCCATACCGGCGGAGAAGGCCTCACCGACACCGGTGAGCACCAGGACTCGGCAGCGGTCGTCCCCTTCCAGATGGTCCAGCACGCGGACCATCTCGTCGTTCAACGTCGGGTTCATCGCGTTGCGCTTGTCCGGGCGGTTCAGCGACACCCACGCGATGCCCTCGTCGAACTCGACGAGAACGGTGTTGCCCCACGGTTCCTCGGCGCTCTGCCCCATCGCGAACCTCCGTTGGTTATCAGGGTTACTGATATATGGGTAGCAAGCCGATGCGCACGGCGTCAACAGTCATCCCACCGCCCGAGTCGATCACGCGAACAACCCACCGCCGAACACGGACGGTCAGTCCCACGTGCCGTTCTTTACTCGCCCGGCGGAAGACGGACAAACCACCGACACCCCAAGATGAAGAATCGGAACAAGTCGACGGAAAAGACGAAACAATCGTTTCGGAAAGAAAGTACACATCGGAAACCCCAGGAAGGCGGAACGAGCTCCGGAGAGGTCGATAATTGGACATCGAAGAGCTGATGAAACGACTGGGAACCAGATCCCACGTCGCCACCCACTCAAGTGACAAGCTCGTCCAGGACGTCAAAGAACACATCCGCCAGGTCGACAAGAAACGCGAGAAGGAAAAACCTGACTACTGTCCTCGCCGCAAGATCGACGTCACCCCGGTCCCCCACTCCGAACACGACGGCGGCATCGACGTTTCACCCTGGGACGTCATGATGCTCCTCAGCCGCGCCACCGTCCTGTCCTCCCAGGGGGCCTCCCAGGCACTGTCACAGCACTGGAACAGCCTGAAGTACCTCAGCGCCTTCAGGGAGAATCCACACGGCCACCTGGAGCTGTCCGCGGAGGGAAGAAGCAGGGAATTCTTCCGCAAATCAGTACAAGCCCAGGAACTAGGAACCGCCTTCGGACTCGCGACCGTACTGAACATCGCGCGAAGACGCCATCCCGGATATCGATTCACCATCGCCCAGGCGGATCTCGCACTCGAAGCGGGCTGGACCCTTCGCGGAGGAAAGTCAGAATATCGACTGGAAACCAGGGACAGACCGGACTATTTCCTCGTCGGACTCCACGACAGGAAACCGATGCGATTCATCGCCGTCCGATGCAAGGGGGAACACACCGGCTCCGGCACCCGCCTCAACCAGTTCGCCAGGGCCACCGAAGAGGTCTACACCGTCGCGACGGGACCGAAGAACGCACCCGAACCCGCGCCGAGCCTGATGACCGCGACCGCCCTGGACGGCAAGAGCGGCATCGAAGTGCACATCCTGGACCCGGAGGGTGACGGCGTACTCGTCCACCCCAGCACGGTGGAGCTGAACCGCCCCGTCGAGCAACAGAACTTCTACGGCGAGATCCCGGTCCCGCAGGACGACGGGAAGACATGTACGCGGCCGGGGTTCCACCTGCCCCCGGAGTACTACCCCTGGTTCTCCCGTGTGCTCGTCCGGTCGGCCGCCGCCAGCCTCCTGGCCTTCGCCGGTGATCGTTCCTCCGCCAAAGGACTGCTGACCGAACGACAGGGCGCGCGTATCGGTGACGACTTCCTCCGACCGGGCGCCAGCGTCCACCGGGACACCGGGATCACACTCGCCGACCTCCGACTCGTCGGAACGGACCACGTCTTCCGGTTCCACGGAGAACGGGTCGAAGTCTTCTCCGCGCTACCCGAGGAACTGTACGAGACGTTGCGTGACCAGGACCTCGAGAACTGGGAGACGGCACGGATCACCGCGCTCCGCCGATGGCGTTCTCAACGAAGACACATCCGGGACGGCTGGAGTGGCCTCATCGTCATGGACGACGACGGCGCCGTACTCGGCATACGGAAGATGGGCGAAGGACGCCCCCTCGACGACTGACTACGCTCGCCCGAGGCTGTCGCATCGTTCTCGAGGCGACAGCCTCGGCGGTCTAGACCTCAGAGGTCCAGACCCCGGGCATCCGATCTTCGACCACACCACCATCGAAGACCTCGGCGAAGCGTTGCAGAAGGCCGCGCCACGTGACCGAACGGCTCCGCAGGCGATCGGACGCGGTCACGTACCCCCTTCGGCACGACCTCCAACCATAGTGTTAACAGTTGTTACACACCCCGTCAACAGTTGTTACTCATTGACGGAGTCAGTAGAGTGCCGTGCTGCCTGGCTGCTGAGTGAGCTTCGGAGCCCCACATGAGTAAAACCCCGACCACTTTCGCCGAGAAGTTGGCGTTTCTCATCGAGACGATGCATCCAGCTTCCCGCGGGCCGTACGACGACGGGGAACTCGCACAGGCCTGGGGCGTGTCGCGACAGTACGTGTGGCAGCTGCGAACGGGAAAGCGCGCCGAACCCCGACACTCCATCGCCATGAAGATCGTGCGGTTCTTCGGCGTGCCGGAGGACTACTTCGTCGACGACGACACCACCGTCTCCGTGATGCGCCAGATCCAGGACCTCATCGATGCGCGCGACACCTCACAGGCCGAGAACGATCCACGGGACGACGTCGAACTCCGTCGGCTGGCATTACGGATCCTGGGACTTTCCGCCGACGAACGCAAAGTCGTCTCCACGGTCGTGGACGAACTCCATTCCTACGAGCAGACCCCACGCCGTCAACGTGTCCGCCGGAAACCGGCCCCACCCGACCGGGGATGACCTGGACACATGCGCCAAGATCGCTATGACGGGCTCGGCGCACGGGGCATCCCGTCCCGATGTGCGCGGACGTCTTCGACAATAGCGTGTCCGGCCAATTCGCCGTCGGGAGGGGGCGACACAGTGAACCACGCCGAAGTGCGACACCGCTGCGAATCGCTCGTCGACGACGTACTACGCCAAACCGGCATCCCACAGCCCTGGGACATCAACGAGTGGCTGGACTGTCTGGAACGCGCCCGTGGCCGCGGCATCGATCTGTGCGCCCTGACCTGGAAACCCGGCGACGCCACGGGGGCGTGGCAACCACGCGACGACCACGACGTGATCGCCTACCCCGCGAACACCTCGGGCTACCACCAGAACCACATCATCCTCCACGAGATCGGCCACATGCTGTTCCAACACTCCAGCCGGTGCACGCTGTCCTATGAGGAAGCGCGCCGTATCGCGCCGGACCTCGACGCCAACGCGTTCGCGCACCTGCTCGACCACCGTGACGGCACCGTCGAGGAGTACGAGGCCGAGCAGTTCGCGCACATCCTGCACGCGCGGGTCACCGCGCAATCGGTGCCCCCTCCCCGGAACTACCGGCCCCCGCAGGACGGCACCACCGCTTCCCTGGTCGCCCGGTTGACAGCCACCTTCGGCGAGCCGTGATGGGGAGCATCGTGAACCTGGTCGCGGGATTCGCGGCCATCGTGGGTGGTTCGGCGCGGTTGGTGTGGCCGCGCCGACGTCCGTCCCCGGCGACGCGATACATGTGCGGCGGGGTGATCGCCGCGGGCCTCTCGGCCGCGCTGTCGGCACCGGCCGTGCTGGCCGCCGCCGCCCACGTCGAACCGCATCCGAACGTGACTCGGCTGCTGGTCAACTGCATCGGCATGGTCGCCGCCTGGTGCGCCCACAGCCTGCTCATCCACCTGGTGGTCGACGACGCCGCGCGGGCTCGCGCGGCGGTGCGGCTTCAAGCGGTGGTGCTGCTCGTGGTGATCACGGCCATGGCAGCGCTTTTCCTGTCGGCCGAGATGACGTATCGCCCCGACTTCCTCGACGCGTTCGCCGACGTGCCCGAGGTGTACGGGTATCTGCTGCTGTTCAGCGGTTACGTCGGGTGGAGCATGGTGCGGTTCGTCCAGCTCATGGGTCGATATGCCGGTCTCACCGACCGTCGATGGCTCCAGGTCGGGATGCGCACCATGCAGATCGGCGCGGGCTTGGGGGTGGCCTGGGCGGTGCACAAGGTCGTCGCGTCGACGGCCGTGTTCCTCGTCGGCTCGTCCTACCCCGGTTCGGCTTTTCTGGCGTCAGCGCTCCCGGCCACCTGCGTCACCTTGATCGCCGTCGGGATCTGCATCCCGGTGGGAGCGCCCGCGGTGGCCGACTTGCTGCTTCGCGCGAAACGCCACCGGCAGTACCGGAGCCTGGCGACCCTGTGGACGACGCTGTCCCCGGTGATCACCCAAGTCCGACCCGTCCCCGCGACGGGTCGGACCATCCACGAGAAGTTGAGCGCGCGCGTCGTCGACATCCTCGACGCACTGCTGATACTGGCCCCGTACCGGGACGGTGTGAACAGCGACCATACGGACGCGGAGCAGGAGGCCGCGTCGATCACCACCGCCCTGACCCGATGGACGGCCGGCTCCGACCCGGTGCTGGACACGGTTCCCGAACCGGCATGCACCATGGACGATCTCGACGGGGAGGTCGCGTGGCTGCGTCGCATCGCCCGCGCGATGCGACGGCGACCCATGCCGGCATCGGACAGCACCGCTACGAATTGACGGGAAAAGACGTGAGCGTTCGAACGGATGCCACGCCCACCACCGAGACGTTGTGGGCGAAGGTGCTGAGTGAGGTATTCGCCCCCTGGGTGATCGTGATCGTGTTGTCGGGCACGGTCGCGTGGGAGGCGACGCATGCGCTGCCCGCCGCGGCCGCGTGGGGTCTGCTGGTCGCTTTGACCAGCAGTGTCATCCCCATGGGGGTGATCGTGTGGGGCGCTCGGCGGGGACGTTGGGACGGGCACCACGTACGGAACCGCGAGGGCAGGTTGGTGCCGCTGTCGACACTGATCGCATTGAGCGGACTCGGGCTCGCGTTGCTTCTGGTGTTGGACGCCCCGTGGCTGGTGGTGGCGCTGGACATCGCCATGTTGGTGTGCCTGGTGGTGACGAGCGCGATCACGGTCTGGTGGAAGGTGTCGATGCACGCCGCCGTCGCCGCCGGCGCTGGGATGGTCCCGAGTGCGCTTGCAGGACCACACCACCGCGCAGGTGGTGGTGGGATCGGTGCTCGGACTCGTCGGTGGTGGCGGGGTCTTCGCGTTCGTGTGGTGAGCGCGATCGTGTCCCGGCGCACTCACGGGGACCACCGATGAGAAGACCGCCTGCCGTACCGCGTCCGTCCACAACGGTGTGAATCGTGCCGATGCCGGGATCGGCGGTCACTCCGGCAGGGCGAACGACGACAACGCGCTGCTGATCCCGCCGGCCAATATCCGGCTTCGCACTCGATCTGGCAATCGTGGCAGCAAACGCAGGGAGGTCTCGGCGATCGCGCGGTGAACTCGGTTGCGAGGAACACCGTTGCGCAGTACGCGCGGCGCGGCGTCGCGGCATAGTCGCACGTAGTCCCGAATACGGGACTCATAGACCGCGAACGCATTCGCGTGGTCGCCGTCCGCCTCTTCCAACGCGTGTGCCAGTACGTAGGCAGCGACCATCGCCAGCGTGGTCCCGCCGCCCACGGCGGGGCCCGGCGAGTAACCCGCGTCGCCGACGAGCACGACCCGGCCCCGCGACCACGACGGCATGCGAATCTGACTGATGGTGTCGAGGTAGAAGTCGTCGGCGTCGTCCATCGCGGCAAGCAGGCGAGGCAGCTCCCACTCTTGCCCTGCGTACGTCTTTCGAACCAACTCACGTTGCGCGGCGACATCACGGTGGTCGGGCTGTGACGTGGTGTCGCTGCGGAACATCAGCACAGCACGGGCATCTTTCGTCTGCCGCACCGGATACACCGCCGCCATGCGGTTCACATCCAGGTGGAGGACGATCTTCCCGACGAGCCGGCGGTAATTCGGCAGCGAGAACACGGCGAAGTACCCGCCGAGGTCGTGTCGGAACTCGGATTCGGGGCCGAACACCAACTCCCGGACCCTCGAATGGAGACCGTCGGCACCCACCACCAGGTCGAACCGTCGAGTCTCCCCGGATTCGAAGGTGACGTCCACACCGGTGGCGTCCTCGGCGAGGGTACGGATCGAGTCGCCGAAGCGGTACTCGACGTCGTCACGGGTCACGCCGTGCAGGATCGTCGCCAGTTCACCCCGCAGGATTTCGACGTGCTTGTCATCGTCGAAGGCGGGCACCACGGCGTTCAACCGAAGCTCGGCCGCCGGTCTGCCCGGCCGTTCGAGCACGAGGAGTTCGGACTCCGTCCGGGCCTCACGCAAGGCGGACACCAGGCCCATCCGAGACGCGACCTCCATGGCGGGCTCGAACAGGTCGACAGCGTGTCCGCCGAGACCGAGCCGCGGTCGCGGCGTGCGCTCCACCACCACAGGGAAGAAACCGCGGCGACGCAGCCAATACGCCAGCACCGGGCCCGCGACGCTCGCACCGGAGATCAGCACGTCCATGCGCGCTCCTTACTTACCTACCGGAAGGTAAGTGAGTTTACCTGCCGGTAGGTCAACGCGCTAGGGTGCAGACCATGGCCCGCCCGAGAACCAGCGGAACCCGCGAACGCATCCAAGCCACGGCGCTGGAGCTGTTCACGAAACAGGGTGTGCAAAACACCAGCCTCCGACAGATCGCGGAGCACCTCGGTCTGACGAAACCGGCGCTGTACTACCACTTCTCCTCCCGCGAAGAGCTGGTGGTAAGCCTGGTGCAACCGCTCATCGATGACGTGGAGGCGCTCCTCGCCGACGACGAGCACCACGATCGCACCCCTGATCCCCGTGCCCTGCTGGGCCGATACTTCGACGTCTCGTACCGCCATCGCGCGGTGATGACGTTCCTGCTCCGGGACCTCGGCGCACTGAGCGAGACCGGACTGGTGGAGCGGATCGTGAACTGGCGGCGACGACTGGTGGCACTACTCGCCGGGCCGGAGGCCGATGTCTCCGCACAGGCACGCGCGATCGTGGCGCTCGGCGGGCTCGGCGACTGCCTGGTGCTTCTCGGCGACACCGACGTCGAGACCTTACGGACCGCCGCCCTCGATGCGGCGTGTGCGGCTCTCGGTCCTCTCGCGACGAGATAGCGTTTCGCCTATTCCCTACTCCCGTCGGTTCCGGCGACGACACTCCGGCACGCATGATCGAGGCACCCTCCGGCCTCGTTCTTCACAAAGGAGCTTGCCGTGCGTCGTCTCGCGGCCCTCGCCGCCGTCGCCGCCGTCGGCGCGGCCGTCCTCGTCACAGGACCTCTGACCCAACCCGCTCTCGCCTATCCACCCACTCCGCCCGGGGAAGCGGTCACCCGTGACCACCTCGCCCAACTCACCGTCGCCCCCGACGGTTCCATGGACGGGTACGACCGCGACCTCTTCCCACACTGGTCCTCCCAGAACGGTACCTGCGACACCCGGGAAACCGTGTTGCAGCGTGACGGCACGAACGTCACGGTCGACGACGACTGCCGACCGACCGGCGGAAGCTGGTACAGCGTGTACGACGCCCAGTGGCTTTCCGACTCCTCGGACGTGCACATCGACCACGTCGTCCCCCTCGCCGAGGCATGGCGTACCGGGGCACGTGACTGGAACCAGAGCAAGCGCGAGCAATTCGCCAACGACCTCGGTTCCTCCCAGCTCATCGCCGTCTCGGGATCGAGCAATATGTCCAAAGGCGACTCAGGGCCGGAGGAATGGCGTCCGGACAACACCGGCTACTGGTGCATGTACGCGCGGTCGTGGGTCGACGTGAAATACCGCTACGACCTCACCGTCAGCCAGGACGAGGTGGCCGCGCTGAACGAGTTGCTGAACACCTGCTGAAAACAGCGCCCAGACCACGCTGCTGAACCGACCCCCGTCTCCTGATCGAGAACGAAGGCCACCTTCCACCGCGGTCCACGCGGGGAAGGTGGCCTCCTACCACCCCCGGGTCGGTCCTATGCGGTCATTCCGCGCGTGCCCACGCCTTCGTCAAGGCGACCTTGCCTTTCGTCTGCAGCAACGCACCCGAGTACAACCGAGCCGCGAGCACGGTGATCACCACGACCGAGGCCGCGAGCACGCCCAGGGACGCCAGCGCCTCCCAGGGCTGCGCATCCTCGGTGAACGCCCGTACCGGCATCGCCACAGGTGCCGAGAAGGGCACGAACGACAGCACGGTCATCGCCGTCGCGTTGTCCGACAACATCAACACGGCGAAGTAGGGGCCCATGACGAGCAACATCACGAAACTCATGCTCGAGCCCAGGTCCTCCTGCCTGCTCACGACCGCCCCCGACACCGCCCACATCGCGGCCAGCAGCAGGAAGCCCAGACACATGAACGGCACGAACCAGCCGAGCGCGGGCAGCAGCACCGTCACCAGTTCTCCGTGGTCACCCAGCCGCACCGCGATCGGCGCCGCGATCGCCACCACGACGACCTGACCGAGCGTCAGCAGCGCATGTCCCAGGATCTTGCCCGCGAGCAGCGCCCGGACCGGAACCGTCGCCACGAGGATCTCGACGATGCGGGTCTGTTTCTCCGTCACCGTGCTCTGCGCGATGGCGACCCCGCCGATACCGAACATGAGGAACAGGAGCGCGAACGCCATGATGACCAGCGTTCGTTCCCCGTGTCCGACCTCGGACTCCTCCAACAGGTCCACGGGCGGGGTCGTGCCCAGCGCCGCGACGACCTCCGAGGGCGGGGACGACAACGCGATCACTCGCACCCCCGTGACCGACTCCCCCGTGGGGTCCGGCACCACGGCGGCGTCGACCTCCTCCTCGCGGACGAGGTCCTCCGCGGCGGCGACATCGGTCACGGAGACGACCTCGATCTCGGCCTGCTCCAACACCGCGTTCGCCGAGGAGTCCACCACGGCGACGCTCGTGCTGCTCGCGAACACCTTCGGCAGGATGGAGGTCGCGAACAGGGCCACGATGATCACGCTGAAGCCGATCCAGAAACCCTTCGTCCGGACGAACGACTTGATCTCCCGCTCGGCCACCAACCATGTCGCGGCGGCGAACGACGTCCCTTTCCCGGCCCGTTCACTCGCGTCACCGATGCGGTGCTGCGGATCCTGCGTGGTGACGCTCATCAGATGACCTCCTTGAAGATCTCGTCCAACGAAGGCAGCACGGGCGTGAAACTGCGCACCGCGCCTCGGCCCAACGCCGCCCGCAACACGTCCTGATCACCGGTCCCAGCACCGTCCAATTCGAACACCGCCCGAGGACCGTCCAGATCGAGGATGCGCACTCCGGGCAGGTCCCGGAGCCATCCCGCGTCGTCGTCGACGACGAGCTCGTACCGCGAACCGCCGTAGCGGGAACGCAATTCCTCCCGATCGCCCTGAGCCGCGATCGTCCCACCCGAGATGATCACCAGATCGTCGCAGAGCTGTTCGACGATCGCGAGCTGGTGACTGGAGAACAACACGGGCACGCCCTCGGCCGCACGTTCCCGCAGCACCCCCAGCACCGTGTCGACGGCGACGGGATCGAGCCCGGAGAACGGCTCGTCGAGGATCAGCAACACGGGATCGTGCACCAGCGCCGCGGCCACCTGCACCCGCTGCTGATTGCCGAGCGACAAGTCCTCCAGCCTGTCGTTCGCCCGCTCCCCCAGCTCCAGTTGGTCCAGCAGTCGCTCGGTGTTGCGGCGTGCCGTGGCCCGATCCAGACCATGGAGTTGGCCGAGCCACGCGACCTGCTCGCCGACCTTCATCTTCGGATACAGGCCACGTTCCTCCGGCATGTAGCCGAAACGCTGACGCAGTGACTGGGTCACCGGACTGCCGTTCCACAGCACCGACCCGCCGTGAGCGGCGAGCACCCCGAGGATGATGCGCATCGTGGTCGTCTTGCCCGCACCGTTGGCACCGAGGAAGCCCGTCATTCGGCCCGGGCGTACCTCGAACGACACGTCGTCGAGCACCCGGCGGTCACCGAACCGGCGACTGATCCCTGTCACTGTCAACATGCCAATGAGTCAAGCAGGGAACAGGGTGTCACGTCGTCCGACCGGAGGATGATCATTACATCCTCCGTGTGATTGACGACGAGATCACGCACTACCGGGAGTGACGATCCCGTTCTCGTAGGCGAACACGACGGCGTGGGTGCGGTCCCGAAGGTTCAGTTTGGTGAGGATGCGCGACACGTGCGTCTTCACGGTGGTCTCCCCGAGCACCAGTTGCCGGGCGATCTCCGCGTTGCTCGCCCCCTTGGCCAGCAACGACAGCACCTCGAACTCGCGGTCGGTGAGTTCGGACGGACGCCGTGTCGGCCCGGTCACCGCCGGCGCGGAGAACCGCGCGATCACCCGACGTGTGACCTCGGGCGAAAGCAGTGCGTCACCGCGCGCGACGATCCGGACGGACTCGATCAGATCCTCCGGTGAGGCGTTCTTGAGCAGGAATCCGCTCGCTCCCGCCCGCAACGCCTCGAACAGGTAGTCCTCCCGGTCGAACGTCGTGAGGATGATGACCTTCGTCGGATGATCGGCTCCGGCCGGTCCCAACAGTCGACGGGTCGCCTCCAAACCGTCGAGCTTCGGCATCTGGACGTCCATGAGCACCACGTCCGCCCGCTCCCGCGTGGCGACCTCGACCGCCTCCCAACCGTCGCCGGCCTCTCCGACCACCTCGATGCCGTCGTCGGAGGACAGGATCACCCGGAATCCGGCGCGCACGAGGTCCTGGTCATCCGCGAGGACGACCCGCAACGGCCTGTCACCGGTGTCTTTCGTCGGGGCTGCACCGTGGGTCTCGGTGTCGTCGGTCACCGGCCGCTGTCCTCCTCGTTCATGTCGTCCCTACCCCCCGCTCTGTTCAGGAAAGCGGGGGAATCTCGCGCGAACACGGTACCCGCCCGTGCGCCTGGCCCCCGTCTCCAGTTCACCGCCGTGCACGGCGACGCGTTCGCGCATCCCCAACAGGCCCAGACCACTGCCCGGCTTGCGTCCCGGCCCGGAGGGACCACGCCCGTCATCGGTGATCTCCACCTCGAGACCCCCGTCGAGATAGCGCAAGCGCACGTCCACCGAACGGGCCGCGGCGTGTTTGACCACGTTCGTCAACGCCTCCTGCACGACCCGGTAGACCGTCAGCGCCACACCGTCCGACACGGGATACGGCTCGCCGTAGACGGCGAACGTGGCCTCCAACCCGGCCGACCGTGTGTGCTCCACCAGTTCGGGCAGGTCGGCCAGTCCGGGGGAGGCGGTGTGTGAGGTGTCGTCGGCGCCCCCGGCCGACTCCTCGGAGCCGGGTTCGGCACGGAGCACACCCAGCAGGCCCCGCAGTTCGTCGATGGCGGTCCTGGCCGTCCGCTCCACCGTGTCCAACGCCGTGCGTGCGAGTTCGGGGTCGGTGTCGAGCACCCGGCGTGCCGCTCCAGCCTGGATGCCCATCACCGACACGTGGTGCGCCACGACATCGTGCAGATCCCGGGCGATACGCACGCGTTCGGCCACGATCGCTCCGCGGGTGTTCTCCTCCTGCGACAACCGCAGCTGTTCGGCCCGATGCTCCAACTCCGCCCGGCGACGGGCCGACAACCACCCCACCTCGCCGAAGAAGTAGGCGGACAGGAAGAACACCAGGTTGAAGACGACGTCGTAGAGCACCGCGGACACTATCGGGTCCAGCGGACCCGGTGCCGGGGGCGGTTCCTCGTGCGTGGAACCGAGCAATAGCCTCAAGATCCCGAACCCGAGCCAACAGAACATCACCACGATGACGGCGATGCGCGCCCATCGCGCCGCGGTCCGATTACGTTCCCACGCACCGACGGTGTAGATCGCCATGAACAGGGCGATGGACGGAACGAGGTTGTCGCCGATCTGGCGGGCCTGCACGAAGATGAACAGGGCACTGACCGCGGCGAGCACCGCCAACGGATAGCGGCGACGCACGGCCAGTGGTGCGGTGACGGCCGCGCCCAGCAACAACTGCTCCCCCAGCGACGGGGCGTCACCGAACGCGAGCAGCCCCATGCTGTTGACCAACAGGAGCGTGAACTCGGCTCCGGCGAGTACCGCCAGCGCACTCCAGACGTCGTGACGTCGCTGCCGGGGTGTGGGAAGCGGACGTCGCCACTGTTGCCAAACCGGTTCGCTGTCCACACTCGCCCTGGTCACGCGGATCAACGTAACAAGGCGTCCACGCCCTTCCCACGGGCGCTGCGCTCGAGAGGACCTATGCCTCGGAAAACGCGGCGGAGGTCACGTCACAGCGCTCCCGCACGACGCGGTCCCCGTAGGCGGAGGGCCGCACGACCTCCAACAACAGGCAGAACTGCCCGTGCAAACCGTACCGTGACAGTAACGTCGGGTAGTGCTCCGACAGATACCGCGCGGCGGCCCTGTTGGTGATGGCGGTCTGGCCGCAGACGAGGAACAGCGGCTTGCCGACCCGGCCGGTGTCGACCTTGGCGAGGGCCGCGAACTCGGACTCCCCCGGCACGCGGGTGAACACCTCGCCGCCCACACGCAGGTGCAACGCGTCCCCCGCCTCCTCGTACGGGTCCATCGTCAGCCCCGGGAGGAACGTCGCCAGGTGTGCCTTCATCCGCGTATTCGCCTCGGGACCGCCGACGCAGAACTCCGTAGCGGAATGGAGGGTGTCGTCGAACAGGACGTTCTGCCCTTGGACCTTCAGCACGACGTTCGCCCCGCACTCCCGGGCCACGGTGGCGATCTCGACGATGGCGGCGACGTCGAGTTGGTTCACGCTGTACGGCGAAGGCGATGCGGCGTGCCGGGGTGCCACGATCACGCACTCGGCCCGTCCTGCCAGGCCGAAGAACCGGCGACGCCTGGCGTCTCGCCGTCGCCGACGCGCTCGTTGGAACAACCACACCGCGGTCCCGGCGATCACACTGGCGAGCAGGTTGATGGACAGGTCACCGATGCTGGATTCCACCGACCCCTCCCTAGACCGTGTGGGGTCACAGTAGTGGATCATCGTGACAGCAGGACGTCACCCTGGGACGACTCCCGCGACGACGGCCACGAGCAGACCCATGACGAGACACCACAGCGCGGGGGTGACATGGCGGAACTTGCGTCGCGCGACCACGCTGACCGCCCACGTCTGCTCGGCGAGGGCCCGCGCGAGACGTTCCTCGTCCGCCATCAGCTCCCGTACCGCCGCGACATAGCCCTCGGGATTCGGGAAACGCTCGGCGATGGCGTCGAAGTGCAGCAGATCCGCCGAGTCCGCCGAACTCACGGAGTTCTCCGCGGTGCCCTTCGCGGCCCCTCGCACGGAGTCCGCCGAACGTAGACGGGGAGCGAACACCCGCAACGCCAGCACGATGGCCACGCACACGAGCCCGAGCGACGTGAGCAACAGCGCCACCCGCCATGGCTGTTTGGACCACTGCGCGTACGCGGGGAAACCGGTCAGGACCAATCCCGCGAGCACACCGCCCGCCGTGATCACCACACCGGCCTTGGTGTCGGCGACCTTCACCCAATCGCCGGCGATCGTCAGTGTCTTCCACCCGTCTTCCGTGTTGGTCACGCCGGAAGTCTGCCGGGCTCCGACACACGCCGCCAAGCCGCTTCCGGCGCCGCACCCCGAGATTGCTCTGAACGAGGGGAATTGAGGCGAAGTGGTCGCGGTGACATCGTCCGACCGGTAGTCCAACAGAGTGTGTCTCACCAGACAGTCACCCCGCGTGGATTCGCCGCCCTGCTCGGACCTCGTCGGTGGGCCGCACTCCTGGACGCGGGCCACCTACGCAGTTATCACCCCGGAGCTACCCTCCTACGGCAAGGGGACGACGGCGGATTCGTCCTCGCGGTGAGCAACGGGCGGATCGCCGTTTTCGGCGGTGACGCCGACGGTGGTGAGATACTGCTCGCTCTGCGCGGTAGCGGTGATTTGGTCGGTGAACTGGCCCTGGCGTCCGGTTCCCGCACCGCCACGGTGCGAGCCGTCGACCGGTGCACCGCCCACGCGATCCCCGCGCCCGCCTTTCGGTCGTTTTTGAACACGCACAACGCCCACGCCGCGTACGCCGACTATCTGGCCGTCAAGCTCTCCGAGACGGTTCCGTACTCGGTTCGGCAGGTTCATCGCGATCCCCTCACCCGTGTGGCCCGGTTGCTGTGGGACCTGCTGTCGCTTGAAGGGAACACGCCGTCGTCCTCTCATCGGGTACCGCTGTCCCAGGAGGCCCTCGCCAAAGCGCTCGGATTGGCTCGTAGCACCGTCGCGGAGCAGATAGCGGAACTGCGCAGAACCGATGTCCTGGGGCCGGGTCCACGCATCGTCGTATCCGATCCGGCCGCTCTCGCCCGACACGCCGACATCGCCATGGGCCCGTGATCAGCCCCACACCCGAACCGTCCGGTGGCGGACAGTGCACCACCACCCGCTCCGGCCACTCTCGACACATCCGTTCGTACCCGTCCGATCGAAAGGCGGCGACATGACCGAGCAAACGACGACACGCCCCGAGGTCACCGAGTTGCCCGACTACCGCGCCCTGTTCGTCGCGGACATGCGTGGGTTCGGCAGTGTCCCCGGACGCGACCACGCACAGGTGACCCAAGCGATCCCCGGACTGCTACGGAACGCATTCCAGCACTGCGGCCTCGGCTGGCTGTGGGAGAAGGCTCTTTTCCAAGACACCACGGGAGACGGCTACTTCCTCTGCTTTGCCAGCCGGTACGTCCCGTTCCTGTTGAACCCGCTGCTTTCCGCGCTTCAGGACACACTCGAATTCCAGAATTCCCTGCTGCCCCATCCGATCCGGATGCGGGTGAGCGTCAACGTCGGTCCGTTGGCCGACACCGACGCCGAGTCGATCAGTCGCGGCAGTGGTACCACCCGCGTGGAGACACATCGCCTGCTGGACTCCTCCGCAGTGCGTTCGGTGCTGGACGACTCCGGTCCGGAGACCTGTGTGGCGGCGATCGTTCCGGAGCGGGTGGTCGATGACGTCGTCGCCGCCGGGTACAGCGCCGAAGGCACGAGCCTCTACCACCGCGTGGAGGCGCGGGAGAAGGAATACCACGGCGTGGCGTACCTTCGGGTGCCCAAACCGTCCGGCGGCCTGCTCGCCCACGGGTTCACACCCCGCCACGACACCGAGCCGGACACCGAAGCCGACCGAGCGACACCGGAGGCAGGTCACAGCACCGGGGGAACCACGGCCACACACGTCGACGGTCCGGTGGCCCAGCACGGGAGTCGGGTCACCACCGGCGTCGATGTCTCGGGCAGCGGCAACACCATCACCACCGTGCACGGTGATCAGCACCGGGGGCCGCGCTACGAAGGCGACGGACAGATCCACGTCGGCGGGAACAACGCGGGCGTCATCAAGCAGACCATGAAGGGCAGGCGCGCCCGATGACCACCACGGCACCGCATGACACGCCATGGCGGCCGTACACCCGAGGCGACGGACAGGTGCACGTCGGTGGGGACAACCACGGCACGACCATCCAGCTGTTCGGGGCGTGGGGCGACAGGCTGCCCGTCGAACTCCGACGGATGCTGCAAGAACCGGTCACGCCCCGCCTGTTGCGACAGGACACGTTCTCCCTGGTCGAGAAGACCTTCGTCCCACCTCCGGGATACTCCTCGTTGCGGAACGCGCTGAGCAGCAACCGCACCGTGGTGCTCAGCGGCGAGCCGGGCACCGGACGACGCACGACGGCGTTGATGCTGTTGCGCTCCGTCCTCCCGGACGACGGGACGTGTCGTGAGCTCGTCGACGACTCCGACGACGGGATGGAACCCGAACTCGGTCTGGACGAGTTGGAAGAGAACGACGGACTCCTGCTCGATCTGTCGTCGGCCACCGCCGAAAGCGCCGACCGTCTGTTGACGGCCGTGCAACGAAAACGGCAGGACCTCGACGAGAAGCGGTGTCACCTCGTCGTCCTCCTGTCCCGAGACGTCTCCGTACGGCTTTCCGAACCGTGGAGCCGTTTCGTCCGGACATTGGAGCCACCACCGGCGCTTCAGGTGTTGGCCAACCACCTGGCCGTCCACGGTGTCGAACATTCCGAGGCGGAACTCGACGGCCTGGTCGACAAACTGGCCACGAGGCGGATGACCGACCTCGCCGAACTGGCGGCGTTCGCCGCCGTCGAACGCGACCGCGACCCACACGGAACGTTCGAGAAGTGGACCCGACACGCCCACACCGCGGTCAGCCACAAAGCCACCGAGGTGTCGAGGTGGTTCGACTCCCACCCGAGCGGACACGACCGGGCGTTGATCCTCTCGGCGGCCATGTTGGAGGGTTCCTCGACCGACGCCGTGTGGGAGGCCCGCAAGGAGCTGCGCCGAACGGTTCAGTTCGCCGAACCTGATGCTCCTCCCTTGGAGCATCAGGGTTTGAGCGGACATCTCGATACCGTGGGCTTCGAGGTCGACGGGTACCGGAGGGTCCGCTTCCGAAGAACCGACTTCCACCACCGCCACGTGCGCGATTACTTCTGGGGCGATCATCCGGAGCTTCGGGAACCACTACGGCGGTGGGTGGAACGACTGGTCCGCCACCCGGCCCTGACCCCGACCGACCGCCTCACCCTCACCCTGCGTTTCACCGAACAGTGCCTCGCGATCGACCATCCCGACCACGTGGTCTCCGTGGTGGCGGCATGGGCGCGGCTGTCGGACAAGGACGTGGAGGACCTGCTCGACTGCGTACACGCGATGCTCCGGGCAGGCCTCCTCGACGAGCGACACGGCGCGTATTTCCGATATCGCATTCGCGAATGGGCCCGCCGCGGAACCGACCTGTCAGCCCGATTCCACTCACTGCTGGTGCGGTTGTGTGCCGAGGTCATCGCTCCGTTGCATCCCGCCCAGGCCCTGGTGCGGCTACGCCATCTGGCGCACCATCCGGACCCCGACGTGTCCGAATACGCCCTCGACACGCTCGACGAACTCGCGCGCGAGCGGTTGTTCCTGCGTCGCGTCGTACACAAGCTCGGGGAGGAGCTCGGAAAACAACGCCTTCGCGATGTGGAGCTGTTCTTCCGGGTCGTCGATCCCCGTCGGCTGCTGGACAGCCGAGAACACGGCAGACCCCTGCTCACCGACCGTGTGGTCCGCGACCAGCTGATCGACTGCTGGCGCCTCGTGCAACGCCATGACCTCGATGTCTGGGAAGGCGGTGCGTATTCCTGGTTCACCGCGGCACTCGACTCCGCCGATCGGGATTCGGTGCTGGCCCTCCTGGTGCAGGCGGCCGGGGAAGACGGTCTCGCGGTGAGCCGACTGGAACACGCCGCGAGGACATGGGTGCGGAGCATCCCGGACGATCAGCGTCCTGGCGGCAGGGCACTGCTGACCGAACTGGTCCACCGCCTCGACGCCAGCCAGAACCTGCACTTCCTCGCCCCACAAGGAGAACCACGCTAGATGGACAGTCTCACCAACCGCCTCGCCGTGCTCGCAGGAGTCATCGTCGCCGGCACGCTCACCCTTCTTGGGCTCCTCCTGGAGTGGGCAACCTGGGTGTGGTTGCCGCTCGCCACCGTCCTCGGCGCGGTGACCGTGATCGTACTGCGTTCGGCGCTGCACGAACGTGATCTCCATGCCTCCCCGCCCCACCAACACCACGCCCCCGCACCGGCGCCCGTTCCTCCGGCGGGTCCTGCGCCGCGGCAGGAGACCATCTCCAAGCTGCCACTGCCCAGCCGGGAGCAGGACTACCACTTCCTGTTCTCCGCCACGGTGTTGTGGGAACGGCAACCCCATGTCCCCGCCATGGCGAGCGACTTCGGTGCGACCGCCAAGAAGTTCGTGATCGAACGCGCGCTCGAGCTGACGCAACGGTGCCGCCCCCAGGACCACGGCATAGCGACCATGCACCTGAGTTCCTCTCTGTCGGGGAAACAACAGGTGGTCAACGGCCACTACGTCTGGGCCGCCGATGTCACGCTCGAGTTGTCCGAAGAGGACTCAGAGCGACTCGAGAAAATGGCGAGACTGCGCAAGGACCGGGCGCTGTGGGACGAGGAACGCGCCCACGAACTCAGCCTGCGCGACTACGTCGGCAAGGAAGTACTGCGTGACCCCGGTACGGCGGTGCTGTGGTGGTTCGCCCGTAATCTGCAAAAACCCGACGGGCTCACCAGGACGGTGAACGACATCGAGAAGCTCCGTCGCCTGACGGCCGCCGCACACGCCACCCAGGTCCCTCCGTGGGATCCACAACCGTTCACCGCCGACCAGCGTGAAGGCGAACAGCCGCCCCTTGCCATCCCACCCGTCGTGGTCGAGGGCAACACCTCCGAACCCACCCCCGTCCAACAGCTGATCGACGGGGTGGAGCGACTCACGGCCGAGGCCGAACCCGCCGTGCGCGCCACCCTCCAGCGGCGCCTGGTGCGGCTGCTCCACGCCCACGGTCTCACCGCAGAGGCGAACGAGATCGCCCGACGGTTCGAAGTCGTCATCGAATACCCTGACGGCGACGAAGGCCCACCGTCCGACAACAGCCAGCCACCGGCCGGTGGTGAAAAGCGCGCATCGGGCAGCGGCCGGGCACCTGACGACAACGGCCGACCTCCGAGCAGTGGTGGAAACCACACACCGGACAGCGGCCGGGCACCCGACGACGATGGCCGGGAGCCGAACACGGGCGGCGAGTCCACCGATTCACTCCCGCATCCGCCGCTCTCGCTCTAAACCATGCTCACGCACGGTGATTACAACGTTCGTCGGTACTACCGACCGCCCGCTTCATGGAACCGTGCATCCGACCAGTTCGAACTGCGCGCAGAAACGAGGTCGGGGCATGCGTACTCGAACCGGACGGTGGCTCGCGGTCGCCCTCACGGCGACGGTCGTGGCCGTGGGGGCCCCCGCGTCGGCCGAAGCACCGTTCGACGACTACTACTCCGGGACCGAAGGACTCACCGGCGAGGCGTTGAAGGACGCCCTGCACGACATCATCAGTGACGCCGAGCAACTGTCCTACAGCGAGATCTGGGACGGGATCAGAGCCACGGACGAGGACCCGGCGAATCCGAACAACGTCATCCTCCTCTACAGCGGCGAGTCCCGTTCGAAGAACGCCAACGGCGGCAACGTCGGTGATTGGAACCGGGAACACGTGTGGGCCAAATCCCACGGGGGCTTCGGCACCTCCGGTCCGGGCGCCGACCTGCACCACCTGCGCCCCACCGACGTGCAGGTGAACGGAATCCGCGGCAACAAGGACTTCGACAACGGTGGCTCCCCCGTGAACGGCGCCCCGGACAACTACACCGACGACGATTCGTTCGAGCCGCGGGACGAGGTGAAAGGCGACGTCGCGCGGATGCTGATGTACATGGCCGTCCGGTACGAGGGTGACGACGGCTACGCCGACCTGGAGCTCAACGATCGAGTCGGCAACGGCTCCGCGCCCTACCACGGTCGGATCTCGGTGCTGCTGGAGTGGCACGAGGCCGACCCGGTGGACGACTTCGAACGCAGGCGCAACGAGGTCATCTACGAGCAGTTCCAGCACAACCGCAACCCGTTCATCGACCATCCCGAATGGGCGTGGGAGATCTGGGGCTGATCCTTCCCGGAACGAGCTCTCCGGATCCGGACAAGTGTGCTGGACAGCCGGGTCCACACCTCGCGATCAGGGGTGTGGACCCGGCTGCCGTCGAGCGGCTCAGGCTCTGACGACCTTGGCCTTACGTAGGCGCGTTCTGGCGTGTTTCGGTTTCGGCGGGGCCCCCGGAAGGATCCGGATGCGCCGTCGCGCCGCCACATCCTCCACCCACCCGAACAGGAACACGGCGCCCGCCGTCAACAGCACGGCCACAGCGAGATGTTCCGCCTGTGAGTAGTCCCCCCACCACAGGATGAGCGGGGCGGCGAGGTAGATGGCCACGTTGTGCCACAGATACACCGTGACCGCCCGCGCGTTGAGCACGGTGACGAGCCGATTCAGCGCGGGCACCCGGTCGAGCAGCCGCAGCTCCGGCGAGACCCGCAACGCCACGAGCACGAAGCCCGCACTCACCAACGCCTGCGCCAACGGGATCTCGTTGAGGTCGTAAGACCCCCACGCCGGATGGGTCGCGGCCCACCACAAGCCCGCCGATATCAACAGCACCGACGTCACCACGAGCGTCCCGATGCGGGCTCGGGCGAGCATCCCGTCCCGATGCGCGAAACCGAGCAGCCAGCAGGCGCCGAAGGTGCAGAAGTCCAGCACCCCCTGTCCCACGTCGCCCATCCCGGACAGGGGTGAGCCGAGCACGGCGTCACAGGCGACGAGGACGAGAGGCGTCAGCGTGGTGACGAGCGGCCACCGACGGAACAGCCGCAGCAGCAGGGGGGTCAACAGCACGAACCACAGATAGGCGCGCACGTACCACAGCACGATCGCCGCGTCCCGGCCCAGGCCCAGATCGCTGTGCGGCGGATCGAGAACGGGGAAGATCCACAGCGCGAGCTCCGGCCAGTGCAACGCGTCGCTGGCCCAACTCTCCTCCGTGGCCGCGCTCCAGCCGAACGCCAACATCAACGGCACCATCACGAGGGCAAGCACCCACAGCGGCGGCAACAGCCGTACGATGCGCCTGCCGACGACGTCCACGGGCGGCTGGTTCCCCAACGATCGCGCCATCAACGAACCACCGACGGCGAACATGACCCCCATCGCGGGGAACACCATGCTCAACCACGGCCATCCCACCGTGTGGTACAGCATCACCCGCCCCAAGGCCGCCGCCCGCAGGACGTCGAGCCACCGTTCCCGGCTCCGCCGGCCTCCGGAGGCGGACGAACCGGACGGGACATGCGTGACCGGTGACGATACCGAGACGTCCTGCGTGTTCTCGGAGGCGGTCCTCGGTGCCGGGACACTCTGTGCGGCCTGAACAGCCGGGAACCGGGTGAGCCCGGAACGACGCATGTGCTGCCACCGCACCCGAACCCCCGACGCGGCGGCGGCCAGCGATTGCATCAACACCACGTACATCAGTTGCCGGTAGATCAGTTGCTGGGCGGGCAGCAACCACAACACCGTCTTCCGTTCACCGTCCAGATGGAACGCGTACGCGGCCGCGGCCGCCTGTATGCCGAGCATGGTCAGCCAGAGCAGCACCGTGGTCCACGGATCGAGGAACAGCACCCCGTAGACGAGGAAGACGTCGATCACCGGGGCGATCATGGGCAGCAGGACCTGGAAACACACCACGTGCAACATGCCGAATCGGCCCACCCTACCCGCGGCACCACGCTGGACGATGGCCTTGCGGTGTTTCCACAACGCCTGCAACGTGCCGAACGTCCAGCGGAATCGCTGTCGCCACAGCTGGCGTACGGTGGTCGGGGCCTCCGTCCACGTCACCGCTTTCTCCTGGAACACCGTGCGCCAGCCGGCTCGTCCGATGCTGATGGTGAGGTCGGTGTCCTCGGCGAGGGTCTGGGCGCTCAAACCGCCCACCTGAAGCAGCGCCGAACGTCGGAACGCGCCACCCGCACCGGGTACGGTCGGCATCGAACGCATGACCTCGTGCACACGTCGATCCACATTGAACCCGACGACGTATTCGATGTGTTGCAGTCGTGCCAGCAACGTCTCCCGGTTGGCGATCTTGACGTTGCCCGAGACCGCACCGACTTCCGGATCGGCGAACGGCTGCACCAATTCGTGCACCGTGTTCGGTTCGAACACGGTGTCACCGTCGACCATGACGATGAGGTCGTACGACGCGGCGGCGATCCCCGTGTTGAGCGCGGCGGCCTTCCCTCGGTTCGGTCGACGCAGTACCCGAACACCCGAAAGTCCGAGCCCTTCCACGAGGTCGGCGGTACCGTCAGTGGACCCGTCGTCGACGACGATGATCTCGACCGGGTGGGTACTCGCGACAGCTGATCTCACGGTGGCCTCGATGTTGGCGGCCTCGTTGTACGCGGGCACGATCACCGATACCGGCTCGGTGACCGGCGGACCCCAGCAAGAGCGTGCGCCTCTGCGCCGGGCAGCGTGTCTGCCCGCCACCACGACGAGCAACAGCAGCCGGAGCACCGTGAGTACGCCCACCGCGACCAGCAGCCATTTCAGCACACTCACCACGACGAGAGCACCATTGACCACAGCGACGAACACGGAGCCCGACACCCGGTCCTCCGTGGAGGCGGGATCGGCGCGGTCGACGCCGATGACATCGGCGATGGTGCTGAACCGGTAGCCCTGTTCCTTGAGGCGGGGGATGAGGATGTCGAGCGCGGCCACCGTCTGCGATCGGTCACCGCCGGCGTCGTGCAACAGCACCACGCCACCCTGCCCGTTCGGCGGCATCGAGTTGCGCACGATGGCGTCGACCCCGGGTCGCTGCCAGTCGGCACTGTCGATGTCACTGAACACGCTGATGTAGCCGAGTTCCCCGGCTTGGCGCACGACGTCGTAGGCGGGGTTGTCGAGCGCCTCCGTCGTCGACGAGTACGGGGGCCGGAACAGTCGTGTGGTCACTCCGGCCGCTCCCGCGAGCGCCATCTGAGTCTGGTTCAGCTCGCGTTCCACCCGCCACGCGGAGACCTGGGCGAGATCGGGGTGGGTGAACGTGTGCACCCCCAGTTCGGAACCGGATTCGTGGATGCTGCGGACCAGGTCCGGGTAACGCGCGGCCATCGAGCCGACCACGAAGAACGTGGCGGGTACGTCGTGTTTGTCGAGTATTTCGAGGATCTGGGGGGTCCACACCGGATCGGGACCATCGTCGAAGGTCAATGCCACGGTTCGGGGCGGCATCGACGTGGACGACACCGAATCACCTTGGACATGGACGAGCGTGCCACCGTTCAGCACCGAGCTCGGGACATTCGATTGGCTGTCGAATCCCCGTTGCGGCTCGGCGTCGTTGCCGACCTCCGACATGGTCCAGCCGGCGATGAGCAACGTCATGACGAACAGCAGGCCGACCACACCCGCGACGATCCACGATCCCCGGATTCGCATGACCGTGTTCCCCTTACCAGTCACGCAGTTCCCGCAGGCCCACCAGAGGATCGTCCACTATCGAGAACCATTCCGTGTCGGGGAAGACGTACCGTTGCGGTACCTCCGCCGGAGTGGGGGTTTCCACGGCATTCTCCGGTTCGGTACCGCCGTGACCGACGTCGATGTCCTCGTCGACATCGGTCGGCCAGGCACCGCTCCCCAACTGCGCGCCGCTCTCTCCCCAGGGATCGCCCTCCTCCCAGGCGTCGTCCTCCTCCCGGACACCACTTTCCTCCTGAGCGCCGCCCTCTTCCCGGAGATCGTCCTGTGCCCGGGCGCCGTCCTCCTCCCGGAAACCGCTTTTTTCCCGGGCTCCGCTTCCTCCAGGGCCACCCTGCTCGGGGGCCTCCTCGACACTGGTCGCGGCCTCCGGGGGTTCGGTCTCCCGAAGATCATCGCCGTCGATCTCCTCGACGTCGGTTTTCCCGGTTCCGGCGACGTCCGAAGCGGTGCCCTCACCGGCGCCTGCGTCGTTTCCCGGGTCGGTGCCTTCGGAACCGTCGATGTCGGCCTCGGCAACCTGGTCACGCTCGGTGGGAAGCCGTTCGACCGACGCCGTCGAACCACCGCCGATGGGTTCGGCCACGGTTGTGGACGACTCGGGTGGGGCCTGTTCGTCGCTCACGTCGTCGGCACGCGCTGTCGGAGACGTGGAGTCCCCACCGTCCATGAGGGCGCTGCTTCGGCCCCCATCGGAGAGGTACGCGACCTTGTCATCCATCATCCGGGGGAAGGCGACCCCCTTACCCGGCAATGCGAGCGAGCCGGTCGAGGCCGAGGGCCCCTCGGAGAAAAGCAATCCGCACGCGGCCACGGCGAAGACCCCCGTCCCCGTCGTCACACCGGACAGCAGCCGCAACCACATCCGCCGCCGCCCTTGGGGGTCGAGGAAGATCGGCTGGTCGACGTGTACCGAACCATCCTCGGAAGTTTTGTGGTCGGGCACGGTTCGTTCCTCCTGTTGAGTCGTGGATCGATCGCCGAAGAACGGCCGGACGGGTTCCCGTGCTGGCCATGGGAATCGCCGAGGGGACTTCAGCTCCGTCGAGTGCGTGAAACGACGGCGGAGTAAACGGCAGCGACGGGAGAACGAGAGGAAGAAGGCGGCGGGAGTCGACGAGAGCGGAGAACGGAAGAAGAGGCGAGGAAAAGACACTGCGCCGGTCACGGTCAGCGGTGTTGCGGGCGGCGGCGCTGACCAGCGACCGGCAAACCCCGGAAGACACGTCTACCGTTTCCTTCCCGACAGTCCCCGACATCATCGGTCATGATGTCGATGCGCTGCGTAGTCGTCCGTGAGCATGCTTCAACGCCCTCGACAACGTTGGACCCGAGCCAACAATCGTCTGATCAGGACAAAGAAGCCATGATCGACGCAAGGGCGTCGCGATGCCCACACGGACACATCTACATCTACGGCTTGCCCAAAGGAATAGTTAACGCCCTGCCCGAGGGAAACCAGAGCTTGTTTAGTCCATTAAGGACTAATAGGTGTGTCCCTTTTAGACACGGAGAAGCCACCTCGCCCGTTGGAGCGGGTGAGGTGGCTTCTCCGTTTCCTCGGTTGTCGAAGTCTTTAACCTGGGGTCTCGGTATCTCGGCGCGGCGTCGCGGTACTGGTTCCGCCCGCACCCAACGCCAGACCCAGCCCGGTCATTCCGATGGCGAGACCGAGATGGAGCCAGTTGTCGGCGTTGTTGAGCGGAACGAAGTTCGCCGCCGTGGTTTCACTCCCGAAGATCAACCCGTACACCCACAGCGCCAGGTAGATCAGCCCACCGCCGATCAGGAAAGCACGTGCCGAACCCGCTGAACGCATCATGCTCAGCCCAGCGATCCCGAACAGCAGATGCACGATGTTGTGCAAAATCGACACTTGGAAGATGCCGAACAACATCGCCTGCGACCCATGCCCGGCGAACTGCATGGTGCCGTAGTTGGTCGTGATACCGGGGATGAAACCTAAGATGCCGACCAACAGAAACAGCGCACCGACCAGGCCCGCGGCAGTCTGCACCGCTGGGCGTGACCCCATTCCGGCCGTGGCACGCCAGGGGTGCGCGGATGAGTAACTCATCGTTCCTCCCTCCTCGGGCATTTGAGGAGTTCCCCCGCACGTGGGTTTCACACCCACCGCGAAGCGGAAAATTCCTCCCCGACCGAGCACATTGACCGGCCCGGGTGACACGTCCCGGATCACACGCCGGCCATGGGACGTCACGGCTTGAGGACGACCTTGGTGTAACCCGGCTCGCGCCGGTCGAACCGGGCATAGGCATCGGGTGCCTCGTCCAGGGGACGCCGCTGCGACACCACGAAGCTCGGCTCGGCCCTCCCCGCGATGATGAGATCGCGCAACTGCCGGTTGTACGCCTTCACGTTGGACTGCCCGGTGCCCATACGCAGTCCCTTCTCGAAGAGCTTACCGATGTTGATGAGCAGCTTGCCGCTGCGGGCCTCCTCCGTCGGCCCGCCGGGGTCCTTGGGCACGTACAGCCCGACCACACCCAGCGATCCGGTGGGTCGCACCGTCTCGATGAGATCGTTGAGCACCGCGGCGGGCTGCTCCTCACCCTCGGGAACCGTGGCCTGGTACCCGACGGCGTCGATCCCTCTGTCCACACCGCCGTCCGTGAGATCGACGATCTGTTCGGGCGCACTGCCCTTGGTGAAATCGATCGGGGTCGCCCCGATCTCCTGGGCCACCCGCAACCGGTCGGGCACCTTGTCCACCACGAACACCCGCGAAGCACCACGCAGGATCGACGAGTACGCCGCCATCAGCCCGACGGGCCCTCCGCCGTACACGGCGACGGTGTCACCCGGCGACACCCCGGCGAGCTCCGTCGCGTGATAGCCGGTGGGGAAGATGTCGGCCAACATCGCGAAGTCATCCTCGTGCTCCTCACCGGGCGGGAGCTTCAGACAGTTGAAGTCCGCGAACGGCACCCGCAGGTACTCGGCCTGACCGCCCTTGTACGGGCCCATGCCGACGTAACCGTAGGCTCCGCCGGCGAATCCGGGGTTCACCGTCAAACAGAACCCGGTCTTCCCCGCAAGACAGTTACGGCAGAACCCACAGGCGATGTTGAACGGCATCACGACCCGGTCGCCCTTCCGCAGACCGGTGACGCCCGGACCGACCTCCTCGATCACGCCCATGTTCTCGTGGCCGAACACGATCCCGGGTTCGGCGGCCGTCCGCCCCTCGTACATGTGGAGGTCGGAGCCGCAGATCGCGGTCGTGGTGACCCGCACGATCACGTCGGTCGGTGCTTCGAGCTTCGGGTCCTCGACCTCCTCCACCTGAACCTCGTTAGGACCCTTGTACACCACTGCCTTCATGTCGTCCCTCCCTGCTCGGGCTGCTGTCGTCGCTTTCCGGCTACCCCGGTAACGACAAGACATGCGGGGTACCCGACGAACCGTGGAAGAGCGCCGATGAAGGCGTGTCTTAAGTACTGAGTCAGTGGGAAAGAATGCGAGGACCGACCACAAACGATCGAACGCGGGTTCGAGCACCTCCCGGCCGGAATCGATCCCCACCCACGGCCGGGTGCCGACGTGCCCCGACCTGCAGGCCGGGGCACCGGAACGCGGTCAGCTGACCAGAACGGGAAGCTTCTCGACTCCGTAGACGATCGACGTCTTCCGGAACTCGAGCTCCTCCATGGGCACCGCCAACCGCATCGACGGGAAGCGGCGGACCAACGCAGGGTAAGCGGTGCGCAACTCCATGCGAGCGAGCTCGGCACCGACGCAACGGTGCACGCCGTAGCCGAACGCCAAATGGGACATCGGAGGCCGAGTACCGTCGAAGATCTCCAAGCTCTGCCCGAGCTTCTCGTCCCGGTTGGCACCACTCAACGACACGACCACCATGTCGCCCTTCTTGATGGTCACGCCGCCGACTTCGACGTCCTCGCGCGCGAACCGGGGGAACGCCACCTGCACCACGGTGAGATAGCGCAACAACTCCTCGACGAAACCGTGCACCGGTTCGTCATCGTCGTGGATGCGTTTGAACATCTCCTGGTCGCGCAACAACACGAGCGCACCGAGGGAGAGCATGCTGGCCGTGGTCTCGAAACCACCCGTGAGTACGCCGTCGGCCAATCCGGCGAGTTCCCGGTCCTCGATCTCGTCACCGTGCTCCTTGATGATCATGCCGAGGAGGCCGTCACCCGGGTTCTTCCGCTCCTTGGCGACCACGGTCAGTAGGTACTCCAGCGATTCGGAGACCGCGCCGAGGGAAGCGCTCGCACCACCGAAGAGATCGAAACGCTGGACGGCCAGCCGCTGGAACTCGTTCCGGTCGGAGTACGGCACCCCGAGGAGTTCACAGATCACCAACGACGGGATCGGCAGCGCGAACTCCTCCACCAGATCGACCGGACCGTCGGCCTCGGCCATCCTGTCGAGGCACCCGTTCACGATCGACTCGATCTCCGGCTTGAGCCGTGCCAGCCGCCGCATCGTGAACTCCGGTGTCAACAACTTACGCAGCCGCGTGTGCACGGGCGGGTCGGCGAAGCCGAGACCACCCGGGTTGTCGTCGGGCCGGGCGCTGGTCTTACCGACGAGGTTGGTGAAGTCGTTGCTGAACGTCTTGGCGTCACCGAGGACGGCCTTGGCCTCCTCGTACCCCGTCACCAACCACAGGTTCAACCCGAACGGCACCGGCAGCTTGCTCACCGGTTCCTCGACCCGCTTACGCCCCAGTTCAGGCACGGGGTCCAGACCGTTGCGGCGCAGAGGCATCAACACCTCGTCCGGCAACAGCGCGATCTTCGATAGGTCGAGACCCTTCTTCTGCACCCGCGCGAAGTAACGACGCGTAATCCACGACGTGATTCGAGAACGGAGATTCCCCACGGGGAGAAACAGTAGCAACCCCTTTTCACCCTACGGGGTCACCTTGACAAAAAAGTCAGCGTGCCGTCTTCGGCCGGCCATCCGGAATCGGCACACCGAGCCGTCGGCGGTTCCGCCTTCGTCGGGTGACGAAGGCGGACCTCACGCCGTCCGACTCATGCCACCGTGGCGGACGCTCACTCCGCCCGGGGGACGTGGACCTGGACATCGGCCAACAGCTTCGGCACCAACTCGTCCAGATCCATCCTGCGCTCGACGCTCTCCAACTGCGTCGGCGTGGTGCGGGTCGCCACCCTCGGCGGCGACAGCAGACTGCAGCAATCCTCGTCGGGCAACTTCGAGATCTCGGCCGTGCCGATCCGACGGGCCTCGGCGATGATCTCGTCCTTGTCCCAGGCGACCAGGGGGCGCAGCAGCGGCAGCGACGTGGCCTGCTCCACGGTCGCCATGTTCGCCAACGTCTGGCTGGAGACCTGGCCCAAGCTGTCGCCGACGACCAGTGCCTGCGCACCGAGTTCGCGGGCGAGCGCCTCAGCGGTGCGCACCATGAGCCTGCGCTGGGCGATGATCTGGAGATCACCGGCCCCGGCGGTGGCCAACGACCGCTGCGCATTCCCGATGGGGATCACGTGCAGTCGCGAATCACCCTGGAACCGGTCGAGTTCGCGCACCAGCGCGTACGCCTTGTACGTCGACGACGGACCGGTCAACGGCGCGCCCGTGAAGTGCACGAAATCACACCGCAGTCCACGACGCATGGCCCGGTACGCCGCGACCGGTGAGTCATAGCCGCCGGAGAGCAGGACCAATGCGCGCCCGCTGGAACCCACGGGCAGTCCTCCCTGGCCGCGCTGCTTCTCCAACGAGACGAACACCTCGCGGTGATCGACCTCGATGGTGATCTCCACCTCGGGGTTGGTGAGATCGACGGGCCAGCCCCACTCCTCGACGACACGAGCGCCGACGAACGCCGCGAGCTGGTCCGACCCCATCGGGAAGTTCTTGTCCCGACGTCGGGCCCGGACCGCGAACCGGCGGGCACCGGCCTGCTCCGGACTGCCGTACCGCTCCCGCAACGCCTGCGACACGGTCGCCACGGTGTCGTCGACCGAATGCCCTGTGCTCCACGCGGGCTGCACGACGTTGATGCCGATCACCCTGTGCGCCCGTTCGACGAGCTCGGACAGCGGTGCGCCGGACACCACCACGACACCCGTGCGCTGAGAGATCCGGACAGGAGCGGACGCCCCGTCCATCGCATGCTGCAAGGCCTCGTGCAGGCGCTTCTCGAACCTGTTGCGATTACGTCCTTTGAGCATGAGTTCGCCGTACTTCAGCAGCACGCACGGCCGAGCCATCCGCTCACCTCCTCCGAGTGCCCGGTTCACCCCCCAGCGACGATACCGGTTCTCATCTCGTGGTCGACACGGTCGGTCCGGCAACGCGC
>SMEH01000162.1_pt1 | contig 40164 bp, 37 predicted proteins | sample 2456361 | NCBI WGS metagenome assembly SMEH01 (sample SAMN10132587, study PRJNA489261) | soil metagenome | isolation source: day1 control-loamy sand soil ammended | place: USA | reverse complement strand
CCGTCTTGCCCACACCGGCACCACCGAACAGACCGATCTTGCCACCCTGCACGTACGGGGTGAGCAGGTCGATCACCTTCAGGCCGGTCTCCAGCATCTCGGTCTTGCCCTCGAGCTGGTCGAACGCCGGCGGCTTGCGGTGAATGGACCAACGCTCCAGGTCCGCACCGTAGCCAGGCTCGTCCAGGCACTCACCGAGCGCGTTGTAGACGTGCCCCTTCACCTTCTCGCCGACCGGCACCGAGATCGGCGCGCCGGTGTCGACGACCTCGGCGCCTCGCACCAGGCCGTCCTGCGGCTGCAGCGAGATCGTGCGCACGAGGTTGTCTCACGGAGACGATCCGCCCCTTGGCCGCGGTTGCTGTGTCTTGCACGGCAGTCATGGCTTACACATCACTTCCTGTGGCGGCGAGCGCGTCAGCCCCACCGACGATTTCGCTAATCTCCTGGGTGATCTGAGCCTGGCGGGCCTGGTTCGCCAGTCGGGTGTAGGTCTCGACCAGCTCCTGGGCGTTGTCCGACGCCGACTTCATGGCGTTACGCTGTGCCGCCAACTCGGACGCCGCCGACTCCAACAACGCCGCGTAGATCCGCGTGTTGATGTACTTGGGCAACAGTGCACCCAGCAACTGCTCGGCACTCGGCTCGAACTCGTACGCCGGGGGAATGACCTCGGGGGCCTCCTCGGTGTATTCGACCTCGAGCGGGGCGATACGTCGAGCGACCGGCGTCTGCGTGAGCATCGAACGGAACTCGGTGTACACGATGTGGAGCTCGTCCACGCCGAGCACACCGTCGGCACCCGCACTCGCCCCGTCATCGTCGGCACCGGCCACGAACGCGTCCACCAAGGTCGCACCCACTTCGGCGGCGTTCTCGTAGCGCGGCTGCTGCGAGAAGCCGGTCCAGCTGCCCGCGATCTCGCGGTCACGGAACCTGTAGTAGTTCACGCCCTTGGTACCGATCACGTAGAGCTGAGGGTCCTTGCCCTGTTCCCGGAGCAGGGCAAGCAATTCCTCGGTCGCCCGCAGCACATTGGCGTTGTAGGCGCCGACGAGGCCCTTGTCACTGGTCACCACCAGCACGGCGACCCGCTTCGGGTTCGGCCGCTCGACCAACAACGGGTGGTCGAGGCTGGTGCTGGCCCCGGCCAAGGCGGAGAGCACGTTGGTGATCTCCGTGGCGTACGGCCGGGACGCCTCCACCCTCGCCTGCGCCTTGCTGATGCGCGACGTGGCGATGAGCTCCATCGCCTTGGTGATCTTCCCGATCGACTTGGTTGCCCGGACTTTCTGCCGGAGCTCACGAAGCTGAGCGGTCATGATTCGCGCCCTACTTCTTCACAGTCGCGGGACGGTGCACCTTCACGGATTCCTGACCGACCTTGTCGGCGTCCATGGGGTCCACGGACTCCTCGCCGACCAACGGCTTGCCCTCGGAGGTGGTGAAGCCCTTCTTGAACTCCTTGGTCACCTCGACGACCCGCTCGGCGAGCTCGTCGGTCCACTGCCCCGTGTCCCGGATCTCGGCGAGGATGTCATCGTGCCGGTGCCGGATCGTCTCCAGCAGCTCGCTGTTGAACCGAGCCGTGTCCTCGATCGGAACGTCGTCGAAGTGACCGTTCGTGCCGAGGAACACCGTGATGACCTGCTGCTCGACCGGGATCGGCGAGTACTGCGGCTGCTTGAGCAGCTCGTACAGGCGGGCACCGCGGTCGAGCTGGGCCTTCGAGGCCGCGTCCAGGTCCGAGGCGAAGGCCGCGAACGCCTTCAGCTCCTCGTACTGCGACAGGTCGATCCGCAGCGAGCCCGAGACCTTCTTCATCGCCTTGATCTGGGCGTCACCACCGACTCGCGACACCGACGTGGTCACGTCGACCGCGGGGCGCTGACCGGAGTTGAAGAGGTCGGACTGGAAGAAGCACTGTCCGTCGGTGATCGAAATGACGTTCGTGGGGATGTAGGCCGAGATGTCGTTGGCCTTGGTCTCGATGACCGGGAGACCGGTCAGCGAACCACCACCCAGCTCGTCCGACAGCTTCGCGCAACGCTCCAACAGCCGGGAGTGCAAGTAGAAGACGTCACCGGGGAACGCCTCACGGCCCGGCGGACGACGCAGCAGCAGCGAGATCGCACGGTACGCCTCGGCCTGCTTGGTGAGGTCGTCGAACACGATCAGGACGTGCTTGCCCTGGTACATCCAGTGCTGGCCGAGCGCGGAACCCGAGTACGGGGCCAACCACTTGAAACCGGCGGAGTCGGAAGCGGGCGCGGCGACGATGGTCGTGTACTCCATCGCACCGGCGTCCTCCAGCGACTTGCGCACCGAAGCGATCGTGGAGCCCTTCTGGCCGATCGCGACGTAGATGCAGCGGACCTGCTTCTTCGGGTCGCCGGTCTCCCAGTTGGCCTTCTGGTTGATGATCGTGTCGATGCAGACCGCGGTCTTACCGGTCTTACGGTCACCGATGATCAGCTGCCGCTGACCACGACCGATCGGGGTCATGGCGTCGATCGCCGTGATACCGGTCTGCAACGGCTCCGACACCGGCTGCCGTTCCACCACGGACGCGGCCTGCAGTTCCAGGGCGCGACGCTCGGTCGCCTCGATGTCGCCGAGTCCGTCGAGCGGCTTGCCGAGCGGGTCGATGACACGGCCGAGGAAGTTGTCGCCGACCGGGATCGAGAGGATCTGACCGGTGCGCTTGACTTCCTGGCCTTCCTCGATGGACTCGAAGTCACCGAGGATGACGACACCGATCTGGCGCGGTTCGAGGTTCTGCGCGACGCCGAGGACCCCGCCGGGGAACTCCAGCAGCTCGTTGGCCATGGTGCCCGGCAGACCCTCGACGTGGGCCACACCGTCGCCGGTGTCGACGACGACGCCGACCTCTTCCCGGCTCACGTCCGGGGAATAACTCGAGACGTAGTTCTCGATCGCGTTGGCGATCTCATCCGAGGAGATCGTCAGCTCCGCCATGTCGTTCCCGCTCTCACTTCGTTCTTGCCCGTGTGCAAAGTATGTGTCATGTCGCCGGCTCGTTCACCCGGCCAGTTTCCTGCGCAGAGCTTCCAGCCTGCCGGCGGCACTGCCGTCGATCACCTCGTCGCCGACCCGGACCACCAGGCCCGAACCGAGCGAACGATCGACAGCGACGTGCAACGCGATCGGCTGCTCATAGAGCGTGCTGAGCTGGTTCGACAGCCGCTCCCGCTGCTCGGCCGTCAGCTCGATGGCGCTGGTGACGTAGGCCACCTTGCGCTCCTTACGCGCGGCGGCCAGTTCCACCAGCCGGTCGACACCGTGGGCCACGCTGCGACCGCGTGGGCGAAGCACGACCTGCTCGACCAGCACCATGGTGGTCGGGTCGACCTTGTCCGCGAGGAGCTGACGGACGAGACCGCGTTTCGCCTCGGCGGGCGCCGTCCGATCAGACAGCGCCCTCTCCAGTTCCGGCTTGTCCTCCAGGATACGGGCGAACTGGAACAACTCGTTCTCGACGGTTTCCAGCGTGCCCGCCTTCTCCGCGCCGGCAAGCAACGCGGAAAAGCCGAGGTGTTCGAGGCCGTCCACCAGCTCACGCGGGTTCGACCAACGGCCACCCACCACGGCTTCCAGCACCGACAGCGCGGGCCCCGAGAGCTTGTCCCGCAGCAGGGTCGCGACCAGCTGCTTGCGGGCCTCGGGATCCGACGAACCGTCCGACACGGCCCGGCGCAACCCGATCTCCTTGGTGAGCAGGTCCACCACGGAGAGCAGATCTTCCCCGACAGCCGACGGATCGGCGCCCGCGTCGCCGAGAACGTCGTCGAGGCGGCTCTTGGCGAAGCTCAGAGCCTCGCGGCTCGCAGCATGCAGCGTCATCTAGGCCCTACTTCCTTGCTCCGGCCGCGCCGTTGACAGAGCTACTGGCCTCGAGCTCGTCCAGGAACCGGTCGACGGTACCCCGGCGCCGTGCCTCGTCCTCGAGCGACTCACCAACGATCCGCCCCGCCAGCAGGACGGCGTTACGTCCGAGATCCTCTCGAAGCTCGGCTATGAGTTGGGCCCGCTGAGCCTGCAACTGCGCCTCGCCCTGGGCGACGATGCGCCGGGCCTCCTCTTCGGCCTGTGCCCGCAGTTCTTCCTTGATCTGTTCGGCCTCGGCCCGTGCATCGTCACGGATCTTGGCGGCCTCACTGCGAGCTTCCGCAAGCTGCGCCTTGTACTGCGCCAACGCCTGCTCGGCCTCCGCCTGAGCCTTCTCGGCCTTCTCGATACCGCCCTCGATCTTGGCTGCCCGCTCTTCGTACACCTTCTCGAAGCGCGGCTTGACGAACTTCGTCATGACGAACAGCAGGAGGAGGAAAGCGATAAGACCGATGATGATCTCGGAGGTGTGCGGAAGAACAGGGTTGTACTCTTCCTGCGCCAGAATCATCGCCGTCTCCACTTCGTCTGGTTACTCAAGCAGTCGGTGGAGTGACGTCAGCCTGCGAGGAAGAAGAGCACGAACCCGAGCAGCGCCAGCACCTCGACCAGAGCGAACGTGGTGAAGCCGATGTTCATCAGCTTGCCCTGAGCCTCGGGCTGACGGGCGGTGCCGCTGATGACCGAGGAGAAGATCATGCCGACGCCGATACCACCACCGATGGCGCCGAGGCCGTAGCCGATGACAGCGAGACCCGAGTTGATGTCGGTCTCGGCGGCCTGCTGGGCAAGAAGCATGGTGCTCACGTGATTTCCCTTTCCAACTTCGTCCGTGTTCGGTTAACGGAGGTTTTGCCTTGGGTTGAACGGACGTCACCTTCGCGTAGGTCGTCCGCGAAATCGTGGGTGGCTCAGTGTTCCTCGGCCAAAGCCGCCCCAATGTAGTTGGCCGACAACAACGCGAAGATGAACGCCTGGATCACCATGATGAGAGCCTCGATGAAGGTAATCGCCAAGGCACCCGCGAACGAGAACGCGGAAATCGCCTTCAGCAGGCCCTCCCCATGCAGCAACAGGAACTCGGCCGAGATCCCGAACAGCATGATGAGCAGGTGGCCCGCAAACATCGCGGCGAACACTCGGATCGCCAGCGTGATCGGGTTCATCACGAACTTGGTGAAGAACTCGATCGGGGTCAGCAGGATGTAGACAAACTTCGGCGCGCCCGGCGGTACCAGCTGGTTCCTGAGGTATCCGGCGAACCCGTGCTTCCGGAATCCCGCGTAGTGATACACGGGATACACCACCAGCACCGAAAGAGCCAGCGGGAACCCGATGTGCGACATCGTCGGGAACTGCAGGAAAGGCACGAGCCCGAACAGGTTGTTCACCAAGATAAAGGTGAACAGGCTCAGAATGAGCGGCACGAAACGGAGGAAGTCGGCCGTGCCGATCTGTTCCCGAGCGATGTTGTTGCGCCCGAAGTTGTACAGCGACTCGGCCAGGAACTGCGCCTTGCCGGGCACGATGCTCATCTTCCTGGTGGTGAGCAGGAAGAATGCCACGATGATGATGACCGAGAGCACCGCGAGCAGCATGGGTTTGGTGACCCAGCCGAAGATCGGCGGCAGATTGAAAGCTTCCGCCGTCGGCGGCACGAATTCGTCGCCTGCGGCTAGTACCAGCGCGCCCAACTGGGCTCCTTCCGAGTTCTCCCGGCCGGCGTTCACTCCGCCGGGGGAATCGTCACAAACCTGGACTTAACGTACCGGATACAACTCCGGCACTGTGCAGGGCATCCCCCTCTATAAGGATGAAGCCTGTGGCGGACGATACCAGGGGCGTCATCGGCAGCCGTACGGGCGTACTCCTTGATCGCTCAACCGAGTTGCCACACTCACTCATCGGGGGAACGCTGGGCCGTTCGGGGGATGACGATCGTAGGAATCCGGGTCTTCTTGAACGCCACGATCTCGGCCGCCGCCCACGCGAGCACGACCACCAACATGCCGAACGCCAGGGCGGGCCTACTGAAACCGTCCACGTCCCGCAGCAACAGCATGACTCCCAGCAACGCCGTCATCTTCACGGCGTAGCCCCCCAACGCGAGCCCCATGAGCGCACTGGGCGGGCGCGTCGCCGCCAGCCGCATCATCGTGATCGTCACCAGAGAGGACCCGAACCCCAGCACCACGCCGAAACCGGAGCCCACAAGTCCCAACGCGCCGGCGGTCACTGTGGCGACACCGATCGTGAGCAGGGCCAGCGGCACCGACAACCGCAACCCCCAGCGCAGCATCGCGTCGGCGAGCGTGTAGACCGACTCCGCGTGAGCCGCACGCGTCTCGTCGTCCAGCCCGTCAGGCGCCGCGCCGGACGCCGTCCGCCCATTCACCGACTTCATCCCGTCGCTCCCCCGATCACCAATGCCGACCGTCGACCGCCTCGCCGCTGCTGAGGCATCCGACAACAGCGGCCACGCAAGACCACGAGCGGCCCGAGCTCTCCGAAGAACCAGCCTAGGTGGTCGTGTTCTCCCGCTGTCGTTTCAGCCGGGGAACGAACGAGACGACGGCGGCTACCACCAGACCGGCGCACATGATCCAGAACACGGCGGCGGTGTCGAAGAGGGTGACCGCGACGGCACCGAACGCCAACATCCCCGCCCACAGGTAGATCAACAGCACCGCCCTGCGCTGGGAGTGTCCGATCTCCAGCAATCGGTGGTGCAGATGCATCTTGTCGGCCGCGAAGGGGCTCTCCCCTCGACGCGTCCGCCGGATGACGGCCAGGACGAGGTCGAGCAGCGGCAGGAACAACACGGCCGCCACCACGAACAACGGGGACAGCAGCGCGACCACGTCGGTCGCGTCGAACGAGATGTAGTTGATCCTGCCGGAGGCGGACGTGCTGGCGGCGGCGAGCATCAGGCCGATCATCATCGACCCCGAGTCACCCATGAAGATCTTCGCCGGCTGGAAGTTGTGCGGGAGGAACCCCAGACACGCCCCGGCCAGGGTCGCGGCGATGAGCGCGGGCGGATACGTACCCACGTCACCACCGGACTGGGCGAGCAGACCGAGCGAGAACGTGCACGTCGCCGCCGCCGCGATGAACCCGAGCCCACCGGCCAGACCGTCGAGGCCGTCGACGAAGTTCATCGCGTTGACCATGACGACCACCAGCAACACGGCCAGCAGTCCACCCTGGTTGCGGTCGAACATCAGCACGTTGCCGAGAGCGTCGGCGTCGCCACCCCAAGGCACCCACAGCGAGACCCACTGCACGCCGAACAGCACGAGGATGCCCGCACACATGACCTGGCCGGCGAGTTTCGTCCAGGCATCGAGTTCGAAGCGGTCGTCCAAGGCGCCGATCAGCACGATCACGCCACCGCCGAGGAGGACCGCGACCGGGTCGAACGAATACTCGAAAGCCCGTCTGAGCACCGGGAGTTGATGGGCCATCGCCATGCCCCCGACCACGCCGAAGTACATGGCGACGCCACCCATCCTGGGGATCGGTACGACGTGGACGTCGCGTTTGCGGGGAATGGCGACGGCCTTCACCTTGATGGCGAAGCGACGCACGACGGCGGTCAGCAGGAAGGTCAACGCGGCCGAGACGAGGCCGACGAGCAGGTATTCCCGGATCGGAAGGCCAGCGGGTACGGCGGAGTTCACGACCGCGTCACCCTCCGAAACCGACACGGACGAAACACGGGATGATCACAGTGAGCAACGTTATCGCTACCGATCACGGTCACTGTGCCCGGCCGATCTCCATACCGAGCGCCTCCGACACAGCCTCGGCGCTGACGGCGCCCTCACGCAACAGGGACGGTTTCTCCCCCGTGAGGTCCACGATCGTGGAAGGCACGGGATCGCCACTGGGGCCGCCGTCGAGATACACCGCGACGGACTCCCCGAGCTGTTCCTTCGCCTCCTGCATCGTGGAGGCCGGGGGCTGCCCGGAGACGTTCGCACTGGACACGGCCATGGGACCGACCTCACGCAGTACTTCGAGCGCCACCGGGTGCAGCGGCATACGCAGCATCACCGTGCCGCGCGTGGTACCGAGGTTCCAGTGCAGACTCGGTGCGTGCGAGACGACGATCGAAAGATCGCCGGGCCAGAACGCCTCGATGAGGGTCCTGGCCTCCTGGGACAGTCCCAGCACCAACCCGTCCACGGTGGACCAGGAGCCGACGAGGACCCCGACCGGCATGTCGGGACCCCGGTTCTTGGCCTGGAGCAGAGCCCGCACGGCCGTCGCGTCGAAGGCGTCGGCACCGATCCCGTAAACGGTGTCGGTCGGCAGGACCACAAGCCTGCCCGATCGCACCGCCGAGACGGCCGCCTTCAGCCCGTCGGCCCTGGCGTGCGGATCACTGCAGTCGTACACCGCGCTCATGCGCGTCAAGCTTAGCGATGCCTTTTCCCGTGGCTCCCGCCTGCGGCTCACACCCTACGGGCGGTGACGAAACGGGGACGACCCGCGAGGTCCTTGTGCGTGGTCACGTCGGTGAGCACACGACGCACCTCCAACAACGGCGGCACCGAATGCGCGTGGGTCTCGTCGTGCTCGATGGCGACCCCACCACCGGGACGCAGCAACCGCGCCGCCATCGTGACGACGTGCCGGATGATGCCGAGCCCGTCCTCCGGGGCGAACACGGCATGGGGCGGGTCGTAGTCGGCGACCTCGGGCGGCACGGGGGTCCCCTCCGGCACGTACGGCGGATTGCACAACACCAGGTCCACCAGCCCGTCGAGCTCGGCGAACACCGTGTCGTCCGTCACATCACCCGAGTACAGGCGGATCGGCGTATCCCCCGCCTCCGCCCGGAGATCGGCGTTGTGTCGGGCCCAGGCCAGTGCGCTCGGATCGTTGTCCACCGCGTAGACGACCGCGTCCGGCCGGGCCTCGGCCACGGCGAGCGCGAGAGCCCCCGAACCGGTGCACAGGTCGACCACCACCGGATGCTCGCGCCCCTTGAGCAGCTTCAGCCCCCACTCCAACAGCAGTTCGGTCTCAGGGCGCGGGATGAACACCCCCGGCCCCACCTGAACGCTGACACCGCCCACCACGGCCTCACCGGTGAGGTACTGCAACGGCACCCGTTTGGCCCGTTCGGCGACGAGCTGCCTGATCGCCTCCACCACCGGGGGATCGACGAGTGGGACCAGCGGCAGCCTGCCGCGTTCCACTCCGAGCACATGGGCGGCGATGAGCTCGGCGTCGGTACGCGGCGATGCCACACCGGCCTCGTCGAGGGTTCGCGTAGCCTCCAACAACGCCAATCGCAGGGGCAGTCTCTTCACACCTCAAGCCTGGCACATCTTCCGGGGACGACGTGGTCAACCCCGCAGCGTGCCGTCGGTGTCGTCGGCGTCGACCCGTCCGTCGTGGACGTCCCACCGTGACCGGAAACCGGGACACCCGACTCAGGTGACGAGCACGGCCCGGCGGCGGAAGACCGCCAGGGCGACGCCGAGCACCACCACCGCCATACCGCCGATCACGGCGACCTCGGTCCACACGTCCGCGATCCCCGCCCCCGGTTGGGTCAAGGTGAGCAGGGCGTCCATCCCCCACGCGTGCGGGAACAGATAGCCGATCGTGTTCAACGGCTCACCCGCGACCTCCCGCGGCCACAGACAACCGCCGAGCATGCCCAGCACGATGCCGAGCGGCGGGCCGATGGCCGGTGCCTGCTGCGGCGAACGGACGAACGCGCCCACCAACATCGCGGCTCCGGTGGCCACCAGACAGAAGACACCCACGACCACGGCCACCCCGAACGGGTCACCCCACTCGACACCGAACAGCAACGCGCTCACGACGATGATGAGCAGTGACTGCGCCAAAGCCACGGCGAACCGGCTCACCGCCTCACCCAGCAGGATGCGCCCCCCACTCACCGGTGCCGCCACGGAACGCCGGATCATGCCGAGGCGTTTGCTCTCCACCAAGGCCGCGGCGACGGCCATCGAGTTGATGAAGGTGAACAGCAACAGGTTGGCGGGAGCGGTGTAGGCGAAGCCGCTGGGCGTGGCGTCCCCATCGGACTCGCCGCGGACGTCGACGGTGGCCGACGTGACGGCCTGCGCCTCCCGCACGTACCGGGCCGCCTCCCCGGCGGTGGCCCCCGCCTTCATCGCGGCCCGCTCGGCCTCCATCACGGCGGCCACCTTGCCCACGGCGGCGTCGATCTGGGAACGGGCGGCCAAGGTCGTCCCGTTGGTCTGGGCCAGCACCAGATCGAGTTCCTCATCGCCGGGGGTGACCACGAGCCCCGCCGCGACGGTTCCCCGGCTCACCCGCTCACGCAACTCCTCCACCGAATCCGCGTGCTCGAGGGCGACGTTGCCGCTGCGTTCCAGCTCAGCCACCACGGCGGCACCCACCCGGTCGCCGTCCTGCGTGTACACGGCGATCGGCAACTCGTCGTCGCCGGAGGTGCCACCCATGGCCAGCCCCACGAACAGGATCGTCACGAAGGGCATGACGACCATGAAGAACAAGCCCACCCGGTCGCGCACCTGCCGTTGCAGGTTCGCCACCACCAACGCGGTGATCGGACGTGGCCTCACGCGAACCGCCCCCTCGCGAACCGCAGGAACGCGGGCACGCCCGCCGCGATCCCGATACCGAACAGCACCATCACCGGCGTGGCCACGGCGGACACCCCGGCACCGGCCTCGGCGAGCGCGCCAAGGCCCGTCGAGACCCAACCGTTGGGCGTGATCAGCGTGGCCGTCTGCAGGAAGTCCGGCAGGTTGTACACCGGGACGATGCTGCCGCCTAAGAGCGCGAACACGAAGGAGACGGCCATGACGAAACCGTCCACCTGCGCGTCGGTCCTGGCGCGGCTGGCCACGAGCAACACCAACATCGTCGCCGCGAACACGTGACCGAGCAGCAACAGGAAGACGGCCACCGGATCACCCCACTCGGTGCCGAAGATCGCCACCGAGGACGCCCAGGTGACACACATGCTCACGAGCGCGAGCACGAAGCCCACCGTCGCCTTGCCCGCCAACGCGGTCCACAACGGGATCGGGGCCGCCCGCAGCCGGTCGAGCGTGCCGAGCTGCCGTTCGGTGAGCAGACTCCGCGCCGACGTCCCCGCCACGAAGAACGCGAACATCACGGCCATCCCCGCGCCGTAGTGCACAGTCATGTCGACCTCGGCCGCGGCGACCGTGTCGCCGGAGATCCGCAACGCGGGTCCCTCCGCACCGTTGGCCTCGACGAAGAGTTTGACCTCGTCGGCCGGGACACCCGCCTCCAACGACGCCTTCACCGCCAATGTCCTGGCCTCCACCAACGCCGAGATCTGGTCGACCAGGCTGCGGGCGATGGCCCCGGCGTACGGTGCGTCCACCGACTCCAGCACCGACACCTGCCCACCCTCACCGGCACTGACGCTGTCGCTGAACCCGGCGGGGAACACGATGGCCGCACCGATCTCCCCGGCGTCCAACGCGTCCTGCGCCACCGCTTCGTCGGGGAACTGCCGGAACTCCAGTACCTCACGCAGTTCCTCGGTCTCCATCGCCTCACGCTGCACGCTGGCCGGGAAGTCACCGCCGTCGTCGTCGACCACCCCGATCGTCGTGCGTAACGGTGCCTCGTCGTCGCCGCCGAGCGCGACACCGAACAACGTCGCCAACACGACCGGGGCCACGAACGCGACCAACAACGCCGTGCCGTCCCGCAGACGGGACCGCAGTTCGTGACCGACGATCACAGCCAAGGGCCCGAGTTTGCTCGCCACGCTCACTCCCGTGGTCAGTCGCGCAGTGTGCTGCCGGTCAGATGCAGGAAGGCCGCTTCGAGATCGGGTTCGATGACCTCGACCGCCGTCACCTGAGCCACCCCGGACACGGCGGCGAGAAGCCCCGGCAGCAGGTGCCGTCCTCCGACGGCCAACAGCCGCACCGAACTCTGGCCCGTGACCACGGCCTCGGTGACCCCCTCCACGACACGCAGTTTCTCGGCGGCGGCCTCGACGTCCCCGTCGAGCACGAGTTCGACCGTGTCGGTGCCGCCGAGTTCGGACACCAGCTCCCGTTTCGTGCCGTCGGCCACCACCCGGCCCTTGTCGATGATGCCGACCCGCGTGCAGACGCGTTCGACCTCTTCCATGTAGTGCGAGGTGTAGAGCAGGCTCATCCCGTCACCGACGAGCTGTTCGACGTTGTCGAGGATCGCCGCCCGGCTCTGCGGGTCGACCCCCACCGTGGGCTCGTCGAGGATCAGCAACTTCGGCTCGTGCAGCAACGCCACACCGATGTTGGTGCGGCGCTTCATCCCACCCGAGTAGGTCTGCACCTTGTCGTCGCCGCGCTCGGTCAGTCCGACGGCCTCCAGCACCTCCTCGATGCGTTCGGTGAGTCGTCTGCGGGGGATGCCGTAGAGCCGCCCGAAGTACCGCAGGTTCTCACGTGCGCTCAGCTCGGGGTAGAGGGCGATCTCCTGGGGGACGTAGCCGACGAGTCGTTTGGCGGCCACCGGGTCCTCGGCCACGTCGATGCCGTTCACCCGCACCGACCCGGCGTCGGGTCTCAACAGGCCGACGATCATCGAGATCGTCGTGGTCTTGCCCGCGCCGTTCGGGCCGAGCAGACCGTAGGCCTCGCCGGGGTCGATGCGGAAGCCGACGTGGTCGACCACCGTTTTGTCGCCATACCTTTTGACCAGGTTCTCGCAGCTGAGCGCAGCGGTCATACCGTCCCCTGTGGTCCGTGTCCGTCGAACAGTCCCTCGGGTTGTGAGGAGCCGACGACATTGTTGCGGAATCGCTGTGCGCCGGGGTCCGTGCCGATCAACGCGTCGAACGGTTCGTTGCCGGTGACGGTGTTCCACTCGAAGGAGTTGTCCACCGAGTCGGAACCGCCCCAGTCCGCCGAACTCGCGAGCACCAGGGCCCCCGGCATCACCGACGGGCCGGAAGGACGGTTGTCGTACACACGGTTGCCCACCACCGCGACCCGCTCGACCCCGATGGCGGCGATGCCCACCCCGGAGATCGGCGGCCCCGCGGCCCCGAGAGCGTCCGGGGCGTCACCACCCGCGGCGAGGGTGTTGCCGAAGACCTCGTTGTCGGCCACCAGGCAGTCCCGCACCCCGCCCGGCAGCTCCCCTTCATAGGTCTGGTGCAGCAGGAGGATGCCCGCCGCGTTGCCGTGACAGCGGTTGCGCAACACGCGCACGCGACTGGAGTTGTCCACGAACACGCCGAACGCGTTCGCAGAACAGTCGCTCTCGGACACGACCGCCTCGGCCTCGGAACAGAACGCGAACGCGATGCCGGCGTACTGACTCCCACTCGCGCGGCAGCGCCGCACCGTCAGCCCACCGGACTCCCGCAGATACAGTCCCCACACCCGGTTGGCATCGGCTTCGACGTCATCCAACCGCACGTCCGTGCCACTGTGCACGTACACGCCCGCACCGCTGAACCCGCGTACCGTCAGGCCCTCGAGCACCACGTCCGACACCGCGTGGACCGCTATGCCGCTGACCACGCCCTCGGGGGCGTCGTGCAACGGCGGGATCGTCGTCGGCGCCACCGGACCGGGGACGATCACCGTGCGTCCCGCACCCGCCCCCACCAGCCGCACCCCCGGCGTGGTGATGGAGAGACTGCCCTCGTACGTGCCCTCGGCGAGCCGCAGCACCGTTCCCGGTTCGGCGTCGTCGAGCACCGCCTGCAGGGACTCACCCGGGACCACGGACACCTCGACACGTGTGTCGGCCACGGAACTCATGAGGACTCCTTCGCAGAGATCGTGACGAGTATGGCAAGGGCGACGATCACCTCGTGGCGACGTCCCCAACGGGCGGCACCGACCACCGACGTCTCACCGGGGTCGCCCGCTCCCGACCGGTGCAGCACCGCCGCACGGCTGGCACCGCGCACGGCATAGGTCCGGCTCTCGGTCAGTTCGACACCGATGGCCGTGGCGATGCCGGGCACCGCGTCGGTCAACAATCGCGCGACCGCGGCGGGTGGTTCCCCGTCCCGATGCACGAAGTCGTGCCAGGAGAACCCCGACGGCCGTCCACCCACGGCCTTGACGAGACTCTCCTTCACCGCGACGGTGGCCGCGATCGAAATATCGTCTCCAGTGGACAGATCGTGTTCGTCGGCGGCGACGACATGACGGGTGTACACAGCGCCGTTTCGCCTCACCGCCCCGGCGACCCGGCGCAGATCCAGGACGTCGACCCCGAACAGCACCGGAGCCGGCTTCACCCGGCGACCCGTTCGAGGAACGCGAGCAGCCGCCCGGTGTAGTCCTCGGCCCGCTCCACCATCGGGATGTGGCCGCAGTCGTCCACCGCGACGAACTCGGTACCCGGATACCGGGGCACCAGGTCCTGCCAGGCCTCCACCGGCGTCATCCGGTCGTACCGGCCCCACACGTACAGCGACGGGCACCGCACCTTGTCCAATCCGGACTGAACTCGGTACGTGCGTGTGGCTCGCAGGCTGCGCGCCATCGCCACCATGGCCGGGCCTGTGGCGAGCAGCTCGCCGGTCTGCCGGATCTGCTCCTCGGTGAACAACGGCTCGCCGTGGAACAACGCGCTCAACATGCGTTCCCGGAACTGATCGGTCGCGAGCTTGACGCTGCCCCGACGGTCCATGCTCAGCCCCACGTCCGGCTCGGTGCTGAGCCCGGGCGCGCCGCTGACCACGATGCCGCGGACCCGATCGGGGAACCGGCCGGCCAGGTCGATGGCCACCAGCCCGCCCAGCGAGTTCGCGCAGACGACGACCTCGTCCGCCCCTACGGCGTCACACGCCTCCAGCAACGCGTCACCGAGCCGTTCGATCGAACCCGCCACCTTCGGCTCGACCGCGCAGATCGCCTCGTTCGTACGCAACACCGGCCATCCCGCCCGTGACAGCGCGTCGAACGGCTGGTCCCAGATCCATTTGCCCGCGAACAACGCGGACATGAAGGCGACGAGAGGACGCTCCCCCGGAGTGTTGTGGTGTTCGGCGGTGAAGACGGTCAACGGACTCACTCCTCGTTTCGGGAGAACAACGGGCTGGGCGGGGGTGTCCACCCGCAGTCGCACGACGCACCGTCGACGACGGAGACCATCACGGCACAGGACGGGCAGCGCAGGTGGAGACTGTCCCGTTCGAGCTGCCACACGCTGGTGTAGGCGCCGGTGCACAACCCACCCCGGAAGAACCGACGCATGGCGCGCTGATGCGGTCGGCCGTGGACGGCCCGGACGGAATCGAGCGTGTCGAACGCGCTGAGCGTGTACTTCCGGTTGCCGATCTCGAAGATCGCCGCGCCGAGGAAGCCCTTGCTCCCGCGCAACGACTTGACCACTTCGGTGCTCAACAGCGTGACGTCGGCACCCTCCTCCTCGTCCCGGACGTCGAGCCAGGTCAGGGTGAACGCGCCGGGCCTCGTGGCACGGTCGGTGCCGGAGCGGAAGCTGGTGCCGTACTCCAGGTCCGGGGTGGGCGGGGGCAGGAACCGGGCGTCGTGTCCGAGGGCCTCGGCGAAGGCGAGCCGGTCGTAGTGGCGCCGCACGTGGAGGCCGTCGTCGGCCGACGTGAGCACGTCACAACCGCGCACCCCGCGCACGGCGGACTGCCCACCGGTGACCGGGATTCCGAGGTAGGAAGCGCGGTGGGGGGCCGTGAGTGTCCACGTGAGCACGGCGGTCGACCCGGCGTCGGCGATGTCCTCCACCTCCAGTTCCCACGTGGGGAACCGCCGGAAGGTGGCGTCGAGATGGTCCGCCAATTCCGCCCCCGCCACCGGATCACCGGTGTCGGGATCGGCGAAGGAGGTCACGAGGTCGGCCACCCGTCGGGCGTCGCCGGCCTGCCATGCCGACACCCACTGTCGGGCCGTCTCCGTCAGAGTCATCCGTTCCCCTCGTCCTCGTCCTCGGGCAACGACGCGGAGACCAACGCGACGGCGAGCGCCACTCCCGCGTCATGGCTGATCGAGACCCCGACCCGCGTACCCGGGCGCACCCGGTCGCGCAGGACACCGTGCAACCGCACCCCCGGCGGGTGGCCGTGCAGACACGCTGCCGTGCGGTCGCAGATCGCCGACGGGCGGGGCAGGATCTCCACCTCGCAAAGCCGCCCGGCCGACGGGTCCTCGTCCTCACCCAGCAGCCGCACGACCGCGTACTTGGCCGCGAGCCGGCCGGCCCAGTGCTGGACGGTCCGCCCCCGGCCGGAACGCATCCGTTCGGCGTGCGTGAACACCGCCTCCAGTGGCAGCGGCGCCACCAGCGCGGCCGGATCGCGCACCCCGCAGAAGGGCACGGCCGCACTGCCCCACGAACTTCGGGACGTCATGTCGCGGCCATCCCCGCCAACGTGCGCAAGGAGGCCGGCGCCGACATGCTGACGCAGCGCACGCCCTCGGTGCGGAGCATCCCGGTGAGCGCCTTGCTGTCCCCCACCTCGACACAGTGGTCCACACCGGACAGTTCCCGCATGGTCCGCACCCACCTGACCCTGCCGGTCAACTGTTCGATGAGGGCGTCGACGATCGTGTCGAGCTCGGTGGTCGGCTCCCCGGTGACGTTGGGGATCACGGGGACCTCCGGCGGCCGCATGGGAGCGTCCCGCACCGCCGCGGCCCAATCGTCCACCGCGCCCGCCATCAACGGCGAGTGGAACGCGTTGCTCACCTTGAGCGGCACGATCTTGCGGACCTCGTCCGCCATGGCCGTGAAACGCTCGAGCGCCGCCGTCGAACCCGAGACGACGATCTGATCCGCCGTGTTCTCCAGCCCGACCACGAGCGGCTCACCCGGCGCGGCGGCCTGCTGGACGAGCTGTTCGACCCGCTCCACCGGCAGTCCCATGACCGAGGCCATGGCGCCGGTCTCGGTGAGCGCGGACATCAACCGGGCCCGCACCCCCACCAACCGGAACGTCGTGTCGACGTCCATGACCCCGGCCGCGCACAACGCGCTGAGCTCGCCGACACTGTGCCCGGCCACGATGTCCGGCCGGTATCCCTTCGCCCGGAGCACTGCCAACGCGGCGAGGTTGCACGCGGTCACGGCGGGTTGGGCGTCGGGAGCAGCTCGTCCGCCCGCCGCAGGACGGCGCCGCCGTCGGGATCGCGCCGCAACCACCCGCCCATGCCGACACGGACCGTGCCCTGGCCGGGGAACACGAAACCGATCAACTCGTCCTCCCGCGTCAGAGCCTGCGCCTGCGGGTCGGCATGGTCGCGGGCTTCTCGGTGCCGAGGAAACCCGTCAGCAGCTTCGTGGTCAGCTCCGGTTGGTCGAGCGGGATCCAGTGGCTGGAGTCCTCGACCCGCTCGTAACGCCAGGGCCCCTTCACGAACTTCGCCGAGCCGGTCATGCCCTCCTCCAACATGGCCTGGTCCCCTGTGGACCACACACCGAGCGTCGGAGCCAACACGGGCGGGAAGTTCCGGTCGGCCCGCAACTCCGCCGCGGGCGAACGGTTGGCCCGGTAGTAGTTCAGCGCCGCCGTCAACGCCCCCGGCTTCGCAAGCTCCCGCGGATAACGCTGGTAGTCGCCCTCGGTTCCCATGATCTCCTTGAACAGCCGCCAGCCGTTGCGCCGCAACAACTGCTCGCTGACCCCGGGGAACTGGTAGAAGAGCATGTACCAGCTCGCCTTGCGTTGCTCGATGCTCGGCGTGGAGAAGACCCCGGGGTGTCCGACCGAGAACACCGCGAGGTGGTCGACCCGACGGGGCATGAGGAACGCGTACATCCACGCGATCGCCGCGCCCCAGTCGTGCCCGACGAGGTGGACCTTCGAGAACCCGAGATGTTGGGTGAGTCCCACGATGTCGTTGACGAGCACGCGCATCTCGTAGGCCTCGATCTCCTGCGGCTTGCTCGACTCACCGAAACCCCGCAGGTCGGGCGCGATGACCCGGAATCCTGCCTCCACCAGGGGGTCGATCTGGTGACGCCACAGGTAGTGGGAGTCGGGGAAGCCGTGCAACAGCACGACCGGGTCCCCCTCCCCCTTGTCGACGTAGGCCAGGTCCACCCCGTTGACATGGGCCGAATCGGTGATCAATGTCTGTCTGGCGGTCATGCGGTCTCCCTGAACAGGCGCTCCACGAAAAACTCGCTGAAGCCGAACTCCGGAACTTGCTCCGGCGGAACCATGTTGAGCAGGCCGAGTACCTGAGCCGCCGGGTTCTCGGCCATGATCCTGCGGGCACGACGCCGACGTTCCGTGGCTTCAGGACCGAACTCGCACTGCAGCTTGGAAATCACCGACGCACCGAACACGAGCCGTCGCATCCGGAACTCACGTTCGGTCAGGTACGGCTCGAAGACCTCGGGTGACCAGTCGCTGTTGTTCAACAGGATGTCGCACACGATGCGCACGTCCCGAAGCGCACAGGACAGTCCCGTGCCGAGCACCGTGTCGGCGTTACCCGCCTCGTCACCGACGAGCACCGCACCCTCGGTGACGATGGGCTGCTCCGGACGCAACGTCATCGACGGCCACACCTGCAGCGGACCGATCGGCTTGGCGGCGGCGTAGACGGACTTGCCACCGTCCGGAAGCGACTCCAGCTCGAAGTCGGCGAGGAACCGCTCCACCCCGCCCTCACCCCGATAGCGGTGCTTGTTGTGCGTGGGGAAGTTGATGTACAGCCGCGCCCGACCGTCGCCCTGGGGGAAGACCATGAAGTTCCGCTCCCCCTCGGTGCCCATCGCCTGCACGTCCATGGGCCAGTCATCGAGCCCCTCGACCCGCACACCGCCACCCCAGTGGTGCACGGAGGTGCGCATCGACACGCCGATCTGCCTTCCGACCCGGCCTCCTCGGCCGGTGGCGCCGATGATCATCCGGGCCCGGACCGTGTGCAACTCACCGCCGAGCCGGTAGCGCACCTGGGGTTCCGGCCCCGCCGTCACCTCGCAGCGCTGCGCACCCATGACGACCTTCGCGCCGGATTCCGCCGCCTGTTGGGCGATCGACTCGCACACCTGGTGATGCGGGAATCCCAGCGGACCGCCGACACCGGGGATGAAGTGGGTCATGTCGACCGTCTCCGCCTCGTGCGGAGCCACCACCTCGTCCCACTGTGTCCACTCGCGGATCTCCCAGCCACCGCCGAACGCGATGGCCTCGTCTATGCCGAGCAGCTGCGCTTCCCGCATACCCCACGGGGCGAACCACTCGCCACGGACGATGTCGGTGTAGCGCTCCTGCTTCTCCAGCATCACCACCGACATCCCGTTCGCGCTCAGATACGCGGCGGCCGCCGTGCCCGCGAACCCCCCACCCACGATGACGACGTCGGTGTCCTCGACGCTCATGCCTGCCACCTCTCCCAACTCGTGCGAGATCGGGCCGGGTGTCGCTTGGCGGGCTTGAAGTCTGTGCCGATCGTGTACGCCACGGGCACCATGCACACCTGCGTCACCCCGGCCGGGATGCCCAACAGCTCGCCGACGCGCCGCTCGAACGGGAGGTGCATGCACGTGATCGTGCTGCCCAGTCCCCGGCTGCGGAGCGCGAGCTGAAAAGACCAGATCGCGGGGAAGATCGAGCCGTAGAAGATGCTGGCCCGCATGGCACCGATGCGGACGTCGTCGCGTGCCGTCTCCGCGTTGCCGGGCCGGGTACGCAACCACTCGGCGTCGATCGCGCCGATGTCCGGTGGCCTACCCAGTACGCACGGGATGACGAGCACCGGCACCCTCGCGATGTCCTTGGCCAATGTCGCCGCGGAGTCGTTGTTGCGCTGCGCCTGCGGGCTTCTGCGTCGTCTGCCCGAGGCGGTCCAGACCTCTTTCTGGTGGAAGCGCCACGAGACGTGGAACAGCTCCGCGAGCTCCTTTTTCACCGAATCCTCGGTGATGACGACCCATCGCCAGTTCTGCTGGTTGTTGGCCGTGGGCGCCTGCACGGCGACCTCGAGCGCCTCCTCGATCACCTCGCGGGGCACGGGGCGCTCGAAGTCCAATCTGCGCCGCACCGACCTCGTCGTGGTGAGCAGGCGATCGGTCTCACGCACGTCGAACGGTGTCGCCGTCATACGGCCCCCAGCAGCGTCGCACCGCGCACGGACCCCGGCGCGGAGGTGAGCACCAACACCGACCGCGCCGCGGTGAGCGCGTCGGGTTTGGTGAGGTAGTCCTCGACTTTTCCGACCCGAGGCCGCGCCAGGTCCACGAGCGCGGGCGCCACGCCGTCACGGATCGCCAACGCCCCCAGCGCGAGGTTCAAAGCCCCCGTCGCCGAGCGCAGGTCTCCGGTCAGTCCCACAGACGCGGTGAGTGGCCCGCCCAAAGCGGCCGCCAGCACGGCGCGGGCTTCGGGGGTGTCATGCTCCCCGCCCACAGCCGAACCGACCACCAGGTCGACGTTCTCGGGTCCCACGGTGGCGATACCGCGTTCGACGAGCGCGACCTCGTCACCGCCGAGGTCGGAGCCGTGCGCCGAACCCACGATCCGGGCATACGGCACGGCGCCGCGGTTCGCCGCGTGCTCGGCGGACTCCACCACCAGGCACACCGCGCCCGACGCCGTCGCCGCCGTGGGGGAGTCGGCGTCGTACGGCGTAATCGGGGTCACCGCGTCCCCGCCGTCCAACGCCTCGTCGGCGGCCACCACCAGCACCACGTCGGCCTTGCCGCAGCGGATGGCCTCCACCGCGCAGTCCAGGGCGATCGACGCCGAGGCGTTACCGTTGCAGATCGTGGTCGTGACACCGCGCAGTCCCAGTGTCTGGCACACGGCGCCACCGGTCGCGTTCAGCACCACGTTCGAAAAGCTCAACACCGCGGGCTTGTTGGGGTTGGCGAGCACGCTTTCGTCGAAGCCCAACGTGCTCTCCACCGATCCCGCCGCGGTGGCGAAGATGACACCCACCTTCTCCAACGCGGCCCTGCCCAGCTTCAACCGCGCGTCCTCCCACGCCAAGCGGGAGGCGGCGATCGCCATGCGCGACAAGCGGTTCATGTGGCGCCACAGCGACCGCGGCGCGAACGAACGACCGTCGAGCACGGGTTCGACGCCGATCTCCGCGCTGCCCTCGGTCAGCGCCTGCGTGAGTCGGTCGACGCCGATGCCAAGTCCCAGCACCGGGCCGATCCCGGTGACGACCGTGTCCGCCGTGGGCAATTCGTCGTAGTCGCGGACCGGTCCGGGCTTTTTGAGCACGAGCGAGGCGTTGTTGCCACCGAACGCGTAGTTGTTGGACACGACGACGTCCATCGGCAGCGACCGAGCCGTGTTCGGCACGAAGTCCAAAGTGGCCGCCGAGATCGCCTCGTCGGTGAAGCCGACCGTGGGCGGCGCGACACCGTGTCGGAGCGCGAGCACGCTGGCCACCGCCTCCACGGCCCCCGCCGCACCCAACGTGTGTCCGATGAAGGACTTGATGCTGCTGGTCGGCACCTGCGCGGCGCGTTCGCCGAAGACGGTGCGCATGACCTTCTTCTCCATCGCGTCGTTGGCGGGTGTGCCGGTGCCGTGTCCGTTGACGTAGTCGACGTCGTCGGCAGACAGGCCCGCATCGGCCAGCGCCCGACGGACCGCGCTGACCCCGCCCCGCCCCGTGGGGTCCGGGGCGGTGGCGTGATAGGCGTCGGCCGACAACCCGTAACCCGCGACCTCGGCGAGGGGTTCCACGCCTCGGGCCAGCGCCCGGTCGAGCGGTTCCACGACCAGGAACGCCGCGCCCTCACCCAGGTTCAGCCCGTCGGACCGGCTGTACGGCGCGCACGGCTGCGAGCTGAGCGCCTGCAGCCCCGCGAAACCCGCGTACGTGCCGAACAACAGGGGGTCCACCCCACCGGCCAACACGACGTCCGCCTCACCGGTGAGGATCTTGTCCTTGGCGAGGCCGACGGCGTTGCCCCCGGCGGCACACGCCGTCGACACGAGGATGCGCGGTCCGCCCATGCCTAGGCGGGTCGCCACCGTGTCGGCGGTGGCGTGCATCGGCTGGTAAGCACCCTTGCCGTCGGGGGTGGCCTGGCATTTACCCAGGACCAACCCGAACCGATCGGTGGGCAGGTCACCGAGGCCGGCGTGCGCCAGAGCCTGACGCGCCGCCACCAACGCCAGTCGGGCCGTCCGGTCCAGCGAACGGTCCTCCTCGGGCAACTGCCCGTCGATCCACTCGTCGGGGACCTGCCCGGCGAAACGAGCCTCGAACGCGGAGAACCGCTCGTCATGCACCGCGGTGATGCCCGACTCGCCCGCCAGCAACCGCTGCCAGAACTCGTCGGCGTCACGACCCACCGCGCAGATCACCCCGACACCTGTGATGACCACAGGGCGCAGCACCATGTTCGCTCCTCACTCGCCCCCGGGGGATCAGATGATCGGGGTGCTCCAGCTCTTCGGCGTGATGTACGGGCTCGTCAACGTGGTCACCTCGGCGTCACCGACCGACAGGGTCAGCCCGGCGGCCGCCACATCGGGTTCGACCCTGGCCAGGCCCAGCGGGGCGTCGAGAGCGATGCTGCGAACGGCGTGGACGACCTCGCCGACCCGCTCCCCGCCGATCGTCACCGGTGTTCCGGGTTCGGGCACCGACTCCCCGCCGGAGAAGCCGATCGTGCGCCGCTTCGCGGGCGCGTTGAACGCGGCCAGCACGGCGTCCCTGCCGAGGAAGTCCTCCTTGGTGATGTCCACCAACCAGTTCGCGCCCATCTCCACGATGTCGGCGCTACCCGCCTCGTGCCGCACGACCGGTTGCCGGACTTCGAGCATCGCCAGTTCCAACGCCTCGTAGCCCGCGGGAGCGGCTTCCGCCACGGCCTTGTGCCACAACTTCTCGGCCGAGTCCGCCGACACGATCACCTTGTAGCCGTACTCCGCGGTCGACCCCGTACGCGCGAAGACGATCTCCTCGCCGTCCCATGTCGTGTCGACCACGGACTCGAACGGCAACGCGGCCAGTTCCGCGTCGATGAGCCTGCCGACCACACCCCACGCATAGGGGCCTTCCAAGGCGAACAACGCGAGTTCGCCGGTGCGGTCGGTGATCGTCACGTCGTCACCGGCCTGCGCACGCAGGTGCTCCAACAGTCGGTCACCGAAGCCGACGGAGCTCTCCAGCAGCAGGCCGTCCTCCCTGCCCCACACGACGACCTGGTCCACGACGGTTCCCTCGGCGTCGAGCACGAGACTGGTCATGCACCGTTCGTCGGTGAGGTACTCGACGTCCCGGGCGAGCACCCGCTGCGCGTACTCGGTCGCGCCGTCACCCGTGACCTCGATCAGCCGGACGCCCGAGAGGTCGAACACGGCGGCCCGGTTGCGGATCGCCTCGTACTCCTGCTCCAGGGTCGAGTAACGCAAGGCGACGTCCGCCTCGCCGACGGTGCCGTACACCGTCCCTTCGGGATGCACGGAACGCAGTGGTGACGTCAGGTTTGGCGTGTCATTCACGGGATCTTCAGACCTTTCCGTTCGAACTGGTGGCGGCCGGGTCGGCGATCGTGATCGACCCTTCGGCGACGAGGACGCCGTCCACTCGAGCGTTGACCTTGTACTCGCAGAACCCTCGTCCTCCCGCACTCCGCTCCGACGTCAGCAGCAGGGAATCGCCCGGCCGCACTGGGCGTCGGAACCTCATCGAGCGCACTCCGGCCAGATATCCGATGGGACCAGCACCGGCGAGAGCGAAGACCACTCCGGACAGTTGTGCCAGTGCTTCGACCACCAACACGCCGGGGAACACGGCGGCGGTCGGGAAATGTCCCTGAAACCACGGTTCCGCGGCGGTGACGTTCTTGACCCCGACGGCCCGGACCCCGGGCTCCGCCCGCTCGACCCGGTCGAGCAGCAGCATCGGCCACCGGTGCGGCAGGATCTCCCGGATCCGGTCGTTGTCCAGGTCCGTCACCACGGACGCCGGTTCGCTCGTCGTCGTCATACCGAGCCGCCGACGGTGGGCTGCGCGGGCTCCGTCTTCGGCAGGTCCGGATTGACGTACTCGGCCAGCCGCGACACGGAACCGAACACCGACATGTCGCTGTCGTAGAGCGCCACACCGAACTCGGCCTCGATGGCGACGTAGAGTTCGAGCACGTCGAGGCTGTCGAGTTCGAGACCCCGTCCGAACAGCGGCTGGTCGTCGGTGATCCACTCGGGTTCGATGGGCAGGTCGAGACGCGAGACGATCATCTTCTTGATCTGGGAGCAGGTCTGCTGCCGTGCTGCCGCGGCGGCACGGATTTCGTCGATGGTCACGATCTCCTCCGGAGGTGTGTGCTGCTCAGCCGAGCCCGCCGCCGTTGGCGACGAAAATCTCGCTGGTGATGTAGGAAGCCCGATCAGAGGCGAGGAAGGTCACCAGATGCGCGATCTCCTCGGGCCGTCCCATCCGCCCGAGGCGGATACGGGAGGTGTAGTTCTCCCGCAGTTTCTTGGGGATCATCCTGGTCATGTCCGTCTCGACGAAGCCGGGCGCGACCACGTTGACCCGGACCCCGTAGGGGGCGGCCTCGTAGGACAGTGCCTTGCTGAACGCGATGATCGCTCCCTTGGACGCGACGTAGTTGGTCTGTCCCGGGAAACCGCCGTCGAGCCCACTGCTCGAACTGAGGGTCACGATGGCCCCGCGGCGCTGGTGCTGCATGATGCGCAACGCCTCGCGACAGGCGAGGAACGTGCCCTTCATGTTGATGTCCATGGTCTCCGTGAACAGATCGCTGCTCATCGCCACCAGGTGTTTGTCCCGCGTGACCCCCGCGCTGGTGACGAGGACGTCGAGCCTGCCGTGTTCGGAACGCAGCGACCGGAACATCTCGCGGACGGCTGCTTCGTCGGTGACGTCGGCCTGGGCGAGCGACGCCGAGCCGCCGTTCGCCTCGATCTGCGACACGAGTTCCTTGGCCTGGTCCTCCGAACGGGAGTAGTTGATCACTACGTGGTTCCCGTGGGCGGCGAGGTCGAGCGCGACCGCCCGACCGATACCCCGGGACCCACCAGTGACCAGTGCGACCGAGCCTGCTGCGAACATCCGTGACTCCACAATGGTTTCGGCGCTGTCGAACCGCGCCCGCCGATGTGCTCGGCCACGGTACTGAATCGACCTTTCACGGACTTATCACGCGAATATCAGCTCCTTGACCGGGCTTCTCCCGGTGCTCCACGCTGGGCGCATGGCTGACATCGAGGTGGACGTCCTCATCGTCGGCGGAGGGCCCGTCGGCCTCACCGCGTCACTGGAGTGCTCCCGACACGGATTGACCTCGTTGTTGGTCGAACGCCACGAAGGCACGTCGATCTTCCCCAAGGCACGGCTCGTGTCCACGCGCACCATGGAACTGGTGCGTTCCTGGGGACTGCAGGACGAGGTGGAACGACTGGGACTGCCCAGAGAGGACAGTCTCGCCGTCGGGGTGGGCAGTTCGCTCACGGCCGACGACTTCCACCGGGAGGTCGCTCCGATCGAGGAGGACGCCCCGCAAAGCCCCACCTACACCTACATCTGCGCCCAGGACAAGTTCGAGGTCGTCCTCAAGCGCATGGCCGAGTCGATGCCGGGGGCCGACGTCCGTTTCGCCACGGTGATGCGGTCACTGACGCAGGACGCCGACGGCGTCAGCGCGGTCGTGGAATCGGCGTCGGGCACGGACACGGTCCGCGCCTCCTACGTGGTGGCAGCCGACGGTGCCCGCAGCGGTATCCGACAGCAGCTGGGCATCGGCATGGAGGGACCACCACCGCTGGGACACATGATCAGCATCATGTTCGACGCCGACCTCCTCCCGCTGCTGCGCGACCGGATGTGCGCGCTCTACTTCCTGCGCAGCTCCATCCCGTGCGCGGTCGAGGCCGTCGACAACCAGCGTCGCTGGATCGTCCAAACCGGTTACGACCCCGAGGAGGGCGGCAGCGCGGCCGACTTCACCCCGGAATTCTGCGTGCGCATCGTGCGGGAGGCCGTCGGTGTGCCGGATTTGGACGTTGAGCTCGTGGGCATCATGCCGTGGCTGCAACAGGCGGTGACGGCGGAACGGTTCCGCGACGGGCGGATCTTCCTCGCCGGGGACGCGGCCCACGTCTCCACCCCGCAGGGCGGTTTCGGCATGAACTGCGGTATCCAGGACTCCCACAACCTGGTGTGGAAGCTCGCGGCGGTCCTGAAGGGACTCGCGGGCGAGGAACTGCTCGACACCTATTCCGCCGAACGGCACCCCATCGGCCAACGCACGGTCGCCGAAAGCCTCGCCAACGCCTACATCACCTTCCGGATGATGGAGGGTGAGCTGACGATGAAGGAGGCCATCACGCTGCAGGCCGGCAGGCGGTGCAGTGAGGGTCTGGTGCTCGGCTTCCACTACGACTCGGCCGCGGTCATCCCGGACGGGACCCCGCCTCCCGAACCCGACGACCCGTATCGCACCTACGTGCCCACGGCACGGCCGGGACACCGGGCTCCGCACGTGGTCGTCAACCGCAACGGCACCCCCATGTCCACACTCGACCTGATGGGAACCGGTTTCACGCTGTTCACCCCGGACGGCAGTGGCTGGGCCCAGGCGGCCAAGGAAGCCCACGCGCGCACCGGTGTCCACGTGGTGCCCATCGAGATCTCCCCGGACGGGAACGGGACCAGTCCGATCGTCTCGTCGCAGTGGGCCGAGACCTACGGCGTCGGCCCCACCGGGGCGGTGCTGATCCGGCCCGACGGACACGTCGCGTGGCGCATTGCCGAGTGGTCGACCGACGCCTCCGCGGCCGACACGCTGGTGACCGTGCTGGACACCGTCCTCATGCGGGCACGGTAGGCCATTGCGCCCGGCAGACCGGGGACGTGGACGTGTCGGCTCCGGCCGCGGCACGTCGAAGCGACAGCGGGTTCCCACCCGCCCGCTGCGTGATGCGCAGCGCTTCCCGGGGACGCCGATGCAACCAGTCCTCACCCAACAGCAGGGTGAGCAGTTCCCGCGACTCCCCCGGCGGCAACGGTCCGAGGACACACCGCCGCGCCCCCTGCCGGACGACCAGGTCGTGCAACGGGTCGCGGCTGGTGATCACCACTCGGCAGTCGGCGCATCCGGGCAGAAGCGGCAACACCTGGGCCGCGTCGGCGGCGTCGTCGAGCACCACGAGCAGTCGTTTCCGGGCGATCGTACTGCGGTAGAGCGCGGCTTTCCCGTCCACATCGTCTGGGACCGCCTGCGGCGGCACTCCGAGAGCGTGCAGGAACCGGTCGAGGACCACCGATGTGGACACCGGCCGACCCCGGGCGTCCCGCAGGGTGGCGAAGAGCTGCCCGGATGGGAACCGTTCCCGCCGTTGATGTGCCCAGTGCAGCGCGAGCGCCGTCTTGCCGACCTCCTCCGGTCCGCTCAACACCATCGTCCCGGGAACGTCCGGACGGTCGGCGAGTGCGTCGTCGAGAGCCCGTAACTCCCGGCGACGGCCGGCGAAGGGCATCGGCTGCCGGGGTAGTTGGGAGGGCACGGTGGCGCGCATCGGTTCCGCAGCCGGGGACGACGTGGCCGGTGACAACGCGGGGGAGTCCCGCAGGATCCGTTCGTGGAGCTCGCGCAGCTCGGGCCCCGGTTCGAGACCGACCTGCTCCACCAACACCCTGCGGGCTTCCTGATAGGTCCGCAACGCCTCGGCACGTCGCCCCGACCGGTACTGGGCCAGCATGAGCTGGGCCCGGGCGCGTTCCCGCAGTGGCTGTTCGGCCACGACGGCGGACAGTTCGGTGACGATCCGGTCGTGCCTGCCGAGCTGGAGTTCCAGATCCGCACACGTCTCCACCGCGTCGAGCCGGGCCTCCTGCAGCCGGTGCGCCTCGGCACGCATCCCGGGCAGGTTCTCGAACGGCACGCCCCGCCACAGCCCCAACGCTTCCCGCAGCAACGTCACGGCGACGAGCCGGTCACCCGCAGCGGCTTTCGCCGCGGCCCGCGCTGTCAGGGAGCCGAACCGAAGCCAGTCCGCGGTCTGTTCGTCCAGGCGGATGAGGTAGCCGGGACTGGCGGTGTCGATGGCTTTGTCCAGTCCCACGACGCTGAGCGCACGACGTAACCGGGACACGCAGATGGCCACCTGGCTTCGAGCGCTGGCGGGTGGTTCCCCGCCCCAGATGGCACCGATCAACCGGTCGACGCTGACGACCCGGTTCGCGTCCAGTACGAGACTGGCCAAAACGGCCTGTTCCCGGGCCCCTCCCGTCCAGATCTCACGCCCGGCCTGGACGACCCGGACGGGGCCCATGATCTGGATCTGTACCGGGCCGGTCATCAGGCCCTCCGTACCAGGTGTTCTTCGAGGCGGTCGGCCGCGCGGACCGCGCCCCCGGAGTCGAGCACCGCCTTGCTCATCCGCGCCGCGTTCTCGGCCGCCGCCCGGTCGGCCAGCACCGAGCGGATCGCGTCGACCAGCGTGTCGGGCGTGACGTCGGAGGGGGAAAGCATCGTGCCCAACCCCAGTTCGCGGACCCGCCACGCGGTGGGTCGGTCGAGCGCGGAGGTGGGGACGCACACCAGCGGTGTCCCCGCGCGCAACGCCTCCATCACCGTGCCCATGCCGCCGTGGGTGACGCACAGGGAGGCGTGTTCGAGCACGGTCACGTGGGGGACCCAGCGGTGCACCTCGACGTTGTCGGGCAACGCACCGAGGCTTTCCGGGTCCGTCCCCTCCGCGACGGTCAACACGGCGTGCCACGGCATTCCGCGGAACGCCTCGACACAGGCGCGGAAGATGTCCTCGTGTTCGTTGAACACCGCGCCCAGGGACACGAGCACCACGGGGTCCTCCCCCTGCGGCGGGGTCCACTCCCCGAGGAAGTCCCGCTCCCCCACGCACGGTCCGACGAAGGTGAATCGCCCGTCGAAGCTGTCCCCCTCGTACTGGAACTCACGCGGGATCGTCACGAGGCTGCATTCGGGGATCTCGAACCAGAGCTCGTGGGGCGGGGTGTCCACGCCGTGGGCGTGACAGAGCCGGCCGATACGCTGCATGGTCTTGCCGACCCACTCCGGCAGCTCCGCGGGTTTCTCGGCCGCGGGACGGTCTCCGTCCCCGTCGGGGTCGTTGTACATCGCGTTGAGGTAGGAGAACTTCTCGTTCGACGCGAAGAAGGGGATGGTCTGGGCCGACGGGACTTCCCAACGCCGCCCCAGGATGCGCCCCGCGTAAAGCACCGAGGTGTCGTACACGACCCCCTCGACACCATCCAATTCGGACACCGCGGTGTCGAGCATGGCCTCGCTCTCGTCGAGGAGCACTCCCATCAGGTATCCCGGATCCTCGGCGAGACGGGTGAAGTCGGCGTCCCGGTAGTGGGAGTCGTAGGTCAACACGGTCGCGCCGGTTCGGGCGACGATGTCCCGCATACTCGGCGCGGTCAGGTAGGACACGTCATGTCCTCGGCTTGCCAGTTCACTGACGATGGCCAGGGTCGGGATGACGTGTCCGTGGTCGGGATGGCACAGGAACAGGATCTTGCGTGGCATTGTCGACTCCCACCAGGACTGAACGGCGGCTCGGAACACGGCGATCACGGGGATCACCTGCTGCGGCTGCCGCCGCCACCGTAGAACCCGGCCCCGGTGATCGACACCCCTAATCTCCGCTGTTCCGACGGACGCACCCGATACGCGGAACGGAGCAGTCGACGCGACGCGCCTGTTCTCCGGACCCGTCGTCACGACGCTGGATTAGGGGTTACCCCTATCCCGCCCTCCACTCCTATGCTGACGCACATCTCGCGCAAGCCGATTGGACGACGATGCCGACGCTGGTCTGGGATTACCTGCACGAATATCGCGACGAACACGACGACATCATCGACGCCGTCGAGACGGTCTTCTCCTCCGGTCGCCTCGTCCTGGGACGAAGTGTCTCCTCGTTCGAGGCGGAGTTCGCGGACTACCACGGGGTGTCCCACTGCGTCGGTGTCGACAACGGCACCAACGCGATCCGGCTCGCGCTTCAGGCCATGGGAATCGGCAAGGGCGACGAAGTGATCACCGTGTCCAACACGGCGGCCCCCACGGTCGTGGCCATCGACGCGGTCGGGGCCACCCCCGTGTTCGTCGACGTCGACCCCGACACGTACCTGATGGACGTCGAGCAGGTGGAAGCCGCGATCACGCCACGGACCCGGTGTCTGCTGCCGGTCCACCTCTACGGCCAGTGCGTCGACATGGCCCCGCTCCAGCGGTTGGCCGACAAACACGACCTGCTCATCCTGGAGGACTGCGCGCAGGCGCACGGCGCCCGTCACCACGGCCGGGTGGCCGGGTCCATGGGGACGGCGGCGGCGTTCTCCTTCTACCCCACCAAGGTGCTCGGCGCGTACGGCGACGGTGGTGCCACCATCACCGACGACCCCTCCATCGACGCCAACCTCCGCCGTCACCGTTACTACGGGATGGAAAAGCGGTACTACGTCGTCGAAACGCCGGGACACAACTGCAGGCTCGACGAGGTGCAGGCCGAGATCCTACGGCGCAAACTGCGCAGGCTGGACACCTACGTCAAGAACCGGCAGGCCGTCGCCGACCGCTACGTCGAGGCGCTGTCCGACACCGAGCTCGTGCTGCCCACGACCGCCGAGGGCAACACCCACGTGTACTACGTCTACGTCGTACGCCATCCCCGCCGGGACGACATCCTCGAGGCGTTGCAGGCCTACGACATCCAGCTCAACATCAGCTATCCGTGGCCGGTCCACACGATGACGGGCTTCGCTCATCTCGGGTACACCGAGGGCAGCCTGCCGGTCACCGAGTCGGTGGCGAAGGAGATCTTCTCCCTGCCGATGTACCCGTCGTTGCCGCGCGAGACCCAGGAGAAGGTCATCGACGCCCTGCGATCGGTGCTGGCCTCGCTCTGACCGCTTCCGACGGATGTCACCCGAGGGGGCGGAAGGGCTCCCGCCCCCCTCTTCGGAGCACGGGTTCGTCAACGGCCCCGTACACGTCCCTTCCTCACCGCACGGCCAGACTGCGCAGGCAGAGCACCAGGCTGCGGGCCTGGATGTTGACGTAGAAGCTGTGCCGCAGCAGCTCGTCGTACTGGGCCAACGTCAACCAACGGTATTCGGGGTCGTCGTCGGCCACCTCCACGTCGGCCTCGACGATGAGGTAACGGTTCCGCGCACCCAGGAACCGGCCGCCCTCCTCGGACAGCACCGTGTCGAACCGGATGCGTTCCGGCCGTAGCACCGCGTCGAGGAACCGGGGACGCGCTCCTTCCGGCAGCACGTCGTAGTTGTCGGGCGCGCACTGCACGGTCGGGGCGAGTTCGACGACGTCGGCGTAGCCGGGCTCGGTTCTTGCCTGCGTCAGCACATGGAGGACACCGTCGAACTCCTTGACGAGGAAGGCGATCACCCCGACGCCGACCGGTTCGATCATGGGCTGGGACCACGCCCCGACCTCCCGGCCGCCGGCACGGACGTGGACACCGACGACGGAGAAGAACCGACCGCTGTGGTGGGTGATCACGTCGTCCGCGACACGCCATCCCGCCAGCCCCCGCAACGCCGTGCGCTCGACGCGGAGCTCGGTGCGGGTCCTCGCCTCGGTGATCCAGCTCAGCACCTCGTCCGTGGTGTGCCTCGACGGCGCCGCCGGGTCGGCCGAGCGGGCCAACGCCGCGACGAAGTCGTCCTCCGAGCGCGAAGCCACCGAGGCCGCCCAGTGAGCGCCTCCTCCGGGCAGGCAGGCCAGCACCGTCCGAGTGTCCATGTTGATCAGTTCGGGCACGCTGAGCAGGTCGGCGAGCTGACGCAGCGTCAACCAACAGAATCCGTCGATCGCCTCGACGTCGTCGCCGACCTCCACCACCATGTTGCGATTGCGCTTCCGATAGAACCACGCCCCTTGCTCCGATTGGCGGGTGTCCACAAGCACCGAACGGCCCAAGGGTTCGCGGAAGTACTCCAGATACGGGATGGCACGTCCTTTGTGCACTCCCGTGTAGTTGCTACGGGTCGCCTGGACGGTGGGGGACAACTGCACACCGCAATCCGGGTTCCCCGGCTCCTGCTTGGCCTGCATCAGGCAGTGCAGCACACCGTCGATCTCCCGCACCAGGATACCGAGGATGCCGATCTCGGGCTGGTTGATGATGGGCTGCTGCCACGACGGCACGGCGGCGTCGGGACGCTCCACGGTCACCGCCTCGACGCTGAAGAAGCGTCCGGTGTGATGTCGGAGGAAACCGGTTCCCGGTTCCCGCACCCATCCGTCCAGTTCGTCCAGAGCGGCCCGCTGCGTCCGCATCCAGACCCGTCGGGACATCCCGGCGACCCAGTCGTGCACCGCGGCCGTGTCGGGGAGGTGAGCACCCGGGGCGAACAGCGAATCGGTCAGCCGCACCTCGGCTTCGGCGCGCGGCGACGGGCGAGAGGGAGCGACCACCGAACGTCTCCTTCGGCAGGACTGGCGTTCTGCGATGTCGGTGACCGACCGCGGCGGCCGACAACCGACTTCCCCGACCGGCACTGGCAAGCTTCGCGAGACCGCGACACCATCGTCAACCGCTGGCCGCCCCTAACTGTCGGAATAGGGGTTCAGTCCGGGGATTCCCGTTCCGCCACCGCCGCGACGGTCGCGGTGATCCCGGCGTGCAACGGCGTCGTGGCGCGCCATCCGCTGGCCGCCGTGAACGCGGCGGGATCGGCGACGAGGCTGCGCACGTCCATCACGGTCGCCTCCCTCGGCGGCGGCACGGACACCACGGGCACGGGCGGTTTCCCGGTGTGTGCGGACACGGAGGTCGACACCGTCTCGAACAACTCGCGCACCGTGACCCCGCGCCCGGTCCCCAGCAGCCAGTGGCGCCCCGCCGTCCGATCCGCGTGGATGACGGCCTCGACGAACGCGTTCGCGACGTCGTCGACGAACACGAGGTCGCGCTCCATCAGGCCATCACCCCACACCGTCAACCGTTCCCCCGCCAACGCCCGGCGGATCATCGTCGTGACGACGCCTCGGTCCACCGCGAACGGTGTGGGCCCGTACACGGTGGGCAACCGCAGACTGATCCCACCGCTTTCCAGCACGACCCGCTCTGCCTCGCATTTCTGCCGGTCGTACTCGGTGGTCGGAACGTCGGTTTCCGTGCCGTCGACACGCTGCCGGGCCCCGGAACCGACCTGCGAGGTCGACCCGGCGAACACGATCATGCGCCCCGCCGCGGCCTCGACCACCGACCGCACGACGGCGACGTTCACCCGCGCCGCCGCTTCCGCCTCACCGCCATCCACGCGGTAGGTACCGCCACCCGTGTACAGCACGAGGGGCAGCACCACATCCGCGTCGGCGACGACCTCCGCCACCCGGCCGGGTTCCGTCAGATCCGCGGCCACGGCCTCGACACCGGCGACGGGGGGACGGCCGCTGCGGGACACCGACCGCACGACCGCCCCCGCCGCCACGAACCGCGCGACCACGGCCGATCCGATGAATCCGGAGCCGCCGAGCACGACCACCCGCGTTCCGGCCACAGCGGACGACGCCGCCACCGTCAGACCACGTGCACGTGGGGCACGTACCGGATCCATCGGCCGCCCGCCTTTCGGAAGTCCTGTTCCTTGGCCATGATCTCCTCGGCGTGGTTCCAGGCGAACAACAACGCGTACGACGGATAGTCCTGGGAGAACGCCTCCGGAGGCCGGACCGGGATGTGCGAGCCCGGCGTCAGTTTGTGCTGCTTCGCGGGAGTGGTGTCACAGACGAACTCCACCAACTCGGGACCGATACCGCAGAAGTTGGTCACCGTGGCGCTTTTCGCGGTCGCGCCGTAGCCGACGATGCGGTGTCCTTCCGCACGCAGTCGCGTCAACAACTCCACGAGCTCGTCCCGGATGACCCGCACCCTCCGGGCGAAATCCTCCAGGACGGCCAGGTCCGAGATCCTGCGACGCCTCTCCTCCTCGCACAGTTCGTCGACCGCCGCGCTGCGGGTCCGCGCCCCGGGACGGGCCAACGTGTAGCGCACCTCGCCGCCGTGCACGGGCAGCCGTTCCACGTCCACCAGTTCGAGACCGTGCCGACGGGCCATCTCGTCGACCGACGTCGCGCTGAAGAAGAAGAAATGTTCGTCGTAGATCTGGTCGAACGACGTCTTCTCCAGGATGTCGCCGAGATAGGGGTCCTCGAACACGAACACCCCGTTCGGCTTCAGCAGGGCGGTCACTCCCCGCAGGATCGACGCCATGTACGGGATGTGGCACAACGTGTTGGCCGCATAGATGACGTCGGCCCGTCCCTCGGTGTCGACGATGTCGAGTGCTGTGGTCTCTTCGAAGAAGTCCTTGCGTACCCGCACCCCCTCCTCGGCCGCGAGGTCGGCCACGGCTCCGGACGGTTCCACCCCCAGGTGCCGTACCCCGACCTCGGCGACGGTCTTCAGCATGGTGCCGTCGTTGCAACCGAGTTCGACGATGAACGGGTCCGTTCCGGACAGTTCCGTGGCGAGGAATCGCTCGGCCAACTCCTGGAAGTGTCGTCGCATCACCGCCGAACCGCGCGACAGATACGGGTAGTCCTCGTGGAACATCTCCTCGCGGGGCACTTCCTCGGTCAACTGCACCATGCCGCATTCGCCACATACGCCGACGGCGAGTCGATAGGTGAACTCGTCCGTCGTGTCGGCGGGATCGCGGAACGCGTCCGACAAAGGCTGGGTGCCGAAGTCGAGGAATTCGACGACCGTCTCGCCACAGATGCGACAGCGGGCTCCGGGGGCCATGGTGTTCTCCTTCTGTTCTCGTCGGTCACACACGATCGGGCACCCGGGCCATAGACATCGGCCTAAATGCCCAACGGCGCCAAATCCCGTGGGAGTTCGGCACGGCCCTTCACCCCCAACTTCCGGTACACCCGGGTGAGGTGCTGTTCGACCGTGCTCACCGTGATGTAGAGCAGTGCGCTGATCTCACGGTTGGTATGGCCGGTGGCCGCCAGTTCGGCGACCCGGCGCTCGGAATCACTCAACACCGCCACGGACCCCCTCCCGGGTCTTCGTGCGGGCCCGTCGTCCGTTGCGCCGCCTCGTGCCTCGTCGAGGCGGCGCTGCGTCCTCGCCAATGCCAGGCCGTCACCGCAGGACTTCAGCAGTTCCAGCGACTTCCGCAGCAACGACACACGCTCGTCCGCCTCGCTCAGCTCGGCCAGCACACGCATCGCGATGCCCCGGGTCCAACGACCGATTCCGGGACGTGTGAGCTGTTCGGTGACGAGGTCCCGCGCGGCGTCCCGTCGACCGAGGGCGATGTTGGCCTCCGCGAGGTCGAGCCGCCACGGCGCCACCAACGGCAGGTCCGCCCCCCATCTTTCCATCAGCAGACCGCACTGCTGGAAATCGCTGATGGCCGCGAGCGCGCGGCCACACGCCAGATGGGCGTGGCCTCGTGCGTGCAGATAGAAAAGACCGACGATGGTGTCGAACATCGCCTTGGGCACCGGCAGCCGCAGCAGCTCCTCCAGCCGATGCCGGTCACCCAACTCCGTGAGCGCGGTGAACAGGACGGCGGCGGGGTAACCGATCGACACCCCCCACCCCTGGGTCGGCAGGAGATCCAACGCCGAGGACGCCAGCCGAAACGCCGTCGCGGGATCACCCCGGCGCAACATCAGATGTGCCCGTACGACCTCGAAGAACGCCTGCCACGTGCGTACCCGGCCGTTGACGGCCTCGTCGATGACGCGACCGCACCAATGCTCGGCGCTCCCGGCGTCGCCCGCGAAGGTCAGGACCAACAACGCGGTGGCGACCATCTCCGGCGCCGTCTCACCGGGGCGACTGCTTTTGAGGACGTGTTCGGCCGCGGCCACCGCCCGGCGGTCGAACCGCGTGGTCCAGAACTGTCCGAGCGCGTGGGCGGCCTCGGCCCACGGATCGACCACCGACTGCGCCGCCCCGACTTCGACGGGTTCGAGGTCCACGCCGTGGAACTGACAGACGATCCTCAGTTCCGCCGCGGATTGGACGTCGAGCACGTCCGGGTTCTCCCGACACAGCCGCAACACCTCGGCGACCGTGTCGTGGTCCCCCGTCCACAGGGCGTGCCAGAGCAGGATCACCACGTCCCGGCCGGCGAGTTCCCCTGTCGACATCGCCGCGTGCAACGGCTCCAGGTGCACGGCCGATGCCGCCGGGTTGATCCGCCACCACGCCCGGACCAACACTCGATTGACCTCGAGGCGTTGCGGTCCCTCGGCGGCGGGGAGGGCCAGTTCCAGGTACCGGATCGCGGCGTCGACGTCGTCCGCCGCCAGCGCCTGCTCGGCCGCGACACGCAGCACGTCGACCGCCCAACGGGCCTGTTCGTCGTCGAGTCGACCGTGCGCCAGCAGGTGGGTGGCAACGGTCGTGGCGTCCTCCCCACACCGGTACAACACCTCGGCCGCCCGTCCGTGCAGTGCGGCTCGCTCGGTGGTGGAGAGGCTCTCCAACACCGCGGCACGCACACCGGGATGTCGGAAACTGCCGCCCAACACCAGACCGGACGTGTCCAGAAAGCCGACGAGCTGCTGAGCGACCTCGGTGCTGACCTCCGCCAGCCGCGCCACGAAGTCCACCGGATGGCCGTCCCCGAGCACCGCCATGGCTCGGACCACCGCCGGGATCGACGGTTCCCAACGATGCAGGGCAGCGAGCACGGAACCGGCGGCGGTGGGGCCGAGTCGCCACTCGTCCGCGGCCTCACCCGCGACCAGATCGTCGATCATCGACCGCACGAGCATGCGGTTGCCACCGCTCCACCGGCTCCACAACGGTGCGAGCTTGGCGGCCGTCGCACGACCCACATGCTCCGTCAGCATCGCCTTGATCTGCGCTTCACCGAGTGGCCCCAATCGAATGTGACAGGCCTGCCGCTCGTTGCCCTCCGCATGCTGCCGTAACGACAGCGAATGGGAATGCTCCCACTCACTCAACAACAGCAGGACCCGGGACAGGAAGATCCGCCGTCGAAGCTGCAACAGGAACTGTCGTGAGACGCTGTCGGCGAACTGCACGTCGTCGATGCTCACCACGACCGGGTGCCGCTGGGACAACTCCAGCACCGTCGTGCACAGTTGGTGGAGCAGGCGGGCGCTGCGCGGATGGTCGGGCCGCAGCGTCGCACAGGACGCGATCAGCTCGCCCATGCGGTGGGCGAGCTCAGGCTGGGGACGCGCACTCTGCGCGAGTTGCTCCAAGACTCCCCCGGCCAGCGACTGCTCACTCCACACCGCGCTGGCCGACAACACCAGCGCCCCCGCCTCGACGGCACGATCGGCACACTGCCGCAGCAGTTCGGTCTTGCCGCTTCCGAGCCCACCGGTGACCACAGCGAGTCCGCCCCCGCCCTCCAGACAGTCGGAGAGCAACCCCATAAGTTTGTTGAGGGCGGCTCTGTGGTCCGGCATCTACACCCCCGGATATGTCGCGAGCGTCCTCTTACTGATCGGTGGTATGGGGGTTATAACACGGTTCGGCGCCTGTTCATCCCTGAAAAAGTCGGAAGCGACAGAAAGGATTTCATTATCAAAACGGTCTCTTGACCGAAAGACATCCCTCGACTAATGGGGTTTCCGATGGACACACACCACGTCCTCGGCAGCGGCGCCGCCGGAAAGAGGACGCCACGACAACGAGTTCGGGGGTTCGAAGTGGACAACCCCGGTGCTCAGGCACCGGCCTGGGCCTGCGCCATCCGCTCCTCACGGTCGGCGGCCCGCAACGCTTCGAGCACACCGGACAGTTCCCCGTCCAGCACCTGGTCCAGGTTGTACGCCTTGTAGTTCACGCGGTGGTCGGAGATCCGGTTCTCGGGGAAGTTGTACGTACGCACCCGCTCCGACCGGTCGACCGTCCGCACCTGGGAACGACGGGCGTCAGCGGCCTTCGCGGCGGCCTCCTCCTCGGCCAGGGCCTGCAACCGCGCCTGCAACACCTGGATGGCACGTGCCCGGTTCTGGATCTGCGACTTCTCGTTCTGACACGAGACGACGATGCCGGTCGGCAGGTGCGTCACGCGGACGGCCGAGTCGGTGGTGTTGACACTCTGCCCACCGGGCCCCGACGAACGGAACACGTCGATGCGCAGGTCGTTCGGGTCGATCTCGACCTCGATCTCCTCGGGCTCCGGATAGATCAACACCCCTGCGGCGGAGGTGTGGATACGGCCCTGCGACTCCGTGGCCGGGACCCGCTGCACACGGTGCACCCCGCCCTCGAACTTCAGGCACGCCCACACACCCTCGGCCTCGGTGCCCTTGCTCTTGACGGACACCGTGACGTCCTTGTAACCGCCCAGGTCCGACGGGGTCGCATCGAGGATCTCCGCCGTCCAGCCCTGCCTCTCCGCGAAGCGCAGATACATCCGGAGCAGATCACCGGCGAAGAGCGCGGATTCCTCGCCACCCTCCCCGGACTTGATCTCCATGACGACGTCGGAACCGTCGTACGGGTCACGGGGCAGCAGCAGCTCCGCCAGTTTGGTCTCCAGTGCGGACACCCGCTTGCCGAGCCGATCGACCTCCTCGGCGAACGAGGAGTCCTCCGCCGCCAGCTCCTTGGCGGCTTCCAGCTCCGACCGTGTGGTCTCCAATTCGCCCACGGTCTTGACCACGGGCGAGAGTTCGGAATAGCGGCGTCCCAGTTTGCGGGCACGCGCTTGGTCGGCGTGCACCGCCGGATCCGCCAGCTGCTTCTCGAGTTCGGCGTACTCATCGAGCAGCCCACGCAGCGATTCCGATTCCACCGGCCGCATCCTTCCTTGAACGCCTGTACAGGAGACCGTCATCGAAGCACGAAACGGCGCCCGCCCCTGCCGTGCTCAGCAGAAGCGGGCGCCGCCGACGAAGCTACTTCTTGCGCTTGCCGTAACGGGCCTCGAAGCGCGCCACCCGACCACCGGTGTCGAGGATCTTCTGCTTACCCGTGTAGAAGGGGTGGCAGTTCGAGCAGATCTCGACGTGGATGGTGTCGGACGGAGCGGTGCTGCGAGTGGTGAAGGTGTTACCGCAACCGCAGACCACCGTGGTGACGTGGTAGTCGGGATGAATACCGCTCTTCATGGTGTCCTCTCCTCATGGCCGCCGGGTCCCCGCGACCAGCGGGGTGAACCGGAGCCGGACGTCAGCGAATCAAGTGTGCCAGAAGAGCCCAACGCTCCTCCGTGCGCCCTTGTTCCCGCTCGCTCAGTTCTCGTCCGGACCAGGCATGTTCTTGGAGACCTGCATCAGGAACTCGGCGTTGGTCTTCGTCTTCCGCAGCCGGTCCAGCAGCAGGTCGATGGCCTGTTGCGAGTCCAGAGCGTGCAGCACTCGGTGCAGCTTGTGGGTCACCGCCAGCTCGTCGGGCGAGAGCAGCAGCTCTTCCTTACGGGTACCCGACGGGTTGACGTCCACCGCGGGGAACACCCGGCGCTCGGCGATCTTGCGGTCGAGCTTGAGCTCGGCGTTACCCGTGCCCTTGAACTCCTCGAAGATCACCGTGTCACCGGTGGAGCCCGTCTCCACCATCGCCGTGGCGAAGATGGTCAGAGAACCGCCCCCCTCGATGTTCCGAGCGGCACCCAGGAACCGCTTGGGCGGGAACAAGGCCGTCGAGTCGACACCACCGGACAGGATGCGTCCGGATGCCGGGGCGGCGAGGTTGTAGGCCCGACCGAGGCGAGTGATCGAGTCGAGCAGCACCACCACGTCGTGTCCCATCTCGACAAGCCGCTTGGCCCGCTCGATGGACAGTTCCGCCACCGAGGTGTGGTCCGACGGCGGACGGTCGAATGTGGAGGCGATGACCTCGCCCTTCACCGACCGCTGCATGTCGGTGACCTCTTCGGGGCGCTCGTCCACCAGCACCACCATGAGGTGGCACTCGGGGTTGTTCGTGGTGATCGCGTTGGCGATGTCCTGCATGATCGTCGTCTTGCCCGCCTTGGGCGGGGAGACGATCAGGGCACGCTGTCCCTTACCCACCGGCATCACCAGGTCGATGACCCGGGTGGTGAGTTTGTTCGGCGTGGTCTCCAGACGCAGCCGTTCATTGGGGTACAGCGGCGTCAGCTTGTGGAACTCGGGACGCTTCTTCGCCACCTCGGGGTCGAGCCCGTTGACCGAGTCCACCCGCACGAGCGGGTTGAACTTCTGCCGCTGCTGCTCGCCCTCGCGCGGCTGCTTCACCACACCCGTGATGGCGTCGCCGCGGCGCAGTCCGTACTTACGCACCAACGACAGCGAGACGTACACGTCGTTCGGGCCCGGCAGGTAGCCGCTGGTGCGGACGAAGGCGTAGTT
>SMEH01000172.1_pt1 | contig 40445 bp, 31 predicted proteins | sample 2456361 | NCBI WGS metagenome assembly SMEH01 (sample SAMN10132587, study PRJNA489261) | soil metagenome | isolation source: day1 control-loamy sand soil ammended | place: USA | reverse complement strand
GCAAGCTCAGGTCAATCGATCCGACGAAAACACGGGGGCACATCCGCCACAGCCGGACGATCCTGCCACATTCGAATCCGATGCCGTCGAAGATCGGCACCGATGCGAATACACCGGTTCATCGGCTCCCCGCCGGCCCGGGGCTCACACCGTACTGACCCGTGCTGCACGGAGCACCGACGAACCGATCATCTCGGCGGCGCGATCGATGTCCTCACCGGTGGTCCAACGCCCCAACGACAGTCGTAACGCCGATGAAGCCCGCCGCCCGGAGAGCCCCATCGCCGTCAGCACCACGGAGGGGTGTGCCTGGCCGCTGTGGCATGCCGAGCCCGTCGAAGCCGCCAGCCCCGGCGTCTCGGCGAGCAGGTCCTTTCCCCGGACTCCGTCGATGCTGACATTCACCGTGTTCGGCAGCCTCGAGCGCAGCGGACCGTTGAGCATCACGCGGTCACCCAGCGCCTCACGAAGGAGATCGTGGAGTCGATCGCGCAACCGACGGAGGCGCTCCGGCTCCCCGGCTTCGAGGGCAGCGGCGGCACGCTGCGCGGCCGTACCGAACGCCACGGCGAAGGCCACGTTCTCGGTTCCCGCCCGTAGTCCGTGCTCCTGCCCACCCCCATGGATCAGAGGTTCCAGCGACACACCGGCCCGCACGTACAACGCTCCGATGCCTTTCGGCGCGTACATCTTGTGCCCCGCCATCGTCAGCAGATCCACGTCGAGCGCGACCACGTCGACCGGCAGCTTCCCCACCAGCTGCGCGGCGTCGGTGTGGAAGAGCGCACCGTGCTCGTGGGTGATCCGCGCCAGTTCCGCGATCGGCTGCAACGCTCCGGTCTCGTTGTTCGCCGACATGATCGACACCAACACGGTCCGAGAGGTGAATGCGGCGGTCAGCTCGGCCGGATCGACCATCCCCTCACCGTCCACGGGCAGATAGGTCACGTCGACCCCGTGGTTGCGCTCCAACGCCCGGCACGATTCCAATACCGCGGGATGTTCGGTGCACTGGGTGATGACGTGGGGACGCTCGACCGCGGCGGCCCGGACGACGCCACACAGGGCGAGAGCGTTCGCCTCGGACCCCGAACCGGTGAACACGATCCGCTGCCCCGATGTCCCGATCAGGTTCGCCACCCGGTTCCGGGCAGCGGCCAGTGCCGTACGCGGTTTCCTTCCGTAGTGATGCCCGCTGGAGGGATTACCGAACTCATCGGACACATAGGGCAGCAAGGATGCCGTGACCGCGGGGTCGATCGGGGTCGTGGCGTTGTAGTCCAAGTAGATCGGACCTGTACTGGGCCTGCTCAGGACAGTCACGTCATCCCCTTCTTCCGTGCTGTCCACTCGTTATACCGCGGCCACAACGCTCATGCGCGGCATCGGATCACCGGTTCCGGTGACCAATCACCACAGCTGGCGGGGCTCGATGTGCCACTTCCGCGCGAAGCGGACTCCTACCCACTCCGGGGACTGTCGTGGATGGTCGTCGAGTTCCATGGAAGTCTCGCTTTTCGACCACACCTTCCCGCCTCCGCATCGGATGCGCTGAAGGAACACCCCGGAAAAGACGTATGGCCTCGGCTTGAAGCCCAAGGCACGAGGGGCTTTTCGAGATCGTGGTCGCAGCTCATTCGCCAAGCAGGTACTCCCGGCCGAACATCACGGCGGCGACGCGCGCCGACGGCGTTCCCGCGTCGAGGTCCGCCCCCGCTTGTCGCAGTACGGTCACGACCTCGTCCTCCCCCTTGAACAGCGCTCCGGCTATCGGAGCCTGATCACGTGCGTTGCGGAGGTTCGGGTCCGCGCCACGGGCGAGCAGGTCACGCACCGTCTCGGCGTGTCCGTGATAGGCGGCGAGCATGAGCAGCGTGTTCCCGGCCGGATCGGTCACGTTCACCGGTAGTCCGTGGTCGATGAACTCCCCGAGTTGTTTCGTGTCACCTTCACGCGCCAGATCCATGGCCAACGCCACGACGCGCCCCACCTGCTCCGGCGTCAACCCACCGGCGTTCATGGGCTTCCCCCGATCACGTCCGTCTCGTGCGGTGACCGCCTCCGCGCGGTGCTTTCGGCACCGCGCGGAGGCGGTTCTTCCTGTGCTGATCGGACAACTCGGTGACGGTCAGAGCTTACCGTCGGCCAATGCCTCGACCGCCTTACGAACGCCTTCGCCGTAGGCGGGATCGGCCTGGGTGCAGTTGGCGATGTGACGCTCGATGGTCGCCTCCGAAGCACCGTTGATCGCCCGCGCGGTGTTCTCGAACAAGGCCTGCTGCTGTTCCGGCGTCATGAGACGGAACAGGTTGCCGGGCTGTTCGAAATAGTTGTCGTCGTCCTCGCGGTAGTTGAACCGATCGGCCACCGACCCCACCGCCAGCGCCGGCTCACGGTAGGCGGGCTGCTCCTGCCACCAGCCGTACGAGTTCGGCTCGATGCCCGGCGTGGAACCCTGGTTGCCGTCGACCCGCATCGCACCGTCGCGGTGGTAGGAGTTGACCGGACAACGAGGTTTGTTCACCGGGATCTGATGGTGGTTCACCCCCAGGCGATACCGCTGGGCATCGCCGTAGGAGAACAACCTACCCTGCAGCATCTTGTCCGGCGAGAAACCGATGCCGGGCACGATGTTGGCCGGGTTGAAGGCCGCCTGTTCCACCTCGGCGAAGTAGTTGTCGGGATTGCGGTTGAGCTCCCACTCTCCGACCTCGATCAGCGGATAGTCCTTCTTGGACCACACCTTGGTGAGGTCGAACGGGTGGTAGCGATAGGTCTCAGCCTCGTGCTCGGGCATGACCTGGATGTAGAGCTTCCACTTCGGGAAGTCACCACGCTCGATCGCCTCGTACAGATCACGCTGGTGTGATTCCCGGTCCTTCCCGATCAAGGCCTCGGCCTCGGCGTCGGTGAGATTCTTGATGCCCTGCTGGGTACGGTGGTGGAACTTCACCCAGAACCGCTCACCCTGCGCGTTGATCATGCTGAAGGTGTGTGAGCCGAAACCGTGCATGTGCCGGTACGAAGCCGGGATCCCCCGGTCCGACATGACGATCGTCACCTGGTGCAGCGATTCGGGCAGATTGGTCCAGAAGTCCCAGTTGTTCTCGGGACTGCGCATGTTGGTACGCGGATCGCGCTTCACCGCGTGGTTCAGGTCCGGGAACTTCAGCGGGTCCCGGAAGAAGAACACCGGGGTGTTGTTGCCGACGATGTCCCAGTTGCCCTCTTCTGTGTAGAACTTCACCGCGAAGCCACGGATGTCCCGTTCGGCGTCGGCCGCACCACGTTCACCCGCGACGGTTGAGAAGCGAACGAACATGTCCGTCTTCTTGCCGACCTCAGAGAAGATCTTCGCGCAGGTGTATCGCGTGATGTCGTTGGTCACCGTGAAGGTCCCATAGGCTCCGGAACCCTTCGCGTGCATCCGACGTTCCGGGATGACCTCTCGGTCGAAGTGAGCGAGTTTCTCCAAAAACCAGACGTCCTGCAACAGCATCGGCCCACGAGGGCCGGCGGTGAGCGAGTTCTGGTTGTCGGGGACCGGAGCACCGGCGGCGGTGGTCAGCGGCTTGTGGTTGTTCGCGGGCAAAGCTCACTCCTCTTCGGACTTCTCAGGACGATCATTCTTAGGACGAAAGGCAATCAGGGCAGATTCCCCAGAAGATCACCTCGGCTTCGTCGACCACGAACCCCTGCGGATCCGTGCTGTGAAGGCATGGAGCCTCACCCACCACGCAGTCGATATCGGTGATCCCACCGCAGTCACGACATACCAGGTGGTGGTGGTTATCGCCCACACGAGTCTCGAACCGAGCCGGTGAACCGGCCGGTTCGATACGACGAACCAAGCCCACTTCGGTGAGCGTGCGGAGGACGTCGTAGACGGTCTGGGTCGACAACGAACCCAATTCGCGACGCACGGCCGTCGCGATGGTGTCGATGTCCGAGTGTGGGTTGTTCGCGACCATCGTCAACACAGCGACCCGCTGCCGGGTCACTCGTAATGCCGCTTCCCGCAACATCGCAGGGGCATCGATGATCGACATGGGGGCAGCCAAGCAGCTTTTCTGGAATAAGTCAACTTTATGCCGGGAAGTTGCACACTATGCACCGAACGGCCGCCGGTCCCGCCGGGATCACGCGCTTCGCCACGGTTTCATCAGGTACGCGGGGAATTCCGCAGAACGATACCGAGGTTGTTGCCGATGTCTTGGACGAGCGGGGAATCGAGCCCGAACGTACGGGCCGCCGTCCGGTAAGCCGACTGCAACAGTTCCGCCGCCGCTTGGGCGTCTCCGGCCATAAACAGCGACACACCGAGTGTTTTGGTGGTGTCGAGGGTATCGGCGTGAGTGGCCCCGAGCGTTTTCCGCCGCAACTTCACGGTGCTGCGCAACACCTCCAGCCCTTCGGCCCAACGGTTTGCCATGGCCAACGCGCAGCCGAGATTGTGCGCGTACTGCAACGTGTCCGCATGCTTGGGACCCAACACTTCCACCGCTCGCCGGTGGGCCTCACGGTGCCGTTCCGCCGATTCCTCGAACCGGCGTTGCCGGAACAACGCCGATCCCATTCGGTCCAAAGTGGCCATCGACTCCGGGTGTTGGGCACCGAGTTCGCGCTCGCACTCGACGAGAAGCGCCGCCCACGCACGCTCCGCGGCGTAGTAATGCCCGGCATCGAACAACGCCATCGCGCCGCGGGCCTTCCGGTCGAGCTCATCGGGTAACGGGGTGGGCTTGGGCGAGAGAAAACGCATCGCGACCTCCTGCGCGACCGACGGCTACGCCGGTCCAGCCTTGCCCAACCTGTCGTCCAATGCACGTCCCTCGACCGGCTTGACCTCATTTCCCCCGAATGGAGTGCCGATCGCTTCGGCGAGGTCACGTAAGCGGAGGTCGATGGCCGACTCGATCAGTTCCGCCAGTTCCGCCACCGTCACACGCAACCTCGTCCACGCGGTCACCACCACCGTTGCGCTGATCAACAACGCCGGCCACCACACCACGCCCGCCACCAGATACAGCAGTCCCCACCCCATCAGTGACACGGCATCGGCGTAGCGGGCATGCGCATCGCTGATGGGGCGGCGAGTGTCCTCGTCGAGCAACAACCACAATCTCGGCCACACCAATCGGGCGTCGACGTGGTACTGCGCTCTCACGCGGGCTTCCACCAGTCGGACCCGATCCCCCAGCCATGTCGGTCGCTGCGGCAGGTACGCGGCGACCGGGTCGACCCCGGCACGTCGTGCCGCGGCCAACGCCCGTGATCGTCGCGACCAGCGCGACCGCGTGATCAGTCCTCCGGTGAGGAATCGTCGCCGAAGGAACCAGCGTTGCGCGAGACGACCGAGCCCCGTCGCCACCGTTCCGGCCACCCCCGCACCGGCGACGGCCAACCCCACGGCGACGACCGCTCGTCCCGGATGCCGCACGAACTCGTCGCCGAGTGCCTCCGTCTCGGCGACGAGACGAGCGAGATCGAAAGGACTCCCATGACCGAGCACGACAGCGATACCGAAGACGATCACCCACAGCGATCCCGGCAACAGGATCGCCGTCACCCAACGCGTACTGACCCGCTTGCCGAACTCGGTGATGATCCCGATCATGCTGGTCGCATCGGCTCGTCGAAGGCCGCACACCACGGCAGATGTCCGTGTTCGTCGCGGGACGCGTTGCGGCCGCAACGATCACGCGGACAGCCGTAAGTCCCGGCCCCCACGGGGAGATCCCGGTTCATGCCGGGAAGTCCGACAAGCCCGAAAAAGGGGCGATCGGACCAACTCCGATACGTGCCGTCGGAATCGGTCGGCATCCACTTGAGCACCAGCTGCCGTACGGCCGCCCCCGCACGCACCCGGGCGATATCGCGATCGAGCCGGTCGAGAACGCCGTTGTTCCGGGCCTGGGTACGCAGTTCGGGCAGGGCCGCGCACCACACGGCCAGCAGGTCGTCTTCGGCCTCCACCTGAACGGCCTCCCGATCTTCGTCAAATCGACATCTCAGATTAGCGGTCCGTTCCTAGGATGAGGAATCATCGATGATCTGGGGGCACGATGTTCGGACGACGTGGAAAACGGACGGACGACGGCGATCGGATAGGAAACGCATTACGGGAAGCCCGAGCGTGGCTCGAAAGCAGTCGCGAGTCCCAGCGGAGAACGGACATCGAGCAGGCGGTCGCCGCAGGGACAAAAGCGCTGCGGCTGTGTGGTCCCGAGGCGCCGGAACGGTTCGCGGCCCTGCTCGTGCTCAGCGAGGCCCGGGCGCTACGGCACGCGGTGACGACCTCGATCGAGGACCTCCAGACCGCGGTCGAACTCCATCGGGAACTCGTGGACCTCAGTGCGACGGAACACCCGGACATGTCCGGGCCCGTTCTGCGCACCTTCGCGTTCCTGTCACTACGACTCGGCCTTCTCACAGGCGGGCAACGACACATCGAGGACGCAGCGCTCACCGCGAGGGAGCTCGACGAACTGGCCGGGAGGACGGATTCCCCCCAGTTCCACGCCGTCGCCGCCGACCTGTTGGCACAGGCGACCCCGTTGTTGCCGCCGGATCACCCCGATCGGGCCGCCCTGGCCGCACTGCGCGCCTCCGCCCTTCTCAGCTGGGTCAGACAGAGCGCGGACCCAGCGCCCTTGGACGACGCGCTGGAGGAGATCGAGCGGGCTCTCCGACTGTGTGCGCCGGATGACCCCAACCGCGCCCCCTTCCTGGTGATCCACTCCGAGATACGGGCACTTCTGTACCACCGGGACGGCAGCCTCGAAGCGCTGAACGCGTCTATCGAGGCCCACCGGACAGCACTCGACCACTACTCCGCTGACCACGAGGTGTCCACACGGGTGTTACACAATCTCGGTCGGGCTCTGTGCCAGCGCTACGAGCTGACCGAGGACGCGGCCGACCTGGACAACGCCGCCCACTCCCTTCGACTGGCCCTCGAACACGCCACCGATCCTCAGCTGCGAGACCTGCTCGAGCAGGCTTTGGAGGAAGTGGCCGAGCTTCGTGGCCCGGAACCACCGCTTGCTCTTCCCCCCGGTGTCAAACTCAAGTTCCTCGCCGCCCCGGGGATGCACCCACGACGACCGATCGCCGAGATCGGCGACGACATCGAGGAATTCGCACGGCACACCGCCACGCTGAGCATGCTCCTCGACCAGTACGAACGCACCAGGGAACCGGAGCTGCTGGAACGCATCTGCGCCGACGGACGGGCACTGCTGCAGGTTCCCGCCATCGGCGACGAGCGCTGGTTGGTGGGTCGGACGCTCGGCCCCGCCCTGATGCGGCGATTCGAGACGACCGGCGACAGCGCGGACCTGGACGAGGCCATCGAACTGCTCCACGAGATAGTGGTCGAGGAGCCGGTGTTGCGCCCCTCCTACCTCGCCGGCGACCTGATGAACCTGGCGGCGGCGTTGATCAACCGGTTCCTCCGCGACCGGGACGGCGCCGATCTGGATCAGGCGATCACGCACTGCCGGCGTAGCGTCGAATTGACGGACGACGACAGACCGGAGTTCGTCCATAGCCTGAACACCCTCGGTACCGCCCTGATCTACCGCTTCGAGCACCACGGCCGGAGATTCGATCTCGACGAGGCGATCGAGCTGGGGAAAACCGCCCTGGCCCGGTCCACCACACAGCCCGAAATCGCTCACGCGCACAGCAATCTGGGGAACCGGCTGCTCGAGCGGTTCCGGCTGGACCGCGATCCGGCCGACCTCGACACGGCCGTGGATCACCTCCGCACCGCGTTGGACAGCTACGACGAACCCTCCTACCTGCTGACCCTGGCGTTGTGTCTGTACGAACGCGGCTCCCACAACGGCGACCGAGGCGATCTGCAGGAGGCACTCGATCATTTCCGCACCCTGCTCGGTTCGCTGCCCGAACGAGCTCCGCTTCGGCAGACGGCACGGTTGGGATCGGCCCAAACGCTCTCGTCCCTCGGTGACACCGAGCAGGCCATGGCCGTGTTGACCGAATTCGTCCGACACGACCGCGGCAGTTCCTTCGAACGGATGGACGCGTTAGTGCTGCTGGCCAGGTTGCACGCGAAACGCGCGGTCGACGGCCTCGACGACTGGCGCTCCGTCGCCCGCGCCTTCGCCGGGGCCCAGGAACAACTGCAGCTGACCATATGGAGGGGACTACGTGCCCCCGACCGCCGCAGGCTGCTCACGCGCTGGCCCGCGATCGCCAACGACGGTGCCGCGGCGGCACTGTCCGCGGGAGAGCCGGAGTGGGCCGTGGAGATGCTCGACCACGGCCGATTCCTCTGGTGGGGCCAGGTTCTGGACACCCGCACCGACCTCAGCGCACTCCAGGCGGCGCATCCGGAACTCGCCGACCGACTCGCCGCGTTACGCGCTCAGGCCGCCGAAGACATGAGCGCCGGACAACGCCGACAGCTCGCCGCGGACTGGGACGACGTCGTCGCGACCGTGCGAACCCGCCCCGGATTCGAACGCTTCCTGCTGCCGATGTCGTTCACCGAACTGAAGGAGGCCGCCACCGACGGCCCGGTGGTACTCGTGAACGTCAGCCGCTACCGGTGCGACGCCCTCGTCGTGACCCTCGACGATGTGCAGGTCGTGCCGCTTCCTGAACTCACCGCCGATGACGCCGCCCGACGCACGCGGGAATACCTCACCGTCGTGGCCGGGACGGGCACCGGGGGCTTGTCCGCCGGGGCACGGGAACAGGCGCTCATGGCCTACCTCGAATGGCTGTGGGACGTGGTGGCCGAACCGGTGCTGACGACGATGTCCGTCCCCGCAGGTGCACGACTGTGGTGGTGCGCCAACGGACCACTGGCGCTGAGCCCCTTGCCCGCGGCGGGCTACCACGATCCGGACGACCTCCCGAGGGGCCGCACCGTGCTCGATCGGGTCGTGTCGTCGATGACCCCGACTTTGCGGTCACTGCAGTATTCGCGCCGTCGCGCGGTCGCCGACCCCACCGGCATGCTCGTGGTGGCCTGCGAACGGCGGCCGGACTACATCACCGGCCTTCCCGATCTGCCTTCCGCCACCCGGGAGGCAGCGCTGTTGCGTTCACGCTTTCCCGACACCACCACGTTGGAAGGAGAAGCCGCGACCACGACGCGGACGACGGAGGCGCTGGCCGAGCACGCATGCGCTCATTTCGCGTGCCACGGAGGTACCACGTCGACCGGTGAGGCAGCACTGTTCCTCTCCGACGCACCACTCACCCTGATCCACCTCGCTCAGCTCGACCTCGACAACGCGCATCTTGCGGTGCTGTCCGCCTGCCGTACCGCGATGGGCGACGCCGATCTGCCGGACGAGGCTCACCACATCGCCGCGGCACTGCAGGTCGCCGGGTTCCGGCATGTCGTCTCCGCCCTCTGGGACATCGGTGACGACACCGCGACCGTCGTCGCCGACCACCTGTACCGGGAACTCACCACAGACGAGGGCACGCTCGATCCTTCACGTACCGCGCGCGCCCTGCACGCTGTTATCCACGAACTACGCCGACAAAACCCCTATCAACCGAGCAGGTGGGCTCCTTTCATCCATCTCGGGCAGTGAGGCGGTGTGTTCACGGGAACGCCAAGCCCGCTGAGGGTTCGCGTTCCCGCTGGATTTCTTCGCGTCTTGGCACGGAATCCGGGATTTCCGACCCCGTGGCGCCTTCCGCGCGTGGCTCATCTCCCGATGTGGCGAATTCCGAAATCGCCACCGCCTCCGATGATCGATGTATCACGCACACCTCACCCGAGGTGGCGTATCACCGATCGGTGGGATCACATGATCGAACCACGATTTAGTCCATTGCAGACAACCATCCGACCGGGTGACCGATTCGTGCATCCCTCCGATCCACCCCGGACTCGGAACATGTTCCGAGGATCGGTAACTTCCTCGTGGCCGGGGACTGAACCATGTGTTCCCCCGAGGGGAAGACGGGACCTTCCCACCTCTTTCGACGTGCTCTTGCGGCAACATCGTGTCCACGACTTGCAAGGCTTCGCCTCCGTCAGTACTGCCTTGAATGTGATGTGCCCATGTGGACCCAAAGGGGCGTCACAGAGGTTCCGCACACCGGATCCGACTGAACGGTACTCATCGTTCCCCCGTTCAGTTCGTCCGCTTTTGGCTCAACAACACAGAAGTTAGGCTTAGTTGATCACAGACGTTCCTGTCGGAACCCCACAGTGACCACCTTCCGGGAACAGCCTCGGCGCTGGAGGCGGTCGGGCGGCTTCGGACGTCATCACGTGCGGAAGCACGTGCTGACCGGTGATGCCACCCGCCCTCACCATTCGTCGATCTCGTGTTTCGCCGTCACGTCCTCCGTGGCTGCCCTGACAACAGCGAATGGAGCCCCATGAACAGGAAGCACGCTAGAACCAGTGCATTCGGGCGGCAGGTTTCCCGCCGCTCGATGTTGGCCGGCGCCGCAGCCGGCATGGCCACTCCGGTCATCACCTCGGCCATCGGCGGGACACCGGCACTGGCAGCCCCGCTCGAGGCCAACGGTTTCCGCGGAAGGCCCCGGCCCCGACGCATCACCTTGTTCGCCGAGGAACTTCCGGGTGACATGGTCGGCTATGGACTCGCACCGGGTGAAGCCACCGTCCCCGGACCGGTCCTGGAGATGTGGGAAGGTGAGACTCTCGAGATCCAACTGGTGAACAACACCGACCACCGGTTGTCCATCCACCCCCACGGGGTCGAGTACGACACGGAGTCCGACGGCAGCCCGCTCAACGACTCCTTCAACGCACCCGGCGAATGTCGAACCTATGTATGGCGTAGCCGGACTCCGTACCGGGCCGAGGACGGCGCTTGGATGCCGGGCAGCGCCGGTTACTGGCACTACCACGACCACGCCATGGGCACAGACCATGGAACGGAGGGACTGACCAGGGGACTTTACGGCGCGTTGGTCGTCCGCCGCCGAGGGGACATCCTGCCGGACCGGCAGTACACGATCGTGTTCAACGGTACGACCATCAACAACAGGGTGGCTCCGGAGGCCCCCATCTTCGAGGCCCGACTCGGCGAGCGGGTCGAGTTCATCGCCATCAGCCACGGCAACAGCCCCCACACCTTCCACCTGCACGGGCACCGCTGGGCGGACAACCGCACCGGGATGCTCGCCGGGCCGGACGACCCGACCCCCACCATCGACAACAAGGACCTCAATCCGGGCTCCTCCTTCGGATTCCAGGTCATCGCCGGCAAGGGAGTCGGCCCGGGCGCGTGGATGTACCACTGCCACATGCAGGTTCACTCCGACGACGGGATGACGGGGCTCTTCCTCGTCCGCAACGAGGACGGCAGCCTGCCCCCGGGAGCGGAGGAGGCGTTGCGGCGCTACCACGCCCACTTCAGCTGATTCACCCGAGTCGCTGTAGAGAGCACCCCGGAGCGGAATTCGGGGTGCTCTTCACACGGGTACACATGGACACCGAGCCCGCTGCGCGTCCCTCCCGTTCCCGGTGACGACCGTGGGCTTCGATGGCCGGTCCGTCTCCGTGTCCGCATCGAACCAACGGGACGGGCCATCCCTGTTTCGGGGTGGGGTCCTCGACGGTGGATCCGGGGCAGCTGCCGGGGTACCACGGTGAGGCCACCGAACAGGACGCCCCGGCGACACCATCCGGCAACCGGGGAACCGAGCCGGTTCATCCCGGCTCACCGTCGAACCTCAACCGACCCAATCCGACGAGTAGAGACATTCGCTCTTTTCGGACAGTAGGGCGGGGGTTCTGGGTGAGGACCGCTTCACCCCCGACAAAACCTCCCTGGCTTTTGCCGGAACCTTCTCGGGGAGCCGTGTTCCGACCCATCGCATCGGTTCCGCCTGCGTCCACTTCTTGCTGACGCCACTGCGCCGAAGCCGCGGAACCTTCACACGCCACTCCTCTGAACGGCGGTCAGCGCTACCCTTTTCGGCCCATTCACTTTTGCCTCAATGAGTCAGAAGTCCGACTTATCTGATCGTAAATATTTACGCCAGGGCCAAAAGTAATTACCTTCCGTACGGAACGCCCTCGGCGCTGGAGGCGAGGAAAGTGAGTCGGACGTCATCGCGAGCAGAGCACGCGCGGACGTGGTGGCCGCCGCATGCCCTTCCCCATTCCCCGATCTTGCGTCCCGCCACCGCGGCCTCCACGGCTGCCGTGGCAACAGCGAATGGAGCCCCATGATCAGGAAGTACGCTCGAACCGGCGCGTTCGGGAAGAAGGTTTCCCGCCGTTCGATGTTGGTCGGCGCCGCGGCCGGCATGGCCGCCCCGGTCGTTGCCTCAACCGTCGGGGGGACGACCGCGACAGCCGCTCCGAACAGGGCCGGCGATTCCCAAGGTGAGATCCGGCGCATCACCATGTACGCCGAGGAACTTCCAGGCGGCATGATCGGTTACGGGCTTGAGCCCGGCAAGGCCACGGTCCCCGGTCCCGTCCTGGAGATGTGGGAGGGGGACACCCTCGAGATCGAGTTGGTGAACAACACCGACCACCGGTTGTCCATCCACCCCCACGGGGTCGAGTACGACACGGAGTCCGACGGCAGCCCGCTCAACGACTCCTTCAACAACCCGGGGGAACGGCGGACCTACATCTGGCGCAGTCGAGCCCCGTACCAGGCCAAGGACGGCACCTGGCGACCGGGCAGCGCCGGTTACTGGCACTACCACGACCACGCCATGGGCACGGACCACGGCACGGGTGGAGTGCTCAGAGGACTCTACGGCGCACTGGTCGTTCGACGTCCAGGGGACATCCTGCCGGACCGGCAGTACACGATCGTGTTCAACGGAATGACGATCAACAACAGGGTGGCTCCGGACGCGCCCATCTTCGAGGCCCGACTCGGCGAGCGGGTCGAGTTCATCGCCATCGGCCACGGAGACCACTTCCACACCTTCCACCTGCACGCCCATCGTTGGGCGGACAACCGCACCGGATTGTTGTCCGGTCCGGACGACCCGACCCCCATCATCGACAACAAGGACCTCAATCCGGGCTCCTCCTTCGGATTCCAGGTCATCGCCGGTGAAGGGGTCGGCCCGGGTGCGTGGATGTACCACTGTCACGTGCAGTTCCACTCCGACGACGGCATGGCCGGGATCTTCCTCGTCCGCAACGAGGACGGCAGCCTGCCCCCGGGAGCGGAGGAGGCACTGGAGCGTTACCGCAACCACGGCTAGTTCACGAATCGGGAATAAGGAGCAGTCATGGGACGACGAAGTCTGGGGCGCTCACTGCACGGGCGTGCACGGCCGAACCTGTTGCGGCGCACCACGGTCCTGATGACGAGCACGGTCCTGGTGGCCGGCTTGTCGACGATGTCCGCGTCAGGGCAACCGGAGACAGCCCTCCGCGCCGCCCCGGAAGCCGGATCCGCCAAGGCGGACCCGGTGCAGGTGCTGGTGTACCACGGTGAGGCCGCCGAACAGGACGACCCGGTCGACGAAGCGGCCGACACCATCCGGCAACTGGGGACACGGGCCGGCTTCACCGTGGACGTGTCCAGCGACCCCGCGGTGTTCACCTCCGAGAACCTCGACCGGTACCGCGGGGTCGTGTTCCTGTCCGCCGAGGGCGCGGGACTCAACAGCACACAGGAAGCCGCACTCCGAGACTACGTCCAGGACGGCGGGGGCTTCCTCGGCATCCGGGACGCCGCGAAGGCCCAACCCGACTCCGACTGGTACACCGGGCTCATCGGTGCCCGTCCCACCGACGACGCACAGAGCACCGAGGTCCAGGAAGCGGTGGTCAGCGTCGTCGACCGACAGCACCCCGCGAACAAGGGCCTGCCGTTGACCTGGACCCGGTCCGATCGTTGGCTCAACTGGGAGACCAACCCGATCGGTGAGGTGCACACCATCGCACAGGTGCAGGAGCACACCTACGACCCCGGTGAGAACGCCAACGGACCGTTCCACCCGATCTCCTGGTGCCACGACTACGACGGGGGTCGGTCGTTCTACACCGCCATGGGCGGAACCGCGGACAGCTACGGGGAGAAGGGCTTCCGTGGCCACCTGCTCGGCGCGCTGGAGTGGACCACGGGCGTCGTCCGCGGTGACTGCCAGGCGACGATCGCGGCCAATTACAAGGTCGAACGGCTGACCGAGGAGAACCTGCCCGGCAGACTCGACCAGATCGGCGAACCGCACGGCCTCACCATCGCCGACGACGGCACCGTCTTCTACATCGGCCGGGCCGCATGCCCGAGCGGTCCCATCCCCAACTGGGAAGACGAGAACGTGGGTCTGGGCTGCGGCACCATCCACGCATGGGACCCGGAGACCAGGCAGGCGAAGCTGGTGACCACGCTGGAGGTGTTCGGTAACCGCGGTAGCGGCGACGAGCTGATCAAAAGCGAGGAGGGGTTGCTCGGCATCACCCTCGACCCGGACTTCGCCGACAACGGCTGGATCTACGTCTACTGGATGCCGTACGAATCCATCGACACGGACAAACGGATCGGCAAGCGGACGGTATCGCGGTTCACCTACGACCACGAAACCTCCTCGATCGACCAGAGCACCCGGAAGGACCTGCTGTCCTGGGACACCCAGATCCACAGCTGCTGCCACGCAGGCGGTGGCATGGACTTCGACGACGACGGCAATCTCTACATCGCCACGGGTGACAGCAACTCGTCCCAGGGTTCGGACGGCTACTCCGGTAACAACTGGACCAAGGAGTACAAGGGGATCTCGTTCCAGGACGCCCGCCGCACGTCGGGCAACACCAACGACCTGAACGGCAAGATCCTGCGGATCCACCCCGAGGACGACGGCACGTACACGATCCCCGAGGGCAACCTGTTCCCCGAGGCGGAGTACCCCGGTGACAAGACACGCCCGGAGATCTACGTGATGGGTGTCCGCAACCCGTCGCGGTTGCACTACGACCCGGTCAACGACTGGATCACCACGGCCTGGGTCGGTCCGGACGCCGGGGAACCCAACCCCGAACTGGGACCGGCGAAGTACGAGACGGCCACCATCATCACGTCCGCGGGCAACCACGGTTGGCCCTACTGCATGGGCAACCGGCAGCCCTATCGGGACCGCAGCAACGAGGACGCCAGTGTGCTCACCGGGTGGTACGACTGCGACAACCCGAAGAACACCTCTCCTCGCAACACCGGTTTGGAAGACCTCCCGCCGGTGCGGGACAACATGATCTGGTACTCCCCGCAGGGCGGTGGTCCCGTCTTCCCGGAACGGGACGACGGCAGCGGCCTGCCGACCTATGAGATGGGCGACCAGATCTTCACCCAGCCCTACCTCAAGGGCGGCGCACAGGCCGTGATGGACGGCCCGACCTACCACCGCTCCCAGGTGGACACCTCCAGTGGGGTGGCGTGGCCGGAGTACTGGGATGGCAAGTGGCTCATCGGCGATCAGTCCAATGCGAACAACCGCATCGCGGTGACCGTCGATCCGAGCAAGGTCGAGGAAGCGGCTCCGCCCGCCTTCGCCGAGGACCTACGCCACATCATCCCCGGCGGCGGGGGCGACGATCAGCTCCAAAGCTGGATGGACGCCGAGTTCGGTCCGGACGGGGCACTGTATCTGCTCGACTATGCGAACGGGTTCTTCACCTTGGAGGACAACCAGAAGCTGATCCGGGTGGTTTACCAGGGTGGACCGGCCACCCCGGCACCGACCGCGCAGGCCTACTCGGTGCAGAACAAACCGCTGACGGTCAGCTTCCTGGGCGAGCGCTCCGGGGGAGTCTCCTACCACTGGGACTTCGGCGACGGCACCACGTCGACGGAGGCCAACCCGCAGCACACCTACGCCGAGGTCGGTAACTACACCGCGACGCTGACCGTGACCTACGCCGACGGTGAGACCGCCACGGTCGAGACCGAGGTCGCGGTGGAGTGCGCGGTACCGGACTCCAGCCGCACGGTCCACTTCCGCGATGACGACACAGGGGTCACCAACCGGGAGGTCGCGGGCGGTTGCACGGTCGACGACCTGATCGACGACGAGGGCAACTGGCCCAGCAACGACGACTTCGTCGCCCACGTCGAGGACGTCACCCAGACCCTGCTGGACGGGGGCTTCCTCAGCGAGGACGAGCGCGCCACGCTGATCGAGGCGGCCAAGCGGTCCGGGATCGGTGGGAAACAGGACGACGGATACGAAGCGATCTTCGACGGGACTCCGCAGTCCCTCGAAGGCTGGCAGCAGGCTCCGGGCGGGAACTTCGAACTACAGCCGGACGGGTCGCTCCGCTCGAGCGGCGGCCTCGGCATGCTGTGGTACTCGGCCGAGGCGTACGGCGACTTCTCGCTCAAACTGCAGTTCCGCGACATCGCACCCGGCGAACACCGGGCGAACAGCGGTGTCTTCGTCCGGTTCCCCGATCCGCGAACCCCGGTCGACGAACGCCCGGTGAGCAGTTGTGGCACCAAGGGCGCCGCCCGGGACTCCCAAGCCTGGGTTGCCATCTACTGTGGACACGAGATCCAGATCTACGACGGCAAGTCGGGAGAACCGCAGAAGACCGGGTCGGTCTACAACTTCGATTCGGTGTACTACGGCCAAGCGGGTGTGACACCCAAACACCAGTGGAACGAATACGAAATCCGCGTGGAGGGGCAGCACTACACCATCCTCCGCAACGGGCGTGTGATCAACGAGTTCGACAACACCCCCGGCAAGCAGTCGTCCCGGGACGGTGACCCGTCGACCGACCTGCGTCAATTCGTCAACGGGTACATCGGTCTGCAGAACCACGGCGACGACGACCTGGTCGAGTTCCGCAACATCCGAGTGCGAAAGCTGTAGCGGCTACACGCCCGGCACCTGAGAAGTGGAGTTTTCGATGGTCCGACGATTACTGGCGAACCTGCGGGTTCGACCTCCGAAAGGGGCGCGAGGCGCGGCAGTGATCGGCCTCTGTGCTGCCCTGTTCTCCCTGTGGCTGGCGCCGGCAGGCGCCAGCCCGGGGACGGGTGATGCGGTGTCCACCTCGGCCCAGCGACCGGCGCAGCAGCAGGTGTTGACGTGGACCGCTGACGACCGCATGGACGAGTACGCCTCCGCACCGGCGACCGCGAAGCCGGGTCCGGCGACGATCGTCTTCGAAAACAGCGAGAACACCGGCAACACCAGCGGCATGTCGCACACGTTGACGTTCGACACGTCGTCACCGGAGTACAACAACGACGTCCAACTGAACATCGTCGCCAGTCCCTTCGACGCGAACGGAGGCAGATACGAGGTCGAGGTGACCCTGTCACCCGGCAAGTACCGGTACTACTGCGCCATCCCCGGGCACGGGGAGATGCAAGGGGTCCTCGTGGTCACCGAGGACGGCGGTGGCGAGGAGGACACCACACCGCCCGAGGTCACCGCGGAGGTGACCGGCGACCAGGACGAGGAGGGCAACTACATCGGTTCGGCCACCGTGAAGATCTCGGCACAGGACTCCGGTTCCGGGGTGGCCACGGTGGAGTACGACCTCGACGAGGCCGGGTTCGAGCCCTACACCGAACCACTGACGATCAACGAACCCGGCGACCACACCGTGCACTACCGAGCCACCGACAACGCGGGCAACACCTCCGAAACCGGATCGGTCACCTTCACCGTCGTCGAAGGCGACACCGAAGACACCACACCACCCGAAGTCACCGTGCAGCTCACGGGTTCCCAGGACGCGCAGTGGAACTACGTGGATTCCGCCACGGTGGCCCTGTCCGCCCACGATCCGGATTCGGGTGTCCACTTCCTGCGCTACTCGCTCGACGGCGGGTCGTACACCGCCTACGGCGAACCGATCGTGGTGAACGAGCCGGGTGAGCACACGGTGCTCTACCACGCCGTGGACCACGCCGGGAACAGGTCCGAGGACGGCAAGGTGACGTTCACCGTCGTCGTCGCCGAAGGCGATGCCTGTCCGGCTTCGGATATCCGGGACACGTTGGTCATCAAGGGGCACGACAGCACTGTGGCCAATGTCGACACCGGCAACGGCTGCACGCTCAACGACCTGATCGACGAGCATGCCGAGTACCCCAACCAGGGGGCCTTCCTGGCCCACGTCACCAAGGTGACCAACGACCTGGTGGCCGACGGTGTCATCTCCGACTCGGAGCAGAGGCGTATCCTCCGCGCCGCCGAGAACTCCGGAGTCGGCGAATAATCCCCCGCCTCTTCCGAGGGTGAAAGGGCAGCGCACTACGTCCGGGCTCGTCGGACGTAGTGCGTGCCTCGATGTCCGCGTACCGGCGTCACCGACCGGGGGCATCGCCTCCGACCGGTCCGTGACGAGGCGAGCCGGGCTTCTCACGCATGACGTTCTTCAGTCGTCGGTCGGAGCCGAGGTGCGGACCAGGTAGTCGAACGCGCTCAAGGCGGCGGTCGCACCGGATCCCATCGCCGTCACGATCTGCTTGTAGGGCTCGGTCGTGCAGTCGCCCGCGGCGAACACTCCCGGCACGGAGGTCGCGCCCCGCTCGTCGACGACGATCTCCTTGTGCTTGGTCAACTCGACGACGCCCTCGAGCCACTCGGTGTTCGGCAGCAGGCCGATCTGCACGAACACGCCCTGGACGTCGAGCCGTCGGCTCTCGCCTGTCTCGGTGTCGGTGTAGGTAAGGCCCGTTACCGAGGTGCCGTCGCCGAGGACCTCGGTGGTCTTCGCGTTGAGAACGATATCCACATTGGTCAGGCTGCGCAGCTTGCGCTGCAGCACCTCGTCGGCTCGCAACGTGTCACCGAGCTCCAGCAACGTCACGTGCGAGACGATCCCCGCCAGGTCGATGGCGGCCTCGACTCCGGAATTGCCACCACCGATCACCGCGACCGGCTTGCCGCGGAACAAGGGGCCGTCGCAGTGGGGGCAGTAGGTCACACCCTTGTTGCGGTACTCCTGCTCCCCCGGGACCCCGATGGGACGCCAGCGGGCGCCGGTCGCGAGGATGACGGTGCGTCCCTTCAGCGTGGCGTCGTTTTCCAGCACCAACGTGTGCAGGTCACCGGGCTGTGTCGCCGGCTCCAGCCGCACGGCCTGCTGCGAGTCCATGATGTCGATCTCGTAATCCGAGGCGTGCTGTTCGAGCGCGGCGGCGAACTTCGGCCCCTCGGTGTAGGGCACGGAGATGAAGTTCTCGATCGCCATGGTGTCCAGCACCTGACCGCCGATACGGCCGGCGGCGACCCCGGTGCGGACACTCTTGCGGGCGGCGTAGATCGCCGAGGAGACACCGGCCGGCCCGGCACCGACGACGAGCACGTCGAAGGGCTCCTTGTTGCCGATCTCCTGAGCGGCCCGCTGTGCGGCTCCACTGTCGAGTTTGCTCAGAATTTGCTCAAGGGTCATCCGACCCTGCTCGAAGTGTTCACCGTTGAGGAACACGGAGGGCACCGCGAGCACGCCCCGGGCCTCGACCTCGTCCTTGAACAGGGCACCGTCGACGGCCACGTGCTTGATCCGCGGGTTGACCACGCTCATGAGGTTGAGCGCCTGGACGACCTCGGGACAGTTCTGACAGGACAGTGACAGGTAGGTGACGAACTCGTAGTCGCCGTCCAGCCGCCGGATCTGCTCGATGACCTCTTCGGACACCGCGGGGGGATGTCCACCGACCTGGAGCAGAGCGAGCACGAAGGAGGTCAGCTCATGCCCGAGCGGGACACAGGCGAACCGCACCGATATGTCGGTTCCCGGTCGGACGATGGCGAACGACGGACGACGCTCGTCGTCGTCACGGCGTACCACCGTGATCTTCTCCGAGAGCGCGGCAACCTCGGTCAACAGTTCCATCAGCTGGGCGGACTTGGCACTGTCGTCCAGCGACGCGACTAGTTCGACCGGCTGCCGAAGAAGCTCGAGATGTTGGGCGAGCTGCTTGGTTAGTGCCGGGTCAAGCACGAACGACCTCCGGGAATCGGTCGGTGAGAAGGGCTGGAGGAGAGGTCCGCGCTACCCGGACCAGGCTGACTGCACTCGTGCCCGAGTAGCGCGGACGGAAAAAGGGAGGGAAAGAGGGTTGCGGTTAATCAGATCTTGCCGACGAGGTCCAGCGACGGGGCCAGGGTCTCTTCGCCCTCTTCCCACTTGGCCGGGCAGACCTCGTTGGGGTGCTCACGGACGTACTGCGCGGCCTTGACCTTGCGCAGCAACTCGGTGGCGTTGCGGCCCACGCCCTCGGGCGTGATCTCCATGATCTGGATCACACCGTCCGGGTCGATGACGAACGTGGCACGGTCGGCGAGGCCCTGGCCCTCACGCATCACGTCGAAGTTCCGCGTGATCACACCCGCGGGGTCACCGAGCATCGGGAACCGGATCTTGCGGATGGTGTCCGAGGTCTCGTGCCACGCCTTGTGGGTGAAGTGCGTGTCGGTCGACACCGAGTAGATCTCCACGCCGATCCGGGTGAACTCGTCGTAGAGGTCCGCAAGATCCCCCAGCTCGGTCGGGCACACGAAGGTGAAGTCAGCCGGGTAGAAGAACACGATCGACCACTTGCCGCGAAGGTCCTTGTCGCTGACCTCCACGAACGAACCATTGTGGAACGCAGTGGTCGTGAACGGCTTCACTTCCGTATTGATCAGTGCCATCTATTCAAGGCCTCCTATGACAGGTTTTCTGGAATCATACCAATCTAGCCATCGGGGCCATCAGGGAGTTGACCAAGCTCACGTCGCCCCCTCGCCCCGGCTCGAACTCGCTCGCATCCGGCCCGGGAGAGGGTAGGTCAATCCTCCACAGTGGACCACCGAAGTTCCGTCGTCCCGCCCGAAGCGGGACACAGGATCATCCTGGCCTGTCACGAATCACCGGCATCAACCGGGTCCATCACACCAACGAGTTACACGTGCGGGTGACGCGACTCACTCCGGTGTGCCCGACATGTCAGTGCGCAACCGGACCACACCACCACGCCACACCATCGAGCGACACAGCAGCGACACAGCAGCGGCACAGCTTCGAGCCTCGATCCCGCCCACACGGCACGCACGCCCCGACTCACGCCTCGGCAGCCGCCGCCTGGGAGGGGTGGACCGACATCGACACCTGATCGGCCAGCCGATACGGCCGGGTGTTCACCAACGCACCGAGCAGCCGCCGCAACCGCGACACCTCCGCCCGCACCGTGACCACGTGCTCGGCGTCCCCGTACAACGCCCGGCTCAACGCCTCGGCCGACAGCCCCGCGGGTCCGGCACGATGCAGCAGCACCAGGATCTCGGCGTGCCGTCTCGTCAGCGGTCTCCGCCAGTCGACGTCACCACCCCACAGGCTGAGCGTCGGCGTGCGGGTGAGGTCCAGCTCGAGCCGCACGGCCCGATCGGAACCCGACGGCCGGATGAGCCACCCCTCCCCCAGCCTCTCGGGATGACATACACCCAACCCGGGCACCACGACCGGCTCCCCGTCACCCGAGGGCACCGCGATCCGGTCACCCACCCACACCCCCGCACTGGCGGCCACCCACCCCTCGTCGTCGACCACCAACGCCGGCCCCGCGGCCAGTACCGGCTCTCCCACCCGACGAAGCCGATCCAGCCGCTCTCGATGCCGCTGCCACAGCCGAGACTCCGCCAAACGCCGTCCGGTCTCCACCAACGCACCGATCGCCGGGTGCAGGGTCAACGCGGGACCGCTGACATTGATCACGCCGAGCAGTTCCCCCGTCCTCGGGTCATGGACGGGGGCCGCGGTGCAGTACCAGGAGTGCTGCCGCCGTTCGAAATGCTCCCCGGCGAGCAGCTCGACCGGAGCCGCCTCGACGAGTGCGGTGCCGATGGCGTTCGTCCCCACCCGTCTCTCACTCCACTCCGCCCCCTCGCAGAACCCGAGCCCATCGGCCCGCCGTCGAACCGCGGGCGTTCCCTCCCGCCAGAGAACCACGCCGTCTCGGTCGGTGATGACCAGCAGCACGTGGGAGGCGTCGGACATCGCACCGACCACCTGTCTTAGCTCCGTCACGACGCCCCGCAGCGGTGAGACCTCCCGGCGCAGTGCCAGCTCTTCCCCGGCCAGGCGGCCACGGACATTGAGCGCATCGGCTTGCAGTCCGAGACGGCGTACCCGCGACCACGACCGGAAGACGATCCCACGCGGGCGCATCGGCGGCCGCCGCCCCGAGATGACGGCCTCGTGCATACGGATGAGGTCACGCGCGTGGTCAGGAAGGCTCCGACCCGGCGGGACGGCACTGGGCACGCTCACGGTCACCTCCCGCGCCGCCGTGGTGAAGCCGAGAGCGGGTGCCGCCCACGACACTCACCAAGGCATGCAATTCCCTGCAACGGTTGTCCCTCCCCACCACCGCTGCCTGTGATCGAGATTACACAGATGTCGATGGAGGCAGGAGTGGCGATGGCACAGACGATCGGCCGAGAAGCACTGGTGGACTCCCCGCAGGCACGTGTCGACGCCTGGCTGGAGCGATTCGAGGCCGCGCTGACCGCACGTGACGTCGAAACGGCCGCGAGGATGTTCGCCACGGAGAGTTACTGGCGTGATCTCGTGGCGTTCACCTGGAACATCAAGACCGTCGAGGGACGCGAAGGCGTCGCGGACCTGCTCCACGCATGCCTGGACCACACCGCCCCTTCGGGTTTTCGCGTCACCGAGCCCCCGACCGAGGCCGACGGGGTCGTCGAGGCATGGCTGGAGTTCGACACCGCCACCGGCCGCGGCCAGGGGCATCTCCGCTTGACCGACGAGGGCGCGTGGACACTGCTCACCGCCCTGCGGGAACTCAAGGGATTCGAGGAACCACGGGGACCTCGGCGCCCGCAAGGGGTCGAGCACGGCGTCGTCCGAGGACGCCGGTCCTGGGCGGAGCAGCGGGAACGGGAACAACGCGAACTCGGCTACCAGCGCCAGCCCTACGTCGTCGTGATCGGCGGCGGACAGGGCGGCATCGCCCTCGGCGCACGGTTACGCCAGTTGGACGTGCCGTCGCTGGTGGTGGAACGTCACGCCCGCCCGGGCGATTCGTGGCGCACGCGGTACAAGAGTCTGTGCCTGCACGACCCCGTCTGGTACGACCACCTGCCCTACCTGCCGTTCCCGGACAACTGGCCGGTGTTCGCACCGAAGGACAAGATCGCCGACTGGCTGGAGATGTACGTCCGGGTGATGGAGGTGCCGTACTGGACGCGGTCGGAGGTCACGTCGGCCTCCTGGGACGAGCGGACACAGCAGTGGACGGTGACGGTCGACCGCGGCGAGGAAACGGTGGTGCTGACACCCCGTCACCTCGTCTTCGCCACGGGCATGTCGGGTAAGCCGAACATCCCGTCGTTTCCGGGGATGGACGTCTTCGAGGGCGAACAGCACCATTCCTCACAACACCCGGGCCCCGACGCCTACACCGGAAGGAAAGCGGTCGTCATCGGCTCCAACAACTCGGCCCACGACATCTGCGCGGCCCTGTGGGAACACGGCGCGGACGTGACCATGGTGCAGCGCTCGTCCACCCATGTCGTCCGGTCGGAGTCACTCATGGAATTCGGCCTCGGCGACCTCTACTCCGAGCGGGCGGTGGCCGCGGGTATCACGACGGAAAAGGCAGATCTGACCTTCGCGTCCCTGCCCTACCGAATCATGCCCCGATTCCAGATCCCCATCTACGAGAAAATCAAGGAGCGGGACGCGGATTTCTACGCACGGCTGGAGAAGGTCGGTTTCCAACTCGATTGGGGCGATGACGGATCCGGCTTGTTCATGAAATACCTCCGCCGCGGCTCGGGCTATTACATCGACGTGGGCGCCTCGGAACTCGTCGCCGAAGGAAAGATCAAACTCGCGCACGGCCAGATCGACCATCTGACCCGTGACAGCGTGGTGCTGGCCGACGGCACCGAACTGGAAGCCGATCTCGTCGTCTACGCCACCGGTTACGGATCGATGAACGGATGGGTCGCCGACATCGCGGGGCAGGAGATGGCCGACCGGGTCGGGAAGTGCTGGGGCCTCGGCTCGGGGACGACCAAGGACCCGGGCCCCTGGGAAGGCGAGCAGCGCAACATGTGGAAGCCCACGCAGCAGCCGGGCCTGTGGTTCCACGGCGGGAACCTGCACCAGTCGCGCCATTACTCACTGTATCTGGCGCTGCAGCTCAAAGCGCGTTACGAAGGCATCCCCACACCGGTTTACGGGCTTGAAGAAGTGCACCACCTGTCCTGAGTCGAAAGCGGCACCGGAGGCGCCACGACCAGTCCCACGGCGCTTCCGGTGCCACCCGACCGACCTCTGTCCACTACGGAATGATCGCCCTAATCGGGAACCGCATCGACGAAGCCGACGAAACGTTTATTCCGACGTCCTGCCCCGCATCACGGTTTTCAACCCAGCCACGAAAGCCCTCTCAAAAAACGCGAGCGCCGAATGTCACCGACTTTTGACGGGTTGTTGTCCCTGCCGCACTCGGCCAGCCTGAATCCATGAGACTACGACGTCGGGGACTCGCCACCGTCACAGGACTATTCATGCTCGCCGGCCTCGCGGCACCGGTCGGCGCGCAACCACTCGACGAACCACTCGACGAACGCGGCTTGTTCGAAGTACGCGACACGGACGTCGCGCAACGCACCACCATCGCCGACTCAGGTGTCGACGTGTGGGGCGTACACGACGGCACGATGACGTTCGCCGCGGAGCCCGAGCAGGTGCAGAAGCTGCGCGCCGCAGGCTTGGACCTCGTGCGGATCGGCGACCTCGACCGGATGCTCGCCGACCACAACCCGGGAGTGCGCGCGGCGGCGGACGAATTCCCCCCGGGGGACGAGGCTTATCACACTTACACCGAACTCACCGAAGTGCTCCGGCAAACCGTGTCCGACCACGGCGACATCGCGAAACTGACGAGCATCGGGAAGTCCTACGAAGGCCGCGACCTGCACCTGATCACGATCAGCGGCAACGTCGAGGTCGACGAGGACGAACCAGAGGTGTTGTTCACGTGCAACCAGCACGCTCGGGAACATCTGACCACCGAGATGTGCCTGCGCATCATCCAACGCTTCACCGATGAGTACGGCCAAGACCCCACGGTCACGGAACTGGTGGACACCCGCGAGATCCACGTGATCCCGACCGTGAACCCGGACGGCGCCGAGTACGACATCGAAGGCGGACGGTACCGGGGATGGCGCAAGAACCGCCAAGGCAACGGCACCGACCTCAACCGGAACTGGGGTTACCAGTGGGGTTGCTGTGGTGGTTCGAGCGGATCGCCCTCCAGCGACACCTATCGGGGGCCTGAACCGTTCTCCGCGCCCGAGACCGCGGCCGTGGCCGAGTTCGTCGACTCCCGGGTGGTGTCCGGAACCCAGCAGATCACGGCGCACATCGACTTCCACAGCTACTCGGAGCTGGTGCTGTGGCCGTTCGGCTACACCTACTCCGACACCACCGAGCGCATGACACCCGAGCAGGCCAAACGATTCCAGGACGTCGGCGCCCGACTCGCCGCCAGCAACGGTTACACCCCACAACAGTCGAGCGACCTCTACATCACCGACGGCAGCATCAACGACTGGATGTGGGCGGAGCACGGCATTCTGAGCTTCACCTTCGAGATGTATCCGACCGGCGGTGGCCTCGGCGGTTTCTACCCGCCCGGTGATCGCATCGAGCCGGAGACCAAACGCAACGACGAGGCGGTGGAGATCCTGCTCACCGAGGCCGGCGCGGCGTAGTCACCCGGGCTCGACGTCATTTCCGAAGAACACCGCCTGAACGCCTGCTTCCCGTTGTGCTCGGGGAGCAGGCGTTCGGCTCTGGTAGGGATGTGGGAAAACGGGCGAGACTGGGTGGATGACTGCCGACGCCCACACGTCCGAGATGTCACCGGAAGAGGCCATCGAGGCCGCTCTCGAGCTGCTGCGGGCCCGTGGACAGCGGATCACCGGGGCACGCAGCGCCGTCATCGAGGCACTCGCGCGACTCGACGACCATCCGAGCGCGGAACGGCTCTACGAGCGAGTGCGCGCGCTGCACCCCACGGTTCACCGGGCCACCGTCTACCGCACATTGGACACTCTGACGGCCCTCGGCGTGGTGACGCACGTGCACACCGGTGGTGGAGCGACCGCCTACCACCTCGCCCCGCGTGTGACCCCTGGGCACTTGCACGCGCAGTGCCGCGACTGCGACCGGATCGTCGATCTGCCCGGCGACCTCCTCGATCCGATCGTGGACCGACTCTCCCGCGAGGACGTGTTCGAACTCCATCCCACGCACGTGGCCCTGTCCGGTCGATGCCGGGAATGCCGAGCCGCCGAACGCTGAGCACTGTCGGTAACCCGCCCACAGCAGCGATCCCCCGCATGCGTCCTTGACGCGACTTTGTCGCACCTGCGACCCTGTTGTGCACAGTGTGACGGCCGCCTCACATGCCGTATCCGATCCCGTCCGACCGGTTCCGAGGGGGCAGCGGCCTTGACGTCCACCACGAGGGTCAGCGTCTCCGACGGTCGTCCGGTCGACGACCTCGGGCGGACGATTCGACGGCGCCACACCATCTTCTGGCTCAGCGGCCTCAGTCTGGGCCTGGTGCTCACGATCGTGCTCGCGGTCGGTGTGGGCGCGGTGAGCGTGCCGCCGTCGACCGTGTCCCGGATCCTCGGCCATCACCTTCTGGGCGCACCCGCCGAGATGGATTGGACCCTCGCCCAGGACTCCATCATCTGGCAGGTGCGCCTGCCACGAGTCCTGCTCGGCGCCGTGGTCGGTGCCGCGCTCGCGGTGTGCGGTGTCGCGCTTCAGGCGATGGTGCGCAACATGCTCGCCGACCCCTACCTACTCGGTGTGACGTCGGGGGCCTCGACCGGCGCGGCGGGGGCGATCCTGTTCGGTTTCGCGGCCGGACTGGGGGAGAACGCCCTGTCCGCGAGCGCCTTCCTGGGAGCGCTCGGCGCATCCGTCGTGGTCTTCCTCGTCGCTCGGGCCGGGGGACGGATCACCTCGCTGCGCTTGTTGCTGGCGGGGGTCGCCGTCGGCTACGCGCTCTACGCGGCCACCGGTTTCCTGATCTTCGCCTCCGGTTCGGCAGAAGGCTCGCGTTCCGTGCTGTTCTGGTTGCTCGGTTCCCTCGGCCTCGCCCGTTGGGGACTGCCCTTGGCCTTGGTGCTGGTGATCGTGTGCCTCACCGTGGCGATGCTCATCGTGTGGGGACGCCGACTCGACGCCCTCTCGGTCGGCGACGAGACCGCGCACGCCCTCGGGATCTCACCGACGGGGTTCCGGGTGCGGCTGCTCGTGGTGGTCTCCCTCTGTGTCGGGGCCGTGGTGGCCGCCTCCGGCGGCATCGGCTTCGTGGGTCTGGTGATCCCGCATGTCGCACGGCGTTTCGTGGGGGCTGCGCACAGCCGGGCGGTTCCGGTGGCCGCGCTGCTCGGCGCCGTCTTCCTCGTCTGGGCCGACGTCGTGGCGCGCGTGCTGCTGGAACCCCGCGAGTTGCCCATCGGCATCATCACCGCCCTCGTCGGCGCCCCGTTCCTACTGTTGCTCGTTCGACGCTTCCAAGCGGCGGGCAGCGGATGAACCGTTAATGCCGACAGCGAAGGAGAGCACCCCATGCGCCTTGTCCACCGACGTTTCCCCGTCCTCACGCCCGCGTTGGCTCTCCTGCTGCTCGGCACCGCGTGCGGTGGTCCCGTGGCCACCGGGGAACGTCCGACGGCATCGGCCGGGCACTTTCCGCTGACCATCACCAACTGCGGGGTCGACGTCACGTTCGACGGGCCTCCCGAACGGATCATCCTGCTGGAGAGCGCGCCGGTGGCGACCATGCGGGCGCTCGGGGTCCTGGACTCCGTCGTACTACGGGCAGGTGCGTTCCCACCCGAGTACTACGACGCCGAGACCAACGCGGCCCTGCGAGCCATCCCGTCCCTCGGCGAGGAGCTGGACTCGAGTGGGCATCTCCAGATCTCCGAGGAAGTGATCATCGCCCAGCAGCCCGACCTGGTGCTGGGCCTCCCCGACGGGGTCACCCGCGAAGGGCTCGAGGCGGTGGGCAGCAACGTGTTGGTGCAACCCACGATGTGCCCGGGCGGGGTTGGCGCCACCACGTTCGACGACGTCTACGAACAGATCAACACCTATGGCCGTCTTTTCGACCGGCAGGACCGGGCGGCGGAGCTGGTGGCTTCGTTACGGCAACGGGTCGCGGCCGTCGAGAAGGCCGTTGAGAAGGCCGTCGAGAAGGCCGTGGGCCGGCCGAGGCGCTCGGCCGCCGTGCTGTATCCCACGATCGGTGGAGGCGTCGGTTACGCCTACGGCAACGAGAGCATGGCCCACCCGCAGTTGGAATCCGCCGGGTTCACCAACGTCTACGCCGACGTCGACGAGCGGGTGTTCGAGGTGACGCTGGAGGATGTCCTGGAGCAGGACCCGGACGTGCTGGTGTTGCTCCACGTCGACGGTGACCCGGACGCGGTCAAGGACGCGGTGGTGAACCTGCCCGGAGCCGATGCGCTCACCGCCGTGCGCAACGACGACATCCTGGTGCAGTTGTTCAACTTCACCGAACCACCGACACCGTTGTCGGTGGACGGGCTGGAGCGGATCCACGAGACGTTCGGGGCCGACTCGTGATCACCGCGGAGAACGTCTCGTTCGCCTACGGCGATACCGTCGTGCTCGACGGTGCGCGGATCAAGGTCGGCCGCGGTCGGGTGGTGGGACTGATCGGGCCCAACGGCAGCGGCAAGACCACATTCCTGCGCACACTTTACGCCGCGCTCGCTCCCCGGGCGGGCCTCGTCAGCCTCGACGACACTCCCCTGACCGCGCTGTCCCCGCGGCGGATCGCCAAACGGATCGCCGTGGTGGTCCAGGAGAACTCCACCGAACTCCCCCTGACGGTGGCCGAGACAGTCCTTTTGGGACGGTCTCCGCATCTGACGGCGTTCCAGCGATACTCCACGCGGGACTACGAGATCGCCGCGGCGGCGCTCACCGAGGTCGGGGCCCGGCATCTGGCCGACCGGATCTTCGCCGGGCTGTCGGGCGGGGAGAAGCAGCGGGTGCTCATCGGACGAGCGCTCGCGCAACAGGCGGATCATCTGCTCCTGGACGAGCCCACCAACCATCTCGACATCCGCTACCAGCACGAGGTGTTGCAGCTGGTGCGCACTCTCGACGTGAGCACGATCGTCGTGCTGCACGACCTCAACCTCGCCGCCCGCTACTGTGACGAGGTGGTCCTGCTGGAACGCGGAACGGTCAGGGCGGTCGGCACTCCCGACGAGGTGTTCCGACCGGAAATCCTCGAACCGATCTACCACATCGGTGTCCAGCGAGTGTTCTCCGGCGGAGAACTGCAATTACTGTTCCAGCCGCTCCCCCACCCCGTCGCGAAATGACGTGCGCGGTGGCGGACGGACCGTGACAACGGAAAAGCCGGTGACGAGCAATCGATCGTCACCGGCTTTCGCACGATCAACGGGGCCGAAACCGCTCACCCCCGCTCGGGCAGGCCCTTGATCTTCCTCACGGCCCACCACGCGCTGGGCAGGGTCCCGGTCGCCAGGGCGATCTTGATGGCGTCACCGATCAGGAACGGCACCACGCCCATCATCAGCGTTTCGGCCACACCTGCGCCGAGCGAGACCCCGAGCCAGGTCAGCCCGAACGCGTAGATCACCAGGTTGCCGGCGATCATCGTCAGAGCCGCACGGGGCAGGGAGCGATCCCAGCCACGCTCCGACGCCCTACCCACGAGCACGGCCGCCGCCACCATACCGAGGAGGTATCCCGCGCTCGGCGCCGTGAGGATGCCAAGCCCGGAGTTCCCCTCGGCGAAAACCGGCAGTCCGGCGAACCCGACCGCCAGATACGCCAGGAGGGTCACAGCGCCGCGCAGCGCCCCGAAGGAAGCACCCACCAACAGCACCGCGAAGGTCTGCCCGGTGAGCGGGACCGGGGTGAACGGAAGGGGGATCGCAACCTGCGCGGCGACGGCGATCAGAGCGACACCACTGGCGACGATCGCGAGCTCAGCGACTTTCCCACGCGCGGGGACCAGCGTGGGTACGAGAGGGATCGAGGTCATGAATCACTGCTCCATCGAGTCCTGGAGTGTGGGAGGCGGCGCAAGGCCCCAAACGGTGTCCGAGACGTCAAGGACCTCACCGCCACTCCTTTCTGAATGCCGCTACCACAGACACCGGTGTAGGCCGGCTCCGGCGCTGACAACGCAGCGGTCCTCCCATGATCCCCACAACCCGGCAACCGGTTCCTCGATTGTGATCTAGTTCTTAATGACGTGCTTGCGCAGCGGCCACAGTACGGGTTACGCGACGGTAAGGGTGAGGAAGTCCGGCGTCGGCCACAACCGAAGGACGCTTGCTGACTCAGCGGATCAGACCGGCTCCTTTCCGTCGCCAGCTCCGCAGACGCTCGGGCCTCCTTGCGGGCCACACGCCTATCCGACGACCGGATGGCGGATCCCACCGGTCGGCACGCGCGGCACCGAGGTTTTCAAATAGCAAAAGAGTGCTGTGAATCAGGACGAATAATGGACAGCGGCGACGGAGAATCATCCGACCTGAACGTCTCACCCGGTTCAAACCCGTCATCGACGACACGGATATAAATATTTCTCTACTAGATTCATTGATAAAATGTGTTAGCCATTTCGATCGTAGTGACCTAGCGTCGGTCACATGAGGCATTCGCCAACCTCCGCTGGCGTCCAGGTCCGCCGCCTGTCCTACGGCTTCTCCCCACATCACGTCGGTGAGCTCCGGCAAGCGGAGAGCTCGCGGGGCATCGTCATGATTCTCCACGGTGGCTTCTGGCGGTCTCACCGCACTCTGGACATGACCGCCCCGATGGCCGAGGCCTTGACCCTCCGCGGATTCGACACCTGGAACGTCGAGTACCGCCGAGGTAGTCGTGGAACCTGGTCGGAGACCCTCTCCGACGTCGCCGCCGCATTCGATCACATCGAGGCGCTCGCCGACGAGTATTCCCTGAACACCGAACGAATCCTCCTGTTCGGCCATTCGGCCGGCGGACACCTCGCCGCGTGGTGTGCGGGACGGTCGGCGACCGCGTCCCGCCACGGTGCCACCCCTCCCCCTCTCCCCGTTCACGGACTGGTCACAGCGGGCGCGGTACTCGACCTCGCCGCCGGGGCCAGGGAAGGGATAGGCGAGGACGCGGTCGTCGAATTCCTCGACGGGGGACCGGAGGACGTGCCCGAGCGATACGCCGAGGCGGACCCCGTCCGGCGCGTTCCCACGAACGTTCCCACGTACTGCGTGCACAGCGCCAAGGACGAACGAGTCCCGTTTGGACAATCCGTCCGCTATATCCGAGCGGCTCGACAAGCCGGCGACGACATTTCCCTCATCGCGGCCCGCGGGAACCACACGGACTGCATCACGGTGGGACACATCGACTTCGAACTCGTCGTCCACGGACTGGAAGAGCTCGCGTCGATGGCCCCACGGCACGCGGGTAGGGACGCACCGTAGGGCACCGATTCATCCTCGCGACCGGCCAGCCTCGTGGCGCTGTCGAGCGGTGTGCTGACAGCGCCACGAGGACCTCTCCCACCGACAGGATTTTATCCTAATAGGACTTTATTTATTCACGAAAACTCAGGACTTCGCCCGGGAGCGTACAGACCGCGTGAGAGACCACGTAAGGTTTCGCGGTCGTCGCGTCACCCCTCCGCGTCGAACAACCTCTCAGCGGTCGCCATGAACGCACGCACCGCCGGCACGTTGCGCCGACTACGCAGACAGACGGCGAAGGCCGGATCGTCGAGGTGGGTCCTGGGGTCACCCTGAAACCCGGTGACCACGTCATCCCCCTCTACGGTCCGGAATGCGGGACCTGCGAGATGTGTCGCAACGGCCGCACCAATCTCTGCTGGAAGATCAAGTCCACTCGCGACCGTGGCGTCATGCCCGACGGCACTTCCCGCTTCTCCCTCAACGGAGAGACCGTCTATCACTTCATGGGGACCTCGACGTTCTCCCACTACACGGTGGTTCCTGAGATCGCTCTCGCCCGCATCCGCCCGGACGCGCCGCTTGAGTCCGTCTGCCTGCTGGGCTGCGGGGTCACCACGGGTGTCGGAGCGGCCCTCGATGATGTCCGCGAGGACGACACCGTCGTGGTGTTCGGGCTCGGCGGCATCGGCACCAACGTCGTCCAAGGCGCCCGCATCGCGGGAGCCGGCCGCATCATCGGGGTCGACACCGTCGCCACTAAACGACCGCTCGCGGAGAAGTTCGGCATGACCGACTTCGTCGACGCGTCCTCGGTCGACGACCCCGTCGAGGCGATCCGCGACCTCACCGGGGGCGGAGTCGACACCGCCTTCGAATGCACCGGGCTCGTCCCGGTCATGCGGCAAGCGGTGGATGTGTGCAAACCCGGCTGGGGCGTCTGTGTTCTGCTCGGCGTCGAACCCAGAGGAGCCGAACTGTCCTTCCCGCCCGTCGACGTCCGCTACGGAAAGACGATCAAGGGCAGCTACTTCGGTGGTGTCAAGGGACGAAGCGGTCTCGGCCGCTTCGTCGACATGTACCTGGACGGCGTCCTCGACATCGACTCGCAGATCACCCACCGCAGCACGTTGGCCGAGATCAACGAGGGCTTCGATCGGATGGCCCGCGGCGAAGGCATTCGCACGGTCGTCACTTTCAGTTGACCCCGCATCCAAGAGGAATCCCATGGCATCTGTCGCACTGTCTCCCGCGGCCCGCACCCAGGCGCTAGAGAACATGGCACGCGAGGAGCTCGACGTACTCGTCATCGGTGGTGGCGTCGTGGGGAGTGGAGCCGCCCTCGACGCCGTCACCCGCGGTCTGCGCGTCGGCCTCATCGAGGCCCAGGACTTCGCGGCCGGGACGTCGAGTCGCAGCTCCAAACTCATCCACGGCGGCCTTCGCTACCTGGGGATGCTGGACTTCCGACTCGTCGCCGAGGCTCTTCGGGAACGTGGACTGCTCATCCAGAAGCTCGCGCCTCACCTGATCCGGCCGGTACCGTTCATCTACCCACTCAAACACCGCGTGTGGGAACGGTTCTACGCCGATTCCGGCGTCGCGCTGTACGACACGCTCGGCATGCTCACCGGACAGTCCCGAGGCGTACCGCGCCACCGGCACCTGACCCGGCGTGGTGCCCGCGCGATCGCGCCGTCGCTCCGCGAGGACGCCCTGGTCGGCGCTCTGCAGTACTACGACGCCCAGGTCGACGACGCTCGTCACACCCTGTTCGTCGCCCGCACCGCCGCCGCTTACGGGGCCCACGTGGCCAACCGCGCCCGTGTCGTCGGATTCCTCAAAGAGGCCGGACGGGTCATCGGGGCCGAGGTCTCCGACATGGAGACCGGAGAACGCATCCGCATCCGAGCGAAGCGGGTCGTCAACGCCACCGGGGTGTGGACCGAGGAGACCCTGGGCTTGTCCGGTGAGCGCGGTGGACGTCGGGTGCGCGCGTCGAAGGGCATCCACCTGGTGGTGCCCCGGGATCGCATCCGCTCGGACTCCGGGCTCATCCTGCGCACCGAGAAGTCCGTGTTGTTCGTCATCCCCTGGGGAAGGCAATGGATCATCGGCACCACCGACACCGACTGGGAGCTCGGCAAGGACCATCCCGTCGCGTCGAAGGCGGACATCGACTATCTGCTGGACCGGGTCAACGCCGTACTCGAGGACCCGCTCACCCATGAGGACATCCAGAGTGTCTACGCCGGGCTGCGGCCGCTTCTGGCCTCCGGCCCGGGTCCGACGGCGAAACTCTCCCGCGAGCATGCCGTCGAGTCCCCCGTGCCGGGCCTGGTGGTGATCACGGGAGGCAAGTACACGACTTACCGGGTCATGGCCAAGGACGCCATCGACGCCGCCGTCACGGGACTGGGCAGGAAGGTTCCGCCCTCGTGCACCAAGGACGTCCCGCTGCTCGGCGCGGAGGGCTGGCGGGCCCTGCAAAACTCCGTGCCCAGCCTCGCCGAGCAGTCCGGACTCAGTCCGACTCGCGTGGAAAGCCTCCTGGGCCGCTACGGATCCCTCGTCCACGAAATTCTCGACCTGATCCGCCAAGACCGTTCGCTCGGTGAACCACTCACCTCGGCACCGGCTCACTTACGTGCCGAGATCGTCTACGCGGCGAGCCACGAAGGGGCCAGGCACCTCGACGACGTCCTCACCCGCCGGACACGCATCGGTATCGAAACCTCCGACCGCGGTCTCGACGTCGCTGAGGAGGCCGCCTCCCTCATCGGGCCCCTCCTCGGTTGGAGTGCCGAGCAACGTGCGAGCGAAGTCGAAGCCTATCGCGGTCGGATCGCCGCTGAGCGGGAGAGTCAGACCATGCCCGACGACGTCACGGCCCATGCGGTCCAGCTCGGTGCGCTCCCGCTCGCCGTCCAGTCGTCGAATTAGTGGGCATGCCTCGGTGACCGCGCCTGGCGTGGGAGCACGGGCATACGTCCGCGCTCATCGGCTCGGCTTATGAACCGGTTGTTCGTCGTTTGGCGACGTCCGCGGCCGCGGACGACCCGCACGGGTCCCGCGGTCGCGGCGTTGCTGTCGACGGTGGTGTCCTCCTGCCGCACCGGTCGTTGCGAACCCGGTGTTCTCAAGGCCGTCTCGCCGCTCGGGTTCTCGTCGGACCGCATGGTCCCGACCGGGCGTCAGGGATGAGGTCGGGCAACCGAGCGGTCGTCGAAGTGACGCCCACCACGCGAGTACATACGAGACCGTGCCGGACGGCCGCCTCCTGCGAAGCGACCGGCTTGTCGCCCTGGCCTGGAGAACACCCGTTCCGGGCTTGCCGCCCCCTCTCCTGCCAACCATTCTGAGAAAACGGCTACAGCGTCGTGGCTTCAGCATGTGGCGGAGGTGGAATCGTGGCCAGCCGACCCACGCTCATCGGATCAGTCCAACGCGCCCTCCACCTGCTGGACGCGGTGGGCGCGAACGATCGACCCGTGCCGGCGAAACTCCTCGCCCGTCAGGTGGGGCTCCCCCTTCCCACGACCTACCACTTGCTGCGCACCCTCGTTCACGAGGGTTATCTGCGCAAACTCGAAGACGGCTACGTCCTCGGTGACCACGTCAGCTCGCTGTGCCGACACACCGCCACACAGCGGCTTTTGACACGGACCCGACCGGTGCTGCGGGCTCTGCGGGACGAACTCCGCGGCGCGGCGTACCTGTCGCTGTATTCCGACGGCGAGATCCGGCTCGTCGACGTCGTGGACGGGCCCGCCACCCCGTCCGCCGACCTGTGGGTGGGCGTGCACGAAGCCGGTCACGCGACCGCCTTCGGCAAGTGCATCCTGTCCACCCTCCCGCCCGGCGAGCGCAAGGACTACCTGGCCCGGCACAAGCTCGCCGACCTGACCCCCCACACCATCACCGACACCCGCGTCCTGGAACAGCGTCTGGCCCGGGGCGGGGACGTGTTCGACGACCGCGAGGAGTACTTGGTCGGCACGGCGTGTCTCGGCAGCGTCGTCCGCGGGCCGGGTGTCGTCGGCGCCGTCGCGATCTCGGTGCCCGCACACCGTTACGCCGCGGTCAAGACGTATCAGACGGCCGTTCGTCGGGCCGCGTGTCGGATCGCCCGTGCCGTGACGCTGACGCCCTGAGCGCCATCCTTTGTTCGTGGCACCCGGTATCACCATCTGAAATCGGCGTCGTTGTGGGCCCTGTCCGGAGAGACAACAGTGATTTCCGAAGGACTTCCGAAGACTCTCCGGACCCGGGAGGGCGCATGGACACAGCGACGAGGCTGGAGCTTTACCGCACCATGGTGCTCATCCGCACCTTCGAGGAAGCGATCCTGCGGGAGTACCACGCCGACAAGAAACCCGTGTTCGACATCGGGGCCGGTGTCATCCCCGGCGAAATGCACCTGTCCGCCGGACAGGAACCCGTCGCGGCGGGGGTGTGCGCGCACCTGACCGTCGACGACGCCGTCACCGCCGCCCACCGTCCGCACCACTTCGCCATCGCCCACGGAGTCGATCTGGAGAGGATGACGGCCGAGATCTTCGGCAGGGTGGACGGGCTTGGCAAGGGCCGCGGCGGGCACATGCACCTGTTCGACCCGGATACGCACTTCTCCTGCTCCGGCATCATCGCGGAGGGCTATCCCCCCGCGCTCGGCCAGGCACTGGCGTTCCAACGGCGGGGGACCGACCGGATCGCGGTGGCCGTCGCGGGAGAAGGCGCGGCCAACCAGGGTGCCTTCCACGAGTCACTCAACTTGGCGGCACTGTGGAAACTGCCCGTGGTCTTCGTCATCGAGGACAACGACTGGGGGATCTCCGTACCCCGCAGCGCGTCCACGTGTGTCACGTCGAACGCCGTTCGCGCCGCCGGCTACGGCATCCCCGGCAAGCGGGTGGAGGACAACTCCGTCGAGGCCGTGTACGAGGTGGCCGGCGAAGCGGTCGCCCGGGCGCGTGCGGGTGAGGGGCCGAGTCTCATCGAGGTGCACACACTACGCCTGTGGGGCCACTTCGAGGGTGACGCCCAGGCCTATCGGTCTGATTTGGAAGGTTTGCCGGGGCGTGATCCGTTGCCCACCTACGAGCGCGAACTGCGCACGGCCGGCGTACTCGACGACGACGCGGTGAAGTCCGTGGCGGCCGAGGCGAGCGAACGGGTGGAGGCCGCGATCGCCTTCGCCAAGCGAAGCCCGGAACCCAGCCCGGAATCGGCACTCGAGCACGTTTTCGCCTGAACCCGAGGAGGAGCAATGTCGCTCACCGACAGTCCCGCACCGTCGACCACGCCGACGGGCCGTAAGCTGAGCACCGCCAAGGCGATGGTCGAGGGCATCGCCCTGGAGATGGAACGCGACGAGGACGTCTTCGTTCTGGGCGAGGACGTGGGAGCCTACGGCGGTATCTTCAGTTCCACCACGGGTCTGCTCGACCGGTTCGGGCCCCACCGCGTCATGGACACGCCCATTTCCGAGACCGCGTTCATCGGCACGGCCATCGGAGCGGCCGTGGAAGGCATGCGACCGATCGTCGAGCTGATGTTCGTCGACTTCTTCGGCGTGTGCATGGACCAGATCTACAACCACATGGCCAAGATCCACTTCGAGTCCGGTGGCAACGTGAAGGTCCCCATGGTGCTGATGACGGCCGTCGGTGGTGGATACTCCGACGGAGCGCAGCACTCGCAATGCCTGTGGGGCACGTTCGCGCACCTGCCGGGGATGAAGGTGGTGGTACCGAGCAATCCGGCGGATGCGAAGGGTTTGATGATCTCCGCGATCCGGGACGACAACCCGGTGGTGTACATGTTCCACAAGGGGATCATGGGACTGCCGTGGATGGCGAAGAACCGGCGTGCGGTCGGTCCGGTTCCGGAGGGGGACTACGAGGTACCGATCGGGAAGGCCAGCATCGCGCGTCCGGGAACGGACGTCACCATCGTGACGCTGTCGTTGTCGGTGCATCACGCCCTGGACGTGGCCGAGAAACTCGCCGTCGAGGGCATCGACTGTGAAGTCATCGACCTCCGCAGTCTCGTCCCATTGGACACCGAGACCGTGCTGGAGTCGGTCGGCCGTACCGGAAGGCTCCTCGTCGTGGACGAGGACTACCTGTCGTTCGGACTCTCCGGGGAGATCGTCGCGCGGGTCGCCGAAGTGGACCCCGGTCTCCTGCGTGCACCGGCATGCCGGGTCGCCGTGCCCGATGTGCCGATCCCTTACGCCCGCTGCCTCGAGTACGCCGTTCTGCCCACCACCGACCGGATCACCGAGGCCGTGCTCGGCCTGATGGAACGATGACCGAGATCCCGTTCCCCGTCGTGTCGGCGAAGGAGCCCGAGGCGGAAGGTGTGCTGGCGACCTGGTTCGCCGAGGACGGCCAGCGGGTCTCCAGTGGTGAGCTGATCGCGGAGGTCGCCGTCGACAAGGTGGATGTCGAGGTCCCCGCACCGGCCTCCGGCGTGCTGCGGTTGCTCGTCGCAGAAGGCGACGTGGTCAAGCAAGGCACTCCGATCGCCCGGTTGGAGTGAGATTGTGCCGCCGGGTGGTGGCCATCCGGCGGCTTCTCACTTCGGCACCCACACCGGGACGCGGCGTTGCCGTCCACACGAGGTGGGCTGCTGCTGCGCGCCGAACCGCAGGGCGCGGACGATCCGGTGACACCTGTCGGTTCACCGCATCGCCGTGCGCCGACGGGACGGTTACACGAGAACGGTCACCAACAGTGTCGCAATGGACAAGGCCAGCATGCCAAGACAGTTGATCCAGAATTCGCTTTTGAGGAATTTCGCCCTGATGTGCGCGTAAGCCGCGGCGACGAAGTAGGCGATCACGCCGACATTGGCGGCGATGCCGACACCGGCGACGAAGAGACCGACGATCAAGCCGGCGGCGGCGATGAGCTTGATGTAGATCAGTGCCCACCACCAGTCTCGGGGGAAATTGACACCGTCAAGACATCTTTGAATGAATCGTGGCGGCTTGACGGACATGACGGCATCACCGAAGAGGACGACCGCCAAGACGATGGAAGGCCACTGGGGAACCGATTCGACGACCATATCTCCTCCGAATCGCTGAGATCGACTCAGTGAATTGACATATCTCTCAATAGAAAACGCCGCACGAGAATTTATCCGCTACCCAGAAGAAAACACACCACACTCCCGAAAACAGCGTTGTCCCAAACGGCGACCGATCTTTTTCCAGCGAAAGCTATCACAGACGATCTTCAGCGAGATCCGGGTTCCACCCACACCCGAGACGGCCTCACCCCAGCCGCTCGGGCGCCGGACCCGACGAGGGAGCCCACCCGCGGCGACGCCCCACCCAGGCGGACATCCCCGCGAACAACACTCACCTCCACACCTCCACCGAACACTCCCTACAGCCCAGGGAAGCGGGAAAGTCGACAACGGAATCCCGTCGTCGCCGTCGAGGCCATGCCCGCCTCCCCCTGCGGACGCGACCGCACGACCGGGGAGCCACTAGATCAACTCACTTTCCCGCAAAGCAACGGAAGCTCATGCTTTTCACTCGAAAAGGTGACTTCTTCACGAGTCGTAGTCGCCACCTTGGTACAAGAAGGACATAACCGCCGGGCCCTACCTCCGAAAGAAGTCATGGGAATTTCCCTCTCGATCACTCACACCGTCGCATCGGACCCCCTCCCTTGACTTACTTTCCGACAAAAGCAAGCATTGATCTCCAGACGGTCTCCACTACGTGATCCCGAAATTCCAGCCGAGTTCCAGACCCTGAGTCGGGTTACAGACCGCTCCTCCAGGAGCCCGGTAGTTCAGGAGGCACATTGACCGGCCAAGACATCGATTTCACGAAGTCCGGAGTGTCACGTTTTCCGAATCGCGACCTGGGGGTGCCTCGGTTCAAGTGCGAAGTGGGCGTACCACTCGCCCAGCAGAAGGAATTAGGGCACAACCGATTCCATCCGGACATTCCTCCGTTGTTCGAATGCGACCCCGGGGACGAAGTGATACTGGAGACCCCCGGCTACGACGACTATCAGCTCCGCGATCAGGACGACGACAGTGATCTCAATTTCGATCTCACCCGCACCCACCCGCTCGCCGGTCCGATCCGAATACGCGGCGCGGAACCCGGCGACCTGCTCGTCGTCGAGTTGCTGGACATCCAGCCCCTGAGTGGCATCGGCTACTCCAACATCCTCCCCGGGATGGGAGGGCCACTGAAGGACTGGTTCCCGAACGGGTTCAAGACGGTGTGGGACCTGCACGGCATCTACGCGACGTCCCGACAGGTCCCGGGAGTACGCATCCCCGCCATCAGCCACCCGGGCATCCTCGCCGTCGCGCCGTCGCACGAGTTGCTGGAGCAGTGGAACCGCCGTGAGGACCCATTGATCGAAACAGGCGAGGCCGGTCCCCGCGCCGAAGCCACCGACACCGCGGTGCTGCGCACCCTGGAAGGGGAGGAATGGGCTCGGGTCGCGGCGAAGGCGGCTCGCACCATTCCACCGCGGGAGAACGGCGGGAACATGGATATCAAGAACATGTCCCGTGGTTCCAAGGTCTATCTCCCCGTGTTCGTCGAAGGCGCTCTCTTCTCCTGCGGCGACCTGCACTTCGCCGAAGGCGACGGGGAGATCACCTGGAACGCGATCGAGATGGACGGTGCGACATGGGTCAAGTTCGACCTGATCAAGGGTGGGATGGCCAGGTACGGCATCCGGAACCCGGCATTCCGTCCTTCACCGGTCGATCCGAACTTCGGCACCCGGTACATCAGCTTCGTCGGCTACAGCGCCCGCGGCGACGAGCAGCGGTACCTCGACGCGACGATGGCGGCGGTCGACGCCGTCGAACAGGCGATCGACTACCTCACCAAGTTCGGCTACACACCCGAGCAGGCCTACACGATCATCAGTGTGGCGCCCTGTGAGATGCACGTCGGCGGGATCGTCGACATCCCCAACGCC
>SMEH01000112.1_pt1 | contig 40930 bp, 43 predicted proteins | sample 2456361 | NCBI WGS metagenome assembly SMEH01 (sample SAMN10132587, study PRJNA489261) | soil metagenome | isolation source: day1 control-loamy sand soil ammended | place: USA | reverse complement strand
AGCGACGAGCGTCGGGGTGCTGGCGTCGCCGGTCCTGCCGGCTTGATGGAGTCACGGACGAGCCATCTCGAGGTTGTGATCGGCCAACACGGCACGGGAACACGGCCACGTCAACCCACATGCCGCGCAGTGACTTCCGGCGTCGATGTGCTCGCGGAGAACGACGGCCGCACGTGCGGCAAGGCCATCGAGGAACACGCGGAGGGAATCATGAACCACCTCGGAGCGGTGAGAGTTTTGGCTGGTCACGGGACCTCCTGTCACCGTTGTCGAGCGACCGTCAACGGCCGTAGGCTTGATACAACCGACCGTAATCGGGCCAGCACAGGGCGTACTCCGGGCAATTTCCGGACAAAAACCGGACATTGGGTGTTCTGACCGGGGACGGCACACCAACATCGGCAGGGGGAGGTGGACGGTGGCGATCAAACGGCGTCGTCTCGCGAGGCGACGCAAATCGCAAGGTTTCAGCCAAGAATCTCTCGCCGAACGATTGGGAGTGGACCCCAAGACGATTCGGCGGTGGGAAAGCGGCGAGACCGAAGAGGGGCCACAACCTTGGTTACGGCCGAAACTGGCGCAGTGCCTGCAGGTGTCACCGGAACAGCTCGAGGAGCTGCTGGCAGGTGACGACGAGCCGGCGACCAATGACCGCGTCGACTACTCGCTGCGGAACCCAGCAGCCGCGGACCTTCGGACCGTAACCGGCCTCAGAGACGAGGTACACGACCTCGACGAGCGTTACGACAGCGCGCCGTCAACATCGCTGCTCGCGCGCACAGGGCACTGTCTCGGCCAGGTCGCGTTTCTGCGCGCCAACGCGTCGAACCATCGGGTTCGACACGAGCTCCTCGCCGTCGAGGCCGAGGCCGCCACGCTCATGGGACAACTCGTCTGGGACGCGTCCCAGCGCCGGGACCACGCGACCGCACATGACTACTTCGACCAGGCGATCACGGCCGCGCAGCGGCTTCGGGACCCGACAGCGGAAGGCCGCGCGCTCCTACGGAAGAGCTTCGTGGCGCTCTACGGCGAAAGAGCTCCTGAGACCGGGCTCCAGCTCACCATGCGAACAACCGAGGTGGTAGCGGGGAGCAGCCACGTGCTTGCGGGGCTCGCGCTGCTGCACACAGCAGAAGCCTACGCGATGCTCGGCCGTCAACGCGACTGCGAACGGGCGCTCAGGGACGCTGACTCCCGGATCGAGCGGATCGGCGAGGCCGACGCGGCGCTCAACCTGTTCTCCCCAACACAGCCGGGGAGACTCGCCGGATCTTGCTACCTCTTCCTCGGCAAACCGAAACTCGCTCAGCCGATCCTGGAAACGACCGCTCACCAGCTCCGCGACCGCTCGAAGTCCCAGGCCATCGTCCTCGGCAACCTTGCTCTCGCGTACCTTCGGCAACGCCGCCTCGATGAGGCGGTGGGTGCGTTGCATCGGGCCGTGGATGTCGTCGAGGCAACGCGAGGCGGGGGCGGGCTGAACGTCGTCTTCAATGCTTGCCGCGAGCTTCGACCATGGCGGAATGTGGACCTCGTACAGGACGTGTACGACCGGGTGATGACCTTGATGACGGCGTGAGGAGCAGCGGCGATGACCGTGGATGAGAAGAAACGAGCTGTCCGCGAGCACGTGTGGGCGCTGCTGGAGGAACACCGCGCCGCGCCGGCTGGTGTGCACGGCCGGATTCCCGCCTTCTTCGGCGCGGACAAAGCCGCCGACAGGCTCGCGGAGCTGCCGGAATGGCAGTCCGCCACGATCGTCAAAGCGGTGCCTGACACAGCTCAACAGCCGGTGCGCGCCCGCGCTCTCAACGAAGGCAAGCTGGTCTACATGGCGGTGCCCAAGCTCGCCGAGCCAAAGCCCTTCTACCTGCTCGATCCAGACACCGTGCCCGTCTCTCCCGCCGAGGCCGCCGACAGGGGAGCCGCAGCCAAGGTCGGTCAGGCCGTCGACGTGGACAGCATGCGGCCGCCTGACCTCATCGTGTGCGGAAGCGTCGCCGTGAACCGCCGCGGCGTGCGCCTCGGCAAAGGCGCCGGATACTCCGACCTCGAGGTCGCGTTCCTCCAGGAAGCCGGACTGATCGGACCCGAGACGACGATCGTGACCACCGTGCACGACCTGCAGGTCATCGACGATGACCTCCCCGAAACCAGGCACGACTTCAGCGTGGACATCATCGTGACCCCCACCACCGTGATCAGGTGCAATGAACCGCGGCGGCCGAGAGGCCTGCTCTGGGACGACCTCCCAGCGGAGAAGATCGCCGCGATTCCCGCACTAGCGGCCCGCTTGCGCCAACAGAGCAACGCCTGAGCGTTTGCGCTGGTTCGAGCGACTCTCAGTCGTTCTCTACCTGGCCTTCTCGCTCTGCTTTCGCAAGCTGGAGGGCTTCGGCGACGGAAGCGAATTCGGTGAGCGCGGCTTGCAGGTCATCAACGATCTCCTGCGCAATGACCTCAGGTGGCTGGAGGTTGTCACCATCGTCGAGGTCCGAGTCGCGCAGCCACGTGATGTCGAGGTTCGCCTTGTCGCGGGCAACCAGTTCGTCGTAGGTGAATGGCAGATCCGATCAAGAAGATCACGCTCAAGGACGGGACCGTCCGCTATCGGTTCGTCGTCGACATCGGTCGCGACCCGGAAACCGGACGCCGCCAGCAGAAGACGTTCACCTTCGACACCAAACGCGAGGCACGCGCCGAGTACGACAAGATCCGGCACCAGCTGAACGAGGGCACCTACATCCGGCCCACGAACATCACGGTGTCCGAGTACCTGGACGGCTGGCTGGAAGGTGCGGCACGGGACCTGCGGGACTCCAGCAAGCGGAGCTACCAGGACGCACTACGGCCAGTCCACGAGCGGCTCGGCTCCATGCCGATCCAGAAGATCGGCATGGAGCCGACATCGAGCGAATGGTCACGTGGATAGAGACCTCCGGCCGCCGTCGTGGAGGCAAGCCCGGTACCGGACTCGGCCCCCGGAGCGTGCGGCTGACCCTCGGGCGGCTCACAGCGGCCTTCGAGATGGCGGTCCTGGAAGGGCTACTCCCCCGCAACGTGACCAAGCTCGTCAAGCCACCGAAGTATGCCCCGGCTCCTCGAAGCACGTGGTCGGCCGAGGAGGTGCGGAAGTTCCTCGACAAAGCCAAGACCGACCGGCTCCACGCCGGATGGCGGCTGTCCCTCTACGGGCTGCGAAGAGGCGAAGTCCTCGGACTCCGCTGGCAGAAGGACATCGACTTCGGTTCCTTCGCAGAACCATGCCGGGCGCACACAAAGCCATGGTGCGTTGACTGCTACGGCACGGGGTCGACATACAAACCCGCGACGATCCGCGTGCAGCAGGCCCGTGTGCTTGTCGAGGGCACGACCCAGGTCGTGCCGCCCAAGTCGCGCAACGGCTTCCGGACCCTGCCTCTCGACGTCACAGCCGCATCGGCACTGCACCACCTCAAGGTCGCTCAGAACGCCGAAAGGCTCGCGGCGGGAAAGGCGTACACCAACAGCGGCTACGTCGTGGTCGACGAACTGGGTGAGCCAGTTCACCCCGAGTGGTACTCCGACGAATTCGGTCGCCTCGCCAAGCGAGCGGGAGTCAAGCGGATCGTGCTGCACGAGGGCCGCCACACGGCACTGAGCCTGATGGAGAAGGCCGGAGTGCCGATCTCCATCGTCAGCAAGTGGGCCGGACACTACGACACCGCGTTCACGTACTCGACCTACGTACACGCCACCGAGGAGGATCTCCAGACCGGAACCGACGCCCTCGGCAAGATCTACAAGAGCACCTGAACAAGCAGTACGAACGTACGTGAGAAGCTGTGAGACGATCGGCCGCCGAAAAGCAGTCAAGGCCTCGTCTCATTACTGAGAACAAGGCCTTGACCTGGACTTTCCTTGCGCGCCCGTAGGGATTCGAACCCCAAACCTTCTGATCCGTAGTCAGATGCTCTATCCGTTGAGCTACGGGCGCATCATCTTCAGTTATACCCGACCGGAGTCGGGGGTTGGCGCTCGGCCTGAAGCCGAGCCCCGGCGGAGGCTCCGGGATTTGAACCCGGGAGGGGGGTGTACCCCCAACCGCATTAGCAGTGCGGCGCCATAGACCAGACTAGGCGAAGCCTCCCAGGTCGCGACCACTGCGAATACAGGTTACACACCCCCGCCAGGGCGCTTTCAACCACCCCCCTCAAAATTCCCGCGAAGCCATGACCAGCTCATTTACCGCTGGCATACGCCACGAAGGGGGCGAGCGCATCCGGGTTCGCCAACGCGTCCCGGCTCACCGCGCGGTCGGGGTCCACGCCCTTGAGGATCTTCTTCACCGGAACCTCGCACTTCTTGCCGTTCAGCGTCCTCGGCACCTCGTCCACGAGCACGAACCGGTCGGGCACATGCCGTGGCGACAGGGCCTTACGCAGCTCCTGGCGCAGCGGCTGCTCCAAGTCCTCCAGCGAGGCCCCCTCGGCGAGCACGAGGAAGCACAGCAACTCACCCTCGTCACCGGCGGCCGACGTGTCGATCACCAACGAGTCCAGGACCTCGTCGAAGCCCTCGACGATGCGATAGAACTCGGACGTGCCCATGCGCACGCCTCCCCGGTTCAACGTCGAGTCGCTGCGGCCGTAGATGATCGCCGAACCCCGGCTTGTGATCTTGATCCAGTCGCCGTGTCGCCACACCCCGGGGAAGTCCTCGAAATACGCCTCCCGCAACCTCGTGCCGTCGGGGTCGTTCCAGAAGAACACCGGCATCGACGGCATCGGCTTGGTGATCACCAGCTCGCCGACCTGGTCGACCACCGGGTTGCCCGCGTCGTCGTACGACTCCACCGCCGCGCCGAGCGAACGACACGACAACTCCCCCAACCACACCGGCACGTCCGGGGCCGACCCGACGAACGCCGTGCACAGATCCGTACCACCCGACACCGAGCAGATCTGCACGTGCCGCCCCACCGCATCGGCGATCCACCGGAACCCCTCCACGGTCAACGGCGCGCCCGTCGAACCCAACGCGCGCATGGCCGACAGGTCGAACTCCGCGCCCGGCCGCAGTTCCTTTTTGAGGCAGCTCTGCACGAACGGCGCCGACGTCCCGAAATAGGTCACCCGGTGCTGCTCCGCCAACCGCCACAGCGTCCGCAGATCCGGGTATCCGGGGCTGCCGTCGTAGAGCACGATGGTGGACCCCACCAACAGGCCGGAGACCAGGAAGTTCCACATCATCCAGCCCGTGGTGGTGAACCAGAAGAACCGCTCGCCCGGCCCGAGATCACAGTGCAGCGCCAACGCCTTCAGGTGCTCGACCGTGATCCCGGCGTGCCCCTGCACGATGCCCTTCGGCAGCCCCGTGGTGCCCGAGGAGTACAGCACCCACAGCGGGTGGTCGGACTCCACCGGCTCGAACTCCAACTCGGCACCCGCGTGCTCGGCCAACAACGTCTTCCAGTCGAGCGCACCCTGCACACGCCCGCCACCCTCGTAGTCCACCAGCACGGTGGCCGCGAGCGTCGGCAACTCCTCCCGCAACCGCTCGACGGTCGGACGTACATCGAACGCCCGCCCGTTGTAGACATAGCCGTTGACGGCGATCAGCACCTTCGGCTCGATCTGCGTGAAACGGTCGGCCACGGCACGGACACCGAAGTCCGGCGAACACGACGACCACGTCGCACCGAGACTCGCCGCGGCCAGGAAGGCGACCAACGTCTCCGGGCAGTTCGGCGCCAACGCCACCACACGGTCGCCCTTGCCGACCCCGAGCTCGCGCAGAGCCGCCCTCGCCGCGGCCACCTCGGCCCGCAACTGTCCATAGGTGAGCAGCCGCTCGACCCCGTCCTCACGATGGAAGATCACCGCGAAGTCGTCGTCGGCCTTCTTCGCCCCCGCGACCGGCAGCAACGCATGCTCGGCGTAGTTCAACGTGCCGCCGGGGAACCACCGCGCCCCGGGCATACGCGCGTCCGACAGCACCTCGGCGGGTTTTGTGTGCCACCGCACGCCGAAGTAGTCCGCCACCGCCGACCAGAACTCCGGGATCGAATTCACCGAGAACGACCACAACTCGTCGTAGTCGGCCACGTCGACACCACGGTTGTCGCGAAGCCACTTTCGGAAGTCGGCGATACGGGTGCCCTCCACCTGCTCCTCGGTGGGGCGCCACAACATTTCCGGGGCGTCGTCCGCGGCACCCTGCGAGACATCGTGACCGGAACTGTCAGCACTGTCAGCACGCATAGCCGCAGCCTAAGACAGAAAACCCCCGATTTCGTTGTCTTCTCCACACATATCCATGCCGCTGGAAGTGTGTTCACAACCGGCCGGGGGCCACCTCGCCCACCAACTCCTCGGCCATCCCGAGCAGCCGTTGTGGATCGACCGGGGTGACGGTGACCCAGCCGTCCTTCCGCCGTAAGGCATACCGACCTGCGGCCGTGTCCACCCAGTTCACGGTGCTCGACGCACGGGACCAGCGGCCGGCACCGTCGTCGACCCCGACTCCGAACCGCCCGGCGCTCCTCGCGTCCCGGATCGCACGCAGGAACGTGTTCGCCTCGACCGGCCGCGCGCCCGCGCCCCGAAGCACGTCCAGGAACACGTCCGCACCACCGTGTTCACCGGCCCGGCACGCCCGCAGGTAGTCCTCGACCGGCACGTTGCCCGGACTGCCGACCCCGGCCGGTAACGGGTCGACGGCCCCGAACATCGTCGAGACCAGCGTGTACTCGGACACCGGGCCGATCTTGATCTCGAGCTCGTCCTCGACGAACCCCGCCGTGACGTGCCCGTACGGACCGGACCCACCCACGGCTCGGAACGTGCCGCCCTCCGTCACGATCTCCAGGTCGGCCCGCACGGTCGACGCGGCGAGCGCTTCGAGCAACGCCGCGACATCGCGGTCGGGTTCCCCCACCGTGCCGAGACCACGCTCCTGCAGTGAACGGTCCACCGAATCCCGCAATCGTGCCCGGGCCGCGGAGGTGCGCCCGGCGGAAGCGACGCCGAGCGCGGGCGGCAGCTCACCGAGTCCCAGGCCGGTCCACAACAGGAAGAACTCTCCCGGATGCAGGGAGAACCATCCGGAATCCCCGAGTCTCAAAAACGGCCTCCGTGACGCGGTTCCTCCCCGATCACGGGTGGTGTGGGGAGTGTCTGGCCGTGCCAGAGGTCCTCGTCCTCCTCCAGGTACGACGGCCTGCGATGCTCGATGTCCTCCTCCCGCCGGGCTCCCATCCCGGCCATCGGCATCGCGCCCATCCCCGTGGCTCCTCGACCTCCGACCGCGCCGGATACCGCCGGCGTCGACGACGCGACGACCTGTCCGGCACCGGTGCCGAGGCCCTGCGCCGCCTGGCCACCAGGCGTCCCACCCGTCCCGGAACCGCTGTAGGTCCCCGGCGACGAGCCCGGTGCCGCCACCCCGCCGGCGAGGCCCTGTATCCCACCGCCCACGACCGCACTGGCCGTGGTGGTGTCCTCGGGCGAGTCCTCTCGCTCCGGCTCGTCCGGTGTCCGTTTGACGCCCATGTCGGGGGCCGGGTCGGGGAACGTGGGCACCCGGGTGTAGACGTCCCGGGACTGCTCCTGGTATCGCCGCATCACCTCCGCCGCGTGGTGATGGGCGGTGGTGATGCGATCCCGTTCCGAAGCGGGGTCCTCGACGAACTCGGCCCCCAGGGCGAAAACCGGGGTACCGGAGGCGGGGGGACCGAAAAACGGTGGTTTCCGAGGGGGTGGCGGCGGCATCTCATGCGCGGTGCGGGCGGCCAAGTCCGCCTGTTCCGTCACGCAACCACAGACCCGGTTGCTCGCGTCCGCCGTTTCCTCCGTCCACGCCACCAGTCGCTGCAACGTGTCGCGTGTCTGCTCGGCGGCCTCCCCCTGCCAGGCGTCGGCGGCGACGTCCAACATCCTGCGCAGCTCCGCGCCGATGTCGTCGAGTTCGGCCCCCAACCGCGACCATTCGGCCGCCACCTCGTTCGCACCCTCGAGGTCCAGGCCGGTGGTCGCCATCCGGTACAGCTCCTCGGGCGAGAAGGTGGACCAATCGATCTCGTCGTGGAAGTGCTCCGGGTCCAGTGGTGGTTCCGGCAACGGCCACGGCAGACAGACGATGGGCGGCAGGATTTCGGGAACCTCGGGGATGGTCACGTTGTCCTCGTTGTTCACGACCGCCTCCCGCTCGTCTGCCGGCCGATCGAATCGAGGCGTCCGGCCGCCTCCTCGTCCTCGTCGGTCACCAATCCCGCGGCACGGGACACGATGTCCGACACCTTCTCCAATTGCGCAAGGAACCGTTCGAGCACCGGGATGGCGGCGTCGGTGCCTCCGGAGGCGGCTCCTCGGAGCCGATCGCCCATCACGTGCGCCACGATGTTGTCGCCGAAACGCAGCGACCGGTCGATGCCGTCGGCGCTCGCTTGGGTGATCAACGTCTCCACCCGCGAACGCACGGCGGACAACTCGTCCAACAGGCGCTGCGCCGCCTCCCGGTCGAGTCGCAACTGTCCCGTTCGCACACGCGCGCCCACGGCGTCCAGTTCTCGGGAAACCGGAACCAACGACGCTTCAGCGCCGGACAAGGCCGAGCCAGGCGCCTTCGATGGCAAAGGAACTTCGGTCACCGTTCACCCCCGGCTGTCCGGCGCCGTCGGAACGATCAGCGCCGCTCATGCGCCGACACTGTGCGGACACTGTACTGAGCGCGGGACACGAATCCGAGTCGATGCCCGAACCCTTCCCTTTCGCACACCGGTCGTCAACGCAGATGGGCGTCGAACCAGGCCAACACGCGCTGCCACGCCTCGGCAGCGGCCTCGGGGTCGGCGTCGAAACGGTGACTCGCTCCCGGATACCGCACCACGTTGGTCGCGACCTTCGCCTTGGCCGCCTCCTCCTTCAGCCGCTCCACCTCCGCCTGGCTGGCCTCGTCCCCGTTGTCGCCGTACAACCCCAGCCACGGACTGGTCAACGTCCCGGCGATGTTCACCAGGGCGGGCAGCGCGGGCGAGGCCGGACTGCTGATACCACGGCCGCCCACACTCACCGCGGCCCCCAGTTTCCGATTGGCCGCCACCACCAGGGCCGCCGTTCCCCCCAGGTCGAACCCCACGACCCCCAGTTGGTCACCGAACACCCCGCGCTGGACCAACCAAGCGAACGCGGTGTCGGTCGCGGACAGCAACGTCTGTCCCGCCTGGCCCACGCCGTCCTCGTCGGCGTCGAACCGCCCGAGCTCGGGGGTCACCGCCAGCCAGCCCTCCGCGGCCAACGAGGCCACCAGAAACCGTGCGGCATCGGTCACCCCACCCATCTCGTGGAGCACCACGAGACCGCCACGCACGGCGCCGTCCGGTTCGGCGTAGGTCAGCCTCAACCGACGTCCGTCGCTTCGCTCGTAGTCCTGCGTGTGCGTCTGCGTCATGTACCTACTCAACCACCGTGGGTATACCCCGGGTCAACGTGAGATGGGGAATAATCGGCCGGGAGCACGATAGGTTGGACGAGACCCGTTCCCAACCGCCGAGGAGCCGCCATGTCCGCGATCCCGACACGTGCCGACCTCGCCGCGCTGCCCGCCTACGTACCGGGGCGAACCGTTCCGGGGGCGATCAAACTCGCCAGCAACGAGGTCCCGGAGGGCCCGTTGCCGAGCGTGGTCGACGCCATCACCAAGGCCGGCACGGAGATCAACCGCTATCCCGACATGGGCGCATGGGCCCTGGTGGACCGACTGGCGAACGAATTCGACGTCCCGGCCTCCCGGGTAGCCGTCGGCTGCGGTTCGGTGTCGCTGTGCCAGCAGTTCGTGCAGGCACTGTGCGCGCCGGGGGAGGAGGCGCTGTTCGCGTGGCGCTCGTTCGAGGCGTACCCGATCGTCACGCAGGTCGCGGGCGCCACCCCCGTCCGAGTTCCGCTGACTGCCTCGCACCACCACGACCTCGACGCGATGCTGGCCGCCATCACCCCGCGGACCCGGCTGGTGTTCGTGTGCAACCCGAACAACCCCACCGGCACGGCGCTGCGCACCGAGGAGCTCACGGCCTTCCTCGACCGGGTGCCGTCCGACGTGGTCGTGGTCCTCGACGAGGCGTACCGCGAATTCGTCACCGATCCCGACGTGCCGGACGGGATGGAACTCGCCCGCGCCTACCGCAACGTCGCCGTACTGCGCACGTTCTCCAAGGCGTACGGACTCGCGGGGCTGCGCGTGGGGTACGCGGTGGCGGCCGAGGAGGTCATCGAGGCCGTCCGCAAGGTCTACGTCGCGTTCAGCGTGAACGCGGTCGCACAGGCGGCCGCGTTGGCCTCCCTCGACGCCAAGGACGAACTGCTGGCCCGGTGCGACGACATCGTGCGGGAACGCACCCGCGTGCACGACGCGCTGCGCGAACTCGGGTACGCCGTGCCCGAGACGTTGGCGAACTTCGTGTGGTTGCCCTTGGGTGAGCGCACGAACGCGTTCGCCGAACACGCGCTGGAGAACAAGGTGGTGGTGCGCCCGTTCGCCGGTGAGGGCGTGCGCGTCACCATCGGCACGCCGGAGGAGAACGACGTCTTCCTCGCGGCGGCTCGCAGCTTCCTGGCGTGAGTCCCGCACGCCGGCATGTACCCGGGGTCCGGGTGGACGTGGCCGAGACGTGAATCGCGCGGTGGGGACGGGGTTGACCTACCGCCCCGGGCTCCGTCCCACCGCGCGCACCACCGCACTCACAGCTGACGCAGGATGAGCTGCACCATCGCGGCCACGCCGACGATGACGATGACCGAGCGCAACGCGGTCGGCGAAAGCCTGCGGCCGATCTTCGCCCCGAGCAGGCCACCGATGATCGAACCGACGGCCAGCAGGGCGACGGCCGCCCAGTTCACCGGCGCGACGAAGGCGTAGACGGTACCCGCGACGACGTTCACCACGGCCGACAGCACGTTCTTCACACCGTTGAGCCGCTGGAGCGACTCGTCGAGCAACATGCCCATCACGGCCATCAACATCACGCCCTGCGCGGCCGTGAAGTATCCGCCGTAGACGCCGATCAGGAAGATCAGCGTGATCACGAGCACGGACCCGCCGACCCCGGGCCCCGAGGCGCCCTGCTTGCGCTTCCGTTCCTCGCGGCGCCGCAGCACCCAGCTGGACACCCTCGGTTGCACGATCACCAGCACCACGGCCAGTCCCACCAGGACGGGGACGACGGTCTCGAAGGCGTCGGGTGGTAGCGACAGCAGCAGCACGGCCCCGCAGATCGCCCCGATCAGCGACGCGGGCAGAAAGCTCAACAGCCGCTGCCGCTGGCCGCGTAATTCGTGCCGGTAGCCGATGGCCCCGCTGATGCTGCCGGGTGCCAGACCGATGGCGTTCGACGTCGTCGCGGTCACGGGTGGATACCCGAGTGCGACGAGTACGGGGAACGTCACGAGCGTCCCCGAACCGACGACCGTGTTGATCATTCCCGCCCAGACACCGGCCAAGGTGATCAGGACGGCGTGCCACCAGATCATGCCGCATTCACGTGGGCTCACGATAGGCAAATCGCGCGACGGAGTCACTGTCCGTGCCGCGCGGGGTGGGCGGTGTCACGGCCCATTCGGACATTGTCGATCTTCCAACGCGTTTCGCCTTCCCCTGACGGGGTAGTCGATGGCCACGAGTCGGCGCACGAGGAGGTACGAGTGTGGACACGACGCGGCTGCGTGAGCTGGCCACGACGGACGGCCCGTTCGCCTCGGTCTACTTCGACGACACCCACAACACCGAGTCGGCGGCGAAGGAACTCGAACTGACGTGGCGAGAGCTACGGGATCGACTGGCCGAGCAGAACGCCCCCGAACAGGCTCTCGACGCGTTGGAGGACGCCATCCTCGACGGCGAACCGCCGACCGGTGAACGCTGCGGGCGCGGGCTCGTCGCCACCCCTGACGGCGTGGTGCTGGACAGACGACTCACCGAGCCTCCGGCACGTTCCGTGACCAGGGTGTCCGAACGACCTTATCTCGTGCCGCTCATCGAGCACGGCGAGCGGCCGCCCCCGCACGTCGTCGCCGTCGTCGACCGGGTGGGCGCCGACGTCACCGCCGTGGACGCCGACGGTGAAGTCATCGACTCCCGCACGGTGGAGGGCACCGACCACTACATCCACAAGATCCCCGGGGGTGGGTGGTCGGAACGTCGGTGAGTCGTCTGTCCAGCACCACGCCGTCAGGGGTGGCGACGAGCCCGCGCCCGCAAGGACGAGGCGGTGGAGCGCTTCTCCCAGGCCGTGGCGATGCCCACCGGATTGGGGGTGGCGGGCTTGGAGTCCGTCACCGCCGCGTTCCGGGACCACAACGTCGAGACACTGCTCATCGGCGTCCCGGGCGACGTCGAGGTGTTCACCGGCCCCGAGCCCACCATGGTCGCCGTACAGAAGGAGGCGCTCCAGGCTCAGGGCATCGACGAGATCGGCCGCGCGCGGGCCGACGAGGCACTCGTGTTGGCGGCCATAACCCTGAACGCCGAGGTCATCCACGTGGGTGATCGCATTGACCTCACCGAGGGTTTCGGCGCGATCCTGCGCCACGACTGAGGGGAAGGATGGTCCACTATGGCCTCCACGCTGACTACTGTGGGTGGGAAACGTTGAACGGTCGGCAGAACACCGAGGTGACAGTGACCGAGACCAAGCCGCCGACGAGCCCGACGAGCACGAGTGTGGGCGCGCAGGACGACATCGAACTCCGGCTCGGCGCGAGCCTGGTGCATCTACCGATCATCCGGTCGGTCGCGGCGAGTATCGCGATGAGGGCCGACTTCGATCTCGACTCGATCGCCGATCTGCGATTGGCGGTGGACGAGGCATGCTCCACGCTCATCACCCGCGCTCTTCCGGACAGCACCATGACCTGTCGGTTCACGATCGACGAGGACCAACTGCTGTTCCGAGGCACCGTCCTCTCGACCGAGACGGAGGCGCCCAGCACCACCTCGTTCGGCTGGCGGGTACTCACCACGCTCGCGGACGCGGCCTCCGCGTGGACGGAGCAGCACCCGGAGAACGGGCAGCGCAACTGGATTCACATCGAGCTTGCGAAACGGAAGCCGGCTTTTACGTGACCGAATCGACGACTCAAGGATCACGGACCCCGTCGGACGACTACCAGCACCTGACACCGCTGTTCGAGGAGTTCGCGGCACTCGATCCGGACGACCCTCGTCGGGCCGAACTACGGGACCGACTCGTCACGGGTCACCTGCCGTTGGCCGAACACATCGCGCAGCGGTTCTCGGGACGGGGTGTGGCCAAGGAAGACCTGGTGCAGGTCGCCCGGGTAGGACTCATCAACGCGGTGGACCGGTTCGACCCGTCCCGCGGGTCGGACTTCCTGTCCTTCGCGGTGCCCACCGTGATGGGCGAGGTGCGGAGACACTTCAGGGACACCGGTTGGGTCATCCGGGTCCCCCGGCGACTCAAGGAACTGCACCTTTCGATCAACAACGCGAGTACCCAGCTGTCCCAACGGTTGGGCAGAGCACCGACACCGAGCGAGATCGCCGACCATCTCGGACTCACCCTCGAGGAGGTCTTCGAGGGGTTGGAGGCGGGCAACGCCTACCACTCGATGTCCCTGGACGAGGTGTTGTCGGCCGACACCGAGAACCTGGCGCTCGGGGACACCCTCGGCGAGGAGGACGCCGCGCTGGCCGGGGTGGAGAACCACGAGACACTGCAGCCACTGGTCAAACAGCTACCCGAACGGGAACGCACCATCCTCGCGCTGCGGTTCGTGCACAACATGACGCAGACCCAGATCGCCGAACGCATCGGGATCTCCCAGATGCACGTCTCCCGCCTGCTGGCCCGGACGCTGAAGAAACTCCGCGAAGGGCTCGTGGAGGAGGACAACATCGGCTGAACCGGCTCGCCGGGCGACTCGCGTTATCACCTACGGTGATCCCGGCTGCCGTCAATGCACTGAACGACGCATTTCCCCGAGCTGTCTACTCCGTTCGTCGAACGGCGTCTACTCCGTTCCGGGGAGAACGGGGCAGTCACCCGATCGCTCCGGCATGGCGTCCCGTTTTTGCAGTTCACATGCGGGTATGTTCACCGACATGGCGAACCGGGACGCGCTTGGCATCGCTCCGGCGACACCGCACCTACGCTGCTCCGTCAGGGCCCGTGGGCCGGTCGAAGCGCACCACCCGCGATCACGCTACGTAATCGAACGACAAGGCGTCTCAGGTCCTCACTACGATTTCCGGCTCCTACTCGGCGACGTGGCCGCATGCTGGGCCATCCCGGCGGAACCGTCACTCACCCCCGGTGACAAACGGCTGGCGATCCGCAGTGACAGTCCGTCGCCCGCGTCGTCCGAAACCGACCCGGCCGCCGTCTGGGACATGGGCACCGTCGCCAACCTCGGTGAACTGTCGTGGGAACACGCCTTGGCCGAGGGGCAGCTCTCCCTACGCCTGTCCGGTGAACGGATACACGGCGTCTTCGTGATGGTTCGGGCCCATCGGGGTTCCGACCAGGAACAGTGGCTACTCATCACCAAAGGCACCGACGTCGAGGTCGGAGACCTCACCCCGTACCGCACGGGATCCCCCTTCGTCGCCGGGCCCACCAAGGACGCGGGATGACCCGCTACGGCCGAGCAGCCCAGGAGGAGCCGTGGCACGAGCGATCTGGAGCGGAGCCCTCAACTTCGGCTTGGTGACGGTACCCATCGAGCTCTACAGCGCGACCCAGGACCACACCATCCACTTCAGGCAGTTCCAGCGGGGCACGTCCGACCGCATCCGGTATCTCCGAGTGAACGAACGCACCGGCGAGGAAGTGCCGTACGACCAGATCGTCAAGGGCTACGACCTCGGCGGCGACAAATACGTCATCATCGAACCGGAGGAGCTGGACGAGATAGCGCCGGGCCGGTCCCGCACCATCGACATCGACGTGTTCGTGGACCTGGAGGAGATCGACCCGATCTACTTCCAGAAGACGTATTGGCTGGCTCCGGCCAAGGACGAGTTCGCGCGCGCCTACACACTGCTCATCGAGGCCATGTCGAGGACGAACAGAGTCGGCCTGGCACGGTTCGTGATGCGAGGCAAGGAATACCTCGCCGCCGTACGCGCCAGCACCGGGGTCCTGGCGTTGAACACGCTGCTGTTCCCCGAGGACATCCGGTCCCCTCAGCAGGAGATCGACAAGCTTCCCACCGCGGTCCGCCCCCGCGAGAAGGAGATCGACATGGCGGTGAACCTGATCGAGTCGATGACCGACCAGTGGCGGCCCGAGCAGTACCACGACACCTACAACGAACGTGTCATGCAGCTCATCGAGGCCAAACGGGTGGGCCGCACCGTCACCCCCGCCGAACCGCCCCGGGAGGCCACACAGGTGGTGGACCTGTTCGAAGCCCTCTCCCGCAGCGTCGAGAGTCGCAGGAAGGGCAGAAGAGGGACCGGGGCCGAATCCGGCCGAACCCGTGGCCGTCCGAGCGAGCCACAACAGGACACCGGGGCTCGAGCCGCTCAGCCGCAGGGTAAACGCAAGCGGACGGAACCGGACCTGTCGGAGGTCACCAAGGGCGAACTCGACCGCATGGCCCGCGACCTCGACATCAAGGGGCGCTCCAAGATGAGGCGCGACGAACTGGAGAAAGCGGTCAAGAAGGCGGAGAGGCAGCTGGCTCGCCGTCGCGCTTCGTGATGCGGCGCCGCCACACGTCAAGCGGCGTCCGGACACACCGAACGCCCCGCGGCTTCCTACGATCCTCCAGTGGCCAAAGGGCGAGTGTCCGCGCGGCTTCGGGCCGTGCTCCGCACCAGTTTGGGTTTCGCCACGATCGGCTTCGGGACGAGTTTCTGTGGCGCGGCGTTGGTGTTGCTGCTGCTGTCGTTGCAGGGACTTCCCGATGCCCTCGACCCGGAACGCTGGGTCATCCCCGTCAGCGCGTTGGGCTACGTGCTGCTCGCGTTCGCGGTCGGCACGGTGTGGGCGGGATACCTCCAACGTCGGACCGTGATGTGGTTTCTGACCGACCGGGAGCCCACCGCGCAGGAGGCGATGAGGGCCCTGCGCATCCCCCTCGACCTCGCCGTGGTCAGCGGAACACTGTGGGCCGCGGGTGCGGTGCTGTTCGGCGTACTCAGCGTGGTGTTCGGGTCGTGGCTCGACGCGCTGGGGGTCGTGTTGACGATCGTGCTCGGCGGCTTCGCCACCACGGGTCTGACCTACCTGGCGGCTGAACGTGTGGCGCGTCCGCTGTTGTCGGTGTCGTTGCGGGTCGCGGGGCCGCGTCGGGTGGCGTCGGCGAACACGGTGCTCACCCGGCTCGTGGTGACCTGGGGGCTGTCGAGCGGTGTTCCGCTGGTGGGCGTGCTGCTGCTTCTGCTGCCACCCGACATCGGCCGCGAGGACCCGACGTCGAGTCTGCTGGTGCTGGCCCTGATCGGACTGGTGGTCGGTGCCCTGGCGACCGCGTTGTTCGCCCGCGCGGTGGCCGCTCCCCTGCACCGGCTCCGGTCGGCACTCCACGACATCGGCGCAGGACGCAGGGACGTGTCGGTCGGGATCGACGACGCCGGTGAGATCGGCATGCTCCAGGCGTCCGTCAACGACCTCGCCGCGGGGCTGCGGGAGCGCGAGCGCCTGCGTGATCTGTTCGGCCGTCACGTCGGCGACGACGTCGCCCGGCACGCGTTGGAACATGGCATCTCGCTGTCCGGTGACGTGCGGGAGGCGACGGCACTGTTCGTCGACGTCGCCGACTCCACCACGCTGGCCGCCGAACTGCCGCCGGACGAAGTGGTACGCAGGCTGAACCGGTTGTTCGAGGTGGTGGTGGAGGCCACGAACGCCAACAGCGGGCTGGTGAACAAGTTCCAGGGGGATGCGGCGCTGTGCGTGTTCGGTGCCCCGGACCGGCACGCGGACTCGGCCACGGCGGCGCTGCGCACCGCGAGGGCGATCCGGGACGCCGTCCGGGAGGCAGGCGAACTGGACATCGGCGTCGGAGTGGCGACGGGACAGGTGTTCGCAGGCCAGCTCGGCGCACCCAGTCGGATGGAGTACACGGTGATCGGCGACGCCGTGAACGAGGCGGCACGGCTCACCGAGCACGCCAAACAGGTCCCGGGGCGGGTGCTGGCCAGTGGCCCGACGATCGAGGCGGCGACGGCCACCGAACGCGCTCGTTGGCACGAACACGCCGCCCTCCGGCTACGGGGCCGGTCGGCCCCGACGGTCACGTGGACGGACTCGCCGGATTCACCGTGAGGCCACGGCGGGGTTCACGGCAAGGGGGCACACCGCAGCGCCGGCCACCGCAGCACCGTCGATCCCCAGGTCAGCCCGGCCCCGAACGCGGTGACGAGGACTCGGTCGCCCTCCTGGAGGGTGCCGTCGACCACACCGTCCACGAAGGCGAGCGGAATGGACGCCGCACTGGTGTTGCCGGTGTGTTCGAGGTTGACCACGAGGCTGTCGACGGGCAGGCCGAGGTTCTTGGCCACGGCCTGGAGGATGCGGATGTTGGCCTGATGTCCCACGAAACGGTCCACGTCGGTGGTCGTCCACCCGGCCTTCTCCAGCACCTTCCGCGAGGAGGAGGCCATTTTCGCCGTGGCGTGGCGGAACACCGCTTGCCCTTGCATCGTGAAGAAATGATCACGCGGATCGTCGGAGGCCTTCTTACGCGAACCGCCCGCGGGCACGATCAGCAGGTCCTTGAGTTCGCCGTCGCTGCCCAGGTCGAACGGACCGATGGCGCCCAATTCGTCCGGGCTTCCTTCGCGCAGCACCACCGCGCCCGCACCGTCGCCGAAGATCGGCACCGTGGTGCGGTCATCCGGGTCGAGGAGCGTGGTGAAGGCGTCGGCCCCGATGAGGAGGACCCGTCCGGCCACACCGCCCGAGATGAGACCGACCGCTGTGGCGAGCGCGTAGACGAAGCCGCTGCACACGGCGGCCACGTCGAAAGCCGCCGCCTCCTTCAACCCGAGCGCGCTGGCCACCTCGGGCGCACTCGCGGGGCAGGGGTGGTCGGGCGTGCTGGTGGCGAGGACGAGCGCGTCGATGTCCTCGCCGTACTCCCCCGCCGAGTCCAACGCGCGCCTACCCGCCTCGACAGCCATGTCCGTAGTGGACATTCCGGGGTCGACTACCCGGCGCCGCGCGATTCCCGTTCTGGTACGGATCCACTCGTCCGAGGTATCGAGTCGTCGACTGAGTTCGTCGTTGTCGACCACACGAGGCGGCAGCCAGCCACCGAGACCGGCCAGCACTGCCGCACCACGCGCGTTCTGCGTGGACACCTGCACTCCTTCACGAGCCGGCGTCGGGGACACCAAAGATGACGGAACCGGCCTGCGCCAACTTCTATGGGCTACCAAACGGTAAGAGTTTCACATGTGCCATTTATCACAAAAAATGAATCCGGTTAGGTGATTGCCAAAATCCGAATCTACTTGTGAATCACCTGAGGTCCACTACGAATTGCCTGGTCGGACGCTTGCGCTGGTACGGACGCTGGTACGGATGGTCTCGCTTCGGCGCGGGTCCCGTTCGTCGCCCCACCGCCCGTCGGAGGTGGCCCACCACTGCTCGTGCTCCCGACACCAGGACGCCGGAACGGGAATGTCCAACATCTCGTCCGACCCGTCGGCCCCCGGAAGCTGAGTCGGCATCGGCGGCTCGGAACGATCCACTCTGAGCACTTCGGCGGGAACACGTTCCCGATCCTGCGTGGGCAGCCCGACCTCCGTGGGCGCCCCACTCGGGGACGGGGACCGCTCGGGTCGATCCTTCACCTCGGTCAGCCGCACCTCCGGCGCACTCGGCGCCACCTGGGCGTTCGACGGTCGTGGCACGCTCACCGCCTCGTGCCCGGGGACGTGCAGCACCGACGGCGAGGGGTGCGAGCTGGAGGCGATGGGGACCCGTTCGACCTCGTCGACGTCCGGGGAATCCTCGACATCGTCGACACCGTCCACCACGTTCCTCGCCACCTCGGTACGACGATGCTCACGATCGAGCACGCCGATCACCGCCACGGCGAGCATGAGCGCGACGGTCGCCAAGCCGAAGATCCTCGATCGGTAGGTCCTGGGCCGGTAGGCGTCGTCGGGGAGATCCGAGTCGACGTCTAACGACGTTGCGCTCGCGGAGAGGATCCCCGTACGGTCGAGCACTCCGGCATCGTGTGGCGTGGAGCACAGGACTTGGGGCGGCATCAGGGTCGTCCCTCCATCATCACCGTTCCCCTAGAGCGGTCGCCCAAGACGAAAACTACTGCTTGGTATGTACCGTGCCGAACTATCCGTGTCACCAGCCGAGAGCGGTTCGCAACCCAAGACGACTCGATCGTGTGACATCCGAACGTCGATAAGTTCTCTTTCCGCCCCGCGACCCCGGCGGTACCCCCGCCGACCCGACCCCGAGGTCGGCCGCCGATTCTCCGTCCCGCGGCTTCCCGACAACGCCCACCCACCCGCACCGGGCTGTCGGACTCCTGCATTACTGTCCGTCTTGATCACCAAGATTCGCCCGAACGGCGCATCACCTTGACGACAGATGGACGTCTTCATCAAGGGAAGGACCGCACGCGCCACGTGGGCGCCACGGATGGACGGGAGCGTGCTGTGGACAACAACGCTGTACAGCAGAGCCAGTTCGTGTACCTGAGTGGATGCGAAACCCCGGTGTTGTCCAGGCTGACCTACGTGCCGGGCGCCCCTTTCACGGTCACGATGGCGTTCAAGGTGGCGCCCGGCGAATGGGTCGAATGGGAGTTCGCCCGTGACCTGCTCATCACCGGTCTCCACGCTCCTGCCGGCATCGGCGACATCCGCATCCGACCCGATCTGCCGGGACAAAGCGATGACATGCTCGTCATCGAACTGGAATCCCCCGACGGCTACGCCGCCGTGGAGATCAGCAGAAACGACGTGCAGAGGTTCGTCGACGCCACGCTGGCACGGGTGCCTCTGGGCTACGAGTCCGAACGGCTCGACATCGATACGGTGATCGCCTGTCTCACCACCACGCGCCCTTGAGCGGGCGTCGACGTTCGACTAACCGCAGACGCCCTTCGCCGTCAGCACCCTGGTGAGCGCTTCGTCGACCCGCTCCTGCGACAGCTGACCATCGGCCATGGCGGCTTCCAGCTTGTCGAGCACGGGACCGACGTCCCCGCCGGACGACCACAGCGGTTGATCGGCGCCGGACTGCAACGCCAACAGCACGGCCTCGTCGAGGGTGTAGTTGTCGGTGACCGCCCTCATCGCACCGAGGTCGTCGGTGAGCACGACACCGTCGTAGTCGTACTCGTCCCGCAGCAACCGGTACGCCGCGGGCGACAGGGAGGCGGGCTGTCCGTCGGTGAGGCCGGGGACGTCGAGATGGCCCACCATCACCTGCGTGTCGTCGGGATAGACGCTGAGGTCCTCATAGGGCACCAGGTCGTGGGTGCGCAGTTCGTCCAGCGGTGGCGTCTGCACCAGCTCCTGGTGGGAGTCACCACTGGCTCGGCCGTGCCCGGGGAAATGCTTGATGACGGGCTGCACACCCGCCTCCGACAGCCCGGAAGCGAACGCCGCCGCGTACTCCGTGGCCGTCTGCGGGTCGGCGCTGAACGACCGGTCACCGATGACACCGTTCGCGGGGCCGTCGGTCAGGTCGACCACGGGCGCGTAATCGACGGTGACGCCACGGGCGCTCAGTTGCTCACCGCGTTCGCGCGCCAGCTCCCGCACTTCCTGCGGTGTCATCGACTGCGCCATCTGTCGGGCACTGGGGATGGGTCCGACGAGTTCGTCGATGCGCTGCACCCGCCCGCCCTCGTCGTCGACGGCGACGGACACGGGGATGTCGCCCGCGGCTTCCTGCACCCGGTCCAGCGCGTTGTCGGTGAACAGGGCGGTGGGGTTACCGCCGATGAAGATGCCGCCGACCCGGTGTTCGCGTACCAGCGCGACGGCCGCGGCCGGGTCGGTCGGGTCCACACCGACCACGAGCAGCTGAGCAGCACGCTCCCTGGGGGAAAGCCCCTCGATCACACCTGCGCACTCACCACCGGGCTGCTGTGTGGCGCTCGTCTGTTGCGTGTCCTGCTGGTCCGGGGGCGGCGAGGCCGTATTACCGTCACCCGCCTGGTCCCCACCGTCGCCACAGGCTGCCGTTCCCAACAAAGCGACACACGCGGCCGCAAGCATCAATCGCTTCATCGCCCCATACGCTATCGCTGTTCGCCTTCGCGCGCTCTCACCGATCCGGACGATCTCGATAACCCATACCGGTGTCGGCATTGGATCGTGCCGTCCATGCGCTCCACCCGCACCTCGGCACGGCCGTCGGCACGGGCCAGCCGCGCGGCCTCCCGGACGGCGTCCCGTTTACGGCAATGACGGGACAGCACCTTCTTTCCCCGGCTGACCACCCAGGTCAGCGAGTCGGGCGAGAACCGGAAGACGACCGAGAACGACGAGCACATCGGACCTCCCTCGATGTCGCACTTCCGAGACAGTGTATTGGTAATGAAACAATACGGCGGGTGCGACACACCCCTGTGCTAGGGAGGGAGCGGACCACGGACGCACCCGCGGACAGCAAAGAGCGTGGAGGGCAGGGACATGACGGGCCGGGTGGACACGCAACGGCTCTACGAAGCACTCGACGCGCAACGCCGCGCACGGAACCTGTCGTGGAGACAACTCGCGCGACAGGCCGGGGTGAGCCCGTCCCTGCTCAGCAGGATGGGCAACGGTCAACGTCCCGACCTGGACGGCTTCGTCGCGCTCGTGCAATGGCTGGGCGCGCAGGCCGAGGAGTTCATGGTGTGGCCCGACGAACGACCACGCGACGAGCAACCCTCACTGGAAAGCCAGCTGGCCCTGTTGCTGCGCGCCCGCGACGACCTCGACGAGGCGGACAGGGAATACCTGCTGGACATCGTGCGCGCCACGATGCGCCGGATCAAGGCGGACAGACGGGGGGTCTGACGTGGCGCTGCGGCGAGGTTTCAAGGCGACCGCCAGACGACTCGCAGCGGACGTGCGTGACGAATTGGGCATCGCCGCCTTCGAACCACTCGACCCCTACGCCCTCGCACGCCTCTACGGCGTCGAGGTGTTCACCCTCGATGCGCCCTGGCTACCCCGGGACGCCGTCGAACACTTCACCGGCACCGCCGCCGAGTCGTTCTCCGGAGCACTGATCCAGATCGGAACCGGATGCGTGATCGTCGAGAACCACACGCACACCGACACCCGTCGCCGTTCCACCGTGGCACACGAGATGGCCCACGTACTGCTGGAACACGAATTCGGGGTGCTGGTCACCGGTGGCACCTCGTGCCGCTCCACCACGACGGAGATCGAACAGGAGGCGGCGGAACTGTCCGGCGAACTGCTGCTGCCCCGTGACGCCGCGAGGACGGCCGCCTTCCGCGGTTGGACCGACACCACCATCGCACGCTATTTCCGGGTCAGCGAACGCATGGCGCGATGGCGGATGAACGTCACCGGAGCCCGGCGTATCGCGCGGCGGACCCGGGACAGGCGGGCGCACGGCGCCGCCGAGCGGTCGGTGCCCGATGTCACCGTCCGGAATCCGACCACCGAGGCGACCAGCGCCCGACACACATCAAAATTTCCACAGTGGACTAGATTGGATCATGCCCCAGGGCCACCGAATCGATTATCCAAAGTAGCCAGATCATCCGACGACTCGATAGGACCGTGAGGTCATCGTGTGGTTTCCCGCCGCAGCGAGGCGAGCCACTCCTCCAGTCCCGGCCCCATGACCTTAGCCCGCTCCCACGCCAGCAACGCACCCTCGGCGAGCACGGGTAGGTCCGGCTCAATGGCATGCACCGGCCGCTCGTCCCCGAGCGTCTTCAATCGACGCCGGGCCAATTCCGGCAGACGAATCCTCTCCGGACCGGCGATCAGTACCTGGCCCCCACCGGACGTATCCAAGGCTTCTCGGACGAGGACATCGGCAACCGTGTCGGCCGCGACCGGCTGCACCAACCAGTCCTGCACCTCGACCCTGTCGTCGTGGAAGACCACCGCAGCGGGATTGGTCGCGAACTCGTACCACTGTGTGGTCTTGACGATCGTGGCGTTCAGGCCGCTTTCACCGATGATCGATTCCTGTTCCCGTTTCGCCACGCAATAGGGAAACTCGTCGAACACGGGGTCCTCGGCCCCGAGAATCGACAGAAAGACCAGGCGCGACACCTTCCGCCGCCCACAGGCGTCCACCACGTTGCGCGTGGCGGTGGTGAGTGCCTCCCCCCATTCCATCGAGCCGTTTGGCGGTAAGGCGTTCGACGCGTCCACAACGGCATCCACCCCGGCCAGCGCATCGACCAGACCGTCACCGGTGACCAGATCGACACCACTGGCTCGGGACACCGCGACGACGTCGACGTTCTCATCCTTCAGACGCCGCACGACGCGGGAACCGGCCGTTCCGGTAGCGCCCAGGACAGCGATCTTCATGTCGTCTCCGTTCCTTTCCGTTCCACTCCGAACCGGGCGCTCCAGATCCCATGGAAGGCCGCCCACACGGCCGACATCCGGAACCCCACCCGATAAACCTGGACATTACACATCCAGGTTTATCGACGCAGGGGGCCAACGCACGACACACCTCGGCTTCCGGGCACGGGAGGGAAGACAGCCGGGGAATCCTCAACACAACGAGAGGCCCGCAGCCGAACCCGGCCGAAGCACCGGCGGGAATCAGCGAAGGATCAATTCGTCAAGGCGTCCCGAACGAGCTCCGGCGCGTCCGGATTGCGCCGAACCACGTCGGCGGCGATGTCGGCGATCGTCCGACTGGCGAGCTCGCGCCGCCACGCCAACTCGGCACGCCGCATGCTCTGCGACACCACGCAGTAGGAGCTGTAGTCGACGTCCGGGTCACCACCCGGCCCGTTGCGAAGGATCTGGGCGCAGCGGAAGGCCTCCGCTTTGCCCTCCACCGCCACCACGACGTCCAGCAAAGAGATCTCGGCCGGATCACGCGCGAGCCTGAAACCACCCCGCGCCCCGGGAACCGAGACCAGGATCTTCTCCCGCGCCAGCGCCTGGAGCTGTTTGTTCAAATACGCGGACGGCAACCGATAGATGTCCGCGAGTCGCGCGGTCGACACCGGCTCATCGACCCAGGACAAGTTCAGGCATGTGTGCAGCATCCACTCAACCGCTTGTCCGAGCCGCATACCAGCACCTTACCCATCCGGAATTCGAGCCCGCTGCGCCAAGAGGGTCCAGCTCAGGAACACAAGCGGCAACGTGGTGACCGTCCCGCCCGGCCCCCGATTCCGTTCGAGGGGCGGGACGCCGGTTTCCGGATCACCACCCCGTTCCCAGCGACTCGGCGATGGCTCAATGGACGAGTTTGAGACCGATCACACAACCGATCAGACCGAGCAACAGCACGATTTTCAGAATCGAGACGCTTTCCTCACCTGTGGCCATCGAATAAGCGACCGCCAATGAAGCGCCGACCGCCACCCACACCGCGTAGGAGGTTCCGGTCGGCAGCGTTCGCATCGCGATCGCCAAACCACCCATGCTGATGATCAACGCCCCGACGAAGATCAGCGAGGGAACGACCTTCCGGAAACCGTCGGACTTGCCCAAAGCGATCGCCCACACGGCCTCGAACATGCCGGAGACGATCAGGATGACCCATGCCATGAAGGAGCACACTCCTGAGTGCACCGTCTTTGCCGAGCCGGGTACGGTGCGCCTCGTCCGGATCCTGTCAGGCTCCGATTGTCTCCAGCCGCCGCTCGGACGGCACCCCGGAACACCGATGAGTTCGGCCACAGTGCGCCCAGAGGCCTCCCGTGCCACCCGTCCGTACCGGACGATCACGGCCCGATTTGTGTCCGGACAGCGACGACGCCGGGGGCCTCGTCTCGACCACCCGGCGTCGTCGCTGGTCATGTGCGGAAGCGGAGGGATTTGAACCCCCGGACCCTCGCGGGTCGCTCGCTTTCAAGGCGAGTGCATTCGGCCGCTCTGCCACGCTTCCTCACCGGCTCTAGCCTAACCTCTCAGTCCCCCAGCCCCGACAGGTGTGTGACGACCCGTGAGAACGCGCGTCCCATGAGCTGTTTCTCCTGCTCGGTCAGCAGGTCCACGAAGTGGGCCCGCACGCCCTTCACGTGCGTGGGCGCGGACTCGTGCAACAGCTCGACCCCCTTCTGCGTGAGCTCCGCGGTCACCCCTCTGCGGTCGCCCACGTGCTTGATACGCCGCACGTAGCCCTCCGCCTCCATGCGGGCGATCTGGTGCGACAGCCGACTCTTGGTGGACCCGAGCGTCTTCGCCAGCTCGGTCATGCGCATGGCGTTGTTCTCGGCCTCCGACAGACAGACCATGACCTCGTAATCGATCAGCGACAGCGCATGCCGTTCGGAAAGTTCCCTGTGCAGTCGCTGCCGCAACATCAACGTCGAGACGATGTAGGAACGCCATACCGACATCTCCGTGTCGGTCAGCCAGCGCACGTCACGGGTTTCCTGATTCATGGGCACGCAGGGTAGACAGCCGCATTCGAAGCGTGGGAACCGCATCGCCGGAAAACGAATTCTTCCGTAAAGCCCATCGAAAGTGTGTGAAACGGCATCGAGTGGGCAATCAGACAACAACGGAGGCCGCACCGGAAACGGGGCCGGCAACCGGCGGGCTCCGGTCCGATGCGCCCACCGGGAAGGGGCAGGTGATGCGGTGACGAACGATTCCACACGGTTGGCCGTTCCGCTGCAAGACAGCGGGGACCGCAGCCCCACGACCGAGGTGGCTCGAACCAGCCGGTCGTGATGAAGGGCGGTTCGGGAAAGCGGAGTGTTTTTCGGCCACACCGCGCTCCCCGGGACCTAAGGCCAACCGAAGGCACGAAAACCTCGGTAAGCAACCCGGGTGCGGGCGTGAGGCTCCGCACCCGGGTCACTGACGGTCATCCGATGGCCGACGACCTGGGTCAGGCGAAGACGGCGTCGCCCTGTGCGGCCTGAACGCTCATCCGCATCTGGCTGACCCGCTGCTTGGCGAGCTTGGCCTCGTCCTTGGCGCCCTGCGGGGCGACCCCGTTGATCTCCTCCGTGCTCAGCGCGTACTTGCCGATCACGTAGGCCATCGCGTCGGCGTTGCGGTCGAGGGCGACCCGGTCCACGTTGCCCAGGTTGTCACAGGCCTGGTGGTAGCACGGGTCGAAGGCCTCGCCGGCCACGCCGCCCCACTTGGCCGCCTGTTCCTCGGTCTTCTCGCCCTCGGCGCCGGTGAACAGACCGCCCGACGGGATGCCCACCGCGATGAACTCGCCGTAGTCGGAACGGCCGTCGAAGTCCCTGCCCTCCGTCGGCACACCGACGGTGTTCTCCAGGTAGTCGACGAACGCCGCCTCGATCTGGGCCGAGCCGTACGGACCGGGGCCGGCGCCCTCACCGTCGGAGTCGTCACCGTCGTAGACGAAGTACCCGGCGTTCGGGGAGCCGATCATGTCGAAGTTCAGGTACAGCGCGATGTCGAGCTGCTGTTCGAAGCTCAGCGAGTTGACGTAGTAGGTCGAACCCACCAGCCCGAACTCCTCGGCACCCCACCAGGCGAACCGGACCCGGTTGTTGATGTCCGGTTCAGCGCCCAGGGCCAGCGCCGTCTCGAGCAGGGCCACCGAGCCCGTGCCGTTGTCGTTGATGCCGGGGCCGGCCGGGTCGCTGTCGAGGTGCGCACCGGCCATGACGACGTTGTCCTTGCGCCCGGTCTGCGTCTCGGCGATCACGTTGTAGGTGGTGCGGTCCTCCATGAAGGAGCGCAGCTCCAGCGTGATCTCGGTGCCGTCGAGAGCGATCAGCGCCTCGCCGTCGGCCTGGCTGATCCCTCCGGCGGGCACGTAGTCGTCGTTCTTCTCACCGAGGGTCCCGTTGACCGGACCCTCCTCGTTGTTGTAGACGAGCAGGGCCGCGGCCCCCGCCTCGGAGGCGGCGAGCGTCTTCTCGGCGAACGAACAGGTGCCGCGCTGCACCAGCGCGATCTTGCCGGTCACGTCACCGTAGTCGGACGCCTCACAGCCCGGGGTGTCGTCCACGGGGACCACCGCGAGCGGCGCCGTGAAACCACCCTCCTCTGTGGACGGACTGTATTCCATCATGATGACGGGGATCTCGGCACCGTCCGCCACGAGCTTCTCCGCCAACGTCTCCGAGTACGTGAACGGGAATTCCTGCCGGGTGACGTCGAATCCGGCCTGTTCCAGTTTGTTGGCGACGTACTCGGCGGAGGCGTTGAAGCCCTCCGTGCTCGACGCGCGGTTGCCGTCGTTCATGTGGGCGATCCGCTGCAACGCGCTGAGGTGCCGGTTCAGCTGCCCCAACGTGACCTTCTCGGCCAGCTGGTCCGGCAGATCGGAGACGGGGTCGGGCGCGGCGGTCGCCGTTCCCGCACCGACGAGGGCAAGGCTCGCACACGCCGCGATCGCGACGCCCGGCCTCCACCTTGCTCGCAGAGATGACATAGACAAATCCCCTTCGTCACAACAGGTGATCGATCACTGTTGTGTGTCGACAATCAGAAATCAAGCACCATTCGTCGTAATGTGCCTCTTCGGACACCCGAACGGTGACCTACAGTGGTGTCATGCGCGCGATCAGGCTCCGCGAACCGGGTGGTCCTGAAAAGCTGGAATGGGCCGACGCCCCGGACCCCGTGGCCGGCCCCGGGGAGGTCCTCGTCGAGGTCGCGGCGAGCGCCGTGAACCGGGCCGACCTGCTGCAACGGCAGGGCCACTACCCTCCCCCACCCGGCGCCAGCGAGATCCTCGGACTCGAATGTTCGGGCACGATCGTCGAGGTCGGCGACGGCGTCGAAGGATGGCGGGTCGGTGATCACGTGTGCGCGCTGCTCGCGGGCGGTGGATACGCGCAGCAGGTCGCCGTCCCAGCCGGACAACTCCTGCCCGTGCCGAGCGGGATGGAGCTGACCACGGCCGCCTCGCTGCCGGAGGTGGCCTGCACGGTGTGGTCCAACGTCGTCATGCACGCACGCCTCACCGAGGGCGAGACGCTGCTGGTCCACGGCGGCGCGGGAGGCATCGGCACCCACGCCATCCAGGTGGGTAAGGCGCTCGGCGCGACGGTGGCCGTCACCGCGGGCTCCGACGAACGGGCGCAGCGGTGTCGCCAATTGGGCGCCGACATCGCGATCAACTATCGCGAACAGGACTTCGTCGAGGTGATCAAAGCCGAAACCGGCGGCGCCGACGTCATCCTCGACAACATGGGCGCCAAGTACCTGGGCCGTAACGTCGACGCGCTGGCCACCGGGGGTCGGCTCGTGGTCATCGGGATGCAGGGCGGCACCAAGGGAGAGCTGCACCTCGGCAAGTTGATCGCGAAAAGGGCCAGCATCACGGCCACCACGCTGCGTTCCAGGCCGAAGGAGGAGAAGGCTCGGATCGTGGCCGAGGTCCGTGAGCGGCTCTGGCCGTTGGTGGAGCGGGGCACGGTGCGCCCCGTGGTGGACCGGGCTTATCCGATGTCCCAGGCCGGCGACGCCCACCGGGCCCTCGAAGCGGGCGGGATCTTCGGCAAGATCCTGTTGACGGCACAGTAGACCGCCTGCTCAGACCAGTTCCTCCAGCACCTGCACCAGCTGGTTGACCTCGAAGACGTTCGAGTAGTGGGCGAGTCCGATCCGCACGGCGCCGCCGACCTCACCGACCCCGAGCGCGGCGAACACCCCCGTGGTGCCGTCGTCGGCGAACGCGCACACGTTCCTCGACGCCAGGTGCCGGGCGACGTCGGCGGCCTTGCGGTCGGCCACCGTGAACGCCAGGGTGGGGATGCGCCGTGCGGCGTCGCCGATCAGCATCACGTGCGGCAACGACCGCAGTTCCGTGGACAGTTGGGCGAGCAGGCCCACGTGGTACGACTTCGCCGACCCCAGCGACGTGAGCAGCCGGTCCCGCCGGGACCCGGCGGCGGCGTCGTCGAGGTCGGCGAGATAGTCGACCGACGCCACGAGTCCGGCCAGCAACGGGTAGGCGTGCGGGCCGAGTTCCAGACGTTCGGGGCCCGTGGCGTGCGGATCGAGGGCGATCGACGGGATGCGGTCGAGCAGCTCCCGATCCCGGAACACCAACGCCCCCACCGCCGGACCACCCCACGCCTGCGCCGAGAGCACGAGCACGTCCACGCCGAGCTCGGCGATGTCGAGGGGGACGAACGGTGCGGCGTAGGTGGCGTCCACGACCACGAGGGCACCCACCTTCTTGGCGATCTCCGCGATCGTGGACACGTCGGGTCGGGTGCCCACAGAGCCGGAGGCGGCGGTGACGGACACCGCCTTGGTGCGGGAACCGACCAGCTGCTCGTATTGCCATGCGGGTAATTCGCAGGTCTCGATGTCGATCTCGCTCCAGCGGACGTTGCCCCCGATGCGTTTCATCGCGCGTAACCAGGGGTCGGTGTTCGCCGGTTCGTCGAGCCGGGAGACCACCACCTCGTCACCGAGCGTCCAGGTGTCCGCTAGCGTGTCCGCGAGTCTGCTCAGCAACGCGGGCGCGTTCGGCCCCAGGACGACGGCGTCGGGGTCGGCGCCGGTCAGGTCCGCGACGGCACGGCGTGCGGCCGCGACGATGCTTTCCGCCCGCTGCGACGCGGGGAACCCTCCGCCGGGGGCGGACACGGGCGCACGCATCGCGGTAGACACGGCCGAGGCGACCTGTTCGGGCACCAACATGCCGGCCGAACCGTCGAGATGGATCCACCCGTCACCCAAAGCGGGGAACAACCCACGTATCCGAGCGACGTCGAACGCCATGCCGACACGGTACGGACCAGTAATTTCGCAGCGCGTCCGGGGTTGTCCCGAAGCTTCGCCACGCACAGCCAACATCGCCTGTAACGGCGACTACGCTGGGCTAGGAGGGAACGATCGCAAGATCCCAGGGATGGAGCTATGACGGAGCCGAACAACCCGGACACAGGCCGGCCGGACACCTCGCAGCACGTCGTGGTGGTGGGCCCGGACGGGTCACCCGTGGGTGCTGCCCGTGTCAACCCCGAGGACGAGGAGAAGACCGAATCCGTCGGTGACATGGTGGAGGAACCCGCCAAGGTCATGCGGATCGGCACCATGATCAAGCAGTTGCTGGAGGAGGTCCGGGAAGCCCCGCTGGACGACGCCAGCCGCAACCGGCTCCGGGAGATTCACGCGACGTCGATCAAGGAGCTCGAGAAGGCGCTCGCACCGGAGCTGCAGGAAGAGTTGGAACGCCTGGTCGCGCCGTTCACGGCCGACACCACGCCGTCCGACGCGGAACTGCGAGTGGCGCAGGCACAGCTGGTGGGCTGGTTGGAGGGTCTCTTCCACGGCATCCAGACCGCCCTGTTCGCGCAGCAGATGGCCGCGCGGGTGCAGCTGGAACACATGCGCCGGGGACTGCCGCAGGGCGCCAGGCAGAGCACCGAACAGCAGAGCGGCCTCGGCAGCACGGGCCAATACCTGTGAATCACGAGCCGTGACCGCCGGGAGGTCGGCTCGCGCCTACCCGGCCGGAACGGCTTCCAACACCCGCTTCGCACCCCGTCCGTCCACGACGTCCGCCGCGACGGACGCCAGCCGCCTCCGCTCCGCGGGGTCACCGAGCAGTCGCACCAACGCCTCGGTCGCACCGTGGAGCGTGTCGGCCCGGCCGAGTCCCACGGCGAAGCCCTGCTCGACGGCCGCACGGTATCCGGCCTCCTGGTTGTCCACCAGCAGTACGAGCGCGATGGGGACACCGATGCAACAGGCTTCGAGCAGGGTGACTCCCGCCGCGCTCACGACGAGATCGGCCGCGGCGAGTCGTTCCGGGAGGCGAGTGTCCGGTCTGGACACGGTGAACCGCTGTCCCGTTCCTGCCCTGGGCACGTCGGGGTCGCCGTGGGCCACGACGTCGGCGTTGAAGGGCAGACCGGTGTCGCGCAGTCGGGACAACACCCGCGTCACCTCCTCCCGCCACACCGCACCGCCGCCGAGCACGACCACCACCTCGGGTGGCCGTCCGGGCTCGGCGACGCGTTCGGCGCGCAGCCGCCGAGCCCGCAGTACCTGTTCACGGATCGGGGCGTAACGCGGGCCGCGTAACACGACACCGGAACCGTCATCGGGACGCGGCCGGGAATGGAACCCGGAATCCACCACCACGTCGGCCGCTCGCCGGCCGAACACGCCGCCCTCCAAGGACACGAGCGCCGCGCCGGCCGCGTTGACCGCCGGACGCACCTCACCGATGCCGTAGTGGTCCACCACCACGACGTCGCTTCCCAGCTTCCGCACCAGGTGGGGTAGGCCCTCGTCGTCGTTGGGGTCCGTCGGGTCGACCACGGTGACGTCGAGTTCGGCCAGTCGCTCCGCGAACCAGTCGGCTCCGGTCAACGTGCCGGAGAACGCCACGGACCACCCGAGCCCCCGGGCCTGTTCGGCGAACGCCACCATCCTCGCCACGTGCCCGACGCCGATGGTCGGTGAGGCGTCCGCCCGCAGTAGCAACCGTGTCATCCCGTGACCTTCTTCTGCTCGACGTGCGCGTTGAGTGCCACCAGGTCGGGCCGAGAACGCAACACCGCCACCACGTCGCGCCACGCGAACGGACCGTCGCCGTGGCGGGTCGACAGCTCCCGCACCAACGCCTCCAACAACGCCCAGTCGTCCTCGGTGTCCAGTGTGACGCGTAGGTCGTCGGCGCGGGGTTGCACCACGATGCCCGAACAACGATGCACGTCAGGACTGTTCTTCACGCCGTAGGTCACGTGCTCGCGGTGCGGACCGACCGGGATCCTTCCCTGTTCGACGAGCACGGGGACCCGCACGAGTTCGGCGTCGAATCCGCGAGGCAAGGTCCGTACCAACGTGGTGCTCACGTAATCGAGGTCGGGCTGCGCACGCCACAGCGCCACCAGCTGTCCGAGCAACGCGGGGTCGTGCAGTGGACAGTCGGCCGTCAGCCGCATCACCGCGTCGGCCGGGTATTCGGTGCAGGCCACGAGGAATCGCGCCAGCACGTCGTCGAGCGGTCCCCGCACGACGTCCGCGCCGCATCGCCGCGCCTCGGCGGCCACGGCGTCATCGTCCGCGTTGTCCGAAGTGGCCACCACCACTCTGTCCACACCCACCGTCAGCCGGGCCGCGCGCACGACCCAACCGAGCACGGACAAGTCCCCGGCCTCCCCCAGCGGGCGCAGTACCTTGCCCGGCAACCGCGTCGACGACGCCCTTGCCTGAATGACGATGTTCACGCATCGCGGCGATGACATGGGTGACATGATGACGTCCGGAAACAGTGCGACATCGCGGAGGTAGGGGCATGGCCGAGCTCGACGGGTCCAGCATTCTGCTCACTGGGGGGACGGGCTCGTTCGGGAAAGCGTTCATCAGCTACGCGCTCGCCGAGTTGAACCCCCGCAGGCTGGTGGTGCTCTCTCGCGACGAACTCAAGCAGTACGAGGTGCGGCAACAGTTCGACGACGACCCTCGGCTGCGCTGGTTCATCGGCGACGTCCGGGACCGTCGCAGGCTGGAACGCGCCATGCACGGCGTCGACTACGTGGTCCACGCCGCCGCGTTGAAACAAGTGGACACCGGCGAGTACAACCCGTTCGAATTCGTCCAGACCAACGTGGTGGGTTCGCAGAACGTCATCGAGGCCGCCATCGACAGCGGCGTGAAGAAGGTCGTGGCACTGTCCACCGACAAGGCGTCGAGCCCGATCAACCTCTACGGCGCCACGAAACTGTGCGCCGACCGGATGTTCATCAGCGCCAACCACTACGCGGCCGCGCATCCGACCCGATTCGCCGTGGTCCGGTACGGCAACGTGATGGCCTCACGGGGCAGCGTGATCCCGTTGTTCCGGTCGCTGGCCGAGCAGGGTAAGTCGCTGCCGATCACGCACAAGGAGATGACGCGGTTCTGGATCACCCTGCCGCAGGCGGTGCGGTTCGTCGTGGAGTCGTTCGACCTCATGCGCGGCGGTGAGCTGTACGTGCCCCGCATCCCGAGCATGCGGTTGGTGGACCTGGCGCAGGCCATCGCCCCGGGCAGCCCCATGCACGAGGTCGGCATCCGCCCCGGCGAGAAACTGCACGAGGAGATGATCGCCCCGGACGACTCACGTCGCACCGTTCGGCTCGGCGACCGCTACATCGTGCAGCCCCACATCGCGGGATGGGGCTACGAACCACCCGAGGAGGGAACCCCGGTGCCCGAGGGTTTCTCCTACCGATCCGACACCAACGACCTGTGGCTGTCCACCGACGACATCAAGAAACTGATCGCCGAACATGAGTGATTTCCTGCCGTACGGGCGCCAATCGGTCAACGACGACGACATCGCCGCGGTCGCCGAGGTGCTGCGCGGCGACTGGCTGACCACCGGCCCCGCCGTGACACGCTTCGAAGCCGATCTGGCCGAACACACGGGTGGCACCCCCGCCGTGGCGGTGACCTCGGGGACCGCCGCATTGCACGTCGCCTACGCCGCCGCGGGCATCGGCCCCGGCGACGAGGTGGTGACCACTCCCCTGACGTTCGTGGCCACGGCCGCCACGGCGGCCCTGCACGGCGCCAAGGTCGTGTTCGCCGACGTCGAACCCGACACCGGCAACCTCGACCCGGCCGCGGCCCACGCGGCGGTCACCGACCGCACCAAGGTCCTCGCGGCCGTGGACTACGCCGGACATCCGGCCGAACTGGACCAATTGCGCAAGGTCGCCGATTCGGTGGGCGCACTGTTGTTGGAGGACGCCGCCCATTCCCTCGGTAGTTCGTGGCGTGGCCGACCCGTGGGATCGCTGGCCGACCTCACCACGTTCTCGTTCTTCGCCACGAAGAACCTCACCACCGCCGAGGGCGGCGCGGTGGTGAGCCCGTCGGCCGAGCTGGTGGAACGGGCCCGGGCGTTCCGCAACCACGGGCTGGTGCGCGACCGCGCCCGGCAGCGCTACCCCGACGAGGGCGGCTGGCATCAGGAGGTGCACGCCTTCGGCCTGAACTACCGGTTGCCGGACGTGCTGTGCGCGTTGGGCAGCAGTCAGTTGCGCAGGCTTTGGGCGTTCAAACAGCGTCGCGCCGAGATCCACGCACGTTACGACGAGGGGCTTCGTGACGTACCGGGCGTGTTGACGCCGGTGTGTCGGGCCGAGGCCGACCCGATGTGGCATCTCTACCCGCTGCGGGTGCTGGACGGCAGGCGGCGCGCGTTGTTCGACCACCTGCGCGCGAACGGTATCGGCGTGCAGGTGAACTACATCCCCGCCTACTGGCACCCGGTGTTCGAGGACCTCGGCTACCGCCGTGGCCTGTGCCCGAACGCCGAGGCCTACTACGCCCAGGAACTGTCGTTGCCACTGTTCGCCGACCTCAGCGACGCCGACGTCGACCGCGTCATCGACACCGTGCGGTCGTTCTTCGGCGTGTGAGGGCACGGCCGCGGTGACCGGGTGGCCCGCGGCAGGGTGACTACAGCAGGTCCCAGGTCAGCGGCGTGCCCTTGGCCGCGTCGACCCGGAAGGTGCGGCCCAGCACCGTGGTGATCTCCGCGGGCGGCAGTCCACCCGCCGGTCGGATCGAACGCACGTTGTGTTCGGTCACGACGTCCCCCGCCCGCACGTCCTCCACGACGTAGAGCGAACGACGCAGCCGCAGACCACCGCGTTCGCTGGCCTTGGGACCGATCCGCGGCACGCCCAACGCCTCCCACGCCCGCCGCGTCTCGGTGACCAGCGCGGCCAGTTCGTGCGGCTCCAACGAGAACGCCGAGTCGACCCCGCCGTCGTCGCGGGCGAGCGTGACGTGCTTCTCCACCGCACACGCCCCCAGGGCGACGGCCGCGACGGGCACCCCGATGCCCATGGTGTGGTCCGACAGTCCCACGGGCACCCCGAAGGCCTGCTCCAACACGGGCAGTGCGCGCAGGTTGCTGTCCTCGGCCGGTGCCGGGTACGAAGCGGTGCAGCCCAGCAACAGGATCTGGTCGTTGCCCGCGTCCCGCGCGGTCCGGACGGCGGCGTCGATCTCCGCGATCGTCGCCTTCCCCGTGGAGATCACCAGCGGTTTGCCCGTGCGCGCGCACAGCTCGATCAGCGGCAGATCCACGATCTCCGACGAGGCGATCTTGTACGCACAGGCGTCCAGCGATTCGAGCAGGTCCACCGCGGTGGGGTCGAACGGGCTGGAGAACACCTCCAGGCCCCGCTCGCGGGCCCGGGCGAACAACCGCTCGTGCCACTCCCACGGGGTGTGTGCCCGCTCGTACAGACGGTAGAGGTTCTCCCCGTGCCACAGCGAGGCCTCGTTGTCGATACGGAACTCGGGCCGATCGACGTCGATGGTGATGGTGTCGGCACGGTAGGTCTGGAGTTTCACCGCGTGCGCCCCGCTGTCGGCGACCGCGTCCACGATCGCCAGCGCACGGTCGAGGTCACCGTTGTGGTTGCCCGACATCTCGGCGATCACGAACGGCGGGTGGTCGGGGCCGACGGTGTACTTGCCGATACGCACCTCACTCACCGGCCGTCTCCCTCCTCGTCCGCCTCGCCTTCCATGCGCGCGCGGACAGTTCACTCCACACGACCTCGCGGTCGACACCGTCGATGGTCCTGGTGTAGCGACGCAGTTCGACGAAACCGGTGCGCTCATGGAGGCGGCGCACCGGTGTGTTCGCGGCCAGCGTCGACGCCCCGATCCGGTCGGCGCCGAGCACGTCGAAGGCGTAGTCGATGGCCTCGTACTCCAGCTCCTCCCAGGCGGCCGCCCGTTCCGAACCCAGACCGTCGACGTCGACGTACTTGCTCCACTCGACGAGTTCGGAGCCCACGCCGGTGAACAGCACGACACCCGAGGGGACGCCGTTCCGTTCGAAGATCAACACCCGTCTCGTCGGGTCGGCGCTGACGGCCTCCCACCACGCGCGATGCTCCTCCGGCCCGATCTCGTGCGTGGTGAAGCTGGCCCGGCGGACCTTCGGATGGTTACGCCAACGACGGATGGTCTCCACGTCACCGTCGGTCGCGGGACGCAGCATGGCTACTCGACCACTTCCGTGCCGGCTTTCTCGGCCTCGGCCCGCTCCTCCAACTTCCGCAGCCGGTCCTCGTACATCGCGATGCCGGACAACCGCGTGCGGATCTGCGCGTGCTGCCGCTGGATCTCCTCGATCAACGTGCGGGCCTCGGCGATCTGCTTGTCGTCGCTCGGCGGGGTCAGCGAGAACTTCTCCCGCAGGTCCTCCAGCTGCGCCTCCTGCGCGGCGACGTGCGGGATGAGCCGCTTCACCTCGCCCGTGGTCCACAGCAGGTCACCACGCACGCGGTCGAGTCCGGACTCCAACGCGTCGAGCCGACGCCGGTGATCGACCGTGCAGTGTTCCTGTTCGATGATGCGCGCCTCGTGGTCGTCCAGCCGGCCACGCGTGCGGTCGTCGATCCGGAAATCCACGAAACGCGCGAGCCTGCGCCCCAACCCGGCACGAAGCGATCTCAACGGATTTGTGGAGGTCATCTCGAATTTCCTTCGGTACGTGAGGTGGGTGGTGATGCGGCGTCAGCGGAGTAACCGTGCCCTACCGGCGTCGATCCAGGACTGCAGCAACTTACCTTCGAGCGCGATGCGGTGTTCGGGGCCGACGATGCACGAGTCACCGGCCGCGTGCTTCCACGACGTCTGGTGCGGGTTGTCCACGAACGAGAAACCCGAGAGCACGAGGTCGGCGTCGGGGAACGAGGAGTGGGCGATCCACGCCGCCATCGTGCCGGTCGTCGCCCACGCCGCCTCTTGGCGACTGGACAACCCCATCGCCTCCGACAGCGGCAGCGTGACCTCACGGTTCGACACGGGCACGAAGCCCAGGTCGGCGGGCCACCACTGCGGGATGTCCTCAGGCTCCCAGTGCAACCTGCCGGGTTCGACCATGAGGTACAGCCTCGAACGGTAGTTCGTGAACACCCACTTCGTCGCACGCAACGCACGGTTGAACACCACGACGTGGGTGCGTGCCCCCACGGTCGGCGGCCCGCCGGGTTCGTCGCACACGAAGCCGTTGACGCGGATCACCAGGTCGCACGAGTCGATGGCCTCGGCTCGGGCAGGGTCCGGGTCCAACGGCTGGTTCCCCACCACGGCCACGGACTGCGGATCCGGGCGATCGGCGTAAGCCTGAAGCAGACTGACCATCAGGCTCGGAGTGAGGACACCAGAACTCATGCGGCGGAAGTTATCAGGAGCGGGACATGAGTGCTCCGTGTACACCCATGATGAACCCAGCGTGTCCACGCGTCGGCACGGCCCGCGGACCTTCCCGGCACCGGCGGGCGTCACGGGGTGAAACACTTCCGGAGAGGACCGCGCGAACGCCGTACTCGGACGCCAGTACCCTCAATGCCGTGCATGCCACAAGCACCGTCGACCCTGCAGAGACCACAATGACGTCGGCACCACCGCGCTCGGACAGCCGAACCTTCGCTCGTGCCTTCTCCGACATCAGAGACGGCTTCAAGCAGCCCGAGCTCTGGGGCCACCTGGCCTGGCAGGACATCAAGCAGCGTTATCGGCGTTCCGTGCTCGGACCGCTGTGGATCACCATCAGCATGGGTGTGACCGCACTCGGTCTGGGCCTGCTGTATTCACAGCTCTTCGGTGCCTCCGTCGGCACTTTCCTGCCCTACATCACCACGGGCTTCATCGTCTGGAACTTCATCCTCGGCTGCCTCACCGACGGCACCGACACGTTCATCGCCAACGAGGGCCTGATCAAGCATCTGCCCGCACCGTTGTCGGTCTACGCCCTGCGCACAGTGTGGCGGCAGTGCATCATGTTCGCCCACAACATGGTGATCTACTTCATCGTGATCGCCATCTTCTGGGGCGACATCACGACGCCGGACTACACGCTGACCGAGGACGGCATGTCGCACCCGGGGCTGAACTGGGAAGTGTTGCTCGCCCTGCCCGGTTTCGCGCTGTTGGCCATCAACGCGGGCTGGGTGGTGTTGCTGTTCGGCATCACCTCGACCCGGTTCCGCGACATCCCGCAGGTCGTGTCGAGCCTGATCAACCTGTTGTTCTTCATGACGCCGATCGTCTGGACCACCGACATCCTCAAGGACAAGTTCGGTGACACCGCGGACTGGCGCGACTGGGTTGCCGAGCTGAACCCGCTGTACCACTTCATCCAGGTGGTCCGGGCTCCGCTCATCGGCAACGCCGTGAGCTGGCACCACTACGCCGTCGTCGGAGGCATCACCGTCGTCGGCTGGGCACTTGCTCTCGTGGTCATGCGCAACTACCGTGCCCGCGTCTCGTATTGGGTGTGACAATTCATGATCAGCATTGACGTTCGGAACGCCTACGTCGACTTCCCGATCTTCGACGCCAAGACACGGTCGTTGAAGAAGCGGGTCCTGGGCAAGGTCGGCGGCAAGATCGGCACCGAGAGCAGGGTGCCGATCATCGAGGCGCTACACGACATCAACCTCTCGTTGAAAAGCGGCGACCGGGTGGCGCTGGTCGGTCACAACGGCGCGGGGAAGTCCACGCTGTTGCGGCTGCTGTCCGGCATCTACGAACCCACGCGTGGCTTCGCGCGTGTGCGGGGCCGGGTGGCGCCCGTGTTCGACCTGGGCGTCGGCATGGACCAGGAGATCTCCGGCTACGAGAACATCCTGATCCGTGGCCTGTACTTGGGCATGTCGCGCAAGGAGATGGAGAAACGCATCGACGACATCGCCGACTTCACCGAGCTCGGCGACTACCTGTCGATGCCGTTGCGCACCTACTCCACCGGTATGCGGGTGCGGCTCGCACTCGGCGTGGTGACCTCCATCGACCCGGAGATCCTGCTGCTCGACGAGGGCATCGGCGCCGTGGACGCGGCGTTCCTCAACAAGGCGCGTGACCGGCTCGTGGACCTCGTCAAGCGGTCGGGCCTGCTGGTGTTCGCCTCCCACCAGGACGATCTGCTGTTGGAGTTGTGCACCTCGGCGATCTGGATGGACGAGGGGCGGATGAAGATGCAGGGTTCGCTGCGGGAGGTGCTCACCGCCTACAAGGGCAGGGACCCGTTCGAGAACATGAGCCCGGAGGCGTTGCAGCGCCTCGAGGAGAGTTCGGCGGCGAGCAGTGCCTGACGTGGAAGCGAAGCCCTTGCCGGACGACGCGGTGGTGGCCGTGGTGGTCACCCGGCATCGGCGTGAGCTCCTGGCCGAGTCGTTGAAGGTCATCGCCGCGCAGACGCGACCGGTGGACCACCTGGTGGTGGTGGACAACGGCCCGGACAAGCCCGCACGGGACGTGGTCGCCGAATGCGGCTTGCCGTTCACGTACGTGCCGTCGCACCACAATCTCGGTGGTGCGGGTGGCTTCGCGTTGGGGATGTTGCACGCGCTCGCGATGGGCGCCGAATGGGTGTGGTTGGCCGACGACGACGGCAGGCCCGCCGACGAGAACGTGTTGCGGGTGCTGTTGGAGGAGGCGCAGCGCCGCAATCTCGCGGAGGTGTCGCCGGTGGTGGCGAACATCGACGCACCGGAGAAGCTCGCGTTTCCGTTGCGTCGTGGGCTGACGTGGAAGCGGGCGACGTCGGAGCTGGGCACGGATTTCCTCCCCGGCATCGCGTCGTTGATGAACGGCGCATTGTTCCGGGCGTCGACGCTGGATGTGGTCGGAGTTCCGGACCTGCGGTTGTTCGTGCGGGGTGACGAGGTGGAGCTGCACCGCAGGCTGGTGCGGTCGGGTCTGCCGTTCGGCACGTCGTTGCGCACGGCGTATCTGCACCCCAACGGTTCGGACGAGTTCAAGCCGATGTTGGGTGGGCGGTTCCACGCACAGGACCCGGAGGACGAGGTCAAGCGGTACTACACGTACCGCAACCGTGGCTTTTTGCTGTCCCAGCCGGGGATGCGCAAGATCGGCGCGCTGGAGCTGCTGCGGTTCGGTCTGTATTTCGTGGGGGTGAAGCGCGACCCGAAGGCGTTCGCCCAATGGTTGCGGCTGGTACGGCAGGGCCGCAGGGAACGTTTCTTCCGTTATTGAGCGGTTTTCGGCGGTGGCGTGGACACGGTGCGCTCACGCCACCGCCGGTCGTCAGTGCAGTCTCGGGGAGACGATTTCAGCGATCTTCCGGGCCGTGGGGCAGTTGTCCTTCGGGTCCGGCATCGTCACGGCGATGTCGACCGTGCCTTTCTTCTTCTTGGATCCGACCGTGTTCTTGAATACGGGCATCGTCACCGTGCAGGTGCTGTCCGTGGTCCTCACCTTGTACCGTCTGCCCGCGGCGTAGCCGGTCTCCACGTCGTTCTGCCCCGCGGTGTAGTACCGCTGTTTGTGGTTGACGTAGATGTTGAGCTGGGGCGTCACCGTCGTCCTCAACGGCTGCGTGGTGGAGTTGTACCAGGTGCAGATTCGCTGGTTGCCGCGGTCTCTTCTCTCCGGTTCGCCGTAGTCGCCGTATGCCGAGAGTTCGGAGTCGGTCACGAGTGAGCACGGGTCGATGTCCCGGCTGGAGTTGAAAAACGAGCACCCGGTGAGCAGTACACCGACGACGGAGATCAGCGCGATCGTCCTGCCGCCGCGCCAGCGATTCGTCAAGGTTGACCTTTCTTGTGTTTCGGTTGTTTGTGTCGCCGAGGATCGACGGCGATGGCAGTGGTGAACACACCGCGGGGGCGTGTCCGTTGTGGTCACGCCCCCGCGGTTGGGTTTGTGGTGTGGTTCAGGCGCCGATGACGGGTGGTGCGGTGCGTTGGTCGGTGCCGAAGACGTCGTCGGGGTCGGCTTCGACCAGGTAGGTGGGACGTTGGTGTTCGTTGTCCTCTCCGCCTTGGCCGCCCTTACCGGCACCGGCTCCGGCCCCCATGGGAGCCGCCCCCATGCCACCACGGCCGGC